>Ga0126305_10001484_pt1 | contig 10464 bp, 9 predicted proteins | sample Plot26_FD_92536 | JGI IMG/M metagenome (GOLD analysis project Ga0126305, IMG submission 92536) | Serpentine soil microbial communities from UC McLaughlin Reserve, CA, USA - Plot26 | ecosystem: Environmental > Terrestrial > Soil > Grasslands | place: USA: UC McLaughlin Reserve, Lake County...
ATTTACTGAACCTGATTCAGTCCAATTAGCAGCAGTACAGAAGTTTTCACAAAATGCGATAGTGTCTGATATGAACCTGAAAAGAAAAAGCGGAGAGATAAAATGAAAATCACCAGAGAAAATTTCTTAAAAAAAGGTAGTTCTTTCATATTTACACTAACGCTGGTAATGTCTCTTGTTGTTGTAAGCTCATTGGGTTCACAGGCTGCTAACTCTCAAAGTAATGACGCATGTACAAAACTTAGTATTCCTAATATCTTTGCAAATTTAGAGAGGGCGGGAAATGAGGCTACAAAAGCAATAGACTTGAGTCTTGCAACCAAGTGGGCCTATGAGGAAGAAGGCGCATATATTCAAGCCGATTTGGGAAACTCAGCTTTTCTATGCAGTATCGATATAGCATGGTTTAGAGGTGACACTCGTTCCTATAACTTTGTAGTATCTGTTTCAGATGATGGACAAACGTTTAGGGATATTGTTTCAGGCAAAAGCACAGGTACGACTGTGATGCAGGAGAGATACAATATGCCAGATATAAATGCTAGATATCTTAGAGTGACTGTCAATGGCAATAGCCTGAACAACCTTGCAGCTATATCAGATATGACAATAAATGGCAGAGTAGTAGAGGAATGTTCTATACCTCAAATATCTGGCGTAGCAGCTATTGGCAATGATGGTAATGTACCTCAAAATACTCTTGACAATAATCTAAATACAAGATGGTCAAACCTTGGATTGCCGTCATGGATTCAATATGACCTGGGTGAATCTCAGCCCATATGCAGCGTAGATATAGCATGGTATCGCGGAAACCTTAGAGTAAACACATTTACAGTATCTGTATCAAATGATGGAATCAACTACCAACACATATTCTCAGGTCAGAGCAGCGGTAAGACCACAGGACTGGAATCATATAATGTCCCAGACACAATAGGCCAATATATGAGGATTACAGTTACTGGAAATACAGAAAATAGCTGGTCGAGCATAACAGAAGTTGGTGTAAATGCTGGATTTCCACCGACTCCTACTCCCGTTGAATGCAAAACCCCTGCAATAACTGCTGTAGGAGCAACCGGTAATGATGGAAATATACCCCAGAATACTCTAGACAATAATGCAAATACTAGATGGTCAAACCTAGGACTTCCATCGTCCATACAATATGACTTGGGTGGTACTTCTCATCCGATATGTGATGTTGACATTGCATGGTATCGTGGAAATCTCAGAGTCAACTCTTTCACAATATCAGCTTCAGACGATCCATCATTTACAAATCCTAAAACTATTTTCATTGGACAGAGCAGTGGTACAACTACAGCTCCTGAAACCTATAACGTCGAAGACACTAGTGCTAGATATTTGAGGATAACTGTCATGGCAAACACCGAGAATAACTGGGCTAGCATTACAGAGGTCAAAATAAACGCCAAGGCTTCATCGCCTTCTCTTGAGATATGTGGTAATGGTATTGACGACGATGATGATGGACAGATAGACGAAGGGTGTACATCAGATGGTGATGAAGACCCGTTTGGAATACAGAAAATATATCCAACAAAATCAGGAGGCGAAGAGTGGTTTATGGATATGACCGATGGGAAGGATCCTAGATCATCACCTCCTTCGATGACAAAAAATAGCGATGGAAGCTTCAAAGTCAAGAGCAGCAAAGTCAGGTACGGAGCATTTACGACCTCCGGATACGACCAGGATGAAATAGAGACATTGAACCATGGAACGATTGCTCACAATGGCTATATGCAGTCGCCAAACGACTGGAGGGATGTTGAGATGACAGGATATGTTAAAGTGAACAATGGCGACTCAGACGAGAACTTCGCATTTTACGCAAGAGGAGGAAGACATACAGGTGATGGAAACCCTGAAGGCTGTGAGGGTTCTGCGTACAAAGGAGATCTTGGCTACGATGGAAGAGTAAGGTTTGCAAAAGAACAGTGGCATGTATCCTATGCCTTTACGGATCATAAAAGAGCCATGAGCTCAATAGAGGATAAGTGGGTCGGCCTCAAATCCATAATGTATAACATGGGACAGAATGGAGAGACAGTCGTTAAAATGGAAATTTGGCTTGACAAGAACGAAGATGGAAAACAAGATGGACCTTGGGTAAAAGTTGACGAAAATATCGACAGTGGAGGCTGGGGAAGCAGTGGAAGAGAGTGTGGAGGAGAGCCTGACCAGATAATTACGTGGGGCGGAGCTATAGCGACCTTCAGATGGGACGGAGCAACGGACGTCGACATAATGAACTTTAGTGTGAGGGAAATACGAGTTCCCTCTTAATGCCGAAGTCCATCCTTCTGATGTGAGTCTAATTTCCTCTTCCTTTTTCTTCTTCATGATATCCTGAATTAGAGACACATTGTTGAGTGTATTTTCTGTCGAAATTTGTCACCAAGATGGAGCTTTCAATCGATCCTCTGATTAATTCCTGTATGCATTCTATCATAATCTATATAACAAGATATAACGCAATAAAATGAGGCCTTATGGATTTAAGCGCTCAGCGAAAGCCGCGGATATTAGTTTGCATTCCTGCTTACAATGAGTCTAAGACAATAGGAGACATTGTTCTAAAGGCTAAGAATTACGCCACTGAGATCATTGTGTATGATGATGGTTCCACAGATAACACCTACGAAGCTGCTAAAGCCGCCGGAGCGGATAATGTAATTAGGAATCCTGAGAATAGCGGATATGGTGTAGCTATTCGAACCCTGTTCCAAGCCGCAAAGGAAAGAAATGCCGACATAATGGTTACAATAGATTCTGACGGTCAGCATAATCCCGATCAAATCCCGGACATCATAAAACCAATAATAGAAGAAGATTTTGAGATGGTCGCAGGCTCGAGATTCTTAGATCATAAGGATACACAAAGGGTTCCCCGTTATCGAAGCCTTGGCATAAAGACAATAACAAAGCTTACTCAATCCGCATCGTATAACAATATTACGGATTCTCAGAATGGATTCAGGGCATATAGTAAGAATGCCCTATCAAAATTGAACTTGTTCGAGAACGGGATGCCTGTGTCCTCAGAGATACTACTCAAAGCAAAACAAAAAGGCCTTTCCATAAAGGAGGTACCTATAACCGTCAGTTATGCCAAAGGAACGTCTTCTCAGAACCCAGCACTGCACGGTGCTGATTTAGTGTTTACTCTAATACAGTTCATTTCTTTGCGCCATCCGTTAGTATCGTATGGAATACCAGGTGTTGCTCTTTTGATAACAGCTGCAGTATTTGCGAATACAGCACTTGATTTATTCTCCGAAAATGGTTATGTGTCTACCAATCTTATAATGGTATCAGTGGGCTCAGGAGTTGTAGGAGCAGTTTTGCTAGTAACTAGTACTATATTGTATACGCTAACAGCCTTGCTGGGGGGAACAGCTAGTCGAGGACTAGTATTTACTTTAATGCAGTTTATCTCATTACGTCATCCGCTGGCATCATATGGAATACCCGGTGTTATCCTACTAATAATAGCTGCAGTATTTACTAACACTGCACTAGATCTATTCTCTAAAACTGAGTATGTGTCTACCAATCTTATAATGGTATCAGTGGGCTCAGGAGTTATAGGAGCAGTTTTGCTAGTAACTAGTACTATATTGTATACGCTAACAGCCTTGCTTAGGGGAAGAATAAAAGATATTTGACTTATATGGCTCATCTTATCTTGTTATATCAAGTTCTCATTCTTTTATTTTATTAATGCCATATTATACTTTATGCCTTATGAGCAATATTTATTTCGTTACTATAAAAAAATAAATTTTTGGTATTGTTTACTCTACTTCTTCTTCTTCATCCGTTGGTAGTTGCTGGGTTACTTTGATTAACTCGACACTTGCGGAATTGACATCTTGGAGAGCCTTTTCTAGGTCTTGATTAAGCACCGCATCTTGGGCATTATTTATGAGATCTCGGACAGGTGTTGTTTGCTGCTGAAGCACAGTTCCGCCAACGACTCCGAACAATGCATTATCGGCATCATTCAGAGCAAAAAATGCCGTGTACGTGTCATTGTCAAACATCGCATTGCGTGCCATCTCGAGATTGTCACTCGTATCCGAGAAGTCCCCTGAAGTTATGTTAGCATTACTTGGACCAGTTTGATTGGCAGCGGTGGTAGCGTTTGCAGTCTGAGCCGTTGCTTCCTGATTGTTCGTAGCACCTGCCGATATTGCCATTAATATGGCAGATATTACAATACCAGGCATCAATACCAAAGTTGTTTTTAAAGTTCTGTTCATCATTATGATGACAAGCCTAGCCCTGGTATATAACGTTAACATCATTAGGTACTAGAAGTTACATCTATTTTAAACCCTAATCGAGATTCTTATAAATTCAATATAAAATTGACCTGTAATCCAAAAGGAATTTCCTCTCTTTTGGATTACATTTATCTTTTTTCTCAACCAGGCGTATTGACATAAGTTTACATTCTGTTATGATAGTTAATAATTCGAATCAGCTCAAAGAATCGCATAATTTATCACATATCCTATCACTACTTCTTCACACTCGTGCCTATGACCAGTCCAGTGGCTGTTGGTATAGAATAGTCATATTTTAATTTTTTTACCTCATCCCAACTCGCTTCACGCCATTTATAACCAGAGATCTTTTTCAAATAGTGCTGCTTGTCAAATCTTATTTTTCCTTCTTTTAAATAATTATCCATATCAGAATTGTATCCTAGGCCGAGAGCGACAACAATCTTTCCACCTCTACTAAGGAGATTGTTCATATTTGCAAGAGCTCGAATAATCTTACTTGGGTCTCTTGGAGTTTCATCCCACCCGACACAAGGTAAGCATAAAACACTAACTATTAGATCATACTTTTTACTAGAATTATAATCAGTGATGTCTTCATTGATTATGTTTTTTGCTGTCTCGTACTTATCCAAGATGTCATGATAAACAGGAAAAACATATGATAGCATATTTCCTAGCTCTAGTACCGATTTTCCCTCTTTCTGATATTCCATTACGATATCCCAAATGATAGGAATACTAACCGATCTTTCATTTTTCCATGTTGTATTATAACGATGGAAAAGATAATGGTATTTTTTTCCTTGGAAGGTAAAAGTTTCTACTGATTTGAATCTCTTGTAGTACCAGAACCAAAATAAGTTTGCGGGAAACTCAAGAGCAATTTTCGTGCCAGTACCGAGAACATATTTCAAGCCCCTTCTAGAATATGCCCATTTGGCTTGAGAAAATATACTGTCTAACATACCCGTACGAACAATGTTCTGCCCATAATTTTCCTTTGAGCTCAAATTATTGATCCGGTAATCAACAGTCAGTCTATATTTACTTTTAATCAGATTCTGATAGTACTTATAATCCATAATTGAGTTCCCTGAAGCAAGAAATTTCTTACGTATTTAACACGCTATTTTATTGATTTACTTTATTTTTGCTGTTCTGCCAATTTCTCATAGCATCTAAGGTACTTAGGAAAGATTGTGTCTTCATCAAACTCAGGACTTCGAATTTTAGCCCTATGACTCAATTCCGCACGTATTCCCTTATTAGTAAGAAGAAGTTCAATAGCATTCTTAAGGGAATCTGAATCATTTGGATCTATGAATATAGCCTCTTGGTTCTTTGTTAGAACTTCTCTGTTCGCAGCTATATCGCTACAAATAACTGCTCTGCCGCAGCTAATAGCTTCTAAAAGAGCAGTAGACTGCCCTTCAGCATATGATGGAAGTATAAAGATATCAAAGGCAGATAAGACACTTCCGATATCGCTTCTGGCTCCACAAAAAATAACGCTTTTGTCAATCTTTATCTTACTAACATATTCCTTAAGTCGATATTCCAACTGTCCTTCTCCTACCATAATCAATTTTACAGATGCATGACTGTGCTGTACTGCGGCAAAGGATTTCAACAGAGTAAAAAGGTTCTTCTCATGTACGAATCTGCCCACAAATCCTATTACGTTTGCTTTTTTATCTATCCCTAGTTGGATGCGAACCGAATCTCTTTTTGATGATGAGAATTCAAAATCTTTTGTCCTTATGGCATTGGGGATAATGTCAATCTCAGATTCGCCGAACTGAGCAAAATAATCTTTCATTTGAGAATTGAGCACGGTTACTTTATTAGCATTCCTCATAGCAAAAGTATCCAACCTATTTTCGACTGGTAGAACAATTTTGCCAAGCGTATTGTGAATTGCAAACTCAGACTCTATCTCTTTGTATCTATAGCCATGTATTGTTATGAGGACAGGAATGCGTAGCAGTTTGCCTGCCACAATAGCAGCAAGACCAGTATATCCGGTGTCTTGGGCGTGTATTAATGTTATTGGGCTGGTGGTATTTACAAGTAAAATTTTGACTACCTGACAAAGCCAAATTACCAGTCTTGACAAATACGTCAAATACCGGAATTTATTTTGCTTTATGTTTGTTTTTATTTGCTTGATAGATTTCATGTTGGACAAGTGTCTTGCTCTGAGCCCTGCAAATTCAATACCAATTAGGGTTACATGATAGTTTTTTTTTACCAGCCATTCTCCTAGAGCATTTGTAAATTTATCTTCCCCTCCATATGGTGATCCAAATATTCTGCCAGTGGACAAAAGACATACGTGGAGTTGCTTAAGCACTATTGATGGCTAATACGCAAGAATATTATTTATATTCATACACTGACCTATTCAAATTTAACTTTTCAAGGATTTTGTTTTGTTTGTTACTATACTATAGCTGCTCGTTATTGCTCCCTTTTTTGAAGAGTTCAAATAGTACTCGTGTTTTCCATTTGAGGGAGATGCTAAAGAAAATAGCAAATACAAAAAACATTTACCGTCCTGTCGCTCTATTGATTAGCATATATTTTCCCCCAGAACCAGGCGGAGGATCGAGCGCTGCTTGGAACAGGGCACTAATTCTTAGCAAAGTAGGGTATCGCGTATTTGTAATCTGTGGCATGCCATCTTATCCAAGCGGAAAGGTATTGGAACATAAATACAAGGGAAAACTTTTTTACCTTGAATCTATTGGACAGATTAATTTAATCCGTTTGAGGGTACTTCCTCTGAGCACAACTGGGTATTTTAACCGCTTTTGGATTTTTCTTAGTTTTGTTTTTCTGAGCCTATTGTACATACCCGTAATACTGAGAAAAACAGGAAGGATTGAACTTGTATATTCTATTGCACCAATACTTTTTTCATCCTTTTGTGGGTTCGTCTATTCAAAAATAACAAAGTCATTTTTTGTATACGAAGTCTCAGATATATGGCCTGAAGAGCTTATTGTCTTTGAAACGCTTTTCTCCTCTATCATACTAACTGTTGGCAAATTTGTAGCAAAACTATCCTACATGGTTCCTGATGCGATAATAGCGATCAGTCAACTTGCAGCAGATCATATTTCAAATCAATATAGGCCTGGTGTCAACATTTACGTACTTCCTATAGGTGCAGATCCAAGCAGATTTCATAGGCTAAGCAAAAAGGATTCTAGAGTTCAACTAATTAAAGGAAAAATTCTACCAGCTGAGTTAGAGGATAAATTCGTTATATTGTATTCTGGACTAATTTCTGGTGCTACTAGAGTGGATAATCTTGCTTATGCAGCCGAAAAATTAAAGGACGATGAAAGGACAATTGCTTTTCTGGTGGTAGGAGAAGGGGAGGAAAAGGCAAAACTACAGGAGATGAAACACGACTTCAGTCTAGATAATTTATATTTACTTCCTTTTCAACCGCGTGATCTCATGCCAAGAATTATTTGTGCGGCAGATGTATGCACAGTTTCACTACCATCTGAGCCCATTTTTGATGTAGATGTACCAACAAAATTCTATGAATATCTAGCATGTGGTAAGCCCCAGCTTGGAATTTGTGGTGGCGAGGTAGCCAAAATAATTGAATCAAGAAAAATAGGTTTAACGGTCAGAGATGGCGCGATTAACCAATTGGTTTTTACAATTAAAAAACTCAAGAATTGTCGAGAGCTTATTGAGGCGATGGAAACTAATTCTGCTGTCGTATCGGAAGAGTTTTCATTAGATAGCATGGTCTCTAGATTCATTGATCTCTTGAAAAAAGAAAAAAAACCAATTCCAGAAATTAGGCCTCACTAGATTTTGAAATAGTATTTTGTAAACTTTATTACTAAATTGAAGGCATTATATTGTTCAGTATGGCCGTTTATCATACATATTTTTCCTTGATATAGTAAACACTTCCATTTTGAAACATCCTAAAATTTCTCTATAAGGTAAATCCACTAATCGTTATATGCTATTAGACCTATGCCAGCATGATGGATAATTTTTTTAGAATTATAACACTTTCCAGAATTGTCCAGTCTATAGGTATCCTCTTCATTCTTTTGACTTCAGCTTTTTTTATTATACATTATTTTCCTCCTGCGCTTGCCTCAAAATCAGTACTAGATAAAATGCCAGAGATAAATGATCCTAACCTAGAGCTTGAATTAGTATTCCGTGAGGATATCGAATCGAGTAGTATGGCATTTCTGGGTTCAGATGATATTTTGTTATTGGACAAAAATGATGGTACAGTGCACAGGATTATAAATGGCACTCTCTTAGAAAAACCATTACTTGACGTTAACGTAGCAAACAAACGTGAAAGAGGCATGTTAGGAATTGCTACTACAGTGTCCAATAATGGAGGCGGTACAAAATATGTTTTCCTGTATTATACTGAATCTTTTAATGAAGACGGAAATGATATATGCACTGCAGACTATTGTGAACCGGGCAATGATCCATTAGGTAATCGTCTTTACAGGTACGAGCTAAAAGATAACAAACTAGTATATCCTAAACTTTTACTAGATCTCCAGCGACACCTGGACCAACTCATAATGGCGGCGCCATACAAATCGGACCAGATAACAATCTATATGTTCCTAGTGGAGACGTCCATGGTCAGTCAAGTGAAAAGTCAATTACTAAGGCTCAGAACTTTAAAAATGGCACAGATCCTGACGGAAGAAGTGGTATACTGGTAGTCACTCAGGATGGCAAACCCGTGAATAGAAGTAAGGCAATACTGGGAGATAAACATCCTCTGAACTTTTATTATGCTTATGGTATAAGAAATAGTTTTGGAATAGACTTCGATCCTCTTACTGGCAACCTGTGGGATACAGAAAATGGTCCCAGTTTCGGAGATGAAATTAACCTTGTTGAACCAGGATTTAATAGTGGATGGATGCAAGTTCAAGGTGATTGGAAACTAGTGCTACCTCCAACTGCTGAAGACTTTATTCCTGGAGATGAAATATTTAATCTTGATACTCTCGACAACTCAGATTTCGGGGGAAAAGGAAAATATAGTCCTCCTAAATTTATATGGAAAATACCAGTAGGTGTTACTGCAGTCAAATTTCTTAATTCTAATAAATTAGGAGAAGAATATGAAAATGATATGTTTGTAGGCGACTTTAACAATGGACGTCTTTACCACTTTGAATTAAATGAAAACAGAACAGAGTTGTCATTTCAAGATGGGTCATTAAAGGATGGAATAGTAGATGAAAATGAAGAACCAGAAGAGGCAATTGTAGCAGAGGGTTTTGGTAGCATTACTGATATAGAAGTCGGCCCTGATAGTCTTCTATACGTACTTTCGCGTCTTGAGGATGAAGCAAACATATTCAGAATAATACCCAGAAGCTCCGAATAATTATGGCTACCCTAAAGCTTATTATTTATATATGCAAAATCTATAAAGCTAAGACCAGTATATCAGGTGATCAGATAATGAATTATTTGTTCTCCCTGACTATCTAGTGGGAAAATCTACACTACTTTCATCGTTCTTTTCACTAGTATTAGTCATATCTTTTTTTGGATCTATATACCCCGCGGGCACTGAAATTGTAGATTTGCTAGCGTCTATTCTTGCTGCTGACCTTTTACCCAAAATTATTCTATTATCCATCGTAACAAGCACTACCCCAACAGATAAGGGGCTAGCTGATGGCTCTCTGCCATATCTTCTAATAAATTCATGGTCTCTGGTACCTACAAATTCTTTGTAGTGTGTGTCACTAAGCTGCAATTCGATTAAGTTTCCGTTACCGTTGTTATCCTTTTTCCTTATACTATAACTGTCAACACGAGACAATTTTCCATTAGAGGATTTAGTATTGTTCTTGACGAATTCTTTCCACTTTGATTCTATAAACTGTAGTGCACTATTAGTTTGGTTAAGTCGTTTATGCCAATAAATGACTTTGATATCATTGTTACAAAATCCTCCGGCTATAATTATCTGATTCCGCATATATGCAGTAAGTAAATGACGTAAATACTACTTTATAAGATTGAGAATAAGTTTTTTGAGTTTTTCGCATTAGTATTCTAAGAGGGAGTATCAAAGCAGCTTCCATAAGAAGATCTTTCTTAC
>Ga0126305_10001485_pt1 | contig 10464 bp, 10 predicted proteins | sample Plot26_FD_92536 | JGI IMG/M metagenome (GOLD analysis project Ga0126305, IMG submission 92536) | Serpentine soil microbial communities from UC McLaughlin Reserve, CA, USA - Plot26 | ecosystem: Environmental > Terrestrial > Soil > Grasslands | place: USA: UC McLaughlin Reserve, Lake County...
CACAAAGCACACAGAGACTTTTCCATGTTCTCTGTTTAAAACTCTGTGATTGCTTTGGTTTCAAAAAAGGTAAGTAGAATTACAACTTTATAAGTGTGCAACGCAACAGGAGACTCATAGTAGTCCCCATAGCTATCGGGATAGATCAACACATAAAAAATCATCAATCTGTATCAATCCACTTGTCTTTTTAAAATCAACCTATTTATAAATGCACTCTTTCAAAAGAAGATTTTTTTTAATTCCTTAAATAAAACAAAAAATGCCGCGTCCATAGTAGCATTTTTTGTGCATTTAGCCCAATAACAAAATATTACGGGCCGGCTCACGTTATTGATCACATTCAATTACATTTACCGCGAAAAGTAAAAAATCGTATGATTAACCTGTTACAAATTGATTCAACTCACACGGCAGCAGCAACAAGTGGGATTAGTCTCTTTGATCTTTTGAAACTGGGCGGATGGGTGATGATCCCATTAATGCTTTTGCTGGTAATTACCATTTTTGTTTTCTTTGAAAGATTGATTGCAATTCGAAAAGCATCGAACCTTGATTCCAATTTCATGAACATTATTCGGGACCACATTATTAGCGGTAATGTTACAGCAGCAAGAAGTTTTGCAAAAAATACCAATAACCCGGTTGCCAGAATTATTGACAAGGGTATACAGCGAATTGGCAAGCCCATTGAAAATATTGAGAGGAGCATGGAGAATGTTGGCAAACTCGAAATCTATAACCTTGAAAAAAACCTTTCTATTCTTTCTCTGTCGGCAGGTGTTTCACCACTATTAGGGTTTTTAGGAACGATAATCGGGATGTTCCAGTTGTTTTACAGTTTGGCAACAGGCGGTGATTTCACCATTCAAACCATGGCCAATGGTATTTACACGAAAGTAATTACGTCAGCTACCGGTTTAATCATTGGCTTGCTGGCGTACATCGCACATAGTTACCTGACAACACAGGTGGACAAGACAGCCTATAAGATGGAAGCATCGAGTGCTGAATTCCTGGATGTTTTACAGGAACCAACCAGGTAAGTAAGAATAGTAACGGGCAATAATAATTTAACTTTTGACTTTATAAATGAACATCAGGAGAAAATTAAGAGCGCATACCGAAGTGCATACAGGTCCGCTGAATGATATTTTATTCATTCTGCTGCTTTTCTTTTTGATCGCTTCAACACTGGCAAATCCAAATCTTGTTCGGGTAAGTAATCCCAAGGGTGACAAGGATATGAAAGCCAAACAAAACATTGTGGTTACTGTTGATAAAGACCAGAAGTTTTATATAGGGACACAAATGGTTCCTTCAGAACAGCTTGATACAGTTCTTACACGTGCAATAGTTAACGCAAGACAAAACATTGATTCCCCTTCAGTGGTTATAAACGCAGATACAAGTGCTTATTACGGTGAAGTATTTCGAATTATGCGGCTTGCAAAAAGGAATGGCGCTAAAGTAGCGGCGTTGGTAAAATAGAAAAAGCCCATCCCGTCCTTCCTGGTGGGAAGGCTATCCAGGCACAGACCCTTATAGTTTATCATTCCTTATGGACATTAAAAACTCTCAATGTTGAAGAATGTTAAGAGCTGTAAGTATTTTGAGATAAGCAAGGGCTGTGTGTTGGTGGCTTCCCTACCGGGGGAAGTCCGATTGGGGCCGTACCTTCACCATTCGATCTTTCCCCTGCATATCTTTTTTCAGTTCAAAATTTGAATAACCATAGCTATTAAAAAGTTTGGCTACATCATTTGCAAGTGCTTCGTGAATTTCCATATAAATGCTGCCACCCGCGTACAATCTTTTTTTGGCAAATTCAGCCAGTGCTTTATAAAAAATTAGTGGGTCATCATCAGGGACAAAGAGTGCAGTGTATGGTTCGTGGTCCACAACATTTGATTGCATGTGTTCTCTATCTTTCAGGGGTACATAGGGTGGATTGCTAACGATAATATCAACTGTAGGTAAATGTTTTTGTTGTCCGTCATCTAAAAAATTTACACCCTGGAAATCTACACGAATGTTTAACGCAGAACCATTTCTTCTTGCCACATTCAATGCCTCTTCACTTACATCACATCCCCATACTTCGGCTTTTGGCATTGCACCCTTTAAAGCCAACGCGATACAGCCACTACCTGTTCCAACGTCTAAAATTTTTAACTGAGTAGTTTCATCTGCTTCCATAGACCTCCGAGTGAAAACGTCTTTGCCAGATGTTTTTATATCGTTGATAATCCATTGCACCAATTCTTCGGTTTCAGGTCGGGGAATCAAAACATTTTTATCTACATACAATTCCATTCCGTAAAACCAGGTTTTATTCATTACGTATTGAACGGGTTCGTGCAATTTTAATCTGTTAAGATCTTTTTTTAGTTGTTCCAGTTCCGTATGTAATAATTCTGTTTGCCGTTTTGCCACTCGTTGTGTTTTTGATAAACCCGTAGCATGTTCAATAGCCAGATGTGTAATATTGATTGCTTCCTGTTCTTCATACATGCCGTTGAGTTGTTCCTTTATATATTGTTCTGCTTCGAACAGTTTCATATAAACAAACTTAACCTTTCTTTACTTTTGACGCTGATGACTTCACACGAATTTTATATGCACAGATGCCTGGAGTTGGCCCAATTAGGTGAAGGGTATGTTGCACCCAACCCCATGGTCGGTTCCGTATTAGTTTATGATGACAGAATAATCGGCGAAGGATTTCACCAGGAATATGGCAAAGCGCATGCAGAACCAAATTGTATTTCGTCCGTGAAGGAAGAAGACAAAAACCTGATCGAAAAATCGACACTGTACGTTTCACTGGAACCTTGTGCACATTTTGGGAAAACACCACCTTGTGCAGACCTGGTTATCGAAAAGAAAATTCCGAACGTTATCATTGGCTGTCGTGACCCTTTTTTTGAAGTGAATGGAAAGGGCATTGAAAAATTAAACGCTGCCGGAGTGCAAATTAAATTAGGCATTTTAGAAAAAGAATGTAAGGAACTAAACAAACGCTTTTTTACATTTCATACAAGGCATAGACCTTATGTGATTTTGAAATGGGCCCAGACACTAGATAATAAAATTGCTAATGAAGATTACAGCCGAATTCTGATAAGTAACGAATACACAAACCGAGTTCTTCACAAATGGCGAGGTGAGGAGATGGCAATTGCTGTTGGAACGAATACAGCCTTATTTGACGATCCGGAATTAACCACAAGATTATCTCCCGGTAATAACCCGATTCGGATAGTTATAGACATGAATCTGCGATTGCATAAAACTTTAAAATTATTCGACCGAACTATACCAACTATTGTATTTAACACTAAGGAACACAATCTGCCAATTGAAAAAATTTCAATTACCGGGTTAAAAGAAATCGGGCTGGGCTTTTACCAGGTTACTGAGGATGTAAGCCTTATCCATCAAATCCAAAATGCACTGTATCGAATGAATATCCAATCAGTACTGGTTGAAGGGGGAACGTATCTGCTGCAGTCTTTTATTGATGAAGGCATTTGGGACGAGGCAAGAGTGATTACCAATGAACAACTATCCATTGGCGCTGGCCTTCCTGCACCGGTATTAAAAAATTCGTTACTACACAACTCAGAACAATTTTTTTCCGATGTGATTCGAATTTACAAAAACACCCAGATCAGTTCATGAATCATTATTATACAATTGAAAAACCTTCTGTAGCAGAATTTAAGGATAGGGGCAGTAAGTTCTTGGCGTACGCATTTCCAATCAAATCTACTGACGATTTTAAAAAGCAATTAAAACAACTTAAGGAAGAGCATCCTAAAGCTGCGCATCATTGTTTTGCTTATAGGATTGGCATTGATGGCAATAATTTTCGCTCAGGCGATGATGGGGAACCCTCTGGTTCAGCGGGTAAACCAATTCTTGGGCAAATCGACAGCAAAGAACTCTCAGATATTGCAGTAATTGTTGTTCGGTATTTTGGAGGCACGTTGCTTGGGATTCCTGGCTTAATCAATGCATACAAGACCTCGACTTCCTTGGCTTTGCAATTAACAGCCATTGTTCAAAAACCGGTTTTGGTTCAATACGAACTACAATTTGATTATACTTTGATGAACGAAGTAATGATGGTAGCAAAAAGATTTGAGTTCACCATTTTTCAAAACGAAATGCAATTGTTTTGTAGAATGGTAGTTGGCATTCCTAAAGAAAATCTTACGTTAGGTATAGACAAACTCAAGGACCTTCATGGAGTAGAAGTAATACCGACCAAACACACATAATCACTTTCGGAAATGTAATCCATAGCTCTCCTGTGCCAGCACATCTTTCCATTGCTGAATCAACCTGCGATAGGCATGACCAACAGACGTTTCCTTTCGGTTCAGATCAAACAAACCTACTTCATGAATATTGCCATTGTCTTCGCGTAATGCGGTATCCCAGTCCATTTGATGGGTTAGACTATACCATGTGAAACCAATCATTGGAATACCATCTTGTATTAGTCGGTACACATTGGCCCATTGTTTCCACAACCAATCAGCACTGCCAGGCATTTTCAAATTGGTTTCGGTATGCATGATTGGCAATTTATAACGACTGTAGTATTGATGTGTAATCACATAATAGCCAAATATCTCACCGGCCGCGGTTGTAGTGCCGTTGGGAAGGACGAGATGTTCATTAGTAGCATAATAATCATTTCCCATAATACAGCGTGCAGATACCTGGTTTTCCTGGAACCACTGATATTCTTGTTTAGACATTCCATTTTCAAGGAGGTACTCATACATCATTACCCGAATAGGATACCCGTATGTAAGGTCGAGTGCTAAAAATCTTTTTTGGTTCAAAAAATTTGCTCTCGCCATCACCTCGGGCCGCATTGCATGAAAATATTCGGATGATTCACTTTGAATAAAAATGGCCTCTGGTTGAACTTTTAATATTTCCCTCATCGCCAGAACGTTGGCTTTACATAAATGCTTAATTGCTGTTACAAAAGCCTTATCGCTGCTCAGGCGTTCATTCCACCAACCATACTGCGCCGAAAACATCGCCGTTATAAAAATTTCATTGATAGGCGTATACAACTGCATGGAGGGAAATCGTTGTGCAAAAGCTGCCGCATATTCGGCGAAATATTCTGGAAAATCAGGGTTTTGAAAATTGCCTATCCAGTCTGGTACCCCGAAATGACAAAGGTCAACAATGGGAGTAATATGTAATTCTTTGAGACGATGAAATGTATCGTCTGTAAATTGCCAATCATATTGTCCAGGTCCAATATGAGTTTTATAATAGGCCGGACCATACCGAAGGAAAGAAATGCCGATATTACTGACCAGGTCAAAATCTGTTTGCCAGTTTTTATAATGACAACATTTCTCCATCTCATCAATACGTTTAGTAGTGCCATCTGGTAATTGAATCGTTGGATAACTATTTTCGATTCCGGTGGCAAACATAAACTTGTTACGGTAGGGCATAGACTTAAATGATTAATGCCGATTACTACCAAAGTAATGCCATTGATTTATGCGTCCACAATAGCTGAAAATAACTGGTAGAAGTAATTTCAATATACCAAATACCGGGTTCTGCGGTCATGGAGCTATTCGACCCGTTTTTACTAATGATTATTTAGGTATTCGAATTTGTTGAGTATGAGAATGTTGCCCAGTAACATATTGGTCATGATTTAGGTTGCCGTTTTTGTATCGAATATTATCCCATGTAACAGCATATGTTGCAGGAGTGTTCAAAAGTGTCCAGTAAGTTTTGTGTTTTCTGAATTTCCGAAGGCCCATGGAAAATTGTAGGTATTACCAGAGTTAATTGTTAGTACCCCGGTATTGTTTGAATTAAAAGTTACAAATTCATTATCGAAGCTTTGTGTATTGTTAGTACCGCCTCTCAAATAATAAATAATGGCGCCTCCAAGCACTCCCCGCTCTTCAAGAACTTTCCATGGATGTGCGGTAAGAATTTGTGCGGTTAACATCGTGTCTTTTTTTACAATTGTATCGGTTTTTAGGATCGTGTCTTCTTAAGATGGTGTCAATAACATGCAGCGGATCTTTTGAACAGGACGTAACTCCATTTTGAAAAAAGTAAAAATAAAAATGGAGATAGAAATAGTAGTTTGGAGCGGACTTTCATTAGAGACCGTTTTAGTCAAATAAATTTTAATTAATATGAAAAACTAGTCCAGGCTCGGATGAACTCCCGTGTAATTATGAGGAGTAATTTTTTTCAAATCTTTTTTCAGCGATGTCGAAATTTCGAGTGAATCAACAAACTTGTGAATTGATTTTTGATCAATTTGATTTTTACCTCGGGTAAGTTCTTTTAGGGCTTCATAAGGGTTAGGATACTTTTCTCTTCTAAGTATGGTTTGTATCGCCTCTGCAACTACCGCCCAATTATTATCAAGGTCCTGGTAAATTTTTTCATCGTTTAAAACAAGTTTATTTAGTCCTTTTTCGATGGATTTAAACGACAGAATTGTGTGTGCGAAGGGAACTCCAACATTGCGCAATACAGTTGAATCTGTAAGATCTCTTTGGAGTCTTGATATTGGCAGCTTGGCGGCAAGGTGTTCAAACAAGGCATTGGCTAACCCGAGATTACCTTCCGCATTTTCGAAATCGATGGGATTTACTTTATGCGGCATTGCTGAAGAACCAACCTCGCCTTTTTTAATTCTTTGTTTAAAATAGTCCATGGAAATATATGTCCACAGGTCGCGGCACAAATCAATAAGAATGGTATTGATTCTCTTCATGCAATCAAAAGATGCCGCCAGGTTATCATAATGCTCAATTTGTGTACTGAATTGCACACGCTGTAAACCCAAAATATCCTCAACAAATTCGTTCGCAAACTTTATCCAGTCATTCTTTGGAAATGCAATATGATGTGCATTAAAATTGCCTGTAGCACCACCAAATTTTGCACTGGCAGGTATGGTTATGAGCTGGTCGACCTGCACAGCAATTCTTTCTACAAAAACCATTAGTTCCTTTCCCAGTTTGGTGGGACTTGCGGGTTGTCCATGTGTTCGGGCCAGCATAGGAATGTTTTCCCATTGTTCTGCCAACAATCTAAGCTCTTTATTTAAATTAAGTAACGCTGGCAGATACTCAAATTCTAAAGCATGTTTCCACAATAGGGGTATTGCGGTGTTATTGATATCCTGGGAGGTTAGTGCAAAATGAACCCATTCCTTAACATTTTTTTCGCCGATTTTTTCCAATTCCTGTTTTATAAAATATTCAACCGCCTTTACATCGTGATTGGTTGTGTATTCAATTTGCTTAATTTCCTGGGCATCCTCCAACCCAAAATCAGCTTTTATTTTATTCAGGTGTTTTGTGGCTTTATCAGATAATTTGAAAAACTTTTTTTTAGAAAGCAGAAACAAATATTCGATCTCTACTAAAACGCGGTATTTAATCAGGGCATACTCTGAAAAATATTCATCAAGGTGTTGTACTTGTTTGCGGTAGCGCCCATCAATTGAAGAAATAGCAGAAAGGGTAGTTAGTTCCATAATTATGAATAAACAATTGTGAAATGTTGCAGCATGATCAAAATCATAGCGACGTTTTACTCACTGCAATGATTAACAAAGACTGGCATTTATCTTTGCGGGCAAAAATAAACCAATTGAATAAGATAAGAGTAGGGGCGGTGAGTTATTTGAATACGAAACCTTTGTTGTTTGGAATAAGACGACATCCTGTATCCGCTGAAATTGAATTAGTAGAAGATTATCCTTCCAAAATTGCGCAAATGCTGGTTGATGACGAAATAGATATTGGATTGGTTCCGGTTGCAACAACCCTTCGGCTAAAAGAATGGCACATCCATAGCAATTATTGTATTGGCAGCGATGGTGCCGTAGCCTCCGTGTGTATTTTTAGCGAAGTTTCGATGTCGGAAATTAAAACTGTGTATCTCGACTATCAGTCAAAAACTTCTGTAAACTTAGCAAAAATCTTATTGAAGGAATACTGGCGGAAGGATGTGGAATTCATTGATGCAACCGGTGAGGATTTCCGGGAGCACATTACTGGTACTACCGGTGGTGTGGTGATAGGTGACAGAGCCTTGGAGCAAAGAAAAAAATCAAAATATATTTATGACCTTGGCCAGGCATGGAAAGAACATACTGGTTTGCCATTTGTTTTTGCAGCCTGGATCGCTAATAAAAAATTGCCCGAAAAGTTTTCGATTGCCTTTAATGAAGCCAATGCATTTGGTTTAAAAAGTATAGAACAGGTGATCAATGAAAATCATTTTTTACATTTTGATTTAAAGGAATACTATTCTTCTTGCATCAGTTATGAACTCGATGAACAAAAGAAAAGAGGACTAAAATTGTTTTTATCGAAGCTGGAAAGGTTACTTAAACATTAATTATTCGCAATTTCAGGCCGCATTGAGTTTGATTAACAGTAACATGTTCTTCGATCATATAAACTTGGCGATACCTGATAAAACAGATTAAATCTGCTTTACTATGGCTTGCCGGATAGTTACGGGTCCAATCAATCCTGATTCGAGAAGCGGTGAAGTTTTTAAATAATGTTTCCATGTTGTAAAACATACACGTCCATTGTTAGGTTTTGGTCTGTTCTGAGTAAACCACTCTGGTAATTGTTCGATATATCCACCCGTCAGTCCTTCAAGTCCGCTTAAGCCACCTCCCGGGGTAAATTTGTCCGGATCAGCCAACTGCTCATCACCAATCAGCCGATTGGGCCATAAATTGGTCACTTTGATTTCAAGTTTATTTGATCCATGTTTAAGCATTTTAGTTATGTCAATTTCAAAAGGACGTTTCCATAAAACCCCAAAACCTTTTTCATTCAATTTTACTTCGGCTATTACTTCAACCATGCCCAAATCCAGAAAATAATGGTCGCTATCCAATGACTTTTTGGAAAACATAAAATGATTTATGTAAGTAGCTGTGCCCGAAAAATATTTTATCGAATCAATGTCATGTTTATGCAGCGAAATCAATTTTGGCAATATAATTTGAGATGGAGCACCCATATTTGCTGGGAACGTTACTTGCCATGAACCCTGAATGTCCACTGGTTGACCAATTTCTGAAATAGAAATGGAAGACGACCTGCCATTTCTGCGAGTCAGAATATAGTTACCATTTTCTTTTATTAAAAAAGCGGGTCTATCATATCCAATCATTTCTACAATAAAACTCCCATGCTGTGAGGGACGTTTTTCGTTTGATAGTATACGGATTCGGTCTTCGTTAAGAACTTCATTAAATAAAACCGGTTTGGTCATATCACCATTGTAATAAGAAGCGCCTTCGCTTAAATAAGCTTTATCCAAAGGGGGATGAATTATGCCCGGACTTTTTTTACCTTTTTGAATAAGTTCACCATTAACATATGCCGAGGGAACTCCTTCATGGTAAGTAATCACTATATGGCTCCATCCTGAAATGTTAACTGCTGCTGGCAATACCAATTCAGGTGTGTCTGCGACGTTTTCCCAAACAGCAACTCCATTGCGACCGACAGTTACGCCACATGTTGCATGGCCCTCGCCAAATAATTCTTTACCAGCAGCGGGATAAATCGCATAAAACTCAGTCCATGGATGGCTAATGCTACCCATTATAAAATCAGGGTTAAGAAGAATATTGATTTCTGGTTTTGCCCAAAAGCTTATTGAAAAATTGTTGAAAACATCTCCGTGTAACTTACGTTTCAATAAAGGAAAATGGTGTGTGTTAAGAAGAGGTTCATTGTTTTTTTGAACAGAAATTATGCTGTTTGAAGAAGCAACACCACGAAATATGATGAATATAGATCCGTATGGTTCTAACTGAACCGGCAATTGGATACGATCACCAATCAAATCGTACACCGTTACAGCTGTTATTTCTCCAGTCACAGGATTCCATAATTCCGGACGTTTGTTTTTTACACGAAATGTGCAAACCAACTCTTCATAGGTTCTTCGTTGATTGGAGAGGAAGTAAATATCGGTGTCATTAGTTTTCCTATGAGTATGAATTATAGGAGCATCGCCTGAACGGGATGTAAATTCAAAATCCGGTTCACAATTAAGCGATTGAAGAATTTCAGGTAAAGGCTTTTCCCAATACACACGGCCTTTGCCAAGCCTTCTTTCAGTAATAGATGTTCCATTAAGATCAGCCCACAATTCATCTACAATTGTTTTGAAGATAGGATCTCCATTTGTATAATTCATTAACCCGGCCGATCGTTCAGGTTTTGCACCAACTAATAGCATGCCCTCTTTGACCATCTTTTGAATTTGTCGCAACAACGGCAGTGTGAGGGCTTTATAGTTTTGAAGAATAAATATCTTATAGGTGGCGCCATTCGAAAGTATAAGTTGATTATTAAAAATCTTTGCAAATTTGAAAATTGTTTCTGCATTTATCAAGTC
>Ga0126305_10001486_pt1 | contig 10461 bp, 21 predicted proteins | sample Plot26_FD_92536 | JGI IMG/M metagenome (GOLD analysis project Ga0126305, IMG submission 92536) | Serpentine soil microbial communities from UC McLaughlin Reserve, CA, USA - Plot26 | ecosystem: Environmental > Terrestrial > Soil > Grasslands | place: USA: UC McLaughlin Reserve, Lake County...
GCAAGAAGCCGCCGAGTTCGCCATCAAGTTTGGCGAGTGGCTAGAGGAGCACGACAGGGATGTTCATGACGGACACCGCTGCATGGATGAACGGCTGGGCATGATCGCCTGGCTCGCTCATCGGTGGGGCGTGAGTACCGTTGACTTCCTCGCACCAGCAACAGCGGTGTTCCTGATTGAGACGCTCGGCGAGATCGAGCGCCATCATGAGGAGCACATGGAGGAGAACGATGAGTAATAAGTTCGATGACGACACCAGAAATCCGTTCATGCCTGGCGACGATCTGCCCAAACCGGAACCTGGCGACAAGCTAGTGATCCGGCGGATGGAGATCAACGCGGGCATGCCGGATCAGGTGACCGTCGTCGTCACCCATGACTCGCTCGCTGAGGACTGGGATCCGGTCGGCGAAGCCGCTTGGATGCAGCACGACGCGAACGACAGTGTCGGGTTCAAGGGTCGATGGTACGCCATCGCCCTCGATGACGACGACGGCGAGTGGTCGGTGGCCTCATACGAGGTCGCCGCCATCATCGCGGAGGACGACACGCTCGCTCGCGAACTCGGTCGCCTCATCAAAGAGGACATGTCCGAGTGATGCCTGTTCATGCGAAGCGGTCAGAGGTAGTCGTCAAGACTGCCTCTGACCCGCCCGCCTACGAGCGGCTCAACATACGGGTCATCGACTCGTCGAACGTCGAGTGGGTGGGTTGGCCTTCATCCGGCACCCCGCTCATGATCGTGAAGTACATCAAGAACGAGAAGCTCTACGGATACATCGGTGTGACGCGCCAACGAGCGGTCGCGGCGGCGTATGCAGACAGCACCGGGAGCTACATCAACAAGCGGATCAAGGGCAGTTACCAGCCCGTGATTCTCGCTTGAGGTTCGACCTGCGGTGGACTCCGACACACGAGCGGAGCCACCCGGAGGTCAGATGCCTCCCGTTTGCCCTGGTAATACAAGGGTAGACGAAGGATGACGAATGCTATATCATTCGTCACAGGCCCAGGCCAGGGCCGGAACCCCAAACTCGGGGTACCTACAAACAAGGAGGGAGCACATGGCCAGGGAACTGCAGTACGATTGGAACGCGCTCGTCAAGCTCGTGAAGCGCGACCCCGAGATCACGCAGCGCGCTGCTGCGGAGGAGATGGGAGTCGGCCAGACCGAGTTGTCGATCCTCGCGTTCTGCCAGGCCAAGGTGGCTGCCGGCGTCGAGAGCGAGGCACCCGCGACCGCCAAGTCGGTCAAGGATCTCCGCGACCGCGAAGGCAACCGTTGGGAGCTGATCATGGCTCGCACCGGGCTGTCGAAGTCCGAGGTCATCGAGATGTACGGCGGCGAGGAGGCAGCCAAGGCCAGCTACACCGGTCGCGGCCGCAACTTCGCGGAGAACGGCGTCACCACGAGCCGTGGCAAGTCGGCATCGAGCAAGTCGAAGTCGGCTTCCTCGAAGTCCAAGTCCGCACCTGCCGGCCGCTCGACGGGCCGCACGACCGCGACGGCGACGACCAAGACGAGCACGGCGAAGGGCAAGTCCGCTGCGAGCAAGTCGAAGTCGTCGGGGAGCAAGGGCCGGAGCACCGGTCGTCGCTCCATCGCCGGCAACCCCTCGTAGCGGCGGTTAGAGCGTACGCCAGAGATGGTGATCCCTCAGAGACAGAGCGTCTGCTGAGGGGTCACCGCATCTGGTGGAGGATCGACATGAAGGACGGGCTGGAACCGTACTTTGAAGGGCCGGTTCACGTCTTGTCGGTTCGCAAAGTTCTGCCCCAGGGAGAACTGTTCGACCGGCGCAGCGGCGACGATGTAGTTGTCGGTGAACGTAAGCGCAGCCTCGTGCAGTTGTACACAGATCCTGGTGGGGTCAGAACTCTGGCCGCCGCAGACATCTGGATCAAGGATCCAGCGAGGTCAGATCGACAATGGTGAGTAGTGGCTCCGGCTGGATCCGGGGCCAGTGCTCAACCCGAGCACGGAACGAAAGGAGGGTACCAATGCCTGTCGATACCAAGGCGTCCGAGTACCACTGGTACATGGACGTGGAGGATGAAGCACGCATCGTGCGCTGGGTCTGGAAGCCTGGCACCGGCGTCATCGAGTCCTCGATGAGCGTCGGCACGCTCGAAATCCAGTCACGCGACTCGCCAGATGACGAGTGGACACCGCACAGTCAAGTCGCTCCTGACATCATCTGGACGGTCGCGCAGAACGTCGCTCGCGGCGAGGGCTTCGTTGTTGAAGTCCCGATCTACAGCTAGATGCCGGTCAAGCGATACGTCGAGATCATCGTCACCGTCTCAGCCCCGGTACCAGCAGGGGCTGACCTGGGCGATCTCGCCAGACAGGCCGAGAACGACCTGAGGTCAAAGGTCAGAACGAAGGCCAAGGCGAAGACAGCCGACGTACGCAGTCGTCAAAGCGTCCGCTACTGGAAGCAGGACGACTGATGGTTTCGCAACGGGCAGCCGAACAGCTGGCGGAGTTGTTCAAGGAGTACATCCCGCGAACGCAGTGGGAAGTGTTCCTGAATAAGCTTGCGATGGTCGAGGGCAACAAGAGTTACCACGACACAATCCGCGCGGTGAAGGAGAAGATGAAGTGATGTTGACGACCCGGCTCCTCGCGAGCCGGGACGTGAACACCATGACGAAAAGGGGTGCCAATGGAAGATTTCCTAGACAAGTTACCTGTCTACGAAGCTCAAGTGAGCAAAGACTTCCCCGAGTTCCTACTTGTATGGTGCCCGAGGAAGAACTGCTTGAGCAACCAGCGCGAGCGCCCGTTCCTCGTCCACAAGAACACGTGGATGTTCAAGACCACGCTCACGGCAGTTCGTTCCGGTCGCGAGTATGTAGTCAGGGCGAGAGCATGCCCGTACTGTATGCTTACGGCACGGATACCCGATAGGCGTGAGATCCGCTAACCTAACCCCGTTCACGCTTGTAGACAACATCCTGCAAGCTCCTAGAGCTTGCGAAAAGACCACCGGGCAGCGACCCGGATGGTGCCCTCCATGGGTGCTGAGTCGATTGGTACCCGGCTCAGCGAAAGGGGGTCGGGGGCTTCAAATCCCCCGGCTCCCATGTACTACCCGAACTTGGCCAACAAAAGAGAGGAGGGACTATGCCAAGAGGAAGAACAACACCAAGGCCGGCACAGCCGAAGCCCGAAGATGTCATCGAGTGGCGCGAGCCACCCGCAAAGGGTAACGCTGACGGCCTGTCCTGGTCATCCGTCCTGACTCCGCTGCTCAAGAAGCAGGGACAATGGGCGATGATCAGGGACTTCGATACACCTGAGAAGGCTGCGTCTGCCCAGAGCAATCTGGCCGCTCGGCGGGTATCCATCCCGCAGCCCGAGCATGACTGGTCGTTCGCTTCCCGTGGGATCGAGCTATTCGCTTGCTACCACGGGCGGATGACCGGTGCTGAGAAGCCGCCGCCCAAGAAGCGGCCGGCAGCTTCCGCCAACGGTAAGACGGCGGCGAGCAAGAGCAAGACGAAGACAGCCGGATCAGGCAAGGCGAAGACAACAAGCAGTAAGACAAAGACATCAACCAGTAAGACGAAAGGAAGGACAAGTGGCCGCTCCGTTCGCTGAACTGAACGAACGAGGCAACCGCGTCAACGTCCACTTTCAGTACGAGGAAGGTCTCAAGAATCGGATCAAGTCGATTCCTGGGGCTAAGTTCGTTCCTGTTGAGCGAGGAGGGCCGGCATGGAGCCTCCCGAAAGACCTCATCTCGATGAGGCAACTTCGGGAGGCCTGCGGCCCAGGGCTACGGATCGGTGACGGCCTGAAACTTTGGGGCCGCACTGAGGTCGCGAGGGAGCGCAATCTACATCAGATTGCCTCCCTCGACGACTACCCGGTGGAGGAGTTGAAGATTTACAAGAAGCTCCCCGCACTGGCGACGTGGCTCCGTCCTTACCAACGAGCAGATGTGAAGTTCCTCGCCGAGACTTCAGCGATGAACCTGAACGAGCAGCGGCTGGGCAAGACGCCTGAGATCGTCGCCGCCATCTTTGAAGCAGATCTCGAAGATGGAGCGCACCTCATCGTCTCGCCGCAGAAGGCACTCGAATCGGTTTGGCGTATGGAGTTCGAGCGGTGGACGGATCTGTTGGTCTTTACCTGGTCGGGAGAATCGACTGGACCAGAACGTGCGAAGACATTGGGCAGGCTATGGAAGTGCCTGGATGATGGAACGCCGTTCGTGTTTGCGACTACTGCGGACATGGTTCGTCGCGGACTGCCCGACGAGATCGAGATGCACGTCAAGTGGAACTCGTTTGTCATAGACGAGTACCACCGGACAGGACTCGCGGAGACCAAGAACGTCTTCACCAAGAAGGCAGCGAACATCCACGGCGTACGGAAGTGGCCGATGAGCGGCACGCCGATGGGAGGCAAGCCGATCAAGCTGTTCTCGCCTCTGAACCTGCTCCACCCGGACAAGTTCACCAGCAAGTGGAACTGGGCCGGACAGTGGCTGGAGGTTGAGACGACGTATGGCAATCACAAGAAGATCGGCGGCATCCAGAAGGGCAAGGAGGATCTATTCTATGCCTCCCTCGCCCCGTACGTGGTGCGACGGTTGCGGTCTGAGGTTCTGCCTCAGCTGCCGCCGAAGCAGTACGTCGATGTGCCGTGTCCGATGACCAAGAAGCAGGCCGTGCAGTACAGAACGTTTGCTGCACAGGCCGAGATCCGCATCGATGAGTACCACCTCTCAGCGACTTCCATCCTGGCCGAGTACACGAGACTCAAGCAGTTCGCGAATGCGCGCTGCGAGGTTGAGGTGTTCGGCGAGCCGGATCCCGATACGGGAAGGGTTGACATGAAGCTGAAGCCGACGTTCGACAGCGGCAAGCTTCCGATGCTCATGGACAAGCTCGCGGATGCTGGTATCGTTCCCGGTGACTTGGAAGGTGAGTCACAGGCGATCGTGTCCAGCCAGTTCCGCGAGACAGTGGACATGGTCTACAACTACCTGACCCAGCACGGGATCCCGGCGATCAGGATCACAGGGAAGGCGACCAAGAAGGAGACAGAGAAGGCTCAGCGTGCATTCAAGCACGAGAACCCGAGCGAGGGTTTGCGTGTCTGCTGCATGGTGACGACTCTGGGAGTCGGGCTGACGTTGAACAACGTCTCCGACATCCACATCCTCGATGAGACGTGGGTTCCTGACGACCAGGACCAGCTATCGGATCGCGCGATCGACACGACACGGCTCCACCAAGTGAACGTGCTCGTGTACAGGTCAGACGACACGATCGAGCAGTACATCCAAGACGTGAACTACGACAAGAGGAGCTTGAACAAGGAGATCCTCGACCTCAGACGTCAAGGGTTCCGCGCAGCGAATGGGGGCAAGGCCAGATGATCGGAGCAATCGTGTTCTTGGTCGTCGGCCTGCCCCTGTTCGGACTCGTGTACCTCTCATACCGTGAGGCGTGCGCGCCGGTGACGCGGGTACAACAAGCAGAAGGTGACTTCAACGACCTGCCTCCCGACCAGATGATCGCCTTCACCGAAGGTTTCATCTCGGCGGAGATTCTGGACGATCTCGATGACATGTTCGACTAGAGGAGGGTGCCGCGTTGATGCTCTGCCGCTCCGGCATTAGATCCGGGGCGGGAGCGCATAAGCGTTCCAATACCAGAAGGAGGGTACCATATGGAAGACAGCGACATGAACGGGGTGTCGGTGCGCGAACTCACCCGGATGATGATGGATGAGGATCACCCGGAGGCGTTCGAAGTATGCGACTACACCGGCAACTACTCCGGGGAGCGCATCAGGTTCCCCGGTTTCAGCCCCGAGACCAGCAGCGAAGGTGTTGACCTCAATCCCACAGACCATGTGCGGGGCGACTGCAGCACCGAGGCCTGGTTCGCGGACAAGGACTGCAAGTGGCTCGTCTTTCAGGACACAGACGGCGACGTTGCGATCATCCATATCCACGCCCTGATCAAGCAGGCCGAGGAGAAGCGCAAGGAGTTCGATTCGGCCAAGGCCGAGGAGAGTGTCCAGTGATACATGAAGTCACCGAGCCTGTCCGTGGCCAACGCGGGACTTTCATTATCCTCGGCGAAGCCAGCTGGGGTGGAGAGAAGTCCGTCAAGTACGGATGGCCCAACAAGCTCGGTCACATGTCTCGCGGCGGGGAAGTCCCGATACATGCTCTCCCGCAGATGTTCGAGATGGCGATTCGCGAGGGCTACCTGAAGGTCGCACGGCAACGTTAGCAGATGCTCTGCCGCCCCAGCTGGATCTGGGGCGAGAGCGCATGTGCGTTCTGTACAGAGGAGGTACCATGAGTGAAGCTGACGAGTATGGCCCAGGTGGGTCGTATGCCGACGGCCCAACAGCTGAGCCGCCGCGTCCCGACAAGACAATCACCCTCACCGACGAGGAGCGCGAGAGCATTCTGGATGTCATCGAGGGGATCAACCAACTCGGTCAGATCCTGCTCAAGTCCAGCAGGACTCTGCTAGTTCTCTACGACAAGCTCACCAAGGACGAGGGGACATGACCGTCTACGTCGGAGTTGCGATGTGGCCGTTCCGGGGTATGATCATGTGCCACATGTTCGCGGACACGGACGAGGAGCTAGAGGCCATGGCCCGCAAGCTAGGTCTGCGGGAGTCTTGGCGTCAAAAGCCTCGTGAGAGCATCGGCCCGCACTACGACATCGCCACAAGCAAGCGTCATCAGGCGATCCGTCTCGGCGCGGTCGCCTGCGACACCATAGAAGATGAAGTCGCTGCCTTCGACGCAGTTGAACTATCCCGCCACCCGAGGGGGAGAAGGAAAAGATGACCAAGGAGATAGACGAGTTCAGGGAAGGGATGCGCGGGTTTACGGAGCTTCTCAAGAACATCGTCGAGAACCCCGAAGTGCTCATGGAGTTCGATGACGTCCAGATCGCCTGGATTATGGAACACCTTGAGTTGCTGGTCGAGGAATCCCGCGATCTCGCAGACAAAATCCAGAAGTTGATCGAGAAACCCGAAAGTTGAAATTTCCCTCGCGTACGTTACGCCCGCACGAAGGCCAAAAAACACTTACGAGTTCGACTCCCGATCGCGCATACACGCGCGCGAGGGAGGGAATCATCCTAGTGATTTTTGGCCTCGCGTGCGGGCGCGTAACGCGCGCGGGGGAGATTCTTTTTGAAAGGAGCGGCATGAGCAAATCAATTCACTGGAAACCGATGACGGGCGGGCGGTTCGTTCCGTCCGAGCTTCCGTGCATCATCTCCGAGGAGTTGGATGACGGCGATCCGCGTTGGCCAGCGACTCGCTACAAGAGACTTGACAAGCAAGGGTTCATCGTCAGGACTTGGGTATCTGACTTCCTGCCCGACGACGGCCGGTTGGAGGGGCTGCCCGTGCTCAAGTCAACCCAGTAAGTCTTATCAACCCATACGGCATAAGCTACATGAGGACACCAATTGAAAATCGGCTCGACGCGCAGAGGGGCGGCGAAGAACCCCCGCTAATCGGCCCTTTACTTTCAAATCGAGACACGTTAGAGTCCCTCTCGGACACCCCGAGTCCGGGCGGCGATGGGCTTGCACCGATCTTCGCGAGAGTGGCGTTGCAAGGAGGGACCATCGCCGCCCGGTACACTCGATGAGGGGGTGTTCGGTGGCAGGGGTGTCATCTATCTTGGGGGTGTGTTGCTATGGCGGAAGCTATCCGTCGCAATCGAACGCGCGAGGAACGTAGAAGGTCGAACGAGACAACGCAACAGAGGCAGACCGGACGGACGCTCACGAGTGGGGGCAAGGACATTGTCTCGGCCGAATCCCCTCCGGCTGGTCCTGCCTCCAACCTCGGCCCGTCCGGTCTACCCCTGTTGCGTACGTCGGAGCGGTCTACGTTCAAGCGGTGTCGGTGGAAGTGGTACCAAGAGTTCCACGACACGGTCAAACCTGCAGTTGACGTTCCACCGCTTCGGTTCGGTACTCTCATCCATGCTTCACTCGCGGCCTACTACAAGCCGGGGATCCGGCGCGGCCCGCATCCGACCGAGACGTTTGAGCGGCTGTACGAGCTAGACCTACATACTCAAGCTCCTCCCGGCAATATGGTCGAGGAGATCGATGCCAAGTGGGCACCGCACCGCGACCTGGGCATCGCCATGCTTGATCGGTACATCGCGAAGTACGGAAAGGACGACGAGTGGAAGGTGTTGGTAACGGAGTTCCCGTTCCGCACCATTGTCCATCACCCGCGCGACGGCGTGACGCCTTGGTTCTGGTACGTCGGGATCCTCGACGGCATCTGGTGGAACCTCCGAACGAAGCGCAAGGTCATTGTTGACCACAAGACGACGGTAGCGATTCAGCTGGCGTACCTCGCGATGGATCAACAGGCGACGGCCTACTGGACATGGGGCGTCGAAGCTCTCATGTTGGAAGGTTTACTCGCGCCGGATGGCTCGGAGAAGATCGACGGATTCCTTTTCAACTTCCTTCGCAAAGCGAAGGCCGACGCCCGCTCCGCGAACAAGGAGGGCTACTACCTCAACAAAGACGGTTCCATCTCAAAGAAGCAGCCTGCCCCGTACCATGCTCGCGTCCCAATCTGGCGCGACTGGACGGAGCGCGAGAAGGCGAAGCAAATGGTCATCGAGGAGTTCAAGGACATCGAGGCTGTACGCAGAGGGGTGATCGCGCCATACAAGAACCCCTCTCAGTTCACGTGCACCGGCTGCTGGGCCTTGGACATCTGCGAGTTGCATGAGATCGGGCAGGACTGGCAGGAGATGCGCGCAATGACTACGCGGACGTGGCAACCCTACTCAGAACACGAGATCCGCGAGGGCAGATGACGCGCTACTTCATCATCGCCGTACTTTCGATCTACGCGATAGGCGCGACAGCCATCAGTTGCGACCTATGGATCCGGTACGACCGATGCCTACGAGACAAGGATGTGCTAAACCGGAAGGTCAGGAATGGACAAAGTTGAACTTGCACGAAACCTCGTCAAACGAGGGGCGGCGGTGTCGCGCGCTCTGAGGTTGTCCGAGGAGGTAGACGATAGTTTCGTCAACGGACACCCTCTCTACGAGCAGACCGCTGACGCCTTGTCCGAATCGACGACTCAATTCGGCATCGCGCTGGATGAGTACGAGTCGTTGGAGCAAGAGCCGCAGGAACAACAGGAGCAACATGTCGCTTGAGATACGACCGGTAGGCTCGTCAAGCAAAGCCTGTGCCCTCATTCATGCCGACATCGGGACGGGCAAGACATCCTTCCTCGGTACCGGCGGGCGGGACTTCCGCATCCTCATCATGCGTCCGCCGACCGACCACGCCGACCCCATCAGAGGGAGCGGGTGTCACGAGATGGTGGTCAGGAATTGGGAGGATACCTTCGAAGGACTCGACTACATCATGCACAATGCCGAGGATTGGGACATCTTCGCGATGGACTCGATCTCGCTGCTACAGGACATCGGCCTCGACGACGTGTATGAAGGCATCCTCGACCGCGCAGGGCCGCACGGATCCGACGCCCGCCGGAACCGTCAGCAGTTTGGCCCCGATCGCGGCGAGTACCGCGTCAACATGTGGCGGGTCGGGCAGTGGGTGAGGCATGCCGTCGCCGCCGAGAGCTTCCATCTTTTCATCATGGCCCACTCCTTCTGGTACACGCCTGAGGGAGCGGACGCGGCCTACTTGGCCCCGTGGATTCAGGGCAAGGCTATGCCTGAGAAGATCTGCGGCATGATGAACATGGTCGGGCATATGACTGTCAAGCAACGGGAGGTCAGAGGAGAGACGAGAGAGAGCAGAATCATCCAATGGAATAAGTCGGAGTCGATCTACGCGAAGTGCCAGTTCAAGTCGCCACCCGACTACACTAAGCCGATTTTCCCCGACGGGAAAACGGTCAACCTCTCTCTGCCCGAACTGATGGAAGCCGTCGGCAAGGGTAAGACAGAGAAGCCCAAGTCAGAGCGCCGCGCGCCGGTCGCGCGTCGTCCGCAAGGGAGACAGGCTGCTGGTAGGTCAACGGGCAGAATTGCCCCAAGGCCGACAGGAAGATCAACAGGTAGGAGGATCACCAAGTGAGTCCAGTCATAAAGTACGACGCCTCCGATGTCGAAGCAGGCGGCGGGGGAACACAGCCCGAGCCGGGGATGTATCGCGGCAAGATCAACAGCGGTGCCGAGCGCAAGAAGAAGCAGGACGGCACGCCGTGCCACGATCTCGAAGTCACCATCGATGTCGGCGAGGGGTTTGCCAACCTCTGGTCGTACATCCCGCTCAAGCCCGACGCCCCGAATAAGTGGAAGCTGCGCGAGTTCACGGACGCTCTCGGCCTGCCCCCGAAGGGCGGCATCGACCCGTCGAAGATCAAGGGTAAGTCGGTCAACGTCAAGCTCGTCGCGGACACGGACAAGGACGGCGACTACAGGGCGAAGATCAA
>Ga0126305_10001487_pt1 | contig 10459 bp, 4 predicted proteins | sample Plot26_FD_92536 | JGI IMG/M metagenome (GOLD analysis project Ga0126305, IMG submission 92536) | Serpentine soil microbial communities from UC McLaughlin Reserve, CA, USA - Plot26 | ecosystem: Environmental > Terrestrial > Soil > Grasslands | place: USA: UC McLaughlin Reserve, Lake County...
CTTGCCTCTGAGCCATTCCGCGACTTGGTGCTCGCCCTCGCGGATCACTCGCCCTTCCTGTGGCGCCTCGCGTATGCCGACCCACCGCGGCTCTCGCGCCTCGCCTCAACGTCCCCGGAGGCATTCCAGCGCGATCTGGTATCCCGCATTCGGGCGCTTCCAGGCCGCCTTGGCTCCGGCGAGCTGACCCGCGCCGATGTCGCCTGCGAACTGCGCAAGGCGCGCGGAGCGCATGCACTTCTCGTGGCGCTCGCCGATATCGGCGGGGTCTGGACTGTCGAAGAGGTCACCCAGGCGCTCTCCGACTTCGCGGATGCCTCCGTCGCGGCCAGCGTGAACGTTATCCTGACTGAGGCCGCGGCGAGCGGGAAGGTCGTAGCTCCACTCGCCGAAGATCCCGGGCAGGGCAGCGGCTGCGTCGTGCTCGCTCTTGGAAAGCACGGCGCTGGGGAACTCAACTACTCCAGCGACATCGACCTCGTGGTCTTCTTCGACCCGGCGACAACGGCGCTCTCCGACGCCAGCGAAGCGGCGACGTTCTACACCCGCGTCGCGCAGCAGCTCGCAAAGCTCCTGCAGGAGCGCACCGCCGACGGCTACGTGCACAGGGTCGACTACCGCCTGCGCCCGGATCCCGCGTCGACCCCCACCGCCGTCTCGCTCACATCGGCATACACCTACTACGAGACGGTCGGCCAGAACTGGGAACGCGCCGCCATGATCAAGGCGCGGCCCATCGCCGGGGATGTCGTCCTCGGGGAGAGCTTCCTGAAGGACCTCACCCCATTCATCTGGCGCAAGTACTTCGACTTCGCCTCGATCGCCGACGTGCATGCGATGAAGCGCCAGATCCATGCCGTCCGCGGACACGACCAGATCGCCGTTGCGGGCCATGACATCAAGCTCGGGCGCGGCGGCATCCGTGAGATCGAGTTCTTCGTGCAGACCCAGCAGCTCGTCTTCGGCGGCCGCCGGCCGGCGCTGCGTGGCCGGCGCACGCTCGACATGCTCGTTGCCCTTCATGCGGAAGGCTGGATCTCGGACAAGGCGCGAGACGAGCTCTCCGCGGCGTACCGGTTCCTGCGTACCATCGAGCACCGACTACAGATGGTCGCCGACGAGCAGACCCAGCGGCTCCCCTCGGATCCGGACGCGCTGAAGGGCTTCGCCAAGTTCTGCGGGTTTGCGACTTTGAAGGCGTTCGAGAAGGAGCTGTGCCGGCACGCGCACAACGTCCAGGCTCACTACGCACTGCTGTTCGAGGAAGGGCCCGAGCTTGCGACGGAGATCGGCAGCCTCGTGTTCACGGGCACGAGCGACGACCCCGAGACGCTCGCCACCCTGCAGCGCCTCGGCTTTCGAGAGCCCGCGGTCGTGGCCGAGACCGTCCGCGGATGGCACTTCGGCCGGCGTCCCGCAATTACCTCGAATCGTGCTCGCGAGGTGCTCACCGAGCTGGTGCCTGCGCTGCTCGTCGCATTCGGCGGCACCGCGGACCCCGACGCCGCCCTCGCGGCCCTCGACCGTGCGTTCGGCCGCATGCCTGCCGCCGTCGAGCTCCTGACCATCCTCCAGTCGCACGACCGCTTGCGTCTGCTCTTTGCCGATCTCCTCGGCACCGCGCCTCGGCTCGCCGACACGGTCGCGTTCAGCCCCCACGTCCTCGACGCCATCATCGATCCGGCCTTCGTGCAGCCCGTTGCGGATCCGGACAGCATCGAGACCCAAGTCCGTCAGATCATCGGCAAGCCGAAGGATCTCGAGGACTTCCTGGACCATGCCCGCGACGCCGCGCGGCAGCTGCGCTTCGTGACCGGCGCCCGTCTCCTGTCCGGGATCATCAGCCCCGTCGACGCGGGCGTGGCCTACGCGGCGATCGCCGAAGCCATCATTCGCGCCTCCCTGGATGCAGTGCGGGACGCCTTCGAGGCCGAGCACGGCACCATACCGGCAGCCCGCATGGCCGTCCTTGGCCTCGGACGGCTTGGCTCGCGTGAGCTCACCGCAGGCTCGGACCTCGACCTAGTCGTGCTCTATGATTTCGACCCCGTCGCCCGGGAGAGCTCGGGGCCGCGCCGGCTCGATGCCGTCGTCTACTACACGCGCCTGACGCAACGGCTGATCGGCGCCCTCAGCGCTCCGACGCGGCGCGGGCGGCTCTACGACGTCGACCTCCGGCTGAGACCGCAAGGCGGCAAGGGCCCTGTCGCCTCTCAGTTCGACGGCTTCCTTGCGTACCAGGAAAGCGAGGCCGAGCTGTGGGAGCACATGGCGCTCACGCGGGCTCGGGTCATCGCCGGCGACCCGGCATTCGGAGCCAAGGTGGCGGAGGCGGTGGGCTGCGTCGTTGCGACCCCGCGGGATCCGGCGCACGTTGCCAGGGAGGTGCGCACGATGCGTGCCTTGATCGCGCAGGAGAAGGGCGACGCCGATCCCTGGGACCTCAAGCTCGCGTCGGGCGGCCTGACCGATCTCGATTTTCTCGCGCAGGCTCTCGTGCTGGGCCATGCCCATCGGCACGGGTCCCTCGCCGGGCTCTCGACGGAGCCGACGTTTGGCGCCGCTGCCAGAGCCGGGCTGCTTGGCGATGAGGACGCAAAAACCCTCGAAACCGCGCATCGCCTCTTCAACGACGTCTTCCAGTGGCAGCGGCTCACGATCGAGGGCGACTTCAAGGCTGCCGAGGTCCCGCGCGCCATCCTGCAGCGGCTCGCCGCGGTTCCGGGGTTGCCGAACGCCAAGGCGCTCCTCGACCATCTCGGCGAGACGCGGCGCGCAGTGCGGACGATCTTCGACCGAGTGCTTGCCAGCTAGTTAGTGGAGCGTCTCGGGCATGCCGAGGCTGGCGGCCGCCGAGCCAAGAGTGAGCGGCAGGTGCACGAGCACGATGGTGCCCACTCCTTCCTGGGAGCGGATGCGCAGGGACCCGCCGTGCAGCTCGGCGAGCGAGCGCGCGATGGCGAGGCCCAGGCCTGACCCCTTGTAGCTCTTCGAGAACTCGGTCTCGACCTGCTCGAACGGCTTCCCCAGCTTTTCGAGTGCCTGTCGCGGGATGCCGATGCCGTTGTCCTCGACGTAGATATTGACGGCGTTGGCGGCGACCCTGGTGCGCACCGTTACGCAACCGCCCTGCGCCGTGAACTTCACCGCGTTCTGCAGCAGGTTGACCAGGATTTGGTGCAGCGCCCGCTCGTCCGCCGGGACCGTGACGTCGTCGGGCTCGATGTCGACACGCAGAAGCAGGTCTTTCGCCTTGGCCTGCTCGGCGATCAGTTTGGTTGCCTTCGCGACCGCCTCGTTCACGAGGAGTGGCTGCTTCGCGATGCTGATCCGCCCGGCTTCGATGCGCGACATGTCGAGGATGTCGTTGATGACCGACAGGAGGTAGTGCCCGCTCGTCCGGATGTCGCGCACGTACTCCTCATACTTGCTGCACCCGAGCGCGCCGAAGATGCCGCCTTCCATCACCTCGGCGAATCCGATGATCGCGTTCAACGGGGTGCGCAGCTCGTGGCTCATGTTGGCCAGGAACTCGGACTTGGCCCGGTTCGCCGTCTCGGCCTGTGCCTTCTGATCGAGGTAGCGCTCGGCCAGATCGGCGAGCTGTTGCGTCTGCGCCTCTAGCTTCTGGCGCGATCGCTTGAGGTCGCTCACGGTCGCGATCAGCTGGCGCTCCGAGTCGAGCAGCTTCTCCTCGTGACGCTTCAGGGCCGTGATGTCGGTTCCAACTGAAACGTAGCCGCCGTCGTTCGTGCGGCGCTCGTTGATCTGCAGCCAGCGCCCGTCGCCGAGTTGCGCTTCGAAGCTGCGAGCCCCCTTCTTGTGCGCCTCGTCGCGCGCGACCTGGTTCTGGATCAGCGGCGGACGACCGTCGTCCATCATGTCGTCGTAGCTGCGCCCGGGCACAACGCTTTCCGGCGCGAGCTCGTGGAGGCGCTGGAATTTCGAATTGCATAGGACGAGACGATTGTCGGAGTCCCAGAGCACGAACGCTTCAGAGATCGCCTCGACGGCATCCCGCAGCCGGACATCGGCGGTCGCCGTGCGTTCGGCCAAGCCGCGCTGTTCCGTGACGTCGACGGCGATGCCGACAAGATGCCGCCCGTCATTGTCGGGGTCCTGCATCAGCTCGGCCCGGGCCCGGATCCAGACCCAGTCGCCGTTCGCGGCACGAATGCGAAACTCGTGATCGACTTGCGACAGGCGCGACCCCGCGAGCTGGTCCGCCAGGTAATAGAGATCGCCGTCCGCCGGGTTCAGCATGGCATTGACTTCGCCGAACGACAGGAATTCGTTATGGCGCTCGTATCCGAGCAGCTCGTACATCGAGTCTGACCAGTATAGCCGGCCTCTGGCGATGTCCCAGTCCCAGAGCCCGCAGCGCCCGCGGCTCAGAGCGGAATCGATACGGCGCCGCAGCTTCTCGCAGATATCGTCGGCGGCGCGCGCCCGGCTCGCCTGCAGCAGGTAGGCCGCGCCAAGGCCCGCGAGGACGACGCCGGCGCCTGCCAGCACGGTGATCTGCCCGAAGGCACGACTACGCCAGGGGCCGAGCGCTTGCGGAAGAGGCTGGATGACGGCGATCTGGCCGGACGCGCGGTCGAGGTTGCGCACCGTTGCGATGGCCTCCTCACCCTGCGCCAGCTTCACCGTCATGACGCCCGCGCGGTCTGCAAGCACTGTCAGTGGCTGATTGTCGCCGAAGAGTTCTACGAGCGTGCGCGGCAGCGTGCCAGTCGCGGGATGGACGGCCTGGACGTCTCCAACGTCGTTCGCGAGAACCAGCGCTCGGCCGCGGGTGAGCGCGCTCGTCGGAAGGTCGCGAACGATGGCCGCAAGGTGGGCCGCCGCGATCGTGCGATCGACTGGGCCTTGCTGCGACGCGAGGCGCCCGGCGATAAGGGCGGCGGCGACCTCGAGGTTATCGATGGCATCGAGAACCGCCTGCCGGCGCGAGTCGCGCGTCTGGATCCAGGCGCTGGCGACGAGAGTCGCGAGGAAAAGAGCGAGAAATGTCGGGACGGCGAAACGGAGCCAGGGCTCGAGCCGCTCGATGTTGCGGAGGGCCGGGTGAGCCGCGCAGCGCGCGATCCCCAGTACCGTACCCGCACGCGCGGGTCCGCACGCGGCGTCCGCGCCCGCCATGCGCCTGCCCCCCTGAATGCTTTGATCACCCTCACCCGAAGGGCGCCGTGCGCCACCCCGAATCACGCTGAGTAGAATCAGCAACAACTGATTTGGCAAGCTGGCGACGACTCGCCGGAAACGAATTCTTTACGTTGTGGGCTGGAGGACTCTCGAGCGACGAGTCGCGCCGTAACACGCCCTCATCCAAGCGACCGATGGGCGATGTCGCCCACGTCGGGCGAGAGATCTGCGGTCGCCACGATCCGCCGCAAGGCCTGCTCGGCTCGCCTGCGCCGCACGGGCTCCATGGTCCTCCAGGTGCCAAAGGCGGTGAGGAGGCGCGCCCCGACCTGCGGGTTTGATCGGTCGAGCTCGAGCACGACGTCGGCGACGAGATCGTATCCTGCGCCATCGGCACGATGGAACTGGGTCGGGTTGTTGAGAGAGAAGCTGCCGACGAGGGCGCGCACGCGGTTCGGATTGGCCATCGTGAACGCGGGGTGCTGCATCAGAGCGCGGACGCGATCGAGGGCATCCGCATCCGGGATCGCCGCCTGGACGGCGAACCATTTGTCCAAGACCAGCGGCTCCTCGCGGTAGAGGTCGGCGAAGCGCAAGAGGGCATGCTCGCGCGCATCGCCCGGCAGCAGCGCGAGGGTGCCGAGCGCGGCAAGACGGTCGGTCATATTCGACGCGGTCTCGAGTTGCTCGCCTGCAAGCCGCGTCCCGAGACCCGGATCCGCCGCGGCGATCAGGTCGAGTGCCTGGTTGCGCAGGCTGCGGCGGCCGGCGCTCGCCGCGTCCGGGCTGTAGGCGCCGCCATCGGCCAGCCTTTCACGAAGCTCGAGGAGAGCCTCCGGGAGGCGCGCCCCGACTGTCGCGCGCAACCCCATCCGGGCCCGGTGGATCGCTTCGGGATCGACGTCGGTCCGGATCTCCTGTGCGACCTCGGCCTCGCTCGGGAGCTGTAGCACGAGAGCCGCGAAGGCGTGATCGCTGTCGGCATCAGTGACGAGGAACTCAAGCAGCGCCGCCGCGAGGCGGTCGGCCGCATCGCCGACCAGGGCCGCCGAGCGCGCGGCGCGCACGAGCAGGCGCGTGGCGACGGCTTGCGACGCTTCCCAGCGATTGAACGGATCCGAGTCGTGGCGCAACAGCGCGAGCAGATCGTCGTCGGATAGGCTGAGGGCCGCCCGAACAGGCGCCGAGAAGCCTCGAAAGACGGACGGCACCGGGCGCGATCGTACTTCCTGAAACAGGAGAGCGTCGGTGGCTTGGTCGAGGACGAACACTCCGTCAGCACGCAAGCGCGTCGACGACGCCGTCATGGCCGTCCCATCCGCCGCGACGAGCCCAAGCGCGATCGGAATCACCATGGGAGCCTTGACGGGCTGGCCGGGTGTTGGTGGCGTCGTCTGCGTGAACTCCAGACGGTAGGTGCAAGCGCTGGCGTCGTACGAACCCTCGACCGCGACGTGCGGGGTGCCGGACTGCGCATACCATTGCGCAAAATGCGACAGGTCGCGGCCGGTGGTGTCGGCGAACGCCTGGAGGAAGTCCTCGACCGTTGCTGCAGACCCGTCGCAGCGCTCGAAGTAGAGCTCCATGCCGCGCCGGAAATCGGCTTCGCCGAGGAGTGTGCGCAGCATGCGGACGATCTCGGCGCCCTTCTCGTAGACCGTCGCCGTGTAGAAGTTGTTGATCTCGCGGTACTCGGTCGGCCGGACGGGGTGGGCGAGGGGGCCTGCGTCCTCCGAGAACTGGCGCGCCCGCAGGGTCTTCACCTCGCCGATGCGGTGCACGGAGCGGGAGCGCTCGTCGGACGAGAACTCCTGGTCGCGGAAGACCGTCAGGCCTTCCTTCAGGCAGAGCTGGAACCAGTCGCGGCAGGTGATCCGGTTGCCCGTCCAGTTGTGGAAGTACTCGTGCGCGATGATCGCCTCGATGTTGGCGTAGTCGGCGTCAGTCGCCGTCTCCGGGCTCGCCAGAACGTATTTGTCGTTGAAGATGTTGAGGCCCTTGTTCTCCATGGCGCCCATGTTGAAGTCGGAGACCGCGACGACGTTGAAGGCGTCGAGATCGTACTCGCGACCGAAGACCCTCTCGTCCCAGCGCATCGAGCGCTCGAGCGCATCGAGGGCGTAAGCGGCGCGGCTCTCCTTTCCCGGCTCGACGTAGACGGCGATCTCGACGGGCCGGCCGCTCGCGGTCGTGGATGTCTTGCCGATGCGGCCGAGGCGGCCGCCGACCACCGCAAAGAGGTAGGAGGGCTTCGGGAACGGGTCGTGCCAGATCGCGTAGTGCCGATCGGTCCCGCCGATCACGCCGGCTTCGACGCGATTGCCGTTTCCGAGCAGCACGGGCGCTTCCTCGCGCGAGGCCTCGATGCGCGTGGTGTACACGGCGAGGACGTCGGGACGGTCGAGGAAGTATGTGATGCGGCGAAAGCCTTCGGCCTCGCACTGCGTGCAGTACGTCCCGCCGGATCGGTACAGCCCCATCAGCTTCGTGTTGGCCGCCGGATCGATCTGCGTCTCGAGCGACAGCGTGAAGGGTCGCCGCGGAGGGCTCGGGATGACCAGTCCCTGCGCCGTCGCGGCAAAGTCTCCGGCAGGGATCGCGCGTCCGTCGAGGGCGGCTGCGAGGAGCGTCAGCTCGTCGCCGTCCAGCACGAGGGGTGCGTCGGGCGATCCTGCAGGGTTGGGGCGCAACGCCAGCACCGCCGAAACCCGCGTCTCCGTCGCGTGCAGGCGTATATCCAGATCGACGCGATCGATGAGGAAGTCGCTCGGCCGGTACTCGTCGAGCCGGATGATCGGCGGATTGTCGCTGCGCATGGAGCTGCCGGTTCTCTGGCGGATCACCCTATATGGCGGAGCGCCACGGCCCCTGTAAACGCGCCTCTTAGTGCGGCCTGAACCCGATCGGCTCCGCGTGGCCTGTGATGCGCAGGATCTCCGGATGGTCGGCCCGCATGCGCCGCTCGAGCTCGTCGACATGGCTATGGACATTCGACACGCTGAGCGACGGGTCGAAGCGGCAATGGTACGTGACGAGGAGGCCGTCCACGGTGCGGCGGACGCGCACCGAATGGATGTCGCTCACCTCGCCGACGAGGACGGCCGTCGCCGACAGGGTGCGCTCAATGCGCGCCAGCGTCTCGGGTGTTTCGTCGTAGCCCGCCATCGGAGCGATGCGCAAAGGCTCGATGTGCGTGTCGACCTCCATCTCAGACCCGAGCTCGTCGCGGATCGCGGATTCGAGCTTTGTCGCGAGCGCATGCGCCGCCCCGAGACTCATCCGGCCGTCGACCTCCAGGTCGAGGCTGAGGCTCGTGCGGCCGTTCACCTCCTGGACCATCACGTGGTGGACGGGCAGGCGCTGCTTCGCCGCGAGCAGGAGCACCTGCTCGAGAATCGTCTCGTCGTCGAGCTGCTTCGGCTCTGCCGCGACGACGATTTCGGATCGGGGTGCTTCCTCCGCCACCGCCCGCAGAATGCGCTCCTTGACGGCCGCCACATGCTCGAACGGCAGCGTCCGCGACACGTGCACCGATATCTCACCGAAGACCTTGTCGCCCGCCGGCCGAACGCGCACGCGCTCGACCGAGACCACCCCGGGGACCTCCGCCACCTTCGCCCGGATGCGCTCGCTCAGGCCCTTCGGCGCAGCATCGAGCAGACTCTCGACCGTTCGCCGCGCCAGCCGAAAGCCCGCGACGGCGATGAAGAGCGATACACCGATGGCGACGGCGGCATCGGCCTGCGGGTAGCCCAGCGCGGCCGCCCCAAGCGCTACGAGAACAAGGGCGGAATTGACCAGGTCGGCCGAGAAATGCAGCGCGTCCGCTTCGAGCGCCTCGCTGCCCGTCTCGCGCGCAACCTGCTTCAGCCCCCACCAGCGCCAGGCGTCCACCCCGATCGCTGCGACGAGGACGCCTGCCGCGAGCCAGCTCGGCTCGACTTCGGCGTTGCCCTGCCACAGGCGGCGAGCGCCTTCGAGCGCGACCGCGCCGGACAGGAGGAACAGGAAAGCCGTCTCGACGAGGGCCGCGAGCGACTCGAGCTTGCCGTGGCCGTACTGGTGCTGCTCGTCCGCGGGCTTATGGGCCGCGCGCACGGCGAGCCAGGTTATCGTCGTCGCGGCAACGTCCAGGAGGCTGTGGGCAGCGTCCGAGATGAGGGCGAGCGAGCCCGAGGCGAGGCCGACCGCTCCTTTGGCGAGGGTGATGCCCGTGCTCGCCGCGATCGACCAAAGGGCGGCGCGCTCCTTGCGCTTGCCGGTGTCCGGGTTGCCGTCGTTGCTCGGTCTTTCGGCCAATTCGTAACCGCCTTCGTTCAGGGGACTGGGGAGGCTCGCGCCGGCCCTCAGCGCGCTCCATATTGGGCGTCGCGGACCCATCATGGTCCATGATCACGGTCAAGCGCGGCGGGGGCGCCGCCCAGCAAGGAGCACAGACGTGGAATACCTGCACACGATGGTCCGGGTGACGGACCTCGACCAGTCGCTCGACTTCTATTGCAACAAGCTTGGCCTGCAGGAGGTTCGACGGGTCGAGAACGAGAAGGGCCGCTACACCCTGGTGTTCCTCGCCGCCCCGGGCGACGTGGAGCGCGCGCGCGACACCAAAGCTCCCCTCGTCGAGCTTACCTTCAACTGGGATCCCGAGGCCTACACGGGCGGGCGCAATTTCGGCCATCTCGCGTACCGCGTCGACGACATCTATGCGACCTGCCGCAAGCTCATGGATGCTGGCGTGACCATCAACCGGCCGCCCCGGGACGGCAACATGGCCTTCGTGCGCTCGCCCGACGGGATCTCCATCGAGCTGCTTCAGCGCGGCGAGGCGAAGCAGCCGCAGGAGCCCTGGGCCTCGATGCCGAACACGGGCGTTTGGTAGGCGGCGGCCACGCATGGCCACAGTGCTGTGCGTCGGCATCGCGGCCCTCGACCAGGTTTTCCGCGTCGACGCGATGCCGAGCCGACCTGAGAAGTACCGGTCCGATGCGCTCCACGTGACGGGGGGCGGCACGGCGGCGAATGCTGCCGTCGCCGCCGCGCGGCTCGGGGCGACGGTGCGCTTCTACGGCGTGCTCGGGGAGGACCGCACCGGGGACGAGATCGTGGCCGGCCTTGTGGCCGAAGACGTGGACTGCGGCGCCATCAGGCGTGTCGCAGGCCGGCGCTCGCCGCTGTCGGCGATCCTCGTCGACCGGTCGGGCGAGCGGCTCATCGTCTCCTACGCCGATCCCGAGCTGCCCTGGAGCACCGACCACCTCCCGGAGGCGCTGCCGGCCGGGGTGGATGGGGTCCTGGGAGACACGCGGTGGCA
>Ga0126305_10001488_pt1 | contig 10459 bp, 7 predicted proteins | sample Plot26_FD_92536 | JGI IMG/M metagenome (GOLD analysis project Ga0126305, IMG submission 92536) | Serpentine soil microbial communities from UC McLaughlin Reserve, CA, USA - Plot26 | ecosystem: Environmental > Terrestrial > Soil > Grasslands | place: USA: UC McLaughlin Reserve, Lake County...
CGGGCGGCGAGCGAGAGCAAGGTGCAGAGCAAGATCGCGAGCGGCACAAACGAGCCCTTCTCGGTTCAGCTGGCCGTGACGGACCGCCAGTCGCCGACGCTCTGGTGGATCGCCAAGAACGGCGACTGGACGCTGCAGCTGCGCTCGGTGGTCGACGCCGCTGACAGCCCGGAGGCGGTCGAGCACGCAGGCTCGCTGCTCAAGGACGGCCTTACGCCCGCTCAGCTTGGCAGGGAACTCAACGGCAGCAGAAGGAGCAACCGATGACGAGCGAGCACTTCAACAACGAAAACCGGGACCGCACCCGCGTCTTCATCACCGGGTGGTGCGACGGTCTCCCCGAGCTGCACGAGACGCTCTCGAGGCATCCCGAGATCGACCTCGTCGGCCAGAGCGAGTCCGTGGCTGAGGCCTCGGGCGCCCTCGCCGGCGGCCACCTCGGGTGCGTCCTGCACGCCACGCGCAGCTCCGAGCTGCCCGCCGGTGAGCTGGCCTCGATCCGCGAGCACACCCAGGCGCCCGTCGTGCTGCTCGCCTCGGGCGAGGCGTCGGCACTGCTCGAGGACGCGCTCGACGCCGACGTGACCGACGTCCTTCTGCTCCCGCAGCTGACGGAGAACATCGTCTTCGCGGTCCGCAAGGCGGCGCACGCCGGCCGTCGCGCGCAGGCACGCCACGGCCGCGACGGCCGCATCGTCACGGTGTTCTGCCCCAAGGGCGGCACCGGCAAGACGGTGACGGCGACAAACCTCGCCACGGCGCTCGCGAAGTACCACTCCAAGCGCACGCTGCTGCTCGACCTGGACCTCCAGTTCGGCGACGCAGCGATCATGCTCGGGATCGAACCGGACAAGACGATCCAGGACCTGGTGACCGCACCGGGCGAGCTGGATCCGGAGAAGCTGGCCGGCTACACGACGCGACACGCGTCGGGCCTGGACGTGCTTCCCGCGCCCGTGCGTCCCGAGGACGCCGAGCTCGTCACCGAGCAGAAGCTGACGCGCCTGCTCGAGGTCGCCAAGCAAAGCTACGACGTCATCGTCGTCGACACGTCGCCGTTCTTCCACGGCCCGATGCTCGCCACGCTCGATCGCACCGACGAGCTGCTCCTGCTCTGCGGCCTGGACGTCCCGACGATCAAGAACGTCCGGCTGTCGATCCAGACGCTCGAGCTGCTGTCGTTCCCGCCCGACCGGATCAAGGTCGTGCTCAACCGGGCGAACTCGAACGTCGGCATGAAGCGGACCGAGGTCGAGGCCGCCCTCGAGACGAAGGTGCGTTTCGAGATTCCGAGCGACCGCGCGGTCCCGCTGGCCGTCAACCGCGGCAACCCGGCAGTCCTCGCGGACGCCGGCTGCGACTTCTCGCGCGGCGTTCGTGACATGGCCAAGGGCCTGCTCGTGCCCAACAACGCCAAGGCCAAGAAGCGCTGGCTCGGGCCGCTGGCGAGGGCGTAGACGATGGGCCTCCACGACCGCATCAAGGGCGGCGTCGCCAACGGGAGCGGCCCCGCGGTGGCTGAGAACGGCATCCTCACCGTCAGCGAGGCCCCTGCCGAGCGCCCGTCCGTCATGGACCCGTACGCCGAGCTCAAGACGCGCATCCACCACGCGTGCATCACGAAGCTCGGGCCGCAGCTCTTCTCGACCGAGACCACCGAGGACCTGTCCGACCAGGTGACACGGACGGTCACGGAGGAGCTGACGCTCGACAAGACGCCGCTCTCGCGCGAGGAGCGCCGCGAGCTCGTCCGCCAGATCACGGACGACATCCTCGGCTACGGCCCGCTCGAGCCGTTCCTCCGCGACGACTCGGTCACGGAGGTGATGGTCAACGCGTTCGACCGGATCTACATCGAGCGCGACGGCAAGCTCGAGCGGACGCTGTCGACGTTCGCCGACAACGCGCATCTCCTGCGGATCATCGAAAAGATCGTCTCGCAGATCGGTCGCCGCGTCGACGAGGCGTCGCCGATGGTCGACGCCCGCCTTCCCGACGGCAGCCGCGTCAACGCGATCATCCCGCCGCTGGCCCTCAGGGGCCCGACGCTGACGATCCGCAAGTTCTCGCGCGACCCGTACACGATGGACGACCTGATCAACTTCGGGTCGCTGTCCGCGAAGTCGGCGCAGTTCCTCGCACAGTGCGTGCGCGGGAAGCTGAACATGCTGATCTCCGGCGGTACCGGCACCGGTAAGACGACGACGCTCAACGCGCTCTCGGCCTTCGTGCCGGGCGACGAGCGAATCCTGACGATCGAGGACGCGGCGGAGCTGCAGCTGCAGCAGGACCACGTGATCACCCTCGAGTCGCGGCCGCCGAACATCGAGGGCCAGGGCGAGGTCCGCATCCGCGAGCTCGTCCGCAACGCCCTGCGCATGCGGCCCGACCGGATCATCGTCGGCGAGGTCCGCGGCCCGGAGACCCTGGACATGCTCCAGGCGATGAACACGGGCCACGAGGGCTCGCTGACCACGATCCACGCGAACTCGCCCCGCGACGCGCTGTCTCGTCTCGAGACGCTCGTGATGACCGCCGGCGTCGAGCTGCCCCACCGCGCGATTCGTGAGCAGATCGCGAGCGCGTTCGACCTGCTCGTCCAGATCTCGCGCCTCGTCGACGGGTCGCGCAAGATCACGCACATCACCGAGGTCCTGCGGATGGAGTCGGACGTCGTAACGCTGCAGGACATCTTCGTCGCGAAGCCGCCGGACGAGGACTCGCCGGCCCATCTCCGCGGCAAGCTGCTGACCCCGCTGCAGTGCAGCGGCCTGAAGCCCCACTTCCTCGACAAGCTGGCGGCGAACGGCGTCGTCCTGCCGACGAACTTCTTCGAGCACGACGACTCGGACTTCCGCTCGCTGGCAGCCCAGAGCTACAGGAAGTTCGCATGAGGCGGCTCTCCCCCACCGTCCTGGCCCTCGTCTTCGCGCTGCTCTTCGCCGGCGTGGCGAGCGCCGGGGTCGAGCTCAAGGGCATCGACGCGAGTGCCTACCCGACCGTCCGTATGAGCGTCGTCACGCCGGCGCCGACGGCGCGGGCGCCCCGCTTGCTCGAGAACGGCCGGCCCGTGAACGGCCTGCTCGCCGAGAACCTCGGGCGCGCCAAGAGCGTCATGCTCACCGTCGACCGGTCGCAGTCGATGAAGGGCAAGCCCTTCGCGGACGCCGTCAGCGCCGCCTACGCCTTCCTCGGCGCGAAGCAGCGTGAGGACCGGGTCGCGGTCGCGACCTTCGCGACCAAGCCGGTTGTCCTGACCGGGTTTTCGACCTCCGCCACGGACGCCCAGAGCGCCTTCCGTGCGCTCGCCGTCGACCCGGTCGAAGGCACGACGCTCTACGACAGCCTCGTCCAGTCGGCACGGGCGCTGTCCTCGGAGCCACACGCCGGCCGCGTCATCGTGGCCGTGACGGACGGCAACGAGACCCGCAGCGCCGCCTCGCTCCACGAGGCGATCGCGGCGGCACGCGACGCCGGAGCGTCTGTCTACGTCGTCGCGATCGAGAGCGACCGCTTCAACCCCGCACCGCTGAAGTCGCTGGCCCGCGAGACGGGCGGCTCGTACCGCGGCGCCGGCTCGAGCCGCGAGCTGTCGGCGATCTACGCCGGCATCGCGCGGGAGCTCCAGCGCACTTGGCGCCTCGAGTACCCGACCGCGGCGCGGCCGGGCGAGGAGCTCCACGTGCAGGCGCTCACCGCCGCGGGCAAGGCGTCGTCGGCGTTCTCCGTCCCAGGGACCGACCAGTCCTCAGGCGGCGACACATTGCTTCCCAAGGCCTTCTACCAGGCGGGGACCCCCGTGATGGCGCTGTTCGTCGGCTTGCTCTTCCTCCTCGCCGGGACGTTCGCGACCGCCGCCGCGCGCGGCGAGCGGCTGCGACGGCAACTCGCTCCGCACCTCGGGGCGACGACTGCGCGCAAGAAGCGCAAGGAGGAGCGGGAGCGGCTGGCCATGCTCAGCAGCCTCTTCCGGGTGACCGAGCAGACGTTCTCGCACTGGCGACACTGGCGGAGCATGCAGCGCATGCTGGAACGCGCCGACCTGCCGCTCCGAACCGTCGAGTTCGTGTACATGATGGCCGGCGCCGGGATCGTGTTCGGTCTCGTCGCGGCCGTCACGGCGCCCTCGTCGTTCATGGTCGTCCTTGCGATGCTCGGCGGCGCCGCCGCGCCGTTCGGCTTCGTCTGGTTCAAGGGCCAGCAGCGGATCAACGCCTTCGAGAACCAGCTGCCCGACCTGCTGATCACGCTCGCGGCCGCGCTCAAGGCGGGTCACAGCTTCAAACAGGGGCTCCAGAGCGTCGTCGACGAGGGTCGCCCGCCTGCGAGCAAGGAGCTGAAGCGCGTCCTCACAGAAGCGCGGCTCGGTCGCTCGATGGACGACGCCCTCCAGGAAATGGCGCTACGCGTCGGGTCGAAGAACTTCGACTTCGTGATCACCGCCGTGACGATCCAGCGTCAGGTCGGCGGCTCGCTCGCCGGGCTGATCGACATGGTCGCGGACACGGTCCGCCAGCGCCAGCAGTTCGCCCGGAAGATCAAGGGTCTGACCGCGATGGGCCGGGCCTCCGCCTACGTCCTGATGGGTCTGCCGTTCTTCATCGGGTTCGTGATCACGATCATGAATCCGCGCTACATGGACCCGCTCTACAACACGTCCACCGGCCACAAGCTGATCATGGCGGGGCTCGCGATGATGTGCTTCGGCGCCGTCGTCCTCCGCAAGATCGTCGCCTTCAAGGGGTAATCGATGCTGTTTCTCGTCCTCGCCCTCGCCTGTCTCGGAACCGCCGCCTACCTGGTCGGAGAGGTCGTCATGCTCCCGGCACGGGAGCGCTCCAACTCGGTCCGCCGCGCTGCGACCTACGGCCGGTTCCGCCTTCGCACGCCGCTCCAGCGAGAGAGCCTCCGTGAGCGGGCCCTCGTGCCGCTCTCCCATTCGCTCGCGAACCTCGTCCTGCGGCTGAACCCACGGACGAGCTCGGAGTCGGTGGCGATGAAGCTCCACGCCGCCGGCCTTGGCCACAGGATCAGCCCGACGACTTTCCTCGCCGGTAAGGGCATCCTCTCGCTCGCAGGCGCCGCGCTGACGCTCTTGCTGCTCGGCTCCGCCGGCGCCCAGGGCCTGCTGTTCGGTCTGTTCGTCGTGCTCGTCGGCTTCCTCGGGCCGGACTACTTCGTCTCGATGTACGCCCGCCGGCGCAAGGAGCGAATCCGCGCTGCACTCCCGGACGCTCTGGATCTGCTGGCGGTCAGTGTCGAGGCCGGCCTCGGGCTCGACGGCGCGATCGCCAAGCTGACCGAGCACATGGAGGGCCCGCTCGCCGACGAGTTCGCCCTGACGCTGTCCGAGATGCGGATCGGCGAGAGCCGCGGCGAGGCGCTCAAGCGCCTCGGCGAGCGGGTCGACACGCCGGAAATCTCCTCCTTCACGCGCTCGATCATCCAGGCCGACCAGCTCGGAACCTCGCTCGGCCGGATCCTCCGCGTGCAGGCGGCCGACACGCGCCTTCGGCGCCAGGCGACTGCAGAGGAGAAGGCGATGAAGGCGCCGATCAAGATGCTCTTCCCGACCGTCCTGTTCATCTTCCCGGCCATGTTCCTGGTGATCCTCGGGCCGGCGGTCCTCAACATCGACCAGTTGTTCTAAAGGAGCCGACCATGGCCGAGCAGAAGCCGAAGCCCAAGAAGCAGAACGCGCCCGAGCCCAAGGCTCAGGAGACCGAGACGGAGGGCGGGTTCGGCACCGGCCTGCGGGCGCAGCTGCAGCGCCGGCAGGAGCCGGCCGGCGACGGCGCCTCGACGCCGCCGCATGAGACGCCGATCGTCCGCGTCGACCTGTACGCGGCCGCTCCGGCCTCCGTCTCGACGAACGGCGGCTCAGCTTCCGACGGTGCGCACCCGGACCTCGACCGCCTTCGCGCCGAGCTCGCGGCGGCGCTCGCGCGTGAGCAGGATTTGAGGCAGGCGCTGGGCGAGCAGGTCGAGGCCTACGAGCGCAAGCTCTCGGAGGACCACCTCGCAGCCAAGCACGCCGCCGAGCTCGACGACCACGGCGCGCGTCTCGCCCAGATCGAGGAGGACGTGGCCCAGCGCGAACGAACGCTCGCGGCCGAGCGGAAGGCGCTCGAGGACGAGCGGCGCCGCGTCGCCGAGCTCGAGGGCAGGCTCGCGCAGGAGCAGGCCGACGCCGCGGAGCGAAAGCAGGAGCTCGCCGCCCTCGAGCAGCGGCTCGCCGGCGCCGAGCAGCGCGTCCAGCAGAGCGCGTCCGAGCGCGAGCACGATCTCGACCGCCGCGAGCGCGAGCTCCGCGACGCCGAGCGGAAGGCGCAGAAGGCGCTTGCCGACGCGGAGAGCCGGGCCGCCAAGGCCGTGGCCGAGGTCGACAACCGCGCGGGCGCGCTGGAGAAGCGCGACCAGAAGCTGGCGCGCGCCGAGCAGGATCTCGGTCAGCGCGAGCGGGACTTCCGCGCCCGCGAGGAGGAGCGCACACGGGCGTTCACCGAGCGCGAGGAGGAGTCGCGGCGGCGCGCCAAGGAGCTCGCGCAGCGCGAGCAGAAGCTCTCCGACCGCGAAGGCCGGCTGACCAAGACCGAGGAGCGGCTGCTCGAGAAGGAGCGGGACCTCGACAAGCGGGACACCGAGCTCGCCTCCTGGCAGACCCAGGTGCACGAGGACGCCGACCGGATGAAGCGTCAGATCGCCGACCAGACGGCAGACGTGCGCGCCGCGGAGGCGCGCCTCACCGAGGCCGATGCCCGCGAGCTCGAGCTCGCCGCGCGCGAGGCGGAGCTCGGTCGGCGGGAGGCGGCGCTCGGACGCATCGAGCGCGACGAGAATCGCTCACGCGACCTCGAGGCGAAGGCGAAGCTCCAGGCGGAGCGCGAGGCCGAGCTGGCCGAGCGCGAGGCCGCGATCGCCGAGGAGGAGGGCCTCGCGGAGTCGCTCAAGAGCCGCCTCGAGCGCCGCGAGAAGCGCGTTTCCGGCTCGGAGGCGCAGATGCGCGACCGGGTCCGCGAGCTCGACGACCGCGAGGTGGAGATGGAGCGCCGGGAAGCCGTCCTCGAGGCTGACGTCGAGATCCGCACTGACAAGCTGGAGAAGCGCGAGAAGGCGCTGGCAGAGCTCGAGGCGAGGCTCGGCGCCAAGGAGAGCGAGCTGGCCTCCTACGTCGCCAAGGCGCAGCACGAGCTGCAGCGCCGCGAGTCGGAGTGGTGGGCCAAGAACCTCGGCAAAGATCCCGAAGACAGCGTCAACGCAGCGTAGACCCAAGCCCGCGGGACCGACCGCCGGCTGAAGCCCGGTCCGGCGCCCGTCGCGGCCCGCCTGCACGCAGGGGCAAGCGAACCGCGTCGGAGGCGCTTGCAGCCTTCGTCGGCAGCCGTCCGTCGAAAGAGAACAGCAAAACCGTCCGCTAGGGAGACCGCCGTGGACGAATCGTCACACCCTTGTCAAGAACTCCATGTCCCCGCGGGCCATGGCGAGGGGCCAGACCCCTGGACACGGCGCGAAAGGCCTTGACCGCCGCGGAGGAGCCTGCGGGCACGAACAGGCCCGCGCAAGCCGCCGAGCGCGGGCCTTCGTCCAACGATCGGCAAGGCGGGCCCGTTCGTACGCGCCACAACGAGGGATCTCGCGGCGGCTAATCGGTGAGGAAGACCGCGGCGGTCGCGGTGAACCCGTGCAGGAAGGCGCGGCCCCCGACCGGGCCGATCTCGCCGCCGCAGAAGAAGCCCGCGAGCGCGGAGGAGCCGACCGCGTCGGAGACAGCCCGGGCGTCGTGGTCAGGCTCCGAGAACATGTGCGTCCCGCGGCCGTTGCAGGTGAAGAGGAGCGCCCCGGCGGCCGTCTCGCCGGCGAGGCCGCCGGCCAGCGACTCGCGGAGGTCCTCGTCCGCCGAGGCGGCGTCCCGCACGTGGAAGCGAATCGTCTGCCCGACGCGCACTTCGTCGCCGACGGCGATCGCGCCCGAGTCCTCGTCGGCGCCGAGCAGCGCGCGGACGAGGTAGTCGCCGCGGCGGTACTCGGCGCGGTTCTCGTCGATCACGATCCCGACGAGCAGGCCGTTCGCGGCGAGGCGGAGCCGCTCCGGCGGCAGCGAGCCGAGATCGGCCTTGAGGCGCTCGAGCGCCGGCTCCCCGGCGAGCTCGAAGACGACGTTCTCCTCCGCCCGCGTCACGACCGCGTCGCGGCCGATCGGCGCGCATCCCTGCGAGACGATCGTCCGGACGGGCACGTCGGAGACGGTCGCACCGACGACGCCGCTCGCGTGGGTTGCGTCGTCGACGATCAGCACCTGGGAGCCCGGAGCTCCAGCGCCGGCGGCGATCCCTCCCACGAGCGGAAGCCCCTCGTGCTCCTCGTTGAGCAGACGCAGGAACGAGCCGGCCGGGAACGTGAACGGGTCGACGAGCATGGTCACGAGCGCCGGGTCGTCGAAATTGGGCACGCCCGCGACCGCGACGCCTTCGTCGGCGGGAACCGCTTCCAGGTGGAACGTGTCGACGCGTGCCCCGGGGAGGGCTCCCGCCCACAGCGACAACCCCGTTCCCGTCTCGAGCTCCCGGCGGCCGCCGACGACGCCCTCGGCGACGCAGCCGAGCAGGTGCGCGGGCCGCAAGCGGTCGCGGACGAGCGCGGCGGCGATCTCGACCTCGGCGAGATGCGCAGGCGAGATGAACAGGTAGGCGAGGTCCGGCTCGGCGCCATCGAGCGTAGCCTCGACGTCCCGGACCGCTTCGATCGCCGCATCCTCGGCGGCGGGCGCCGTCGAGAGCGCGCTGGCGATTCGCTGCATCGACCAAGTCTACGGACCCGTAAGAAGTTCGTTAGCAGCCTGTTTTTCTCAAGGTTTGCGCCGTACCATCCGAAGCCAGACACACATGTCACTGCCTCGGAGCGCCTTCCTCGCCGCTGTCCTCGCCGTCCTGGCCGCACTCGCGCCGGGCGCCGCCTCGGGCTCGCGCGGGCTCCAGGTCGGTCTGACCGACCACGCCGCGGCCCTGAACGCCGATCCGAAGTTCTTCACGACGGTCGGCCAGCTCCATGCCGAGGTCCTTCGCGTCAACCTCTACTGGGGCGGCCCGCTCGGCGTCTCGCGCCGGCGCCCGGTGAACGGCGCCGACCCGGGAGACCCGTCGTACGACTGGCGCCGCTACGACCGCCTCGTCCTGAACGCCGCGAGGCAGAGGATCCGCATCGCGTTCTCGATCTTCGCCACCCCCGCCTGGGCGAACCGCGGACGCGGTCGAAACCGGCCGCCGGACAACCCCGTCCACCTGGAGAAGTTCGCCTACGCCGCGGCCGCCCGCTACAGCGGCACCTGGCAGCGCCGTGAGGACGACGCGCGACTGCCTCCGGTCCGGCTCTGGATCGCCTGGAACGAGCCGAACCTGAACCTCGGTCTCGTGCCGCAGTTCCGCAAGGTGAACGGCAAGTGGAGGATCCAGAGCGCGAGGGACTACGCGAAGATCTGCAACGCGATCTACGACGGCGTCCATGTGACCGGCCTCAGCGGGCAGAGGGTCGCGTGCGGCGTCACCGCGCCGCGGGGCAACAACGCCCCGAACCAGCGCCGCCCGTCGGTGTCCCCCGTCGCGTTCCTGCGCGCGATGAAGCGCTACGGCGTGCGCACGTTCGACGCCTATGCCCACCAGCCGTACTACGGCGGGCCGCGCGAGACGCCGAGCACACCACCGCGCGCGCGTACGGCCGTCACGCTCGGCAACATCGACGTGCTGGTGAAGGAAGTCACGCGCCTCTTCGGACCACGCCGAATCTGGCTGACCGAGTACGGCTACCAGACGCGACCGCCGGACCTCACGTTCGGCGTGTCCTTCGTGCAGCAGGCGCGATACCTCGCGCAGGCGTACGCGATCGCACGCGCCCACCCACGGATCGACATGCTGCTCTGGTTCCTGCTCCGCGACGAGGACCGGCTCGACGGCTGGCAGTCGGGCCTCGTCACCGCGAACGGCAAGCGCAAGCCGTCATTCGAGGCGTTCCGGCGGATGCCGCGCCTTGCAGAGCCCTTCGTCTTCGACGACGACGGCTACGGTTACAGCTCGCTGCCGCTCGCGTTTCCGGGCGTCTAGCCGCTCTCGACAGAGGCCGCACCACCGTCGGTACACTTTTTGTACTTACTACGGCTTCTGAACGGAGAGTGAGATCGTGAGCAAGTTGCTGCTCGTACCCCTGGACGACCTGGTGGTGTTCCCCGCCATGGACGTCACCCTCACCGTCGACACCGGCGGCGAGGATCGCGTGCTGCTCGTGCCCCGTCACGACGGCGAGTACGCGAAGGTGGGCACGGTCGCCGAGGTCGGCGATCGCATCCGCCTCCCGGGCGGCGGGCGAGCCGTCAGCCTGACGGGACTCCATCGCGGCGTCATCGGTGTGGCCGAGACCGACGCCTCCGGAAGGCTGCGCGTCGAGATCGAGGAGCATCCCGACGAGATCC
>Ga0126305_10001489_pt1 | contig 10457 bp, 6 predicted proteins | sample Plot26_FD_92536 | JGI IMG/M metagenome (GOLD analysis project Ga0126305, IMG submission 92536) | Serpentine soil microbial communities from UC McLaughlin Reserve, CA, USA - Plot26 | ecosystem: Environmental > Terrestrial > Soil > Grasslands | place: USA: UC McLaughlin Reserve, Lake County...
CTCGAGAGCGTGACAACAGCGCCGCCGGCAGGCGCCTGTCCGTTCAGCATCACGACGGCCCCGAGCGGGACGCCGCCGTTCTGGCGGAAGGGCATGCCGTCGAGGCTCCGCAGTGACGACGGATTGACGGTGAAGCTCTTTGTCGTCGATACCGAGCCGATCGTCGCCGTGATCGTCACCGTGGTCGGGGTGTCCACCTGCCCGGTGACGAAGCGGAACGTGACGAAGGAGGCGCCGGCAGGGACGGCGACCGAGGCGGGCAGCGGCGCCGCCTGCGCGTTCGAGCTCGCGAGATTGATCGTGGCCCCGCCGGCGGGCGCGCCTCTGTTCAGCTGGAGGTCGACATAGACCTCCTGGCCGCTGGCGGGCGCGGCTCTGCTCAGGCTGATGGCATTGACCTGGAGCGGCCCGTCGGGGACAACGAAGGTCCCGACGGGTGACCAGGCGGTCACGGCCGCCGTGCCCGCGGTGTCGATCACTCCCTGGAACGAGCGCACGCGCCAGAACTTCGTCCCGGCCGTCGGCAGTTGGACGACGGTGTACGTGGGCCCATTGAGGAACGGGATGTCCTGCTCGATCTGCGTGAAGCCGGAGTCGCGCGCGATCTGCAGCTGGTAGCCCGACGACTGCGGATTGACGACGTGGTTCCAGCGGAACTCGATCGGCAGCGGGGCCGATGCTCCGCCTGTCGGTGACACCAGCGTCGGCGCCGCTGCAATCGGCGCGTTGAACGCGATCGTGAAGCCGACCACGTTCGACGGCATGCTGTAGTTGTCGTTGGCGTCGACGGCGAAGACGCGCGCGCTGTAGGTGCCGCGGTCGACGGTGGTGATCAGGATCTCCGTCGAGGGCGTCGGGCTCTCCCAACGGAAGACGACGCCGTTGGCCGGGAACGTCGGGTCCTTGGACGCCTCGAGCACGTACTTCGTCGCGCCGGCGACGCCGCTCCAGCTCATGCCGAACGACTCCCAGGGATGGAAGCTGCTTCCGCCTCGCGGGGGATTCAGCGTCGGAGTCGCCGGGAGCCCGGCGCTCGCGCCCGTGACCTTGACCCGGCGCGCGGTCGACCACGGGCCCTGGACGAAGTAGTTGCTCACGGCTTGGACGCGCCAGAAGTACGTACCTACCGCGAGGCCGCTGACGACATCGCTGGTCGCAGGCGCCGTGACCGAGTCCTGCCGCAAGACCTTCGCGAATGTCGAGCTGGCGCTGACCTGCCAGTTGTAGGCGAGGATGCCGCTCGGGTCGGAGACCGCCGACCACGAGATCGTGAACGGCAGCGTGACCGAGGCCGAGTCGGCCGGACCCAGCGGGCGGGGCGCGGTCGGCGCCGCCAGCGCCGGTGCGCTGCCAACGAAGAGCGCGAGGCCGCAGAGAACCAGCAACGCCGGCAGCCGTGCTTTCAACCCCGCTCCTCCTCTCGGACTGACGGTGGTGTACGTGTCACTGCACGTTGGCCGTCGCCGCGGCGTTTGCGCTGAGCGTGAACGTGCAGGTCTTGGTTTTGCTGCCGCCGCTCGAGCAGGCGCCTGACCAGATCACGTCGCGCTCGTTGGTGGCGCGCAGCGTGATCGCGGTTCCGATGGGGAACGAGGCAGAGCCGGTGCTGCCGACGGCGACGTCGATCCCGGTGGGAGTGGACGTCACGCGCTCACCGCTGCGGCCGGTGGCGGTCACCGTCAGCGTTGCGGTTTGCGCCTGAGGATTCACGGTCAGGGTGGCCGTTCGCGTGACGCCTCCGGCGCTCGCCGTGATCGTCACGGGTGTCGACGCCATGACCGCGCTGGTCGCGATCGCGAAGGTCGCGCTCGTCGCGCCCTGTGCCACCGACACGCCCGCGGGTACCGTCGCCGCCGTGTTACCGCTGGATAAGGAGACGGCGAAGCCGCCTGCCGGCGCGGGTGATGTGAGCGTGACTGTCCCCTGCGACGCGGCGCCGCCAGTCACGCTCGCCGGGTTCACCGCCACGGTCGAGAGCGCCGCCGCCGCCGAGGGCGTCACTGTCAGGTCGGCCGTCCGCGAGACGCCGTTGGCCGAGGCGGTGATGGTCGTGGTCCGGGTCACCGGGCCGGCCAGGGTCGAGACAGGGAAGGTGCCGCTGGACAGCCCGCCGTGGACGATCATCGTCGCCGGCACGGTCGCCGCGGCGGTGTTCGAGCTCGACAACGAAACGACCAGCCCACCGGCGGGAGCCCCGCCCGAGAGGAAGACAGTGCCGGTCACGGGGTTCCCGCCCTCGACCGTCGCCGGGGAGACGCTCAGGGACGCTGGCCCGATGGGCGGAGGTCGCGGCGTGACGGTCAGCGTCGCGCTACGCGTGTCCCCGCCGAACGCGCCCGTAATCGTCGCGGATGTCGACGCCGTGACCGACGCCGTGCTCACGCTGAACGTTGCGCTAAAGGCCCCGGCGGGAACGGTGACGCTCGCCGGAACGGTGGCCACGCTCGTGTTGCTCGACAGCGTTAGGACCGCACCGCCGGAAGGGGCTGCGCTCGTCAGGCTCGCCGTTCCCTGCGAGGTGTTGCCGCCGACGACGCTTGCCGGGTTGAGCGCGATCCCGGCGAGCGAAGGGGCCTCGGTGAAGGCCCCCGGAGTGAAGCGCCGAACCGAGGACCAGGCACCCGCGGTGCCCGCGGCGTTGATGCCGCGGACGCGCCACCAGTGCCGCCGCCCCGCGTTGAGCGTCGAAGCGGTGAACTGCGAAGCGCTCACGATCCGATCGACGACGAGCGGAGCGGAGAAGTTGTTCGAATCGTCGATCTGGATGCGATACGCCGTCGCCGCGGCCACGTCCGTCCAGTCGAAGGCCACCGGCTGCGCGGGCGTCGCGTCCTGCGCCGGGCTGAGGAGCGTCGGCGCCGACGGTGTTGGAGGGGGAGTAGCCCCCGTCGAGTTCAGCAAGACGGCGAAGCTGGGGAATGCGCCCCCGATGTTCAGGACGATGTCCGGCTTCGTGTCGCCGTTGAGATTGGCTGAAAGGATAAAGATGCCGCCGACGCTCGACGTAGGCGGCGGCTGGAGATAGTGCACCGCAGCCTGGAACGTGCCGTCGCCGTTGCCGTTCCGGATCTGCATCACGCCGAAGCTGCCGTCTCCCAGGCTGAGCGCGAGGTCCTGGAAGCCGTCACCGTTGTAATCGGCCACGGCCGCCTGCTGAGGAAGGTTGAGCTGGGGGGAGGTGAGAACCAGCGGTGTGCGGAACGTGCCGTCGCCGTTGCCGATCAGGATCGCCGTCCGGCTCCCGTTGTGCGGGACCGACACCACGAGGTCCTGGATCGAGTCGCCGTTGAAGTCGGCGGCGTCGATGTCCGTCACGGGGATGAAGGACTGATCCACGACGGCCACCAGCGTCGGCTGCTGGACGAACGTCCCGTCGCCGACGCCGTGGAGGAGGTAGACCTGCCCTTGGGTGCCGCCGATGGCCAGATCCTTGAACCCGTCGCGGTTGTAGTCGCCGACGGCGATCTCGGACATGCCTCGGCCGACCGGGATCTCACGCGAGGACTGGAAGCTGCCGTCGCCGTTACCGATCATGACGGAGATCAGGTCCGTGTTGACGCACGGCGCCGTGAAGCACGCGATGTCGTGGGCGATGACGACATCGAGCTTGGCGTCGTTGTTGAGGTCGACGGCGGCGACTGCAGGCGAGCCGGAGCCAGAGGTGTTGGGGAAGTTCACAGGCGCAGCGAACGTGCCGTTGCCGTTGCCCGTGAGCAGCGAGAGGCCGATCTGCGGGTCGTTGATGGTGACGACGAGGTCGAGTCTTCCGTCGCCGTTGAAGTCGCCGGCCGCGAGGTCCTGGCCCTGACCTCCGATCGCGTAATCGACGACCGCGCCGAACGCCCCCGCGCCGTTGTTCAAACGCACCTTGGCGGCCGTCCCTACCCCAGCCAGGTCGAGGCTGCCGTCGCCGTTGAAGTCACCGGCGACGTAGTTATTCCCGAAGAGGGGATAGTCCGCTCGGAGAAAGGTCGGCTCGTTCGTCGCAGCGCTCGTGCCACTAACGGAAATGAGGATCGCGACGAGGACGGCTGCCAACACGAGAAGCCGAGTCAGTGTCGCACCACTGTGCCGAGCCTTCACCCGTTCGGTCCTACGCCGCCCGGCGGCAACCGGTTTTACGACCGATACGCCATGCGCTGAAGAGCTACACCGAATGCAGCGCGGCCACGGCCTCCTCGAGATCGGCGCACAGCCGGGCCGCGACGTAGACCGTCCATGGGTGGGCCGGCGCGCCCCACTGTGTAGGCGACGACCGGCTTGCCGGCCGCGTCGGACTCGTGGCGCACAGTCCGAGGGCGATGAGCCTGACGAGACGCCGCGTCTAACGTTCCTCGAGTGCGTCTCCGCGGTGAGCTCGCGGTGTACCTCGGTGCCGCCGCCGTTTACGTCGCCCTCGGCGTCGCGGTTCCCGAGTTGCTGTTCTCGTGGGTCGAGGGTGCAGCGTTCCTTCTGTTCGCCGTCTGGCTCCTCCCGGCCTTCGTCAGGCGGCTGCGGTGAGCTGGGTCGCCCACGACATCGAGCCCTACATCATCCAGAAGCACCTCGGTCGCCGGATCGCGTTCGTTCCGCTGCTGATCGGCTCCTACGCGCCCGACCTCTTCACCAAGTGGTTCGTCTACGGGGTCGGCGCCTTCGGCATCTCCCTGAAGGCCGAGCACCCCGCACAGTTCCACCGCGGATTTCCGGGCGTCGGTTTCACGCATTCGCTGACCTTCGGGGTCGTCGTCGGGTTGCTCATCTACGGAATCTGGCGCAGTCGAATTTGGTCGGTCAGCTTCCTCATCGGACAGTGGGCGCACGCATTGACCGACGCCCTGGACACGGTCGGAACGATGCTTGCATTCCCGTTCACGACACATCTCTTCGCAGCCGGCGCCTGGGCATATGCCGGCCAGGCCGGCCGCTACACCGATGCCGGGGCGTACTTCAGTGGCCTCGGCTTCGTCTGGGATGGTGTTTGGCTTGTGTGGGGCATTCTCAGCTGGCAGGTGCTCACACGAGCGTACTTCCGTGAGACGGTTTACCCGGCTGATCCGTTCTGGCGCAAAGCCGGACAGTACGTCCCAGAGGTAGCGCTGCTCGCGATCTACCGCGTGTCGTTCTTCTACGGCACCTGTCGGTGGATTGCCTGGCTGATCTGGGCGCACGTCGTCCGCTCGTTTGCCTTCGACCTGTCGTGGGGCGGGCCGAAATGGGTCCCGGCCGTGCAGAGCAGTGACTTGAATACGGCTAGCTGCGGGTGCCCGTCTTGCTGTTCGCTTTCCCCGAAACTGGCTCTCTCGGCGGTGATCGCGATCGGTTCACGTGCGTCAAAACTGCGCTACGGATCCTGGGCAGACCGTACAAAGCGTGCGGGCCGCCGCGAGGGGGAACGCGCTCCACCCTAACGGCGCCGACCGGGCCCCTCGGCTAGGTCTGCGATCCGCTCGTGATCATCGCGTGAATGGCGGAACGCCGCCACTCGGACGGCCTGGGCTCGCGCCGGTTATAGCCCCGGCTAATGATCGTGCTCCGGCGGCGTGCACAACCGCCGCGAAGCGTGCGCGTACATGCGCGGTTCGCGCTCCACAAGAGGAGAGTTTGCATTTACCGGGTCCTCGACTACTATCGCGCCGGATTGCGCTGGAAGGGGTCCGGCGCACGCACCCAGGGGGAGAGAACACGTAAGACTACGGCACGTAGTGCTCGCCGCAGCGCTGTTCGCGCTCGCGGGCCCGGCAGTGGCTACGGCAGGCAACGGACACGCTTACGGTCACGCCGTAAAGGGCGGCGACATCATCGACGTCGGCGACGACGTCGGCCGCGGAAAGAAGCTTGGCCTTGAGAAGCAGACGGTGCCGAGTGCGAGCAAGGTAGCGGCGACCATAACTGCGAGCTCGGCAGCGGCCGCGGTGGCGCAGGAGAGTCCGCCGGTCGGTACGCAGCGGATCTGGCCGGTGGTCAACTTCATCACGGGTGGGGCGCGGCTGGAGACGTTCACCCTTCGCACAGTTGGGGCGAAGATCGAGATCTGGGTCTCGAACACGCTCAACTTCCCGACGACGCCGACGAACGACTGCCGTAATGACGGCGTTCGCAACGTCGTCGAAACGTCGCGCACCGACTACCTCGGCGGCGAGTTCGACAACAACATCTATCCGAAGGAATCGGAGTTCTTCAGCACGCCGCCATCGCGTGAGGGAGCGAACGCGACCCTGTACACCATCCTTCCGGCAACGTTCCCGCAGGGCTACTTCGCAGGACCAGGCGACAAGACGGTGACGCTCGTCGCGAATATCCGGGACGAGAACTACTTCGACATCAACTTCCCGTCCTACGTCGCCGGTTACCACTCGTCGGGGATCAACAACTTCGTCGACCGGAACGTGATGACGATCGACTCGTTCGACTGGGCGCACCGGACGGGCGCGAACCCGCCGCACGAGCCGTCGACCGACCTTTGTCAGAACAAGACGGCGCGGCCGTTTCTGTACGAGTCGACGTTCGCGCACGAGTATCAGCACCTGCTCGAGTTCTGGGCGAGTCCTGGCGAGCGAACGTGGGTAAACGAAGGCCTGTCCGACTTCGCGATGTCGTTGACTGGGTACTCGTTCCCGGCGAAGACCGTCGAGGAGCTCGGCTTCGACAGCCATGTGCAGACCTTCCTTGGCTGGCGATTGCTGCAGACGCCGTTCAATCTGATCCCGCAGCCGCTCGGCGGCCCCGAAAACTCGCTGACCGCCTGGGATGACCAGGGCAACCTGGAGACGCTCGCGGACTACGGAGCGACATACACGTTCCACGAGTTGCTCGCTTCCCGGTACGGCGCCTCGTTCATGAGCGACTTGCACAACGAGGACATAAACGGAATCCCGGGTCTTCAGAAGGTGCTCGACAAGTACCTAACCGGCAAGACGGCGCAGCAGCTGTTCCACGAGTGGGCGGCAATGAACGCGCTCGACCGCTCGCTCGACAACGGCGCCAACCTCCGCGGCCCCACGAGGAAGGCTGATTACCAGGTCGACTCGCTGCACTCGGCGATCTTCTGGCAGAACCCGCAGACGCATAATTCGGCTGGAGCACCGCCGAACGGCTCCGACTACACCGCGCTCCGCGACGGTGCAACGTTCCTCTCAGCAGCACAGGTGAACTCGATCTCGTTCAAGGGAGCGAAGACACACAACCTGCGCCCGGTCACCTGGCAGGTCGACGCAAACCCGCCGACTCACGCAGGCAATCCGGCGTTCCTGTCCGCGGCCCAGGACAACCTTGACCGGGTAATCCTCCGAGAGGTGAACGTGCCGGCAGCGAGCCCGACGCTGACGTTCGAGACCCGCTTTGGGCTCGAAGCCACATGGGACTTCGCCTTCGTCCAGGTCTCGACCAATAACGGCCAGACGTGGACGAGTCTCTCGAACGCGAACACGACTAGTAACCATGACCCGGGAGCCAGTGCGACAATCGTCGCGCAGCTTCCTGGTTTCACCGGCGACGCGGACTGGCACACAGAGACGTTCGACCTGTCCGCGTATGCCGGTCAGACCATTCTGCTCGCGTTCCGGAACATGACCGACACCAACACACTCGGAAACGGCGGTCTCATTGGACCGGGGTGGTGGGTCGACGACGTCCGAGTCGGCGGCACGCTCATCTCCGACGGAGGCTCGCTGGACGGCTGGCGTGCAGAAGTCGCAGCGCCTGCCGTACACGGATTCACGCTACAGCTCGTCGGCATCTCGACGAGCGGGCAGTACGCGTCCATCCTGGCACCGATCCCGCTCGACAGCGATTTCTCCGCGTCGGTCTCGGGCGCGTCGCTCCGGCGGCTGATCGGTGACGAAGTCGACCTCCTCGGTGCGATAGTTACGTATAACGAGCCGACGGAGTCGATCGTGCGTTACGCCCCATACGAGCTAAAGGCCAACGGAGTCACCCAGCCGGGCGGCTGACCTCGACAGGCTCGCAAACCGATCGCTCGGGAGGGTCCGGGAATCCGGGCCCTTCCGGGCTAATTTGGGAAACTGGAACGGTGCCTAATTGGTCTAGAGGAGCCGAGGGCGACCGTTGGTCCGCGCTGCGGACGATCCCCGCGCAGTCAGATCGGGCTAAGCCACCTTGCGTTTGTCTCCAAGGTGCCTCCCACCAGTTTGGATCGGTTCGACCACCTGGCCAAGGAACGAAAAGGAGCGCTGGCTAGCAGAGCCCTTTAGAGAGCCCTCTGACGGACTCGAAGCGTCGACCCCCTCCTTACGATTCAGCTGCGACCTGGGAAGCGAGGAAGCGCGGGTCACGGCGACCACGAAAACGGCGTAAACCAATGGTTTTGCCTAGAACGAGGGCCCGCGCGTGGACGGGCTGGCCCGGGCTGGTGTTCCCTCAGGTTCCCTCGAGTCGAACTCGTAGGGTTCGCAAATTCACGGCTTCGTGTTTACGGATGAGTCCGCCGTCGCCATCCCGGCGTTGTAGACGATCGGGGGCGAGCAGAACAATCCGCAACGATTGGCTTAGTCGGCTCACTGTCGATTCGAGGCTGCGGCATAGGCTCGGCGTCGATCTAGCGCATCACTCGATTCCTGTCATCCGCACGAACGGAGCGTGAATGATCTCCTGGAGCACCATCGTCTACGGGGCGGTTTTGTCCGCGGTCGCCGCCGTCGTCCTTGTGTTCGTGTCCCGGCGCGACCGGCGACTCGATGTTCTCGCGGCAGCGGCCGTAAGCGGGTTCATTGGGCCGTTCCTCTGGAACGCGATCTTGCATCGAGTCGAGGCACGCGAGTTCTTCGTCGACGCGCCGATCGCCGTAATGCCAGCGAGCTGGCAGGACACGGGCTCAGGCGTCTTCGCTGTTGCCGTCGCTGCGCTCGTCTTGGGGTTCGGTCCGAGCCGCGATGAGCCTGCGCATCGCGTTGGTCTTGCTTCGTTGCTGATCGGGCTCGGCGTCTTCCTAGTCGACGTCTACCTGTACTAGTCGCGAAGCTCGGGACGGCGGTCACAGTCTTGCGTCGATCGCCTGCGCGCTACATCCGTCGTTTAGATCGCTCGCTGTGCGGGAAGTCGGCGGCTGTTCGACGTCTTCGCGATCAAGGCATCGCGATTCGACAAAGTGAGGGGAAGATGAGGAAAACACTTGCGCTTGCGGTCCTCGCCCTAGCGGCGATCGTGGCGACGGTCTCACCGTCGGCCGACGCGATCACTGGGAACGCAGTTCTCAGCGATCGGGACAACGTCGTTCTGCTGACCTTTTACGACGAAGACGGCGTCTACCTGTGGCGCTGCAGCGGCACCCTGATCGCGCCGACGATTGTGCTGACCGCCGGCCACTGCACTTACGGAACCGCGGAGGCACGGGTCTGGACCGACCAGGGCCCATATGTCGAAACGCCGGTCGAGGAGGGTGGCTACCCACTGTCGCCGGTCGAAGATCGGCCACCGTGCGAGGGCTATGTCGGCTGGCCATGCACCGGTGAGGACGCAACGGGTGAGCCCTTGACCTACCCCGGCTTCGCGTTCCCCGGCATCGTTCCGCCGGAAGATGCCTCGTTCCCGGCCACCGGTGACGTTGGCCTCGTGATTCTCGATACGCCGATCTATCCGGAAAGCGGCTTCGCATCGCTTGCCGAGGAGGGTGCTCTCGACGTCTTCGCGACCGAGCGCGGGCGCCAGGACATCAGCTTCACCGTCGTCGGGTACGGGCTTCAGAGGACGCGCCCGACCGGTGATGTTGCCGAGCGGATCAGGCTGGAGGCGACGACACAGCTCGTGAACTTGCGCAATGCGCTGACCGCGGGCTTCAACCTCCAGACGGCTGCCAATCCGGGCGGCGGTCGCGGCGGGACGTGCTTCGGCGACTCGGGCGGACCGATCTTTTACGACGGCTCAAACGTGATCGTTGCAATCACGTCGTTCGGGATCACGCCGTACTGCACAGGGGTCGACTTCGCGTTCCGCATCGACCAGCACGACGTGCTCGAGTGGATCCTCGAAGTTGCAGCTTCGGAGGGCGAGACCGTCAGCGTCGTTCCGCTCCCGTGACGAAAACCTAGGGATTGGGAGGACCGGCCTCACCTCAGGGGTGGCGCCGGTCCTCCCGTGGCGTTTGTTGAGGCCGGGCCGCCTTGCGGCGCGAAGGTCGAGACGTGCGCCAAGGGTCTTCCCGCGGTTTGCTCGCGCCGAGAAATCAAGGACCCCGCCGGCAGCGGGGCCTCTTGTCGCCAAGAAAATAGGAATCGGGATTTCTTAATCGGATCGACAACGCCTGGCGCGTGCAAGTGAACCAATAGATGCTCACGTTCGTCAGCAGCTGATCGCGGTCGACCGCATCCTCGGGGAGCTCGGCGCCGGGGTCGGTCCACTCCCTGAACTTCTCGACGATCCACGCAAGCTGCGCGACGGGCGAATCCGTGAGGCTGAACGCGATCGTCTGCGGGCGGGTCGACTGCAGCTGCAGGTAGCCCTCGCCCTCGGCCGAGTATCGA
>Ga0126305_10001490_pt1 | contig 10456 bp, 10 predicted proteins | sample Plot26_FD_92536 | JGI IMG/M metagenome (GOLD analysis project Ga0126305, IMG submission 92536) | Serpentine soil microbial communities from UC McLaughlin Reserve, CA, USA - Plot26 | ecosystem: Environmental > Terrestrial > Soil > Grasslands | place: USA: UC McLaughlin Reserve, Lake County...
CGATCGCAACGCGCTCTTTGCTGTACGGGACACGGCGCTGGATTTGGTCGAACGCGAACCCGAAGAGCGCGCCGTTCGCCGCGTGGATCGCGAAGCCGACCGGCCATGCGAGCCGCCCGCGCGTGAACGTCTTGCCGAGCAACAGCACGTCGGAGTAGTCGCAGCGGAGTAGGCGCCGGTCGATCGGCTCCAGGAGACTCCACACAGAGGCGGCGACGGCTCCGGCGGCCGCTGGATGAAGGCCTCGCTCGTCCACAATCCCAAGCATGCCCGAGGGTGACTCGCTTCATCGCGCCGCTCGTCGGCTCCAGGTGCTGGTAGGAGAGACGGTCGAGGTCGAGAGCCCGAACCCCAGGGCAGCCGCGACGGGTGTGGCCGAACAGCTCGACGGGCGGCGCCTCGAGGGCGTGGAGGCGGTTGGCAAGAACCTGCTGCTGAGCTTCGAAGGCGGGCTCGTGCTCCGGAGTCACCTGCGGATGTCCGGCCGCTGGACCGTGCGCGCCCGCGGCTCGGTTACGCGGGGCCGGCCCTGGCTCGTGCTGCGTGGGCGCGGCCGCGAGGCCGTGCTGTGGGGCGGCCCCGTGCTCGAGTTGAACAGGCACGCCGTTCGCCGGCTCGGGCCGGACATCCTGGCGCGGCCGCCGGACCTCGATCGGATGGTCGCGAATCTCCGTCTCGCGGGCAGGCGCGAGGTCGGAGACGCGATTCTCGACCAGCGTCTCGTCGCCGGGATCGGGAACGTGTGGAAGGCGGAGGCGCTCTGGCGGGCAGGCGTTTCTCCGTGGCGCCCCGTCGGTGAAACCTCTGATGCGCAGCTTCGGGCCGTGCTCGAGCAAGCGGCGCGCCTGATGCGGCACTCCGTCGACACCGGCCGCGAGGAGCGGGAGATCTACCGCAATGCAGGGCGTCCATGCCCGCGGTGTCGGACGCCGATCGACTCTCGCGGCCAGGGCGATGCGAACCGGACGGCCTACTGGTGTCCCGTGTGCCAGCCGTGGGAGAGAGGAGCGGGGCGACCGGGCGCGTAAGTGGACGGGTGATCCGGTCGCCGAACCTGCACCACACGCTGCGTGCGTTCTGCCTCGGGGCGTTCGCCGCCGTGAGCCACGAGCTCGACGACGGCGGAGACGTCCCTTTCTCGTTCGAGGAGCACCAGGCGCCGGGGAGCCCGACGCTGTACGAGTACCGGCCGCTCGTCAAGCCCTTCCTCGACGCGCGGGCAGGCCGGTTCGCGGCGCTGGCGGATGCCCAGCCGGTGCTCGCCGAGCTGGAGCGGGAACCGGCGGCGGCCGTCTTCGCCCAGGCGCACTCGAGCGGGCGGCCGAGCTCCCGGGAGGCGCTGACCCGTACCGTGCTCCTGCCGCTCCTCGCCGAGACGGCGGAGGCCTGCGGCGGCTTCGACTGGGACGACTCGGCCTTCGAGCGTGTGTACGCGGCGTTCGAGGCCTCGCTCTTCGGCTCGCGACGCGCGTACGGGGCGATCGCGCCGCTCGTGGGTCTCTCTGTGGGAGGGCTCGTCGATCTCGGCGGCGGGCTCCGCGTTCGTCACGTCGCTTCGGGAGAGCTTGCAGCGCACTGGCCGCAGGCGGGAGGGCTGCTTCCGGAGGGCTTCGAGCGCGAGCCCGATCGGCTGTGCGTCCTCGAGTTGGAGGCCGAGCTGGGCGACGGGTCGGGATCGGGCTCCGGCGCCGTGCCCGATGCGCCCGGCGAGCTCGCGGATGCGATCACGGCGCTGCGGCTCGCGACGGCCGGCGCGATCGCGGCCGGCCCGGTGCTCTTCGAGCGGCTCGACTGGCGGCCCTACGGGATTCGTCCGGTGCTACCGATCGCGGCGACGGCGCCGCCGGGCGAGGGCGTCCGGTTGGACCCCGTGCGTGCCGAGAGGGCGCGGCGGCTTCGCGAGCGGCTCTCGGCTGCGGACGACGACCGCGATCTGGGCGAGGCGCTCGACCGGTGGGAGCTCTCGCTCTTCCAGACGGACCCCTTCGCTTCGGAGCAGCTGCGCGGCTCGCTCACGTCGCTGCTGGGCGGCGGCGAGGGGTTATTCGCCGGGTCGCTGCGTGCGGCTGCCGTTCTCGGCGAGACACCACGCGAGCGCTCGGCGATCCTCGACAGGCTCCGGCTGCTAGCGGCCGGCGACGCGGCGGCCGCGACGTCCGATCTCGTCCGGTCTTCCCTCGTCGCGGTGCTCGAGCACGGCGACCGCGCGGCGCTGCTCCGGACGCTCGACGAGACGCTCCTCGGCCTCCGGCCCAAGCCGACCGTGGCGCCTGAGCCTGCCCTCGCGGTCGGCGCACTCTAGGCACAAACACTGCACAGACACGTGCGCTCCGTACGGGTACGTTCGGCGTCATGGACGAGGCACGCGCAGTCCTGGATCGGCTCGACCGGATCGAGTTCCTCGACCGGGAGGCCGCCCCCGCCGGCGAGCTGCTCGAGGAGCTGCGCGACCTGCTTCGAGAGGCCGAGACCTGGCTGCGTGCGGAGCCCGATCCGCGCGGAGCCGTCGAGGCGCTTGCCGGCTGCCGGCGCGCACTGGACACCCAACCGGAGGAGGGGATGCTCCTGGCTTCGCGACCCTGACATCACGATCCCCGAGGTGGCGCGATCCGGCTTTTCCGGCACACTGAGTCCGTGCAGGACAGTCCGGTCCCGGGCCGAACGACAGGCTGCGTATGCGCCTAGCCGGCCTTTTCTCCCGCCCGCCGACGGGCGATCCAGCCGACGCCATGCCCGGCGAGGCCGAGGCTCCCGCCGCGCCGGAGGTCCCACCGACCCCTGACGTCACCCGCGAGGCGCGGGTCCTCGCGTTCGCCAACCAGAAGGGGGGCGTGGCGAAGACGACGTCGACGCTGAACCTCGCCGTCGCGCTGTCGGAGGAGGGCTACAAGGTCCTCGTCGTCGACATGGACCCGCAGGGCAACCTGACGATGAGCCAGGGATTCAACCCGGACCAGATCGACCGGTCGATGTTCGACGTGCTCGTCCATCGGCTGCCGATCGAGCAGGTGATCCAGGAGGCCGAGGTCGACCTCGCCGTGTCTTCGATCGATCTCGCCGGGGCGGAGCTTGCCCTCTCGAGCATGATCGGCCGCGAACGGGCGCTCGAGAAGGCGCTGACCCCGATCAAGGAGCGCTACGACTTCATTCTGGTCGACACGCCGCCGTCGCTAGGCCTGCTCACGATCAACGCGCTCGTTGCCTCCAGTGAGGTGATTGTCCCGGTGCAGTGCGAGTACCTCTCGCTGAGGGGGCTCGTCCAGCTCGAGAACACGCTGTCGATGATCCGGGAAAACCTGAACCCCAACGTGGGGATTCAGGGGATCCTGCCGACCATGTACGACGGCCGGACGCTGCATGCGCGCGAAGCGGTCGAGATCCTGCAGGAGAACTTCGGCGACCTGGTCTTTCACACCCGGATCAAGAAAACGGTGCGCTACGCCGAGGCGCCGGTGAAGGGAAGCTCGGTGCTCAAGTACGACCCGACCGGCAGTGCTGCGGCCGCGTACCGGGAGCTCGCGAAGGAGGTGCTCAATGGCGCGAAAGCGCGCAAGCATGCGTGACGGCCCGCTCGCCGAGCTCTTCAGGGCAACGGAAGCGGCGCAGAAGCAGGCCGAGAAGGAGGGAAGGGCCGTTCCGGGCGAGCCGCTCGAGGAAACGGTCGAGCATCCGCCGCCCAAGCTCGAGGTCGCACCCGAGCCGGAGCGCGGGGAGTCGGCGCCGGAGCACCTCGACCGGGTGCCGTCGGCCCCTGCCCGTCCCAGGCCGGCCGAGCCCGTCCAACCCCGCGAGCCGTCGCCGGACCGCGGGATCGCACGGCTTCTCGAGCCGCTGCCCGAGCCACCCCCGCGGCTGCATCGCGCTCCGCGCGCAGACTCTGCCTACCTCGCGGACATCAAGGTCGTGGGTGTCGGCGGGGCCGGGCTGAACGCGGTCAACCGGATGATCGACGCGGGCATCGCGGCTGTCGAGTTCGTCGCCGTCAACACCGATCTCCAGCAGCTCGCCCTCAGCGACGCGGAGGTGAAGATCCACATCGGGCGCGAGCTCACAGGCGGTCTCGGCTCCGGCGCGGAGCCGGACATCGGCCGCCGCGCAGCCGAGGAGGCCTACGACCAGGTCAAGCGGGCGCTTCGCGGCGCGGACATGGTCTTCGTCACCGCCGGCGAGGGCGGGGGGACCGGCTCGGGCGCAGCCCCGGTCGTCGCAAGCGTCGCGCGCGAGGTCGGTGCCTTGACCGTCGGCATCGTCACCATGCCGTTCCGCTTCGAGGGCACGAAGCGCCGATCGCAGGCGGAGGCGGGCGTTCACGCGCTCCGCGAGGCCTGCGACACGGTGGTCGTGATCCCGAACGAGCGCCTCCTCGAGGTGCTCGACAAGAGCACCTCGATGCTCGACGCCTTCAAGATCGCGGACGACGTGCTGCGGCAGGGCGTGCAGGGAATCTGCGATCTGATCACCGAGCCCGGGCTGATCAACGTCGATTTCGCCGACGTCCGCACGATCATGAAGGGCGCGGGCACAGCGCTGATGGGGATCGGTTTCGCGACCGGCGAGAATCGTGCCGTCGAGGCTGCCGAGCGCGCGCTGCGCTCACCGCTCGTCGACACCGAGCTCGTGAGCGCCAAGGGGATCCTGCTCTCGATCGCCGGTGGAAACGACCTGTCGCTGTACGAGGTCAACGAGGCGGCCGAGGTGATCAGGGCTGCGTCGACGGACGACACGAACATCATCTTCGGCGCGACCGTGGACGAGCGACTCGAAGGGCAGGTCTGGGTGACGGTGGTCGTGACCGGCGTGGGACAGAGGGGCGGATCGCGACCGTTCACGGCGCGCCCTGAGCAGTCGCCGACGCAGTCCGACGACCCACTCGAGCCGCCCTCGTTCCTCCAGAGCTGATCGCCGCGCCGTGAGAGGCGCCATCGCAGCCGGGCATCCGCTGACGGCGGAGGCCGGAGCGCGCATCCTCGCCGACGGCGGCAACGCGGTCGACGCCTGTCTTGGCGCCGCCTTCGTCTCCTGGGTGGCGGAGAGCACACTGACAGGCCCAGGCGGCGGCGGTTTCCTGCTTGTCCACCGCGCGAAGGACGGCCATTCGCGCCTCCTGGACTTCTTCGTCTCGATTCCCGGGGCCGGCCTGGCAGACCCGATCAGCGAGATGGAGGCGATCGACATCGACTTTGACGACTCGAGCACGCAGGCGTTCGGTATCGGCGTCTCCTCGGTCGCTACGCCAGGCGTCGTCGCGGGGCTCGAGAGGGCACACCGCGCGTACGGGCGGGTGCCGTGGGCAACGCTCTTCGAGCCGGCGATCGCGACCGCCCGCGAGGGAGTCGTGATCACGCCCCAGCAGGGGTACCTGCACGCGATTCTCGACGTCATCCTGCGGCACACCGACTCCGGCAAAGCGATCTACGGGCCCGGCGGCGAGCGGCTGGAGGCGGGCGACCGGCTGGCGATGAACGACCTCGCCTCGACCATGGAGATCCTCGCCGAAGGAGGTGCTGAGGCCTTCTACGACGGCGTACTCGCTGAGCGCATCACGGACCGCATCCATGCGGGCGGCGGCCCGCTGACGAGGGACGACCTCCGCGGCTACCGCGTGATCTGGCGTCGTCCGATCACCGCCGAGTTCCTCGGACACCCATTTGTCTCGAACCCGCCGCCGTCCACCGGCGGAGTGCTCATTGCCTACGCCCTCCTGCTGCTCGACCGTGCCGGCCTCGGAGGTCAGCAAGGGAGCGCCGACGCGATCGCCCGGCTGGTCGGCGTCATGGGCGAGCAGGCGCTTGCGCGCGGACCGGGCTTCGCGCGCCAGCTCTACGGCGGCGGCCTGGCGCGCAGGCTCTACCACGAGGACCGGGTGTCCGAGGCAGCCGCACGCCTCCTCGAGCAGCGGCCGCCGATCATTCCGGAGCCGGCGGAGCCGTCGCGGACGACCCAGATCTCGGTCGTCGACGCGGACGGCAACGCCGCTTCGCTGACGGCATCGACCGGGTCGGGCTCAGGCGTGGTCGTCCCGGGCACGGGGATCCACCTGAACAACATGCTCGGCGAGCACCACCTGAACCTGGCGCGGCGGCGGCGTCGGCCGGGAGGTCGGCTGACGAGCATGATGGCGCCGTCGCTCGTCCTCCAGGACGGACGGCCGCGCCTCGTCGTCGGTAGCGCGGGCTCGGCCAGGCTCCGCGGCGCCATCCTCCAGATCGTCGTGAACACGGTCGGCCACGGGCTGCCCGTCGAGGAGGCGATCGGCGCGCCCCGTGTTCACCTGGACGACGGCCACGTCCACTGCGAGGGCGGTCATGATCCCGCCCAGCTGGACGAGCTCGAGCGCCGCGGCTACGACGTCGTCCGGTGGCGCCGCCGGAACCTCTACTTCGGCGGCGCCTCGGCCGTCGAGATGCGATCGGGCGGGACGCTCGCAGCGGCAGGCGACGCCCGTCGGGGAGGCCATGGGATCGTCTGCTGAGCGGATCGTCGTCCGCAAGGCGCAGCCGGGGGACGCCGGAGCGCTTGTCGAGCTCGCCGAGGCCGTCGCCTCCGAGCCCGAGGGCTGGCTGATCTCCGACGGAACCTGGCGAACACCCGGCGAGGAGCGACGGTTCCTGCGCGCGCTGCGCCGATACGACGACGCCGCCGTCTTCGTGGCCGAGCTCCCGGGGGACGGCATCGTGGGCAGGCTCTCGCTCGGCCGGGACCCGCATCCAGCGAGCAGGCACGTCGCCGACCTGGGTCTCATGGTCTCCGAGCGGCATCGCCGGCGCGGGATCGGAACGGCCCTGCTCCGGGAGGCCGAGGAGTGGGCGAGGACAGTCGGCGTCCGCAAGCTCGAGCTGCACGTCTTCCCACACAACGACGCGGCGATCCAGCTCTACGAGAGCTGCGGCTTCCGCCGAGAGGGCCTGCGGCGCGGCCATTACCGCCGCGGCGCGGAGTACCTCGACGCGGTGCTGATGGCGCTCGACGTCCACTAGATTCAGCGAGTGGCCTCGCTCGCCCAGATCGCGGACAGCTTCTTCAAGCCGCCGGTTCGCGACCTCGTCCCCTATGAGCCCGGCAAGCCCGTCGAGGAAGTCCAGCGAGAGCTCGGCCTGGAGCGCGTGGTCAAGCTGGCGTCGAACGAAGGGCCGTTCGGGCCCTTCCCCGAGGCGATCGAGGCCCTGGCGGCCGCCGCGCCCGAGCTGAACCGCTATCCGGACGGGGGCGGCTACCGGCTTCGGGCGGCTCTCGCAGAGCGGCACGGCGTTCGCTTCGAGGAGGTCGCGCTCGGCGCCGGCGCCGACGGCGTCGTCGATGCGCTCGCGCAGATCTCGGTCGAGCCCGGCGACGAGATCGTCTGCGGCTGGCCGAGCTTCCCCAGCTATGTGATCGGGGCAACCAAGCTCGGCGGCGTCGCACGGACGATCCCGCTCGTGGACGGACGCTACGACCTCGACGCGATGCTGGCCGCGGTCACCGATCGGACCAAGCTCGTCTTCGTTTGCCACCCGAACAATCCGACGGGGACGATGAACAGCCGAGCCGAGCTCGACGGGTACTTCGAACACGTTCCAGCCCATGTCGTCACCGTCCTCGATCAGGCCTACTTCGAGTACGTCGACCACTCCGACTACGCCGACGGCATCGAGGAGTATGTGAAGGCGGGCCAGAGGGCGATCGTCCTGCGCACCTTCTCGAAGATTTTCGGGCTCGCCGGGCTGCGCGTCGGCTACGGCATCGGCCCCGCGGAGCTGGTCATGGCGATCGGCAAGGTTCGGCGCGCGTTCGACATCACCTCGCCTGCCCAGGTCGCCGCCCTCGCCAGCCTCGCAGCGCCAGGCGCGCAGGACGAGCTGGAGCGGCGCCGGCGGGTGAACGCCGAAGGCCGGCCGGCGATCCTGGAGGCGCTCAGAGACCACGGCTTCGAGCCCCTCGAGCCGGCGGTTGCGAACTTCGTCTTCGCCCAGGTGGGCGACGACTCGCGCCCGCTCTTCGAACAGTTGCTGCGCGAGGGCGTGATCGTGCGGCCGACAGGCGGGTTCGGCGCTCCCGGCGCGATCCGCGTCACGGTCGGCACGCCCGACGAGAACGCGTTCTTCCGCGCCGCGCTCGGCCGCGTGACCGAACTCGCCCGGACTTAACTCGATTGAGGGAATTTGCAGGCACTTTCGAACCTGCGCGTTACCGTTTGTTGTAGAGGAGAACAGTGCTGAACCGCCAGGTCACGCTCTTTCGGGAAGTCCAGAGCTTTCGCCTGCTCGCACTTGCCACGGTCGGCTCCGCCTTCGGCACCTGGCTCGCCTTCGTCGCGCTCACGATCGACGTCTACGACAGGACCGACTCCGCGGTCTGGGTCAGTGCGCTGCTGATCGCAGACTTCCTGCCTGCGATCGTGATCGGGATTGCCGCGTCGTCGCTCGTCGACCGGCTGCCGCGGCGCCGGCTGATGATCGCCTCCGACCTCGCGCGCGTCGCGATCTTCGCGGTGCTGCCGTTCGCGAATGGCCCCGCAGCCATCGTCGCGCTTGCCGCGTTGGCAGGCTTCGCGACCGGGTTCTTCCGCCCGGCCCTCTACGCAGGTCTCCCGAACCTGCTGCCCGACGAGGATCTTCCGCACGCGAACTCTCTGCTGCAGACGATCGAGAACGTCGCCTGGGCTCTCGGGCCCGTCCTGGGAGGCGTGCTCGTCGCCGCGAGGGGGGCCGATGCGGCGTACTGGATCAATTCCGTCACGTTCCTCGTCTCTGCCGGCTTGCTCGCGGGCATCCCGGACCGGTTGCTGCAGTCGGCCCAGGCGGTAGGGCGCGGCTACTGGCGCGATCTGACTGACGGCTTCAAGCTTGTCCGGGACTCGCGCGCACTCCTCACAGTCCTGGCAGCGTGGAACGTCGTCATGCTGGCGACCGCCGGTGCCAACGTCGCCGAGATCGTCCTCGCCAAGGAGACCTTCGATGCCGGGGACTTCGGCTACGGCCTCCTCGTCGGTGTGACGGGTGTGGGCCTCGCGCTCGGGAGCCTGCTGGCCGGCTCGCAGCTGGAGCACCGGGCGCTTGCGACGGTCTACGCGACCTCGATCGGACTCGTCGCCGTCGGGATGGTCGGGGCGGCGGCTGCGCCGAACGTCTGGATTGCCGCGGTCTCGGTGGGGGTGGCCGGGACCGGCAACGGCGCCGCGGTCGTCTGCAATGCGCTCCTCGTCCAGCGGGGTGCGCCCGACGAGCTCCGCGGTCGCGTCTTCACGTTGCTCATGAGCTCCAACTACGTCGTGCTCGGAATCGGGATGATCGCAGCCGGACCGCTCACGAACGAGCTCGGCCCCCGGACCGTCTGGGCGATCGCCGGCGGGCTCGCGGCGGTCGCGGCGCTTGTCGGGCTTCTGCTCGCCCGCGGTGTCGCGACGAGAGCCCGACCGGCAGAGGCTCCGACCGCTGAGCCCGAGGCCGTCGAAACGGCCCGGCTCTAGGCTTTCGGCGTGGCCGGGAGCAAGTGGACGCAGGAGCGCCTGCTCGAGGGGGTGCGGAGCGGAGACCGGCGCGCGCTGGCACGTGCGATCTCCCTGGTCGAGGACTCCGACCCGCTGGCCTACGACCTCGTCCGCGAGCTCTACCCGGACACGGGACAGGCATACGCGCTCGGCATCACGGGGCCGCCCGGCGTCGGGAAGTCAAGCCTGATCAGCGCGGTCGTCCGTCATGTCCGCGGCGACGAGCTGACGGTCGGCGTCATCTCGGTCGACCCGTCGAGCCCGTTCTCGAAAGGCGCGCTCCTCGGCGATCGCATTCGGCTCTCCGACCATTTCCTCGATCCGGGCGTCTTCATCCGCTCGATGGGGACGCGCGGGCACCTCGGCGGCCTCGCCGAGGCGACGCTGCAGGCGCTCCTCGTGCTCGATGCGGCGGGCCGCGATCTGGTCTTCCTCGAAACGGTCGGCACTGGCCAGAGCGAGATCGAGGTGATCGGCGTCGCGGACACGGTGGTGCTCGTGCTCATGCCGGGCTCCGGCGACTCCGTCCAAGCGCTGAAGGCGGGGATCATGGAGATCCCGGACGTGATCGTGGTCAACAAGAAGGACCACCCGGCCGCGAAGACGATGCTGAACGAAGTGCGCTCGATCCTCGCCCTCGACACGGAAAGCGACTGGAAGCCGCCGATCGTCCTCACCGAGGCCGTCACCGGCGAGGGGGTGCCCGAGCTGTGGGAAAAGATCGCCGGTCATCGGGCATACCTCGAGGCGGACGGCCTCCTTGACGCACGGCGGCGCAAGAATCTGGCGGGCGAGGTTTTCACGGTCGCATCCGCCCGCGCCAAGACCCACCTGGAGCGGGCAGTGGCCGACGACCCGGAGCTGCGCCGCCTGCTCGACGAGGTGCAGCGGCGGGAGCTCGATCCCCTGACGGCGGTCCGGGAAATAATGGTGCGGGTGTTCAAGGTTGAAGCTGACGGAAATAGCCCCGACCGCAGCTGACATCCGCGA
>Ga0126305_10001492_pt1 | contig 10450 bp, 9 predicted proteins | sample Plot26_FD_92536 | JGI IMG/M metagenome (GOLD analysis project Ga0126305, IMG submission 92536) | Serpentine soil microbial communities from UC McLaughlin Reserve, CA, USA - Plot26 | ecosystem: Environmental > Terrestrial > Soil > Grasslands | place: USA: UC McLaughlin Reserve, Lake County...
AATCTGGGTGGCGACCAGCCGAGGGCTCAGCCTGGTCCGGAACGGCAAGGCGGCCACCCTCGACACGCGCAACGGCCTTCCGTGTGATGACGTCGAGGATATCGTCCGGGGGGAGGACGGCTTTCTCTGGTTGAAGACCTCGTGTGGCCTGGTCCAGATCTCACCGGGCGAGCTCGACTCGTGGTCCGAGTATCCCGAACGGCGCGTTCAGGTCCGGATCCTGGATGCGTTCGACGGCGCTCAAGCCGGCCTGTCTCCGTTCTCTCCGCGCTCCACGAAGTCGCTCGACGGCCGCCTGTGGTTCGCGATCGAAGCGGGCGGGCTCCAGGTGTTCGATCCCAAGGGCGTGAAGGACAACGCCGTCCCCCCGCCGGTCCGGATTCTCCGTGTCGTCGCCGACCGCAAGACCTACGAGCCGGAGTCCCGGTTGCTCTTGCCTCGGCTCACGAGAGATCTCGAGATCGATTACACGGCCTTGAGCCTCGCCGTGCCGGAAAAGGTCCGATTTCGTTATCGGCTCCAGGGAAAGGATGGCGGCGGCTGGCAAGAAGCCGGAGCACGCCGTGAGGCCTTGTTTACCAATCTGGGCCCCGGGAGCTATCGCTTCCACGTCATGGCCTCCAACAACGACGGCGTCTGGAACGAAGAGGGCGCGGCGCTGGACTTCGCCATCCTTCCCGCGTTCCACCAGACGGCTTGGTTCTTCGGCCTGTGCGCCGTGGCCTTCGTGGGGCTCGCCGGATCGGCTTACCGCTGGCGCGTGCGGCAGGTGCGGGCGCGTCTCGACCGCCGTTTCGAGGCGCGCCTTGCCGAACGCACGCGCGTCGCGCAAGAGCTCCACGATACCCTGCTCCAGGGCTTTCTCAGCGCCTCGATGCAGCTCCACGTCGCCGTCGACGAGCTCTCCCCCGGCGAGCCCGCGAGGAGCCGTTTCGATCGGGTCCAGCAACTGATGAGCCAGGTCATCGAGGAGGGCCGCCAGGCCCTGCAGGGCCTGCGCTCGACGGATCGGAGCGCGGACGACGACCTGGAGCCATCGCTGTCGCGGATTCCCGGCGAGCTCGGAATGCAAGATCTCGCGAATTTTCGCGTCGTCGCCGAAGGCCGGGCTCGCCCCCTGCTCCCGGTCGTTCGCGATGAGATCTACCGGATCGCCCGCGAGGCGACCGTAAACGCTTTCCGGCATTCAGGAGCGGCCACGATCGAGGTCGAGATCGAATACGCGGCGCGGCAGCTCCGCATCGTGGTCCGCGACGACGGCAAGGGCATCGACTCCGACGTGCTCCGCGCGGGGCGCGAAGGCCACTGGGGGCTGTCCGGCATGCGCGAGCGCGCGGCAACGATCGGCGCCCGTCTCCAGGTCTGGAGCCGTGCCGGCGCCGGCACGGAAGTCGAGCTCGCGGTTCCGAGCAAGATCGCCTTCTCCGACCACGCGGCGGGCAGGTCGCGCTGGCTCCCGAATCGAGCTTCAGGGGGCGGGCCGAAAACGTGAGCCGATTATAATTGCCCGGTTACAACTGCCCGGTCATAACTGCCCGGTTATAACTGAATAATCCCGCGGCGCAGGGCAATGGCGACCGCGTCCGTGCGGTCCTTCGCGCCCAGTTTCTCCATGATGTGCTTGACGTGGACCTTGACCGTCTCTTCCGTGATGAACAGCCGCTCGGCGATATCGCGGTTCCGGTTGCCGCCCGCCAATTCCTGGAGGACTCCCAACTCGCGCGGCGTCAGGGTTTCTTCACCCAGGTGCTCCGCCAGATGGGCCGCCACCTCCGGGGGGATCCATCTCTTTCCCGCGTGCACCTCGCGGATTCCCGCGAGCAGGTCGCTGGGAGGCCTGCTCTTCAGCATGTAGCCCCGGGCTCCGGCCTGGAGGGCGCGCTGGATCTCGACGTCGCCCTCGAACGTCGTCAGCATGACGATGCGGGCCTGGACGAACTCCGAGCGGATGGCGATCAGCGTGTCGATGCCGCTCATGTCGGGAAGCCTGAGGTCCATGAGAGTGACGTCGGGCTGGTGCTCGCGAAATCTTTGAATGGCCTCGCGGCCGCTGGAGGCCTCCGCCACCAGCAGCATGTCCGCCTGATTCCTGATCATGGCGGCAATCCCCTCGCGCATCAGGGGATGGTCGTCGACGCTCAAGATACGGATCGGGGTTTGTACGCTCATGGCTTGGCGAGTCTAGCCCATTCGGGCCCCGCATGCGCGCCGGGCATCGTGCTTAACACGATGGTGGTAGTACAAGATCACTCCATTCCGTGATGCGGTCAAGAGTATCGATCACTATTCTCGTCCAACAGATCGCAACCGACAATCCCTTCAACAAGGAGCCGACCATGACCCTCGAAAAAGTGCAGTACACCGCCAAAGCTCCCTTAGCGGCGGCAGTTGCCTTCGGCCTCATCCTGCTCGCCGCCCCCAGCCACGGCCTGCCCGCCGCGAAGCAGCCCGCAACGGCCGAAGACGCCGCGGTCCGGCCCTTCCACATCAACGTTCCGGAAGCGGCGCTGGTCGATCTCCGCCAGCGCGTGTTGGCGACACGGTGGCCCGGCCGGGAGACCGTCACCGATCAATCCCAGGGCGTGCAGCTCGCGAAGATCCAGGAGCTCGTTCGCTATTGGGGCACGGACTACGACTGGCGGAAGGTGGAGGCACAACTGAACGCCATGCCGCAGTTCGTGACGACGATCGACGGGCTCGACATTCATTTCATTCACGTCCGCTCTCGTCATCCGAACGCCCTGCCGCTGATCATCACCCACGGCTGGCCGGGCTCGGTCCTGGAGCTCGTGAAGGCCATTGGCCCGCTCACCGATCCGACGGCCTTCGGAGGCCGCGCGGAGGACGCCTTCGACGTCGTGATCCCCTCGATGCCCGGTTACGGCTTCTCGGAAAAGCCGAAGGACACCGGCTGGGGTCCCGACCGCATCGGGCTCGCCTGGGACGTGCTGATGAAGCGTCTGGGATACAAGCGCTATGTGTCTCAAGGCGGCGACTGGGGTTCGGTCGTGGCGGACGCGATGGCGCGCCAGGCGCCGGCGGGACTGCTGGGCATCCACGTCAACATGCCCCCGACCGTGCCAGCGGACGTCGCGAAGGCCTTGAATGCCGGCGATCCGGCACCGGCCGGGCTGTCTGCCAAGGAGAAGACCGCGTTCGATTCACTCAGCGTCTTCTTCAAGAAAAACGGTGCCTATGGCGCCATGATGACCACCCGCCCGCAAACCGTGGGCTACGGGCTGACGGATTCGCCGGTCGGCCTGGCTGCCTGGATGTATGACAAGTTCGCCCAATGGACGTACAGCGGCGGCGAGCCCGAGCGCTCACTGACCAAAGACGAGATGCTCGACGGCATCACGCTTTACTGGCTGACCAACACGGCGATCTCTTCCGCGCAGCTCTACTGGGAAAACAATACCAACAACTTCAACAGCGTCGAGCAGAAGACGGCGGACATCTCAATCCCCGTTGCCGTGACGGTCTTTCCCGGCGAGATCTATCAGGCGCCACGGAGCTGGACCGAGCGCAGCTATCGCAAGCTCATCTATTTCAACGAAGTCGACAAGGGCGGTCACTTCGCGGCGTGGGAAGAGCCGGAGCTCTTCACGACCGAGATCCGCGCCGCGTTCAGATCACTCCGCTAAGCGGCCCTATGCCACAACGCGGCACCATCAATTCGAAACCAAAAGGGAGAACACTGCCATGAGCATCGCCCGCATCGCCCGAATCTCGCTCGCCGGCCTGATCATCGCCGGCCTCGCCGGCACCGGCACCCTTCGTGCCCAATCCTCTCCGGCCTCTGCCGTGCAACCGAGCGCCGTCAAGCCGACGATCGTGCTCGTCCACGGCGCCTTCGCCGACGGCACGGGCTGGCAGCACGTGATCCCGCTCCTCGAGCGCGACGGCTACACCGTGATCGCGGTCCAGAATCCGCTCGCCTCGCTCGCCGGTGACGTGGAAACGACGAAGCGCGTGCTCGACGCTCAGGAGGGCCCGGTGGTCGCCGTCGGCCACTCGTACGGCGGCGCGGTGATCACCGGGGCCGCGGCGGGGAGCGCGAACGTGAAGGCGCTCGTGTACATCGCCGCCTTCGCGCCCGACGCCGGCGAGCCGATCGGCGCTTACAACGAGAAGTATCCGTCGGAGCTCGGCACTGCGCTCAAGCCCGACGCGGCCGGCTTCATCTACATCGACCGGGCGCGGTTCCGGGACCTCTTCGCCAGAGACGTGTCGGCAAAGGAAGCGAGTGTGATGGCGGCGGCGCAGAAGCCGATCATCGGCAGCGCGTTCGGCTCGTCCGTGGAGCAGGCGGCGTGGAAGACCATCCCGTCGTGGTACCTGGTCGCGCAGGAGGACCGGGCCATCAATCCCGAGCTCGAGCGGTTCTACGCCAAGCGGATGGGCGCGAAGACGACCGAGATCAAGGCGAGTCACGTGCCTTTCATCTCGCATCCGGCAGAGGTTGCCCGGCTGATCGAACAGGCGGCGAGCGCTCCGGTGAAGTAGCGCGCCTCACGTCCCCGAAGCCAAGGAGAAACAGCCATGAACATGTCCGAAGATCTCAACTATGACCGCCGCCGCTTCTTGGGCACCGCGGTCATGGCCCTGGCTGCCGCCAGGCTCGGCTTAATCGGTTCTGCGGATGCCACGACCCGCAGTACGACGATCTCGAAAAGCGGCTTGCCGATGGTCCGGTCATCGCAGTGCCCACGATCACCCTCGATGGTGATTCCGATGGCGTTGCGCCTGCTACGGACGGCACCTCTTATGCCAAGAAGTTCTCGGGCAAACGACGGCACAGGATCCTCGAGGGCATCGGTCACAACCTGCCGCAGGAAGCCCCCCAAGCCTTCGCCGACGCTGTTGTAGAAGTCGACGGTTATTGATCGGGGGGCTCCTTGGGGTTGAGGTCAGAAGGTGAGGCTGAGGTCTACCCCGAGCACCGTGCCGCGGTAGTCGCCGAGGCTGGGGTTGAGCAGCAGGGCGCCGGGCAGGTAGTACTGCAGGCCCTGGAGGATGAAGCTGTCGAGGGTGTAGTCCTCCCAGCGGTAGAAGAGGCCGGCCGCCGCCGAGGGGTTGATCCGGTAGTCGACCCGGCCGAGCAGGCTCAGCAGCTCGATGTCCTCGTAGTTGTCGAAGCCCACCGCCACGTTGGGCGTGCCGCCCGGCGGGCTGAACAGGTCGGCCTCGCCGTCGGAGCGGGTCCAGTTGGCCGACAGATCGGTCGACCAGCGGGGGCTGAGCTTGGCGTTGAGGCCCAGGCCCCAGGTGTCGGTGAGCTCGTCGAAGGTCCCCGTCCAGTCGTCCAGGGGGTTGGTGGAGGGAGTGGCGCCGGACTGGCGGGACCTCTGCTGGGTCTCGCGGTCGGCGCGGTGGCCGAACAGGAAGAAGCTCAGGTTCTCGCCCGGCGTGTAGGAGACCTCCGCGTTGTATTGCAGGATGTCGTCGTAGCGCAGGCCGAACTCGCTCTCGTCGTAGTCGTCGTAGCGGCTGGTGGCGCCGAAGGTGAAGCTCCACGCCTCGGTGGCGAACACCTGCGCCTCGACGTTGATCGAGTCGTAGGTGCGGGCCGCCTGGTCGTACTTGCGTAGGCCGGGCAGGTTGGTGATGCCTTCCGGCTCCACGAAGCTGAATTCCTGGGCCGCCGTGTCGTACTCGCCGATCGAGCGGTCGCCGTACTCATAGCGGGCCCGCAGCGTCAGGCGGTCGGACGGCCGGGTGTCGAACGCCACCCGGAAGATGTCCTCGTCGGACGAGTTGATCTCACGGAAGTCGCGGTCCCAGCTCTCGCGCTCGTAGCCGAAGAGGAGATGGCTGGCGCGGCCGAGGTTCCAGCCGAGATCGGCGCGGGCGTTCTGGCGGCTGTAGGCGTAGGGCACCGTGATGCGCGCGATCGGCTCCCACACCGCGTGGAAGCGGACGTAGCCGGGGATCTCGACCCGGGGAGAGTTGTTGTCGTAGTCGTACAGGCGGTAGCGGAACGTCAGGTCCCACCTTTCGCCGGCGCCGAAGCGCGTGCCGGCCGATGCCTGCAGACTGGTGGCCACGACCTCGCGGTCTGCGCTGCGGGTGGGCAGGTTGGCCGGGTTCGTGGGATCGAACCTGGCGCCGTTGAGGTCGATGCCGACGATCGACGGATTGAGGGTGTAGGGCAGGAGCGGGTCGTCCTGCGTCATCCGGTTGTAGCTCGCCGCGCCGCTCGCCCACCAGCTCCCCAGCCGGGTGCGGCCGTTGACGAACAGCAGGTTGGCGTCGTTGGACGCCGCCAGGTCGGCGAAGCCGACGGCGGAGCCGTTGATCGAGCCCGCGCCCGGCGCCGTATAGGCGTTGGGATCCGTGCTGCCGGTCAGCCGGAAGGGGTTGTCCCAGACGACGGTGCTGACGTTGTTCCTGAACCGCGAGTAGCGGTAGCCGAGGCGCAGGCCGCTGTTGGCGGTGTTGAATTCGCCGCTGATCTCGGCGCCGGTGGTGTCGTAGTCGATCGGCTCCGGGATCTCGGTGGCGTTGCTGAAGCCGAAGCTGCCGCCGAACGGCCGGTTGCCGCTGCGGGCCTCATGGGTGTATTCGAGGCCCCAGCCGAGCCGTCCCATCCTGCCCAGGTCCACCCGGGCCAGGGTGCGGTCGCGCTGCAGGGCGAGGTCGACGAACTGGGCCGCGTTCAGGTAGGGGGCCAGCAGCCCGCGCAGGAACGGGTAGGTGATGCCGGCGGGATTGATGCCCGCCTGGGTGGCGATGGCCCCCTGGATCGCTCCCTGGATGGGATCGGCGATCTCCAGCCGGCCCGGGCCCGTCCGCGTGTAGAGCATGCGGCCGGCGTTGCCGAAGCGGTGCGGGATCTTGTTGTAATCGAACAGCACGCTGTACCTGCCCGGCACCCCGTAGCTGAGGGTATAGCGCGCGTCGCGCCGGCCGGCGTTGTCGGTGTTGAAGGCCAGGTTCCGCTCGCCGTCGGCGTTCTCGCCCAGCAGGTTGAAGCCCAGCGTGAAGCCGCTGGAGAGGTCGCGGTACTCCTGGAACTTCGAGGAGTTCGTATCGGCGTTCGTGTCGATGGCCCCGATCACGATCGGATCGAAGCGGAAGGAAAAACCTTTCGAAGAGCTCGTCGACGGGTCCGTCGACGGGCTCGGCTCGGCGGTTTCCTGCGCCGGGGCGGTCTCCTGATCCGCGGGCTCCTCGGCCATGGGGGTTTCCTGGGCCCTGGCGGGCGCGAGCCCCGCGAGCAGGAGCAGCCCGGCGGCGAGAGTGGACAGCTTGTGTGATTTGATCATGGCGTCCTCCTCGATCGGATCCCGGTCAATGCGCCAGATACGGGCTGGATGGATGATTGCTGCCGTGGATGGCCGCGTGGCAATCGAGGCAGGCGCGGTTGAACAGGCGGTTGGAAGCCCGCCCGGCATCGGCGAGGGTGGTGCCGTCGTACAGCGTGCCGGGGTGCCGCGTGTTGGCGTGGCACTGCTGGCAGAGGTAGGGCACCGACGTCTTCTGGAGCTTCAGGTGGTTCGAGCCGTGCGGGGCGTGGCAGGTGACGCAGTTCTCGCGCACCGGGGCGTGCTCCCAGAGGAAGGGGCCGCGCTTCTCGGCGTGGCAGGTGTAGCACTGATCGTTCACCGAGGCCGCCTTAATCATCTTCGGCGTCGGGCTGCCGTGGGGGTTGTGGCAGTCGGCGCAGGTCATCTTCCCTTCGCGCAGGGGATGGTGGGAGCTCTTCCACATTTCCGCCCGCACGTCCTTGTGGCAGGAGACGCAGGCGTCGGTGGTGTTGGCCGCCTTGAGCTGCGCGTTCTGCGACTTGAAGGAATGCACGCTGTGGCAGCTCAGGCAGGACACGCCGCGGGACTCGTGGACGCTGCCCTTCCAGAAGAACTGCTGGTGCCCGCTGTGGCAGCTCTGGCACACGGCCGACTGCTGGCGGGAGCTCAACCGTTCGAGCTTGGGTTGCAGCGCCGGATTGTCCGGGTCCTCCGCGTGCGCGCTGCCCGGCCCGTGGCAGGTTTCGCAGCCCTGGGCCGACAGGCCCGCGAAGGCGGACTTGCCATGGGGTGTCTTCGCCAGATGGTCGCCCTGCTCGCCATGGCAGGCGACGCAGACGTCGGCGCCGACGAAGGTCGGAGCGGCGGCCGCCTGCGCGGACGCCGCGGGCGCCGGAGGGTCCTGCGGTTTTGCGGCGGGCCGGGGTGCGGCCGCCCCCAGCGTCACGGCGGCGAGCGACACCGCCGCCGTGAGGGGTATAAGAAAGCGAATCAGCCTCATGACGGACCTCCTCCTCCGGTTCTTCGGTTGGATCCTGGGCCGAGTATGGTTTTGGCAGAGCCCCGCGCCAACAGCCGCAGGGATAGTCCGCTCCCTTCGGCGGGTAGGGCTTTTCCCACCCTTTGGGGTAGGGAAGGGCGGTCCGTAAAACCGCCCCCCGTGACGTGGAACGCTTTTCCTGCCTGTGTTCAGATGCCCTCGACGCGAACCGGCTCTCGGGCTGACGAAAGGAACGCCATGAAACAGACGATCGGCTTCACTCTGTCCATCTTCCTCGCCGTGCTCCTGCTGGCCGTGCTCTATTCGGCGCCTGCCGCGGGACAGACCAAGCTCGACGGCAAGACCATCTTCCTGGCCCAGAAGTGCAACCTGTGCCACTCCGTCGAGTCCGCCGGCATCGCGCGGACGACCAAGTCCGAGAAGATGGCCGGGCCCGAGCTGACCGACCTCGCGGCCAAGGCGGACGCGGAGTTCCTCGGCAAGTACCTGCGGAAGACCGCCGATCTCAAGGGCAAGAAGCACGGCAAGCAGTTCACGGGCAGCGACGAAGAGCTCGGCGCCCTCCTCGCCTGGCTGCAGCAGCAGAAGAAGAAGTAGCGAGGCCAGCCATGCCCTATTCGACCGAAGGAGTCGTGGCGGTCGTCCTGGTGACGATCGCCCTCATCGCCCTGCTGGTCCTGCGCCCCTCGCTGGTCGCGGCGCGGGGCGGCCGGATCCTCGCCTTCCTCTGCCTTTTCGCCCTCCCCCTGCTGGCGACCGGCCTGGGGATGTCGGCGCAGGTGGAGCACTCGAAGTCCACCAGCTTCTGCCTCTCCTGCCACGTGATGGAGCCGTACGGCAAGAGCCTGTACGTCGACGACTCCTCCTACCTGCCGGCGGGGCACTTCCAGAACAACCGCGTCCCCCGCGACAAGGCCTGCTTCACCTGCCATACCGACTACACGATGTTCGGTGACTACAAGGCGAAGCTGCGCGGGCTGAGGCACGTCTACGTCAACTACATCGGCACCATCCCGAAAGAGATCAAGCTCTACGAGCCCTACAACAACCGGGAGTGCCTGCATTGCCACGCCGGAGCGCGGTCGTTCGAGGAGAGCGACCTGCACAAGGAGATCCGCCCCGACCTGGCCACCAACACGACCTCCTGCCTCGAGTGCCACGACACGGTCCACAACGCGCACGGCCTCGACGGCGCAAAGATGTGGAAGGAGGAGAAGCCATGACCCATCCCCTCGCCCGCCTCCTGAGGCTCTCGGGGCTCCTCGTGGGCCTCGGCTTGATCGTCGAGGCGCTCACCCTGCTCTGGTCGCACCCGACCGCCTTCCTCGTCTTCCTCCTCCTGGGAGGATCGCTGGTCGCCGCGGGAGTGCTGCTGTACCTGTACGCGATCGCCACCTACCCGGCCTCTCCCCCTCAAGCGTAGCCCTTGGTGGCCCCACCCGTCCGCGCGGGCAGGGCCACCCGAACGAGTGTGGAGGGCCGGAGCGCTCCCGGCCAGACTTCCATCATGAGCGAATCACACCGGATCATCGTCGACGGCAACGAAGCCGCGGCCTCGGTCGCCTACCGGGCGAGCGAGGTCATCGCCATCTACCCGATCACCCCCTCTTCGCCGATGGGCGAGCTGGCCGACGAATGGGCGGTCCACCGCCGCCCGAACCTCTGGGGCACGGTGCCGCAGGTGATCGAGATGCAGTCCGAAGGCGGGGCCGCCGGCGCGGTCCATGGCGCCCTGCAGGGCGGCGCCCTCGCCACGACCTTCACCGCCTCCCAGGGGCTGCTGCTGATGATCCCCAACATGTACAAGATCGCGGGCGAGCTCACGCCGTTCGTCATGCACGTGGCGGCGCGGACGCTCGCCACCCACGCCCTGTCGATCTTCGGCGACCACTCGGACGTGATGGCGTGCCGCCAGACCGGCTTCGCCCTCCTCGCCTCGGGATCGGTGCAGGAGGCCCAGGACCTGGCGGCCATCGCCCAGGCGGCGACGCTCGAGTCCCGCATCCCGTTCCTGCACTTCTTCGACGGCTTCCGGACCTCCCATGAGCTGGCGAAGATCGAGGAGCTCAGCGACGACGACCTGCGCGCGTTGATCGCCGAATCGTCGGTCTTCGCGCATCGGCGGCGGGGGCTGACGCCCGACCGCCCGGTGCTCCGCGGCACGGCGCAGAACCCCGACGTGTTCTTTCAGGCACGGGAG
>Ga0126305_10001493_pt1 | contig 10442 bp, 9 predicted proteins | sample Plot26_FD_92536 | JGI IMG/M metagenome (GOLD analysis project Ga0126305, IMG submission 92536) | Serpentine soil microbial communities from UC McLaughlin Reserve, CA, USA - Plot26 | ecosystem: Environmental > Terrestrial > Soil > Grasslands | place: USA: UC McLaughlin Reserve, Lake County...
CGGCTCTACCGCACGGTGATCGAAGAGGTCACCGAGAACATCTGCCTCGTGGACGTCGAGACCAGGCGCATCGTGGAGTCCAATCCCGCCTTCCGCGAAGCGCTCGGCTACACCGAAGAAGAGCTCCACCACATGACGCTCTACGACATCGTCGCCCACGACCGGGAGAGCATAGATCAGAACATCTGGCTGACCGTGGAGAAGAGGAGCTCTCTGGTTGGCGAGAGGAAGTACCGTCGCAAAGACGGTTCGCTCCTTGACGTGGAGGCCAGCGGCAGCATCATCCTGCGCGGCGGCAGGGAGACCTTATGCGTCGTCGCCCACGACATCACTGAGCGGGCGCAGGCGCAGCGCCTCCTCGAGGAGCGCGTGGCCACCCTCTCGCACATCGCTGCCAACCTGGCCTTCGACCTCCCCGCCGAGGACACCCTGAACGTCCTGGCAAAGAGCGCCGTGAACGCCAGTTCCGCCGTCGCCTGCGGGGTGGTCCTCGTCGACGAGAAAGATGAATCGCTCCATCTGTTCGGCTCCTACGGCCTCCCCGAGGGGTACACAGCAGGGCTGCAGGCCGCCTACCGGGCCGGGGCCCCCTCCCCGAGCCTGCGGGCCTTCCGCACGCGCGAGCCCTGGCTCGTCCGCGACCTCCGCCGGTTTATCCTGGATGAGCCGCACTACGCCCCCGTACACCGCTTCGTCCGCGAGGTGCCGTGGGATATCACCTACAGCCTGCCGCTCATCTCCCGCTACCGGACCGTAGGCGCGATCTTCTTCTGCTACCTCCCCGGAGAGGAGCCAGGCGAAGACGAGAAGGTCTTCCTCAAGGCAGTCGCCGACCAGGCCGCGGTCGCCCTCGAGAACGCCCGCCTCTTCGCCGAGGCCCGAGGCAAGGCCGCCCTCGAGGAGCGCCAGCGGCTCGCCCGCGAGCTGCACGACTCCGTCTCCCAGGCCCTTTACGGCATAGCCCTGGGAGCCCGCACCGCCCGAAAGCTCTTGCACCAGAACCCGCAACTCGTCGCCGATCCCCTCGACTACGTCCTCTCTTTAGCCGATGCGGGCCTCGCCGAGATGCGGGCGCTCATCTTCGAGCTCAGGCCGGAGTCTTTAGAGACGGAGGGGCTCGTGGCGGCGCTCGAGAAGCAGGCCGCGGCCTTGAGGGCTCGCCACGAGATAGAGGTCACGACCTCGCTCTGCGACGAGCCGGGTGCCCCGCCGGAGGTCAAGGAAACCGTCTACCGCATCGCCCAGGAGGCGCTGCACAACACCGTCAAGCACGCCCGGGCGAACAGCGTGGGGCTGGAGTTGGTGTGCAATGAGGGCTCGTTGAGCCTTGAGGTATCGGACGACGGAGTGGGCTTCGACTCGGATGGAGAGTTCCCCGGGCACCTTGGGTTGCGCTCGATGCGCGAGCGGGCGCAGCGTGTGGGCGGAACGCTCACGATCGAGACCTCGCCGGGTGGGGGGACCCGGATCCGCGCGCAGATTCCTGCGTGAGGCGCGGCTAGTTCTCCGCGGCCCGGTACTCGCTACCCGCGGAGACGCGCATGGTCTCGAGCCGCTGCCTCAGGTCCTCCGCGTTGGCGCGCTCCCTTGGAGTGTTGATCGTACCTTCGAGAAGCTCGGGGTCGTTCTCGTAGTCGTAGAGTTCCTCGAACCCGTCGTTCCACCTGATGTGCAGCAGGTTGTCGTGGCTCTGCGTGATCTGGTTGAACTTGCGCATACGGACCGAGTGCCAACCCCGCTCCTCGGCCTCGACGAGCAGGTAGTCGCGCCATGGCGCGGCGGGGTTACTCAGGAGGGGCACCATGGAACGCCCGTCGACGCCCGAGGCGACGGCGCCCGCCAGCTCACAGATCGTCGGCAGGAGGTCCACCTGACTAACGAGCTTGCCGCTTGCGGCGTCCTGGCGGACGCCCGGCCCGCGCACGACGAACGGCGTCCGCGCCGATTCCTCGTACGGCCAGAGCTTCTTGTCCAGGTTGTGCTCTCCGAACTGGTAGCCGTTGTCTGTGACGAAGAAGACGTAGGTGTTCTCCAGTTGTCCGGTCTGCGCCAGGGCGGTCATAATCCGGGCGCAACCGACATCCACGTCCTCGATCTCGCGCAGCTTCTCGCGGTACTCCTGCATGCGCTCAGCCTCGGCGGCATCGGAGGAGCGCAGACGTCGCCTGGCGTCGCGTGCCTTGTCCGAGACGTCCGCCTCGCCGTACCGGGTCGGCGGTCGTTCGTCCTGGTGGGTGTCCTCGAACCGGTTGAGGTAGTGGTAGGGGCCGTGCGGGCTGTGCGGCCAGAAGCAGGCGAACCAGGGAGCGCCGCGGTGGTTTCGGATGAAGTTCTCCGTGAAACCAGCGGCGATCATCGTCTCGTTGCCTTCCTCGGTCCCGGTGCGCTCGATCTCCCTGCGGCGTTCGCCGTTGACGCTCCAGAAGGTCTTCTGGCCGTCGTTGAGGTCCTCCAACTGCGCCCACCACGAAGAGAAGCCGGGGCACACCCAGTTGGCGTTTTCGAGGTCGTTGGTGAACTTGCCCGTGAGGTGGCAGGCGTAGCCGGCGGCCTCGAGCCGCCTGGCGATGTTGCGGGGTAGCTCGCCGGACTCCACAAGCTGGCGCCAGGCACCGCTCGTGGCCTCGAGCCCCGTGTTGTGCGACCACTTGCCGGTGAGCACGGAGCCCCTCGCCGGCCCGCAGACCGGCGTGGCGACGTAGCCGTTGGAGAAGCGGAGCCCCTGGGCAACGAGGCGCCTCATGACGGCCTCCATTATCCCCAGCGTGTAGTACGGCTGGTCGTCTGTCATGATCAGTAGGACGTTCGGCCTGGTCGTAGCCTCCACGAAGCCTCCTTGGCTCGGATTCCTCCACTCCATACAAGCAAGGGGCGATGAACCGGTGATGAAGCAGGGATGATCCGAACGGGTCTCCCGGTTCTCGCGCTGGGGGCGCTTGCCTGGTGACCCGAATCTACGCGAAAGAGACGTAGATTGCGACGACCACGGCGGTCAGGATCACGGACAAGACCATCAGTTCCTTCACGAAGACCTCCGCTCACCAGAGTGCTTTCATTACCGGCCGTGATTGTATCGACGTTCCGCGCCGCTGGCACAAAACCTTCCGACCGACCGGCAAAACTTCCTGGTTGGTGTTGCATGCCAGGGATTTCCGGTTAATGATTACGGTAGGAGCAGTATTCGATACTGCTGAGGAATGGAGACTCGTGCGTGATATGCCGCCCCCCATCACGGCGGCGAGAGCGACGCCCTTACGCTGGCACGCGAGTGACGGCTGCGGCGACACGAGACTAGCCTGAGAGCATGCGACCGGAAGATCTAGGCATCGGCAGGCTCTTCGAGAAGGCTCTTGACGCGGTCATCGTTGCGGACGCGGAGACCCAGCGCGTAGTTCTCTGGAATCCTGCGGCCACGAACATCTTCGGCTACTCGCTCTCCGAAGCGCTGGAGCTCCGCGTCGAGGCGCTAGTCCCCGAGCACCTCAAAGCCAAGCACCGGGCGGGGATGATCCGATACGAGGAGACCGGGCACGGGCACTACATCGACTCGCACAGGCTGCTGGACCTGCCCGCCCTGAAGAAGGGTGGCGAGGAGATCCGCATCGAGCTATCGCTCAACCCCATCGCGCCGGTAGGCGACGACGGCAGACGCTTCGTGCTCGCCATCATCCGCGACGTCACGCAGAGAAAGCGCGCCGAAGAGAGGCTGGCTGAAGAACACAACCTGCTGCGCACCCTCATAGACAACCTGCCGGACTTCATCTTCGTCAAGGACACAGAGAGCCGGTTCGTGATCAACAACGTCGAGCACCTGCACGTCCTGAGGGTGAGCCAACAGAGCGAGGTCGTCGGCAAGACGGACTTCGACTTCTTCCCCGGGAGTTCGCAGAAGAGTACTACGCCGACGAACAGGAGGTCATCCGGTCAGGCGAGGCCCTGATCGGTCGGGAGGAGCCCGTCGTGGACCAGGCGGGCAACAGTCGGTGGCTCTCTACGACCAAGGTGCCCCTGCGAGACAGCAGCGGGGAGATCGTAGGACTGGTCGGTATGAGCCGTGACATCACCGAGCGCAAGCTGGCCGAAGAGGAGATCCGGCACCTCAACGACACCCTCGAAAAGCGGGTCGTGGAGCGTACCGCGCAGCTTGCCGAGCGCGAGAGCCGGCTCAGGCAATTGCTCGGCAAGCTCGTGGTGGCCCAGGAGGAGGAGCGACGCAGGGTCGCCTATGAGGTGCACGATGGGCTGGCCCAGATGATAGTCGCCGTCCAGCAGCACCTGCAGGCCTTCGCGAAGCAGTATCCTCCCGACTCCTCGCAGGGCCGGGAGAGACTCGACTGGACCCTGGATCTGGCCCAGCAGACGGTCGAGGAGACGCGACGTGTTATCGGGGGTCTCAGGCCGACGGCACCGGACGACTTCGGGCTGGCAGCCGCGGTGCGCCTGCACGTCGAGGCGCTCCGGACTGAAGGCTGGGACATCGACTATGACGAGACGCTGGGCGACGAACGACTACCGGCCGCGCTAGAGACGGTCCTCTACCGCGTCGCGCAGGAGGCCTTGACGAACGTGCGCAAGCACGCGGACACCACGCGGGTGCGCCTGAACCTCGGGGGCCTGGAGCGACAGGTTCGTCTGAGGGTACGAGACTGGGGAAGGGGCTTCGAGACGGCCATGCCGGTCGGCGGCGACGGTCCGGGCGAGAGGCTCGGTATATCGGGTATGGCGGAGAGGATCACGCTGCTTGGCGGTGAGTTCAAGGTCTGCAGCCGCCCCGGAGCCGGCACCCTGATAGTGGCCAGGGTGCCGCTAGCGGATTACGAGGAGGATGTCGAACGTGGGTGAAGGGACTGGGGAGATGGGGGTGGCGCGGCTCATCATCGCCGACGACCACGCGCTCGTCAGATCGGGCATGAGGAGCATGCTCGCCGGCGAGGCGGGCCTGGAGGTCGTCGGCGAGGCGGCGGATGGGGCTGAAGCGCTCGAGTTGTGCCGCCGCCTGCGGCCCGACCTCGTGCTTATGGACGTACGGATGCCGGGGATGGACGGGCTCGCGGCGACGCGGGCGATCAAGGAGGAGCTCCCCCGAACCAGCGTCGTGATGGTGACGATGCAGGAGGACCCCGACTACCTCTTCGAGGCTGTCATAGTCGGAGCGGCCGGCTACGTCCTCAAGGGCGCCACGCCCGAGCAGCTAACGGAGGCGGTGCGCCAGGTATTGAGCGGAGAGTTCCTGCTGGATCAAAGGCTCACCATAGATCTGCTCAGGTCCATGGCCGAACGGCAGAAGTCGGGTTGGCATCCCGGAGCCGGCACTCCCCGGGAGCCACTTGCCGATCCACTCACCTCTCGCGAGGCGGAGATCCTGGGTCTCCTGGCACAGGGGCAGACCAACCCCCAGATCGCCCGGGAGCTGGTCGTCAGTCCCGGCACCGTCAAGAACCACGTCCGGCACATCATCGCCAAGCTCGGCGTCTCCGACCGCACGCAGGCCGCCGTCCGGGCCGTCGAGCTGGGTTTGCTCACCCAGTCGTAGAAACGAATTACCGCAAGGGTCATGCTCATCAGGACGGCTACGGCAACCGACGCTAAGGGCGTGCTCGAGCTCCTTTTGCGGCTAGACGAGGAGACGCGCTTCATGATGTACGAGCCGGGTGAGCGGTCGACCAGCGTAGACAGACAGGCGGAGACTCTCAGAGCCCTCCTCGTCAGCAACAACAGCACGTTCCTCCTGGCCGAGGAGGGTGGTCGACCGGTCGGCTTCCTCGAGGCGACGGGGGGCGCCTTCCGGCGCAACCGGCGCAACCGGCACGTCGCGCACCTGGTGATCGGGGTGCTCGAGGAGCACGCCGGTCGCGGAATCGGGACCGCGCTTATGGTTGAGGCGCAGCGGTGGGCACGAGAGCGTGGGATCCGGCGTCTGGAGTTGACCGTGGAGACGCACAACCGGGCAGCCAGAGCCCTCTACGAGAAGATGGGCTTCGCGGTCGAGGGCACGCGGAAGGACGCGATGCTCGTCGATGGCTCTTACGTCGACGAGTACCACATGGCCAGACTGCTCGGCTGAGCCGGCTCTTTCACCGAAGCCAGTCAAGGACACAGCTTGCAAGCAGCGGGCTCCCGCCTGGCCAACCCGGGGCCGGCCGAGGCGGCCTTCCCCGGCACCAACGGCAAGATCGTCTACCAGAGCAACCTAGGAGGCGGCAACGATGAGATCTACACGATGAGCTCCTCCGACGGATCCTCTCCGACTAACCTCACCAACGATCCCGCGAACGACAACTCGCCTGCCTTCTCACCTGACGGCAAGAAGCTAGCATTTTCGCGCTGGCCGGACTTCGGCGGCGCGGACATCTACACGATGAACGCTGACGGCTCCTCCCCGACCAACTTCACCCAATTCCAGGGCGCAATCGACGTCCAGCCCGATTGGGGGGCGACCTGCACAATCAACGGCACCGCCGGCAGCGACACCCTCGTCGGCACCGCGGGCGACGACTTCATCTGCGCCCTGTCCGGCAACGACAGGATCACGGGCGGCTCGGGCAACGACGTCATAGTCGGAGGCCCCGGCAGGGACAGACTTTTCGGAGAGGCCGGCAACGACCTACTCAACTCCAAAGACCGCGTGAAGCACAACGACCGCCTGAACGGCGGAGACGGTACCGACATCTGCACGCTGGACCGCAAGGACAAGAAGGTCAGCTGCCCGTAGAGAGTGTCCACCCTCGACACCTCGGAGCTCTTTGCTCCCCGAAAGGCGGTGACTCCCTAGAGCACATTCGGCAACGTTAAGGATCGGGCCGGGACTTCCTAAAAGGAGCCCCGGCCTGCTTATTACGCTGAACCCCGAGAACCGGCCCTCCACAGAGGGCGACTATCGTTGTGGCGGGCGCTTCTCTAGGGTTGGACGGTGTCGCGCTCTTGCAGGGCGTAGAGCCTCGCGTAGAGGCCGTCGGAGGCCAGAAGCTCCTCGTGAGTGCCATCCTGCGCGACGCGACCGTCCTCTATCACGAGTATCCTGTCCACGCTGCGCACCAGCCTGAGTTCGTGCGCGATGACGAAGGTAGTGCGGCCCCCGGTGAGGACGCGCCAGTTGTCCTCGACGGCGCTCGCCGCCTCGGCGTCGAGCCCGGACTGGGGCTCGTCCAGGATCAGGATCGGGCTCTCCCTGAGCATCGCCCGCGCTATGGAGATGCGCTGCCGCTGTCCCCCCGATAAGCTCTCCCCCCGCTCCGAGAGCAACGTGTCGTAACCATCGGGCAGTTCGCGGATAAACCCGTCTGCCCCGGCAAGCTCCGCCGCGCGCTCGATCTCCCCCCTCGTCGCTTCTGCCTTCCCGTAGCCGATGTTCTCCGCCACCGACGCCCGGAAGAGCATCGGCTCCTGGGGCACGAAGGTTATGGAATCCCGCAACGACTTGAGCGTGAAGTCCCTTATGTCTTCGCCGTCTATGAGCACGCGTCCCTCCTGGGGATCGTAGAGGCGGGCGATGAGGCTCGTTACGGTGGTCTTGCCCGCTCCGCTCAGGCCAACGAGCGCGACCCGGCTCCCGGCCTCGACGTCGAAGTCCATGCCCTCGAGAACCTCCCCCGCCTCGTCCTCGTAGGCGAAGCTGACGTCCTCGAAGCTGACGCGTCCCTCGAAGGCGGGAGCAGGACGGGCGTCGGGAGATTCCTTAACGGACGGCTCGGCGTTCAGGAGCTCGATAATGCGCTCGCCCGAGACGAGGGACTTGCCGATCTGGTTCGCCTGCCGGCTCAGGGCCCACAGAGGCGAGAGGAAGAGGCCGAGGTAGGCTATGAAGACGGTGAGCTGGCCGACGGAGAGGGCGCCAGAGAGCACCTGCAGCGACGCGAAGTACAGGACGAGCGCGGTCCCGACACCGCCCACCACGCCGAGCACGACACTGAACTTGGCCTCGATGAGCGAGGAGTCAACGCTGGCCCTCAAGGAGTCCTCGCTCTCGGTGCGGAAGCGCTCCAGTTCGTCGTCCTCGCGGCCGAAGATCTTGACAGCCCTGATCCCGGTAACGGCCTCCTGAATGACGGAGGCGATGGCACCCTCCTTCGCCCTCACCACCCGCATCCGCTCGATGAGCGCGCTCCGGTACCGCTTTACGGCGAGGAACAAGAATGGCACCGAGATCAGGGCGAGGAGGGTCAGCTGCCAGCTCATCCACACCATAACGACGAGCATCCCCAATAATATGAAGATGGAGGACCCGATCTCGACTATGGAGTCGACGAGCAGGCTCCTCACTTCCTTGACGTCGCTCGTCACCCGCGTGATCGTGTCGCCGGTGCGCTTCTTGCCGTGGTAGTCGAGGCCGAGGTCGTGGACCCTCCTGTAGAGCGCCGCGCGCATGTCGAAGACGGTCTCCTGGCCGAGCTTCTGGAGCAGGAAGCGCCGGAAGGAGGAGAGGCCCCGGCTCGCCGTGGTTATGAACACGAGCAAGAACGCTATTCCCGCCAGGAGCAGCGCCTCAGCCGAGAGGCCCTCGGGCCAGAAGCCGGGCAACTCCTTCCTGTCGTCGAGCACGTAGTCGAGCGCGAGGGCGAGCGGCCACGGCTGGGCCAGGCTCATCCCCGTCTCCACGAGCAGCAGCAACAATGCCAGCAGGAGCCCCGCGCGCCGGGGCCTCAAGAACGGCGTAAAGTTGGATAAGGTTTCCTTCGTGCGCCCGAGCCGGGCGCGCAGCTCGATCAATCTCTTCACCCAGATAGGATACCGCACCCCCGGCGTTTACAATGTATGAGAGATGTCCCCAGAGCCGGAGTCGTCGTGACGCGAAGAGTGCTTGCAGCCGTCGAAGACCTGCTGTTCCGGAGTAAGATCTCCGAGACCGCCGACGTGGTCGGCGTCGAAGCCGCGTTCCCCCGCAGCCCGAAGAAGCTCATCGAGGTCCTGCGCGCCTCACCGCCGGACCTCCTCATCCTCGACCTCAACTCGGCGCGCTTCGAGCCTCTGGAGCTGTTACGGATCATAAAGTCCGACGGCGCTCTCCAGTACGTGAGGACCGTCGGCTTCCTCTCGCACGTGCAGGGGGATCTCGCGCTGGCCGCCCGCGAGGCCGGCTGCGACCGCGTGATGGCCCGCAGCGCCTTCGTCGAGAACCTGCCGCGGGTGCTCTCCGGGGACAGCGGCGTTGGCTGACGGCGCGGCCTGGGAGCGCCTCGACAGCGAGAGGCTCCTCGAGACCCCCTACTTCGCCCTCCGCTCTGACCGTCTCCGCCTCCCTGGCGGCGCTATCAAAGACCCCTACTACGTCGTCGAGCGCCCCGACGCCGCCATAATCTTTCCCATCACCAGGGAAGGCGAGGTGGTGCTCGTGCGCCAGTACCGCCCACCACTCGAGCGGATGGAGCTCGGCCTGCCCGCCGGCCTCATCGAGGAGGGCGAGAAGCCGGAGGCCGCCGCCAGGCGCGAGCTGCTCGAGGAGACAGGGTATTCTGGAGGCGAATGGCAGCCTCTGGGTTCACTGGCCTCCTCCCCGAGCCTCAAAGATAACTGGGCCTACCTCTTCCTCGCCCGCGACGTCGAGAGGACGGCCGATCCCGACCCCGACGAGCACGAGCTCGTCGAGGAGATCAAGGTGCCGGTGGAGGATCTACGCGGTCTGATCCGGTCCGGAGAGATAGTAAGCTCCAGCGGCGTCGCCGCCATCATGCTCGCCCTTGAGCGACTGCGGGAAGACTCGTGAGTGAGAGAACGCCGCGGTTCTCGATCGCCGACCTCGACCCCGGCGACGAGGAGGACATCCGGCAGGCGGCTGAACTTCTCGTCGAGGGCTTCAGGGACGATTGGCCAGAAGCCTGGCCGGACATGGACGCCGCGCTGAAAGAGGTACGCGAATCTTTGGGCGAGCATCGCATAAATCGGGTAGCTCTGGACCAGAGCGGCGCGGTCCTCGGCTGGATCGGCGGCATACCCTCCTACGGCGGCAACGTGTGGGAGCTGCACCCGCTGGTAGTGCGCCCTGACCTTCAACGTCGGGGCATCGGCCGCGCGCTCGTCGCAGACCTGGAACAACTTGTCAGGGAGCGCGGCGGCCTGACGCTCTGGCTCGGCACCGACGACGAGACCGGCATGACGACCCTCTCCGGCATTGACCTCTACCCGAACGTCCTCGAGCGCCTGGCTAACATAGAGAACCTGCGCGGGCACCCGTACACCTTCTACCAGAAGCTAGGCTTCTCGATAATCGGCGCGATGCCCGACGCCAACGGACCAGGCAATCCGGACATTTACATGGCCAAAAGGTGCCGTTAAAGATCGAGGCAAACAAAGAGCCCGGAACTCTATGCTCCGGGCTCTTTGCTTTTTGGTTGGTTAGTGTTCTAGCAGGTGAAGGAGCTGCCGCAGCCGCAGCCGCCCTGGACGTTGGGGTTGTTGACGGCGAAGCCGGCGCCCATCAGGCCGTCCACGTAGTCGAACTCGCTCCC
>Ga0126305_10001494_pt1 | contig 10439 bp, 16 predicted proteins | sample Plot26_FD_92536 | JGI IMG/M metagenome (GOLD analysis project Ga0126305, IMG submission 92536) | Serpentine soil microbial communities from UC McLaughlin Reserve, CA, USA - Plot26 | ecosystem: Environmental > Terrestrial > Soil > Grasslands | place: USA: UC McLaughlin Reserve, Lake County...
CGCTGGAGTGCGGCGACCCTGCCGCCTCTCCTGGCCCTATCGGGGGGTGGCTATGCCGAACTTCCGAGAATTCCCTTTATCGGTAGTACGAATGTAGCCCTTTGCAGGGCTTTGAGGCTAGCAGTTGCTTACTCCGTGTGCTTGTAGCCGCCGCGTGTATCAAGCGCCGTTGCGACAAAGTATCAAGAAGGGCCCGTTTTCTTATGTACAGACTCGCGACAGCCCCTACGCCTTACATAAGAAACCCACGCCCTACCATCCGAGGAGGCGCCGGCGTAAGCGGCGTAGCCCCCCGCCTTGTGGCCGCTGTACGCTCTCTTGAGCCGTTCCCGTGGCGGTGTGTGGCTCTGCCCTCTCCGGCTCCTCGGCGAGCGTCTGAGGCGATTGTCGCGGCTCCCTGAGGGCGTGCAGTTCTCGACGTAGGTCGTCGCGCTCCCGTTCGGCCTTTTCGCGCCGACGCTGCTCTTCCGCCATCCCCTCGCGCAGCGTGGACTCTGCCATTTCGCGGCGGGTACGTTCGGTGTCGAGCTCTTCGCGAAGCTCTCCCAACTCCGGGGTAGGTCCGGGGCTCACATCGGATTCTTGCGCCTCTGAGGAGCCCTCAGGTGCGGGCGGGTTCAATGCCTTCATTGCCTCCGTCATGTTCATGATGATGGTGTCGCGACGGCGGATTTCCTCGTCTCGAGTGGTGATCACCTCCCGCAGGAGATCGTTTGTCCGGCGCAGCTCCTCCACCAACTCCTCGTGGGTGACTGTTTCCTGTCCTGTATTGTCTGGACCTATGTCCTGTAAAGTCTCAGACTCGTCCAGTATTATCCGGACGCGGCCGGCTTCGTCCTTCTCATAGGCTATTTGCCCGCGCTGGACGCGCTTTCTGACAGCATCAACAGTAAGCCCAAGATGACGGGCAGCCTCATCTACGGTTACGCGATGTCCGGACTGGCGCCCTGTACGGCCCTCTCCCACACGGGGGATACTAGACCATTTGGGGCGGGGCCGAAAGCCCTTAGAAGCCATCCTAGCGGCCCTGGAGAAGGATGTACGGGCCGGGTACAAAATTGTTTGCTAGGAGCCCGGCCCGCCAGTACCAGGGCGGAAAAATCGGTGTAAGAACCGCCCTGACCGTGCTTCGCCACTCTAGCACCGCAGTGGGCGACATATGCTGCATACTTCGGGCCATTTTTCAGAGTTGGAGGAGAGCAAAGGGCCTCGGCTCCGAAAGCCCTTAGAAGCCATCCTCGTGGCGCTGAATAGGTATATGATGCCTCTAGCGGATGATCCGCAGCTTTGTAGTGCCACGTCGTTTGACTTCCCAGCCCCAGAGAGCAAGGCAGGTAGCGAACAAGAGGTCATCGTGCTCTGATTCCCTCCAGGGCTCAAACGCCAGGTTGCCGGTAGCTATGTTCACCTTGCTGCGATAGTTCTTCAGTTCGTTCACTAAAGCGTCTCTATCCTTGATGCCTTTGGCTATCCGAATCTTGCCTTGCTGAAATGCTGCGACGGCTGGGAAGATTAAATCCTTTTTGGGAACCGACCAATAACCGTCCGTCCTAGTGGGCCGCTTGAGGGTGCCCTGTGATCCAGTAACGCTGACGCGCCGAAAGTCCACCTTCGGCACAGCCTTGGACGTTGCGCCTCGACGCTTGAACTCACTATCCAACAGGTCGACCACGGCACGGCCGACGCCAGTCCCGTCAACGCTCAAAGTCACCTGCCCTAATTCACCAAAGGCGCCCTGCGGCTCGAGTTCGCAGATGAGATCCGCAACCCGGCGGGCTATCGTGTCATACGGCGTTCCGAGCTTCGGGCGCTTGAGGTAGACGAGATCATAGACGGATCTACCCTCGACGAGGCGGTTCGATGGAGACTTGCCGACGGGTGAGAACATGGCCGTCTCGGGTGGGGCTATCGTCTTCTCTAGGACAGCGATAGCGGTTGGGTCGTTGGCTTGCCCGAGGTCGACCCCGACCGAGTATCGCCGTGGTGAGTACTTCGGCATCCTCGGTGCTTGGTATTCCGTATCCCACGCCATTACCATTCGTCGTCTCCTATCTGGATGGCTTCTACGTTCTCCCCGGCGGAGAGGGCACTCTCTATGTCGTCGTATGAGAAGAGAGAGCCCTCGGTATCCAGCCACTCGCAGTAGAACTCTTGCTGAAAGAACTGCTCCGGCATCGTCGCTCGGAACACTTCGAGGTCTTCAGACCGGATGCGCCCTACCTCGTTCGAGCGAACCATCATCCGTTGCCAGTCATCATCCGAGTGCCATATCTCATGGAAGAACCCTCTCTTACCTCGAGGCGTAGAGAGAAGCACCTGCTCTCCCTGCGTTGCGATAAGAGCAGGTAAGATGCCGTGATAGTCCATATCCGCAACAGCAGCGGCTTCGTCCACTACCAGCAAGTCCACACTGTAGCCCCTCGTGGTGCGCTCCACAGCGGGCAGCGCTTCGATGATGGAGCCGTTGGAGATCTCCAGCCCAGTTCTGCGCTCGCTGTGTGCGGGCAGTGGGTAGCCTGCTTGTCTGTAGAGGCTTGCCGCTTTGGAGAACAACAACTTGGCTTGGCGCTCACCGGGAGCGACGATCAAGACCGTAGAGCCTGGCTGGGTCAATGCTTTGTGTACGGCCAACACCGCACCGACTGTGGACTTGCCTGTCTGCCGGCCGCAGCAAAGTATCTTGCGCGGATGGTTGCTGGCCAAGACCTGCGCCTGCCATTCATCTGGCACGATGCCTAACTGGATGGCGAACGCCAGAGCGTGCTCCGGGATCGAGGTCGTCGGCCTCTCCGAGGTCATCTCCCTCTCGAGCCTCCTGAACTCCCTCTCTAGCGCATCCACGGTCGGGAAGCTCACTTACCACTCAACTCCTTGATACGCACGGCCAGTTCGTCCTCGCGGTAGATCCCACGCTCCAGCTTGATGTACTCCAGCAGTGTGGCGTAGAGGCGATTGATGGCGTTGGCAGCGGTGGGGTCGAAGCCTTCGTCTCGTACTCGGCGGACGAGGAGTTGTATCTCCTTCTTTACCTCCCTCACTTCCTTATCAGCTTTCGCTCTACCGCCACTAGAAGCCGTTCTGCGGCGTTTGTCCCGGTTATTAGGGTTGTGGTTCCAGCAGACGTCGTGCTCCGGCTGACACGGCAACCTGCAGCGTTCCCCATTCGCCTTTGTGAAGCTACATTGACTCATCTACTGCCACCTTTTTTTAGATCAGGCGGGGGGACGGTCTCGGGCCCAACAACACGCAAAACGCCCGCTGCCGTTCGCCAAAGGAGGGAGGCGCCCCCCACCCACTTGAAAGGAGCGCGGGAGCCACCAGACGACTCCCGCCCCATCTCTAGAGATGGTGACTATGGATTGGCCTGAAGGTCGAAGAGCCTAGCGCCATCCAGCACCTTCGCACCATAGAGATGCAGGCCTCGGACGGCATCAGCGAACGAACCTTCGAGCCTCAAGCCTTCGAGATTGGTGATCTGCTCCGCGTAGGCAAGAGCAGATGGGTGTCCTGCCATGCAGTGAGAGACCACGGGGGACGACCCGGTCGTTTTGACGCTGTTGCTCACCAAAACATTCAGCCCCGCTATCTGCCCTATCTGGCCATTGAGCACGGCATCAGGCTTGGATGCGGTCACGAACGTAGAGTTCTGCAGGAGCAAGCCTTTCACCCAAGGCGGCACGACGACGTAGCGCCCCTCGCTAGGCAAGTTCACCTGGTCCATGAGCACGCTCAAATCAACGAACTTCTGATAGACGTTCGTCGAGGTGAACTGCGAGGTCTCAATCGTATTGTCTGGGTTGGAGGTTGAGGCGCCCGAGTACAGGCCTGCGATGTAGGAATCGGCATCTTCAGCTAATTGATAGCTGGCTCTATCGGCTGCAGCGTCGATGATCTCCGGCCGCATCTGGGCAGTGTCGATGTCGTCGACCTTGAAGGCGAAGTACTTGCTCTGGTCGATGAGGAGCGTCACGCGGGTGTCGGTCAGCTGCTCATAGCTGATGGTGGTTGAGTTCTTGATGTAGCTGGAGACCGTCAGGTCGTTGAAAGAGTGGATATGTACCCTGTCACCGTCGGCGCGGATGTCGCCTTCGTAGTCGCGATTGACGACGCCAGGTTGGGCGAAGACGAGGTTCTTCTCGAGCTTCGCCAGAATGCGAGCACTCCATATGCTCGGCAGCATATTAGTTATTGCCATATTCGGTTGTTCCTTTAGATAGCAGGGGATTACGCCTGCCGCGTTTTAGAACGGTCTCGCGTTAGACCGGCGGTTTAAAGCCCCTCGGCTTGCTGCTCCCGTGTTTACACCGTCCCGTCGGACGTGGGCGCATTATAGAGGCACTGCCCGGCCATTGCAAACAAATGTTTGTGGGGGGTGGGCCATCATCACCCACCCCAAATTTCTACCCGTGTCGAAGGTGTTAGGGCCGCTGTCCAGCCATGAACCGTTTGACCTGGTCCCATCGAGAGTTAATCTCAGACTCACTCATGCCTTCCACCTCTTCGCGGGTCAGTGGCGCCTCACGTTGCAGCACAGGCTTTTTAGAGCCGATGCCACTACCGGAACCGAGTTGGTAGCTCAAGAGTTCGGGCATGTCGTGCGAGACATCAGCGAGTTGACGCCTGACGCTTCCGAAGTAGGGACTTCCATCCTCGGCGCGTTCGATCGCATCGAGGTCCACGTAGCGCAAGATCCTATCCCGGCGCCCCTCCGTGACGCCGTGTGCGGCGAGTTCATCGACTACAGCCCTGCGAGCATCGGCGCGGTAGTGCTCGTGCTGGATCTGGGCGATCTCGTCGTCTTTGGCTTCTAGCTGGGCGCGCAGATCGTGATCGCCACTCTCCTTCTCCCACTTCTCGCGCTCGCGAGCGAGGCGAGCCTTTATCCGCTCGTCGAACTCCTCTTGCGTCGTGATCGGCTCAAATGTCATCGATCCTGCCTTCCTTCTCTTCCCTTCTCGCTATTGCCAGCGCCTCACGCAGGCTATACATCATGGTCATGTCTACGTCTCCGTGGACACGACCGCGCTGCCACACCCCGTCCATACCCTTCTTCTCGTGGAAGCCGTGGAGGGCGAGCAAGCGATACTCCTCAGCCGTAACGTCCTTCTCTTCTTCATTCATACTGGATCATCTCCTTCATCGTAGATTGCCTCGTAACGGTCCCGTACATCGTTTAGGCGTCGGTGTCTCAGTTCGCGCAAGCCACGGGACAACTGTCTACGCTGCTCTTGGTTCTGCACTCGCACGAACTCGTCAGCACGCAACGCAGCGTTCAGGATCTTGGCCTCCTCGAGCAGGCGCCCCCGCTCCTCCGCCAACTTGTCCCTGTCCTCCCCCTCGAGATACTGAAGGTAAGCATCCCACCGCTCATCGGTCATCCCATGCAACTCTACACCCAGGTGTTGCGCCCACTGCTGTTCTAGCGTGCGCTCCTCTTCGCTCATGCAGAATCCTCCGGGCCAGCGAACCTGCCGTGCAGGTGGCTAAAGTCCTTCTCGCTCTTGTTGTTGGCTTTGTGCGTGCTGATGTCGCGGCGACGGCGCCAACCCGTCTGGCCTGCGGTGCTGAAGAGCACTCCCTGCGGCCGCTTGTCCACGAGCTCGGGACGGTTTTTGCTCTTCAGCCTAACGTCCTGCACGCCGGGACGGATCTTTTTCCTCATGTCATCTCCTTTCTGTAGGGACCTTTCTTTCGTCATGCCGCTTTTCACACCAACTCCACCAAGGAGTACGCAGCCACCAGTGCAGAACCAAAGAAGGCTGCTGCCCACAACCACGCAAGCCCCCTCGCCTCGTACCTGACGCAGATGGCCGTCACAACGGCACTAAACAGGGCAAAGACGCTCGACGCCACAAGCAACCAGAGATAGTCCAGTGTGCGCGCAGTAATGATGCCCACCATCAGGCAGCCCTCCACTGTGGATAATCTCCTCTCGCTACCTCGACGGCTGCGGCGATCTCGGCCTCGCCGGCGAGGTCGTCTGTGTAATTCAGGGAGTACAGAACATGCACAAGCTCCCAGGGCTCGTGGTGGAAGTATTCCGGACGTCTGGAATAGAGCTCTCGGATGGCGGGGAGGAGGTGGGTGGAGCTCACGCGAAGATAGCCTCCAGCCTGCCCGTCGTCGCCCTAACCTTGCCATCGTAGGCATCCTCCCTGCGCCCGTCGGCGTGCTCGACGTAGAGATCACCGTCGACCTTGCGGAAGCGGTAAGGCCCGGCCCCCACCGCCTGCGCCAGAGCATGCTCAGCCCCACCGCGGTACTTATAGCGCTTGAGGATGTCTCGGAAGAGGGCGTAACAGACCCCCTCAAGCTCCTCGGCCAAGAAGACGAGCGGGCTCTCGCCGACCTTGCGCCGCATCTGCTCAGCCCAACGCTCCCGGTCCTGTCGCTCGCGTTCGCGCACGTTGCGCCGCACGCGCTCTTTGCCGTGCAGTTCGTTCGGTTGCTCGTCGGCAGGGCTCTTGTCGCGCTCGCGGTATTTGCGCGATTGCTCGCGGTACTTCTCAGCCTGGCGGGCGGTGTCGCCGTCCTCGTCGGTTGCCTGGCGATGCGCTTCGAGGGCCTCGCGCCAGGCGGGTACGATCCCCACCATACCGTCCGCGTCCGCCGCGATGATGGCAGGCCCCGTCTCCAGGCGCTCATCCTGGCCCGTTTCCTTGTCGCGACGGTAACGCCAGCCCATGAGCGGGGCGAGCCTGCGGCGGCGAAAGTCTCGAAGGCGGGTGCTCTTGGAGCCGAACCTCGCGAGCAGCTCCTCCTCGTGGGCTTCCCCGCCCTCCTCCAGGAGGTACATCAGGATCTCCTGACGCGTCTTCGACAGCCTGTAGAAATACTCACTGTCCACCACAACCCGGCGGCCATCCTTGCGGCCCCAGGTGTGGATGCATTTCGCGGCGCGCAGCTCGGGAACCGCACTCGAAGGGGAGCGCGCAGGGTGGACACCCCCGTACAAATCGGCATACCTATCGGGATTCGCGTTTCCTTGTGCGTGTTCGCAACTCTCTGTGTCCTCTTTGTTCTGAGCGCAGTTGTGTTGTGGAGATACCCCCGCTTTTCTACCCTGTCCACTTTGTGCGCTCCCCCCTAGCGGAGCTGCTGAGGCGAACAGCAGGAAGCATCTGCCGTGCTTGTCGACTACGTGATCGGGCTCCGGGATGACGGCCAGATAGCGGTCCCGCGCCAGCCTTCGGAAGCTGTTGTGTTGGGCCTGTCGGCCCATCCGGGTTTGTAGCGACATGCGCCTCACCGGGAGCCGCACGGCGATGCCCTCGCCAAGGTCGGAGCGGTGAACCGTCCCCGTCTTCGCCGCCTCGGCGGTGGCGTGGCGCATGGTGGCTCGGTCGGCACACTGCCCCTGGCGCGCAGCAGGCATCCTGTCGTATGTCTCCGAGAGATCCGCGAGCATGGCGCGCAGCTCCTCGTCTCTCGACAGTCGGACCAGGGTGCAATCGTCGGGGTCATAGCGTCTCGTGAGCAGGCGCAGCTCGGCGAAAGATCCACCGCGAGCGAAGTGATCGTCGGCCCCGACTTTGCTGCCGTCCTCCGCGTCGGTCAGGTAGGTTACATACGTCCTCGCGCCGCGTCCCTGGAGGTACTCCGCGAGCCGCCTGGCGGCGTCCTGGACCTCGACCTTGCGGAGCATGTCCGAGTCATACATCACCACTGCCTTGCGCCCCTGGAGGGGAATATCCAGCAGGTCGGGGATGGGCTCGCCGCCGTTGTGCAGCCAGTTCCAACATCCCGTGATGCTGACCACGAGCACGTGTTCTCCGGCCTCGCGTGCGGCGCTCACGATGGAAAGCATTTTTTTCGTGCCTTCGCAGAAGATTACAGGGCAGCTCGTGTCGGCTATCAGGTGGCGTTGTGAGGGCAGAATGTCGAGCACATTCCCCGCGCCGCCGAGGGCCTTGGCGGGCTGTTCATATTTATGACCTGGGCGCTTAGGGTTGGGCCGGTCCGGGCGAAAGCACCAGGATGTTTCCCCGTTCGGACGGTGGGCGGTGAACAGGACACCAGGCGCTCGCCTGCGTTGGCGCTCCGAGAAAACGTCGGGGAGGTCGCGCCCGTGCAAGATCGAGCGTGCGCCCGACTCGGCCAGGACCTCGGGTGAGATCGCGGATCCTTCCTCAAGCATCAGGCGGTGTGAATGCGATAGCGTGCGAAAGTCTGAGGTAGGTTCGCAGAGGGTCGTATAATCAAGTTGCTCGGGTTGCAGGGTGTCAGGGTCAGGCTTTACACTCATACGGACACCTCCTAGGCACTGGGGGTTTGTTTCGGGCGAGCTGCACACTCGCCCTTTTGTTTGCTCTCATGCGCTAATCTGGTCCGTCCATTGGCGGATTTGCTCTCTACGTTGTTTGACTTCCTCCTCTTGGTCCCTGGCCTCCCCTGACTCCTCTAAATGGCCGATGCCCAGCTTAGCGGCTTCGTTAAGCTTCTCCATGGTCGTGATAATCGCTAGCCGTTCCTGGTTTGGGATCGCGTCCCAATTTTCCTCTTCCACACGCTCCTCTATAACGCTGCCGAGTTCTAGGGCTGCGTCGATGATCCCGACGCGCTTCCTGTCGTCCATGTCAGGGTTAGACACGGCATCGCCCCACTTCGCGGCGACAGCGATGATGGCTTCACTAAACCTGGAGAAGCGCCGCTCGTCTTCCAGCCCATTCAGTAGCGTCGGCTCAGGCGACGAGCGGCGTCGTGCTTTTGGGAAAAAGTCGGCTACCTCTACTCCTAACGCGTCGGCAACCCGCTCCAATGTTTTTAGGTTCGGGTTACCCGTTCCGCGCTCTAGCCGGTTGAGCGTCGCCGGGTCCATATCGGCCATGACGGCTAGCTTTGCCTGGCTGAAGCCCCGTTCTTTCCTCAGTTGGCGGATTCTGTCCATCTGCACCCCCGTGTTGATTTTCAAAGAAGTGTACAGAACCCCTTGTGCGGAAGTCAAGGCCGTGCGACAATTAGCTCATGACGTGAAGATGGCCCCGCAGGTGCTAGGAACACCCCGGAGCCCGGCCAACCTAAAGACCAGGAGGTTGACGGCCATGACTATAGCGCACCCAGCGCACCACCCCAACGACGACACCCGCGAACTTCGGGCACTCGATCTCTACCGCACTCGCGGCCACGAGATCCGCCACGTCGGCGAGGACCTTTACCTCGTGCCTAGTTGCACGGGACGCGGATTCTACACGGTTGATTACGCCGTCGAGGTCTGCGACTGCCCCGACTTCCAGTATCACGGGCAGAGTTGCAAGCACATCCTCGCCGTGGGCATCTACGTCGCAAAGAGGCGTCTGCGTGTCTCCGTTGCGGGCGACCCGTTCGCGGCTGTCGGTGGAGATCATGATCGTCCCTGTGCTTGTCTCGATGGCTGGGTTTACGTGGGGTACGAGGATGAGTACGGAGAGGAGAGGGAAGCTGCCTATCGATGCCGTCGTTGCGCGGATAGCAGATAGCACCGCTCCTGTGCCTTAAAGACACTGCGATGGACATTAACAACGTTTAAAGGGGAGGGTGTTATGGTGCGGTTAGCGAGCGAGGTCTTAGGTCGGTTGGGGCGTCGTCCCCATCCAAGAGCGCCTGCTCTATCATGCCCCTCGCTCGCCGTTGGCGGGCCGGGGAAACCTTCTGTGTTCCATTCCCCGGCCCGTAGCTCGCTGCTAAAGCCAGCGGCGGGCCAATAGGTAGAGCCCCCACACAATGGCCAGGGCGCCTACCACCGCCAGCGCTGCGAGTACCCAGAAGAGCATAGCGAGCATGGACTCCCCTCTCTCGCTTGCTGTCGGGTACAACACAATCGTTACCCACAGTAGAGGCACATGTAACAACGTTGTAGCAATCCTCGCGAATGCTCTATATTGCCCTCGGCCGCGCTTTATGGGCCTCCCCCTGGCGCGGCTTTCCCTTTGCGCCCCTCTGCGTTGCGCGGGACCGTGGGTAGTGCGACCATGACTACCCCCGGTGAGCCGGGCACATCTCCAAGAGACTGTCGCACGGTCACACTGTGCTCGACACACCGGCTTCTATCATGGGTCGGAGCTCCCACTACTCCCTCCACTGTATGGAGCTCCGACTCTTCGCTTTACCCCCACCCTGCAGGGTCTTTCTTATGTACAGATTACCGTGATGTACATAAGAAAGATGATACCCGCTGGAGTGCGGCGACCCTGCCGCCTCTCCTGGCCCTATCGGGGGGTGGCTATGCCGAACTTCCGAGAATTCCCTTTATCGGTAGTACGAATGTGGCCGTTTGCAGGGCTTTGAGGCTATCGGTTGCTTACTCCGTGTGCTTGTAGCCGCTAGCGTGTATCAAGCGCCGTTGCGACAAAGTATCAAGAAGGGTCGTCTCGCCCGGCCTCCCGTAGCGGCGTCCTCCCGCGCTCGGTGATTTTGAACGCTAGGCCGTAGTCGTAGTCCGTGGGTTCCTCCACTTTGCCTAG
>Ga0126305_10001495_pt1 | contig 10431 bp, 11 predicted proteins | sample Plot26_FD_92536 | JGI IMG/M metagenome (GOLD analysis project Ga0126305, IMG submission 92536) | Serpentine soil microbial communities from UC McLaughlin Reserve, CA, USA - Plot26 | ecosystem: Environmental > Terrestrial > Soil > Grasslands | place: USA: UC McLaughlin Reserve, Lake County...
GTCACCGCAACGCCGGTGCGCTCTTACCGCACCATTTCACCCTTGCCTGTGCGCGACGCAGCTGCGGCCGCGCCATCGGCGGTGTCATTTCTGTGGCACTTTCCCGCGGGTTTCCCCGGGTGGGCGTTACCCACCGCCCTGCCCTGTGGTGTCCGGACTTTCCTCGAGGGGTTTTCTCTCCCCCCGCGGTCCGCTCGGCCCGCCCCCTAAGGGTAGCTGGGAGACCCGGGCCGGCCTGGCAGGCGGCGGTTATGGTGGCTGGGATGCGAACCGCAGTCGTCACCGGCGCCGGCAGCGGCCTCGGCCGTGCGATCACCGCCGAGCTGGTCGGGCGCGGCTACCGCGTCCACGTCACCGACGTCGACGCCGGAGCCGCCGACCGGGTCGCCGCCGAGCTTGGAAACGAGGCGCGGAGCTCGGCCCTCGACGTCCGCGACGAGATCGCCTGCCGCGGCCTGGCGAATTCGATCGGGCGCACCGGCTCGCTCGACCTCTGGGTCAACAACGCGGGCCTCTTCTTCCCCGGCCCCACCTGGGAGCAGAGCGCCGACCTGCGACAGGCGATGCTCGACGTCAACACCACCGGCCTGATGAACGGGACGATCGCCGCCCTGGGGCCGATGCGTGCCGCCGGACAGGGTCACGTCGTCAACATCGTCTCGCTGGCCGGAATCGTCGCCGCGCCGGGCGAGGTCGCCTACTCGGCGAGCAAGCACGCGGCCCTGGCATTCACCCTCGGCACCCTCTTCGACCTGCGCCGCACCGGCAGCAAGAACGTCCACCTCTCCGCCGTCTGCCCGGACGGGATCTGGACGCCGATGCTCGAGGACAAGCTCGATGATCCGGAGGCGGCTCCCTCGTTCTCGGGGCGGCTCCTCACTCCAGAGGAGGTCGCGAAGGAGGTTGGCAAGCTGACCGAGCGACCCCGACCGATCCTGATCGTCCCCCGCGGACGGGGACCGGCGCTGCGCTTCTACGACGCCTTCCCGCGCCTGGGGCTGCGGCTGCTGCCGTTGGTGATGTGGGACGCCCGCCGCAAGCAGCGGCGCTACAAAAGGAAAATCGAAGCCGGGACGTGGCCCTAAAGCCGTCGACCGAGCTGGCTCAGACCTTCCGAAACACCCCAACCACTTTGCCGAGCACCCGCGCCTCGGTGGTGATAATCGGCTCCATTTCCTCGTTTTCCGGCTGCAGGCGGATGTGGTCCTTCTCGCGGTAGATCCGCTTCACCGTCGCCTCCTCGCCGAGCAGGGCGACGACGATCTCTCCGTTGGCGGCGTCGTCGCTGGGCCGCACGATCACGTAGTCGCTTTCGAGGATCCCGGCGTCTTTCATGCTTTCGCCGCGGATCTGAAGGATGTAGTCCCCGTCCTCGCCCCCGATCACGTCCGGGATCTCGAGGTACTCCTCGATGTTCTCTTCGGCCAGGATCGGCTCACCGGCGGCGACCTGACCGACCAGCGGCAGGCCGTTGCCCGCGCCGATCGTCCGTTTCGCCTTGTCGAAGAGGAGCTCGATCGCCCGCGGCTTCGAGGGGTCGCGCCGGACCAGCCCCAGCTTCTCCAGGTTGGCGAGGTGCGCGTGGACGGTCGAGGACGAGTGGAGCCCGACCGCTTTCCCGATCTCCCGCACCGTCGGGGGATAGCCGGTTTTCGCCGCGTATTTGCGGATGAAGTCGAAGATCTCTTTCTGCCGCTTGGTCAGATCCAGTTCCATGGTCGTGCCGGTTCCCTCCGCTCCCTGGTCACCCAGGCTAAATAGCCGCAAATTCCCTTCGAACACTTGTTCGCAAGGCTACTGGGTCCCCCGGATACCCGCAAGGTGCGGGCTCTCCCCCCAGCCGAACATCTAGAATCCCTCGCCCTCGAGCGGCTGTGGCGGAACTGGTAGACGCGCAAGGTTGAGGGCCTTGTGGGTGGAAACACCCGTGATGGTTCGACTCCATTCAGCCGCATCGGAAAGCCCCCGCTAGTCGGGGGTTTTTCTGTTTTTGCAGGTCTTTGCGCAGAAGCTTTAGCCCGTGGTGCGCCAGTCAGACAACGACCGTGCAGGCTTCGACCCTGGTCTACGTCGAGCAACGACCAATTAACGCCTCTTCGAGAGCTGTACAGCAGGATCAGGATCTACTGCGACGCCAGCTACGTCGTCGACCACCACGCCACCGCGAGGTGGAGATGGTCGAAGTCGAAATGGCGCAAGAGTGGCGGCGGGCTTGTCGAGAATGCCACAGCACGAACGAATTCAACGATCGCGCGGACAAGCTGGCGAAGCTTTCAGCCGACGCCGCTGTCAGGCCCGCGCTAACCCCAGCCACCGTCCGGCGAAAGAAGAGCCCGCGCCGGCCGGGTCAGGAAGGAATCGACCTCACCGACGGTGACCCAGTCGACATCCACGGAGGTCAGCGGGGCCTACGCTTCTCTCGACCTTGCGCTGGAGGCCGGGCACTCCTACCGCGTCCGGTTTGAGGGTTCGCCCAACAACCTTGAGATCGTTGAGGTGCTTCAGGAAATTGTCGAGCCGGACGACGATTAACTGGCCACCCGAACCCACGCGGGAGGGGCATCAGCGCTCTGCAATCCGAGGCGCCTCCGCAATCTTCTCGGCTCCGCTGGAGGAGACTCTGGCTAGCGCCGAGCCGACACCGGATCAGTGGCGCTGCTGATTTGCCAGCGCACCCCAGGCCCGAACTCCAAGAGGACTCCGCCCGGCGTGATCAGCTCCCAATTCGGCGGATCGTCGCTCGCCTCTTGGACGGCGGGTTTCACATCGAGCAACGAGCCGCCCGAGAGCTGACAGCGCAGCTCCCCGGTCTCCTCGTCGATCTCGGCGTCCTCGATCGACTTGCCAACCAGTTCGGTGGGGTCGGTCGGCGACCAGTCGGCATCCTGGGTCGCCAGCCGCCACAGATCCCCCGCCGAGTCCCGGACCTCAACGTGGAGGACATCGGGATAGGCCGTGCGGACATCAACGATCGGCCCACGCATAGAGCGCAGGACGTTTGCAGGAGATGAATCTAGGGCTACGACAGTTGCCATCAGCGTTGCCTCCATTGTCGCAGCCAGGCCAACAGGTCTCCATAGCTCATGTGAGCTTGCACGCCCGCTGACTCCTTCTCCTCATGAAGGGCTTGGCTGGCTTCATAGCGCTCCTGCACAGTCAGCCCCACCTCCCGGCAGGCCTGTCGAAACTGCTTGATGTCTCGCTTCCTGGTCACGGCAGGCAGCGAGTCTATGAACCGCCCGGCCCGGCTCACGCCGCGGCAGCGTCCATATAGGCGTCGACCAACTCGCGAGCTTGGTTGCGCGTGCCGGGCATCAGGTGTCCGTAGCGGCTGTTGGTGCGCCAGTTGTGCGCCAGTGCGCCCCTACAAAGGCCGGTCTTAACCGGAGACAACCGAAACTGACTTGGCTCTACGGGGCGGTTTTCGGGTCTAGTAAGCAGCGCTTAGCCCAAGGGTGCGCAGACCGCCGTTTTTGTGCCGCAGGAACCTTCTTCGTATGCGACTGGAGAGCGCGAAGCTCTGCCTCCGGGGGCGCCTCTAAAGTCCACGGCACCGGCACTTCGGAGCCGCTTCGAAAAGACGTAGCGCCGCCTAGATATGGAAGAGCGGTAAGTAAGCAAAGTCTCGAGTTCCTCGAAGGATCGTTCGGTTCGTCTTCCCGTCGCCGGCGAATGACATCGACCGACGAGGGATTCATCGAAGCAGGCTGCTGTAGCGTGGTCTCCGTGAGTGAAGCCCTTGCAACCAGGCTGGCGATCAAAGGCTTGATCGCGGGTCGGATGGGGTTCGGCGTCACGGTGTGGCCGGCGCCACGACTCGGCGGCATGGCGGCCGGTCTCGATATGGATGGCAATCCGCATGCTGCCTATCTCGCTCGCGTGATAGCCGTGCGGGAGGTGGTCCTTGCCTCTGGTGTTTACGCGACTGACGGTGAGGCCCGGCGACAATGGCTGCTGGCTGGCCTGGTCTGCGACTGCGCCGACACCTTCGCCGCCCTCATTGCAGGGCGGGCCGGCCAGATACCGAAACGCGCAAGCGTGGCCTTGACCGGGTTTGCTCTCTCCGGTGTTGTCCTATCCGCGATCGCCCTGCGAGGCCGATAGGACGCGCGAAGTGCCCGCCTGGGTAGGTGCGCATCTCTCCGCGTGGGACCCGCCGCGCGGCCTCCCGGCTGAGCTCGGGCGGGTTGACATCGTCGTCCTCGAAGACGCAATAGAGGGCCGGACGGTCGACACCAGCCATCAGTGACAATCCCATGACGGTCCGGGCGACGACTTACAAACTCTCGAAACTGCCATTCGACCGCCGGCCGTTTACTCGATGACTCGCTGTAGCTTTGCACCACCGTTCAGAGCATGTGAGATGTCATCAATCGAGAGGTGGGGTTCATGAAGCAGGTGCGCAACGCGCTCACGTACGCCAATGTGGTGGCGACGATCGCGCTCTTCCTTGCTGTCAGCAGTGGCGCCGTCTATGCGGCGACCAACCTTGGGAAGAATTCCGTGAGGTCGCAGAACATCGCTGCCAAGGCGGTCAAGTCCCAGGATCTGGCCAAGGGGGCGGTCAAGTCGTCGAAACTGGCGGCGAACGCCGTTACCACCGGCAAGATCAAGAAAGGGGCTGTCACCTCGGCGAAGGTGAAAGCAGGTTCGCTGAATCGCGGCAGCCTTGCCGCCGGAACCCTGGCAGGCCTGCAGGTCATCGACGCCGGCGCCGCTTCGGGGCCGGGCCTGAACACCGAAACCCCCGGCGGCACTCCCGTCCCGCTCACCGGCACCGCAACCTTCACCCCGCTACCCGGTAAGTCGTACGAGCTGCTGGTCGAAATCAGCGGAACGCCCACCGACGCGGACGGAGACGGGGAAGAAGCGTGCAACACCTTCGTAACCGTCCTGGTGAACGGTGTCCCGATGTCGTCGGCCAGCCTCTGGCACAACGCCAATGGCACTCCCCCGTTCAACTTCAGACCGGTCGGCAGCAGCTCCAACCCGATCGGCCTCCAGCAGGCGGGCCAGCCGCAGACCATCTCCGCCCTTGCCTTCGGCGACTCCAACTGCAGCCCCGCCACCACCGGGTCGTTGCGCGTGGTGGTGGTCGAATTCGGCTAGCTGCGGTCAGCCGGCGCCGAGCTCGCTCTCCATCTCTTCGGCGAGCTCGGGGTGCCGGTACGGGCCCTCTTCGCGCAGGGCCGCGATCACGTTGCGGCGGGTCTGGTCGCTTTTGTTCTGGCCCAGCTTGCGCTTGATCTCGAAGCGGTCGATCGGGATCCGCAGGCCGACGGTCCCCTTCGCGATCGGCGCCTCCTCCGCGGTCAGGTACCGCGGCTCGGCCAGCCGGCCCTCGAAGCGCTCGACGAGCTTCGCCAGCACCTTCAGGTTCTCGTCCTCGCCGAGGAGCTGCGGCGTCCCGTGCAGGTGGGCCACGGTGAAGTTCCAGGTCGGCACCAGCCGCTCGTCGGGCTCGTACCAACCCGGCGAGACATAGCCGTGGTGACCCTGGACGATCACCAGCACCTCCCCCCGCTCGATCTCCAGCACCTCCTCGTCCGGACGGCCGAGGTGGGTGAGCAGAGTCAGCCCGGAATCCTCCTCGTCGAGCAGGACCGGGTAGTGCGATGCGGCCAGGCCGGCGGAGGTGGCGCTGACCAGGGTCGCCCAGGAGTGCTCGCGAACGAGCGCCCGAACGTCCTCGGGGTCGGTCGAGGCGAAGAGCGGGTTAGGACGCATCGAGGGATTGGCTCCGGTCGGCCCAATCGCCCGCCAGCATCCCGTAGACGATGCTGTCGAGATAGCTTCCGGCGACCAGTTCGGTCTCCCGCAGCCGGGCTTCTTCGCGGAAGCCGAGACGCTCTGGGATCGCGCGGCTGCGGTGGTTGTCGGGAGCACAGCGGATCTCGACCCGGTGCAGGTCCCACTCGTAGAAGGCATGGTCCAGGAGGGCGCTGACGGCGGTGGTCATGATGCCCCTGCCCCGGGCCGACTCCGCGAGCCAGTAGCCGATGCTGGTGCTCCGGTTCATCCAGTTGATCGCGTGGAAGCCGACGACGCCGATGATCCTGCCCTCGGGTTCGATCGCCGCCTGAAATCCGTTGTCGTCCAGGTGCTGCTCCTCGGCATCGGCGATGAAGCGTTCGGTCCTGACCAGGTCCTGCTCCTCGGCCCACGGCATCCACTCCGCCAGGTCCGGGTTGGCCTTGATCAGCGCATAGAGCTCGTCGGCGTCGGTTGCCTCCAGCGGGCGGATGCCGAGTGAGGCGAGCAACGGCGAGAGCATCCCGCTCAGCGAGCCTGACGCCGATCGGGCGTCACTCGCCCGCCGACCCCAGCGCCTTGTCGATGAAGGGACCGAGCAGCTCCGCCACGGTCTTCGCGGCCTCCTCGGCGGATTCGCCCGGGGTGGTCACGTAGCTGATCGCCAGCCGGACCAGGCTCTCGGCGAGCAGCTTGACGTCGTCCCCGGGGGCGGCCGGCCACCCTTCCTGGACCACCGAGACCAGCCGGGCGGTCGCCCACTGGACGACCGGCAGCCCCTGCGTCGTGACGAAGGGGAGCATGCCGCCGGTGCCGTCGTCGCTGAGCAGGATGCGGATCAGCGGGTCCTCTCCCGCCGTGCGGAGGAAGTGCTCGAGCGCCGCCAGCACCGCCGCCCGCGGGTCGTCGGTGTGCTCTAGGACCGCCTTCTCGACGTCGTCCATGAACCGTTCGGCCTCGTGGATGACGAAGGAGAAGCCGAACTCGTTGCGGTTGCCGAACTCGTTGTAGAGGGTCTGGCGGCTGACCCCGGCGCCGCTGGCGATGTCCGCCATCGTGATCTCCGACCACGGCCGGCGGCCCAGCTGGTCGCGGGCGGCGTCGAAGACGGTCTGGCGCAGGAGCTCCCGCGCCGCCTCCTGATAGGGGGTCCTCCCGTTGGACACGCCCCTATCGTGCCAAGCGAGGAGGTTCAGGCGTCGGCAGCAGCGGTCTCTGCAGGTTCGAAGTCGATCTTGTCGCGGACTCCGCAGTCCGGACAGGGCCAGTCCTCGGGCACCTCGCTCCACGAGGTCCCGGCCGGGAAGCCCTCGCGCGGGTGGCCGGCCGCCTCGTCGTAGACGTAGCCGCAGCTGGGGCAGCGCCAAGCGCTCATGCCGTTCTCCCGTAGCGCTCGAGGACCCGGCCCAGCTTGCGCGGCTGGATATTGCACTTGGTGACGTCGCCGTCGTAGTGGTCGAGCAGGCGTTGGTCCATCACCCGTCGCCAGATCGGCGGGAACCAGGCGAGGACGATCATCCCGGCGTAGCCCGTCGGCAGCTGCGGCGCATCTTCGACGTGGCGCAGCGCCTGGTAGCGGCGGGTCGGGTTGGCGTGATGGTCGCTGTGCCGCTGCAGGTGGTAGAGGAGGACGTTGGAGGCGACGTTGTTGCTGTTCCAGCTGTGCTCGGGGCGGCAGCGCTCGTAGCGGCCGTCCTCGCGCTTCTGGCGCAGCAGGCCGTAGTGCTCAAGGTAGTTGACGACCTCCAGCAGCGAGAACCCGATCACCGCCTGCGCCAGCAGGTAGGGCAGAACGACGGGGCCGAAGGCGATCGCCAGGCCGGCGAAGAGGACGACGGTCATCGCCCAGGCGGTGAGGATGTCGTTGTGGACGCTGAGGTGGGGCTTGCCGAGCCGGTCGAGCCGGGACGCCTCGATCTCCCAGGAAGAACGGAGGCTGCCGGCCACGGTGCGCGGCAGAAAGGCCCAGAAGCCCTCGCCCAGGCGGGAGCTGGCGGGGTCTTCGGGGGTCGCGACTTTGACGTGGTGGCCGCGGTTGTGCTCGATGAAGAAGTGCCCGTAGCCGGTCTGCGCGAGGGCGATGCGGCTCAGCCACTTCTCCGAGTTGGCGCGCTTGTGCCCGAGCTCGTGGGCGGTGTTGATCGCGATCCCGCCGACCATCGCCATCGTCAGCATCAGGCCGATCGATTCCAACAGCGAGAGGTCACCGCTCGCCCACATCCAGGACGCGAAGACGAGCCCGGCGTACTGGATCGGGATGAAGACGTAGGTGCACCAGCGGTAGTAGCGGTCCTGCTCGAGGAACTTGAGGATGCTGTCCGGCGGGTTGCTCGAGTCGCGCCCGATCACCATGTCGAGGAGCGGGAAGACGATGAAGACGAGGAACGGACCGAGGTACCACATCGCCCCGAGGCCGGTGACCCAGACCCAGAACATCGCCAGGAACGGCGAGAGCGGGACGATCAGCCCCAGCACCCAGGCATAGCGCTTGCCGTCGGTCCAGGCCGCCGCGTTGACCTCCACCTCGTCGTGATGGTGGTGGTGATGCGCGTGCTCTGCGTGTGCCTCCAAAATTCCTCCTCCTTGTCATCTCCCCAAGCTGCGTCCGTGATTTTTACATATATCTCAGATATGTCAAGGGCGCATACAGCCCAGCCTGAAATGTCCGCAGGGTGCGGACAGGGCGATGCCGGGCGGCTAAGGGATGCCAGCGCTGGAGCTAGAGCTTCAGCAGGAGGAAGGTGTTCAGCACGAAGAGGACGGAGAAGAAGACCGTCGCCCGGTCCAGGTTGCGCTCCACCATCGAGCCGCCGCCGAGGCCGCTGCCACCGGCGCCGCCGATCCCGAAGGCGCCGGAGAGGCCGGCGTCTTTCCCCGAGTGCAAAAGCACGAGGAAGATCACGACGATGGCAAGGATGATCTGGATGACGCCGAAGAATGCGAACACGGTCTGGAAAGTCTAGCTCTGCTCGACCTTTTCCGGCTTCTGGGGCTGGTCGCCGTTGCCGGGCGCGTCGGTATGCCCGTTGCCGTTGCCATTGCCGTGCGAGCGTCCGTTGCCGTTCCCCTCGGCGCCAAGAATCTCCACTGCTTCGCGGCGCAGCTCGGCGTCGACCGCGGCGAAGTCTTCGTCGGAGAGCTTGCCGACCGCGTGGTCGAGCTCGGCGTCGCGGATCTCGCGGTACTTCGCTTCCTTGCGGGCGTCGGCTTCGGTGCGGACGAGGGCCCCGCGACGGCGGCCGCGGGTGGGCCAGAGCGCGATCAACGCCCCCGCCAGCGCCAGCAGCCCGCCGATCCACATCCAGGTCACCAACGGGTCGACGATGATCCTGAAGGTGGCCGGGGCGCGTTCGCCGACGTAGCCTTTCGCGACCCGCTCCGCCGTCAGCAGCTGCAGCTGGGCGATCTGGGCGAGGGCTTCCGCGCGGAGGCTTGGATTGGCGGCGGCGGCGCGCATCAGCGCCCCCAGCGCTTTGCACTGCTCCGGGGTCCCAGGCCCTCCCTGGATGCAGGTTTCGAAGCCTTTTTCGGCCTTCCCCAGGCCACGCTGCACGCCGCTGAGATCGGGTTCCTCGGAGACCCAGGTGTCGCTGCCTAGCCCGGCCCGGAGACCGACCTCGCTGGTCGCCTCGCCGGCGAAGTAGGTGCTGATCCCCCCCACCGCTTCCGCCCCGGTGGGACGGAAGAAGTTACGGCTGGGCCGCAGGTAGCCGACCAGCTCGCCGTCCTCTTCCACGCGCAGAACCGAGCCGACGGTGATCTTCTGCGCGTCGACGCCCACCGTCGCCTTCTCGTAGGTGAACTCGCGGCCGTCGACGAGCGTGCTCTCCCCCGGCCGCAGCTGCACATCGCGCCTGGTCTGGAAGCTCGAGGAGGCGGCGATGCCGATCAGCAGAACGATCACGCCGATGTGGACGATGTAGCCGCCATAGCGACGGCGGTTGCGGGAGACCAGCCCGACCATGGCGCCGGCGGTCGAGCCGCCGGCAAGCTGCTGCCGCGCCCTGGCGCCGCTCCAAAACTCCTGCAGCAGCCCGGTCAGGGCGAACGCCGCGAAGGCGAAGAGCGCCAGCGCCCAATAGCTGTCGGCGGCGTCGGTCAGCAGAACCAGACCCAGCGTCACCACCGCGGCGACCGTAAGCGGCGCCCGAAAGACCCGCTTCGCCGACTCCCAGCTGACCCGCCGCCAGGCGAGCAGGGGCCCGATCCCGGTGAAGAGGACGAGCAGGATCGCCAGCGGGGTCGTGTACTCGTCGAACCAGGGGGCGGCGAGCGAGGCCTTGTCGCCGGTAAAGAGCTCGGAGATCAGGGGGAAGAAGGTCCCCCAGAAGATCACCGCGGTGAGCCCGACGAGGAGCAGGTTGTTGACGAGGAAGATCGACTCGCGGGAGACGAGCGAGTCGATCCGCTTCTCTGAGCGCAGGTCGTCGAGGCGGCTGACGATCAGCGCCGTCGAGCCGACCAGGACCACCCCGATCAGGCCGAGGATGTAAGGGCCGACGGTGCTGTCGCCGAAGGCGTGGATCGACTGCAGGACCCCGGAGCGGACGAGGAAGGTGCCGAGCAACGCCATCGAGAAGGTGCCGACGATGAGGCTGGCGTTCCAGACCTTCAGCATCCCCCGCTTCTCCTGGACCATGATCGAGTGCAGGAAGGCGGTGCCGAGCAGCCACGGCATCA
>Ga0126305_10001496_pt1 | contig 10418 bp, 13 predicted proteins | sample Plot26_FD_92536 | JGI IMG/M metagenome (GOLD analysis project Ga0126305, IMG submission 92536) | Serpentine soil microbial communities from UC McLaughlin Reserve, CA, USA - Plot26 | ecosystem: Environmental > Terrestrial > Soil > Grasslands | place: USA: UC McLaughlin Reserve, Lake County...
CGCCTAGAGAAAGTAACTTGCTTGGCGCATGCCGCGCGTGAACGAGCTCGGGGACCTGGAGATCACCGACCCGCGCGCCATGCGCGCCCTGGCCCATCCCGTGCGGCTGACCATCCTCGAGCGGCTCCAGCGGCACGGTCCGGCCCCGGTCGCCGAGCTGGCGGCAGAGGCCGGGACAAACCCGTCTGCGGCCGGCCGGCACTTGCGGCAGCTGGCCCAGCACGGGCTCGTCGTCGAGAGCGACGGCAACTGGAAGGCCGTCGGCACCGGCATCCACTTCGAGCCGGCCGACGACGATGAAAGCCAGGCTGCATACCGGGCGCTCGCAAACCAGCTGTTCCTGCGCGCCGACGAGCTGCCCAGGCGCTGGATGACCGAGGACGAGCCTCGACTGGACGGGGAGTGGCGGCGGGCCTCGGGGCTCTCGAACGCCCGGATGACGATGACGGTCGAGGAGGCCGCTGAGTTGGACGAGCAGATGGAGAAGCTGCTCGAGCCCTACGTCACTCGCGATCCCTCCGACGCGCCTGGCGGTGCTCGCCGCGTGCGCCTCCTGCGCTATGTGATGCCCGAAGCTAGCTGACCGCGATCCGAGCAGCCAGCTCGCGCGAGATCGCGTGCTCGGCGCCGCCGACGCGGACGGTGAGCGGGCCCTCGAAGGGCGCAGCCTCCCGAACCTCGATCGGACTTCCAGGCGTCAGCTTCAGCTCCGAGAGGTAGCGGAGGAGCTCGCCGTCTCCGTCGGGGACCCGATCGACGGTGGCCTTCTCGCCCGGCTCCAGTGCCGAGAGCGGCGTGGCCTCGGTGACGACGAGCTTCAGGTCGGGGCCGGGGATCGGATCACCGTGCGGGTCGTGCGTCGGGTAACCGAGGGTGCGATCGATGTGAGCCTCGAGCTCCTCCGACAGTGCGTGCTCGAGCCGGTCGGCCTCGTCGTGCAGTGCATCGATCGGCAGGCCGAGGGTCTGAGAGAGGTACTGCTCGAGCAGCCGGTGGTGGCGGATCACCTCGAGGGCGACCTTCTCGCCCTTGGGCGTCAGCCACGCGCCCCGGTACCGCTCGTACTTGACAAGGCCGAGCGAGGCGAGCTTCTTCACCATCGCAGTGGCCGACGGAGGGGAGATTCCCAGGCGGCCGGCGAGGGCAGAGGTCGTGACCCGCTTACCCGCAGCCTGGAGCTTGTAGATCTCCTTGACGTAATCCTGGATCGCGTTCGTCAGTTCCATGAGGCTCAGTTATAGTTTAGACATGCCTAAGTTTACTCGGAAGGGGTTGATCGCAGGAGCTGCGGCCGGAGCGGCTGCGGCGCCGTTCTCGCGCCTCGCCTGGCCTGGAGAGGCGGAGGCGGATCCGAGCGCGACGCACCTGGGTCACGACCACTCGCATGCCGAGATGGGCCATGCGGCGATGATCGGGCCCGACGTCCCGGCGCCCGGCGGCCCACGCGCTCTGGACAAGCTCCTCCTGCCGACGCCTGCGCTGCCGCACAACCCGGGCCGTGTTCGCGATTACGAGCTCGTCGCACTCGACAGGACAATCGAGGTCGCGCAGGGCGTCGAGTTCGACGCCTGGACGTACAACGGCACGGTTCCGGGGCCGATCATTCGCGCCACCGAGGGCGATCTGCTCCGCGTCAGGTTCACCAACGGCGGCTCCCACCCGCACACCATCCACTTCCACGGGATCCACCCGGCGAACATGGACGGCGTCTTCGAGATCGTCGAGCCGGGCGACGACTTCACCTACGAATTCCCCGCGCGGCCGGCCGGCTTCCACCTGTACCACTGCCATGCGACACCGCTGAAGAAGCACATCCATAAGGGCCTCCACGGCGCCTTCATCATCGATCCCGTCAAGCCGCGCAAGCCGGCGCAGGAGCTCGTCATGGTCATGAACGGCTTCGACACCGACGGCGACGGCGAGAACAACTTCTACACGGTCAACGGCAAGGCGTTCTATTACGCGAAGTACCCGATTCGGGTCAGCCGGTCGAAGACGGTTCGAATCTACCTCGCCAACCTGACCGAGTTCGACCTCATCAACTCGTTCCACCTCCACGGGGACTTCTTCCGCTACTACCCGACCGGGACGGGCGACCAGTTCGAGTACACGGACACCGTCGTCCAGACGCAGGGCCAGCGCGGGATCATCGAGATCGACTTCGCGAACAAAGGCCTGTTCATGTTTCACGCGCACCAGTCCGAGTTCGCCGAGCTCGGCTGGATGGGGTTCTTCCAGGTAACCGATTGAGCGATTCCGTGGCAGCGGTTCGCGCGGGTCGTAGCTGGCGGCTCTGGGCGTTCGTGCCGCTGATCCTGCTGACCGGCGTCGTTGCGCTCTTCACGGCGGGCGGGTCGTCGATCACCGGCCTGCTGGGCGAGAACCCGCCCGCAGCCGACGAGTTCGACATCCGGCGGGTCGAGTTCCACCCAGGCGAGATCCGGATCCGGGTCACCAATCCGCAGCGCGACGACCTGACGATTGCTGCAGTCGCGGTGGACGATGCGATCCTGCCGTTCCAGGTCGACGGGCCGCAGACGCTCGGGCGGCTCCGCTCGAGCGAGATCGTCGTCCAGTACGACTGGGTCGAGCACGAACCGATCTCGGTGGGTGTGACGAGCTCGACGGGGATCCAGACCGTGGAGGAGATCCCCGCCGCCGTCCAGACGCCGACAGCCTCGGCGCGGAGCTTCTTCGGGTACGCGGTGATCGGATTCCTCGTCGGCGTCGTGCCAGTTGCGCTCGGCCTGCTCTGGCTGCCGTCCTTGCGGCGCGCGGCGCCCGAGTGGCTCGCGGCGTTCATGGCGCTCACGGCCGGGCTCCTGACCTTCCTGGCCGTAGAGGCGCTTTCGGAGGCGTTCGACCTCCAGGCGCAGCTGCCGAGCGCGCTGGGCGGCGCCGGGCTCGTCCTCCTCGGGGTGGCCTCGAGCTACCTGATTCTGACGGCGATCTCGTCTCGGCTCGGACGCGGCGGCGGCAGCGGCGGCGCGGGGATTGCCGGGCTCGCCCTCGCGACACTGGTGGCGATCGGCATCGGGCTCCACAACCTCGGAGAGGGCCTGGCAATCGGGTCGTCATTCGCGCTCGGGGAGCTCGCGCTCGGAACGTTCTTCGTCGTCGGGTTCATGATCCACAACATCACGGAGGGGCTCGGCATCGCTGCGCCGCTCTCCGAGGGCAAGGCAGTCTCGAGGGGTCGGCTCGTGGTGCTGACGCTCGTCGCGGGCGCTCCCGCGATCCTCGGCGCCTGGCTGGGCGGGTTCCTGACGAGCGACCTGCTTGGCGTCGTGTTCTTCGCGGCCGCGGCGGGGGCGGCGTTCGAGGTGGTCGTCGAGGTCGGACGCTACGTCGCGCGGAAGGCGCCGGGCGGGCTGTCGTCGCCCCACGTCCTGCTCGGTTTCCTCGCCGGTGTGGCGGTGATGTACGTCACGGGCCTGCTCGTCGCCTAGCCTCTGGTTCAATCGGGCGCGTGAAGAAGACCAATCTCAACTCGCTCGAGTTCGAGACCGACGACAGCGATCCCGAGGGCTACAAGGCGGCGATGGCGCGCTTCGGGCCGTCGATCGGCGGCTCCATGCTCGGTGCGAGTGTCTACGAGCTCCCGCCTGGTCAGAGCATCTGCCCCTACCACTACGAGTACGGGAACGAGGAGTGGGCCCTGATCCTCCAGGGACGGCCGACGCTGCGGCATCCCGGCGGCGAAGAGGCCGTCGAGCCGATGGACGTCATCTGCTTTCCCAACGGGCCGGAAGGCGCGCACAAGTTCACGAACAACACGGAGGAGCCCGTGCGGGTGATGCTGCTGTCCACGAAGGTCGATCCTTCGCTGGCCGTCTACCCGGACAGCGACAAGATCGGCGCCTGGCCGGGGCCCGAGTTCCGCGAGGACCACATCCTCGTGCGGCGCGAGAGCCAGGTGGACTACTGGGATCGCGAGCCGTAGGCGCTGTGAAGAAGATCAACCTCGGCGACCTCGAGTTCGAGCGCTACGACGCCCGTCCGGAGGGCTACAAAGCTGGCATTGCCAGCTTCGGCAAGTCCATCGGCGCCGCGATGCTCGGCGCGACGGTCTACGAGCTTCCGCCGGGCCAGTGCGTCGGTCCGTACCACTACGAATACGGCAACGAGGAGTGGGCGCTGGTCCTGCAGGGCAGGCCGACGCTTCGCAATCCAGGCGGCGAGGAGCCGGTCGAGCCGATGGACGTGATCTGCTTCCCGGTCGGGCCGGTGGGCGCCCACAACTTCAGGAACGAAACCGACGAGACGGTGCGCGTGATGCTGCTCTCGACCATGGTCGACCCCGCGCTGGCCGTCTATCCGGACAGCGACAAGATCGGAGTCTTCCCGGGAGAGGAACACCACGGGGATCACGTGATGGTGCGGCGGGAGAGCCACGTCGACTACTACGACCGCGAGACGTGAGCGACTTCGCTCCGGTCAAAGAGCTGATCAAGGACGTCCCCGGCTGGCTCTCCGACGAGGAAGGCGAGGCGCTCTACGAGCTCGCGAAGGACTGCATGGGGCGGGGCGTGATCGTGGAGATCGGATCGTGGAAGGGCAAATCGACGATCTGTCTCGGGCTCGGCTCGCGCGCCGGCGAGGGCGTTCGAATCTTCGCCGTCGACCCGCATGCGGACTACCGGCACGGGGAGTTCAAGGAGAACGTCGAACGGGCCGGGATCGCCGATCTCGTCACTCCGGTGAAGGGACTGTCCCAGGACGTCGTGGACGACTTCGACGAGCCGATCGAGCTGCTCTTCGTCGACGGGTCTCACGAGGAGGACGACGTGCGGCATGACTTCGAGACGTGGGTCCCGAAGGTCGTGGACGGCGGGACGGTCGCCTTCCACGACACGACATGGCATCCGGGTGTCCGAAAGGTCGTCGCGGAGAAGATCTACGCCTCGCGGAACTTCCGCGACGTCCGGTTCGTCATCGGCTCCACCACGATCGCCTCGAAGGTGGCGCACAACACGCCTTACGACCGGCTCCACGCACGGCGCGTCCAGGCGACGAAGGCGATCTTCGGCTCGGTGACGCGTGTGCTGAAGAAGAGGCGTGGGTGGCTCCCGGGCCCGGTGGAGCGGGCCGGCCGTCGCGTCTTCAAGCTCGTCGGTCGCTAGCGGTAGGTCCCGTTCAGAAACAGCTCGCGCTCGCGGCGGCGGCGCGGGATCAGGATCGACGGCTTGTCCCACATCAGGATCGCGTCGGCCGCGCCGCGGAAGTCGCCGGCATTGATGCGCTTGACCACGGTCGAGCGCCTGAACCCGCCTATGCCGATGTTGAAGGCCAGTGAAACGAGCGCGTCGAACTGATGCTGCTTGAGGGGCTTCGTGACGGCCTCCCGGACCGCCGGCTCGAAGCGGTTCGCCAGGTTCTCGCGCAGCACTCGTTCCACGAGCGCGCGCGGCTTTGGCTGCGCTTTCGAGCCCCACTGGGCGCGGTCCGCAGCCGTCACAGGCCCGAGATGGAGCAGATGGCCGACGCCGAACGTCGCGTGGTTCGCAGGGTCGTTGTAGGCGTGGGGGATGAAGCCCTCCTCGGCGATCAGGAACGCAAGGCCCTTCGGTGAAACCTTCTTGGGGGCCTGGAGTCGAGCGATCTGCCGGTCGATGAGCTGCCGGGCGGCCTTCGCCCGCTTGTAGCCCTGGAGCGCCTCCCGGATGCGCGGATCGCCCTTCGGATGGCGCTCGGCCGCGATGCGCCAGGCGAGGCGAGCAGCCTGCTGTCGGCGCTTCGCGTCCTTGAGTGAGGCGTTCAGCTCGGCGAGGGTCATGCCGACCGGGTCACCGTAACGCCGTTGTGCCGACATGGCACCGAGTTCCGCGCGAGCCCTCGCGGCCGGCGCGGATTACCTCCCTCACGCAAAGCAACCGAGGGAGGACTATGAAGACGATTCTGTTGGCCGTGCTCGCCGCGGCGATGTCGGTCGCTGCCGGTGTCGCCCCGCAATCCCAACGGCCAAGGACACGAACGATGCGGCCGCGGATTGGGCGTTCACCACGACGGTCACCCGGGAGGCGGCGAACGTGATGACGCCCTAGAGAGACGCGTAGATCTCAATGAGCCGGTCGGCGCCCTTGTCGGCGTCGTGCACCCGCTCGACGTAACTCCTGGAAGCGGCGCCGATCCGGCGCCGCTCCTCGGGCGTCGCGGCGAGCTCCGCGATGCGGTCGCGGAGCGTCTCCTTCGTGACCGGGACGATCGGCACGTCGGCGCCGACTGCTCTCTCGGTCTCCTGGACGGCCTCGGGCAGGAGGTAGCTCAGCACCGGCTTGCCGAGAGCCATCGCCTCGAGTGCGAAGATCCCGTACCAGCCGGCATTGAGCTGGTCGACCACGATGTCGGCCCGCCCGTACCGGCGTCGCGCCTCGTCGTGGGGCAGCCCTTCGACGATGTCGAGCTCGACGTCGAGCCCCTCGCAGGCCGCGACGACGTGCTCGGTGCCCTTGCGGCGCCGGCTCGACGGCGCGTGGAGGACGACGGGGTGCGGGCGCTCCTCCGGCTCCGGCGGGTCGTACTGACGCAGTTCGAGCCCGGGCAAGACCACCTGGGCGTCGCGGACCCAGCGGAGCGCGTCGTACGAGCCGACGATCCGGGCATCCGCGCCGCCGGCGTACCGGAGCTCGTCCGGAGCCTTGCCGCGAATGTCCGAGCCGAGGAAGTGGAGCACCGACTTGCGCCCGGTCGCCTTGAGGATCGGCCAGGTCGCCTTCCGCGGCGCGAGTGTCCACCCGAAGTAGAAGTGGAAGACATCAGTCTTCGGCAAGAGGTGAAGGAAGGCCGGCCATTGCACCGCCTGGCGTCCCCAGAACCCCGCGGGCCGGTCGAGCGATCGGTCGGCCTCCGGGTGGAGCTTCTGCCGCTCGACGACGACGAGCTGCGCGTCGACGCCCTTCCGGCGGAGCGCCTGCACGTTCGTCCACGGAATGCCCGCCACGTTCAGCGGGGTGTGAACTACTCGGGGTCGTCCCACTCGACCTGGTCGAAGTAGCGCAGCGCGCGCCGGGTCGGCCGAACGCGCGCCTGGTACTCGCGGAGCTCCTCCGCCGAGATCTCCCCGAGTGCGTGCTTCACGCCTAGCCAGGGGAGGTTGAGGTCCTCCTGGTAGACGATCGTCGAGATCCGCGGGTTGACCTCGATCACCTTGTCGCCGACCAGCTGGATGTTGAAGAAGTGGTCGATGGCGAGGGCCTCGACGATCCTGGCCGAGATCTCCATCAGCCAGGGGTCGTCCAGGGTCGCGAAATACATCGCGAGCCCGGCGCGCATCGACTCGCGCGTCTTCGGGTGACCAAGGAGGATGCGGCCGCCTTCGGCGATCCCGTCGATCGTCCGTTCGAGCCCGGAGGCGAGCTCCATCACGAGCAACGGTGTCTCGTCGTCGCCGAGGAGCTCGACCAGCTCCTCGAGGCGCAGCGCCTCGGCGACGCCGGGCCGGTTCTTCAGCAGCTGCTCGCGCCGGTCGGCACCGGCGGACAAGATCCGGAATCCACGGGAGCCGGATGAGAAGGCCGGCTTGATCGCGACGTCCTCGCCCGGGTAACCGAGCTCCCGGGCGGCCTCCGCGACCGCGTCGCCCCCGATCACGCGTCGCCAGCGCGGGCCGGGCACGCCGATCTCGTCGAGGAGGGCGTAGCTCTCCGCCTTGTCGTTCGAGCGGCGGATCGCCTCCGGCGACGAGACCATGACCGCGACCCCCTCGAACCGGTCCTTCGCCTCGGCGAGGCCGAGCAGGTCGAACGAGGACTGCGGCAGGATCGCGTCCACGCTCTCCCGCTCGACGACGTCGAGCATCGCGTCGGCGAAGCCCGGATCCGACCCCGAAGGCACGAGGTGGAAGGCGTCGGCGATGCGACGGCCGACGGAGCGGTCGGCCATGTCCGTTCCGACCACGCGGACTTCGCGGTCGCCGTTCTCCCGCAGCGCGTGGACGAGCGCGGCGGTCCCGGGAGCCCCCGCCGCCGAGACGAGAACGGCGGTCACTTGACGATCAGCGACAGCTTGGAGCCGAGGGGCTGCGAGCCGCGACCGACTCGCTGGGTGAACTCGTCCCAGGCGGTGTTGACGTTCACGTCGTCGGCGACGAGCGCGCCGCCGTCGTTCATCGCCTCCCAGGCCCGCTCGAACTCGAAGGACATGCACTCGTACGAGTGCTCGCTGTCGTGCATGAAGAAGTCGATCGAGCCGACCTGGTCGAGAAGCGGCGGCAGCGCGTCCTGGCTCCGGCCGAGCACGAGGCTCCAGCGGCCCCGGAGATCCTCCGGAACCATCCAGCCGGGATCGCGGCCGGGCGGGATGACCGCACCGCCTTTCCCGTCCCAGAAGCTGCCCGGCTCGTACTCCTCGCCGGCAACTTCAGGCAGGTCGATCGAGTGCAGCTCGCCGGTGCCGTTCCGCTCGAGCGCCAGGAGGAGGAACGCAGTCGAGACTCCGTTGCAGACTCCGGTCTCGACGGCAACCATCGGCTTCGTCTCACGCACGAGCCGGTAGAGGCGAAGCCCCTCGTCGTAGCCGTCGCGCCCGGTGACGCGGCCCGTGTTGTAGCGGTGGCCGCGCTGCGTCTCGCCCTGGACGACATCCCAGAAGTGGGCCGCCTGCTCCTCGAGGTGCTCGACGAGGCCGCTCTCGCGCACCTCGTCCTCCGTTGTCGTCGCCGCTTCCACGCCGCGGCGGATCGTACAAGTGGCCCTACTTCTCGGGCCGGCCCTCGTCGACGCCCGTGGGGAGGTAGTTCGGCGGAATGCCGCCGCCGTGCTCGCCGCCCATGAGGTGGTCGCTGGCCCGCGCAGCGGTCATGGAGTCAATGCGGGAGTCGTCAGTGTCGACGGTTCGATCGCCGCTGAACAGGCGCTTGATCCGCGCGAGGATGCTCATGCCGGAAGTCTACGAAGCCGGAGCCGGCGGAGCTCCTCCGGCAGGAAGAACCCGAGCGGAAGAAGCGCGAGCGGATAGACCGCGACGAGCGCGATCGCCACGCCCAGCGGCAGGTCGAACGAGCGGCCGATGACGCACAACGCGATCGCCGTTCCGAACGCTGTCGCGACTCGCCGCCATTGGTACGGCACAGGAAACACCTGCTGCGCCTTCCACGCCATGCCGAGAAAGAGCGTCGCGTAGGCGCCGACCGTGGCGGCGGCGGCGCCCATCATCCCGAACTCTGGGATCAGCGTCAGATTGAGGACGACGTTCAGGGCGGCGGCAACGCCGGTGATGATCCAGTTCGAGCGGGTGCGCCGTGCCCGCCCGATCCCGATCACGACGACGATGTAGGCCCCGAACGCGGCCGCGGCGAAGGCGAGCGGCGCCACGACACGCTCGGCCGAGTAGAACGCCTCCGTCGTCAGGAGCTGCACGAGCCAGGGCGCCAACACGCCCAGCGCGAGCGCCATCCACGACGTCAGCGTCACGAGGTACGTAAGGACAAACGCATAGGTCCGCGCCGCCTCGCGGTCGTCCTCGATCGAGTAGGCGAAGGCCGGCCAGGCCGTGCGAAAGGCCGCAAGGAGCAGGATGATCGCAGACGCGATCCGGACGCCGATCGAGTAAAGGCCGACCTCGCGCGGTCCCGCAATCCGAACGAGGAAGAACCGGTCGCTGAAGTTCAGCACCCAGAGGAACAGCGCGGACGGGACGAGCGGCATGCCGAATCGATTCATCTCCCGCAGCAGCGGGCGATCCCACTCGAAGCCGAGCTGTGATCGACGGTAGAGGAGCAGGCCGGCGTAGACGGCGAGCGTCCCGGTGAAGTTCCCGACGATGACCCCGATCGGGCCCTGCTCCCACACGACGACGAGCAACAGCGTCGCGCCGACGGTCAGTCCGAGGTTGACGAGCGTCGCGAAGAGGTAGGCCGTCGAGCGCTGCTCCACCCGGAAGAGCGACGTCATCTGCTCGTAGTTCACGTGCGCCCAGAGCCCGACGAACGCCGCCCGCACGAGGTCTGCGTGATCGCCCGTGTCGAACAGGAACTCCGAGATCGGGCCTGCGAGCGCAAGGCCGGCGAGGAGCCCCACCGTGCCCATCGCCATCGTGAACCAGAACGACGTGCGGATCACGCGCCGCTTCCCGCCCTCGTCCGCCTCGTCGAAGTAGAAGCGGAAGAAGGCGCTCTTCACACCGGCCGCGAGGAGCACGGTGAGGATCGCCGACAGCGCGATCAGCGTCTCGATCAACCCGTAGTCCGCCGGGGAGAGGTAGCGCGTGTAGATCGGCAGCAGCAGGACCGCGATGAACCGCGAGACGAGCGATCCGAGCCCGTACACCGCCGAGTGGCGGGCGAGCTCGCCGAGCCGCCGGCCGATCACGAGAGGTCGATGCGGTCTTCCGCGAGCAGGGCGCGGCGCCGGTCTCGCTCCGCATCGAGCATGGCCGCCATCGTCTCGCCCATCGTCTCGCCCGGGTAGACCCAGATCTCC
>Ga0126305_10001497_pt1 | contig 10416 bp, 10 predicted proteins | sample Plot26_FD_92536 | JGI IMG/M metagenome (GOLD analysis project Ga0126305, IMG submission 92536) | Serpentine soil microbial communities from UC McLaughlin Reserve, CA, USA - Plot26 | ecosystem: Environmental > Terrestrial > Soil > Grasslands | place: USA: UC McLaughlin Reserve, Lake County...
GCGTCAGGTGTGAACAGGGGGATCAACCCCACAACTCCCAACTCCCAATTTACCAAGGTGCCCGACGGGCCGCGTGAGGATTTGCGGCTTGGAGCCTGGGAGTTTGGGAATTACGGATTAGCGCAGGGCTGTGGTGGGATCGATGCGGACGGCGCGCAGGGCCGGGACGATGCTGCCGACGAGGGTCGTGATGACGACCACCGCGGCCGCGATGAGGAACGTTGGAAGGTCGCCCGGTTGGACACCGGCGAGGATGGCCTGGAAGGCTCTTCCGGCCGCGTACGCAAGCATCATCCCGAACGCGCCGCCGGCAGCCGCGAGGACGGCGCTTTCCCGGAGAACCATCCGCAAGACGGTGGCGGGCCGCGCCCCCAGGGCCATCCGGACGCCGATCTCCTGGCGTCGCTGCGACACGGTGAATGACAAGAGACCGTGAATGCCCACGGCCGCCAGCAAGAGAGAGACAGCGGCGAAGAGCGCGAGGACGCGGATCTGCGTCTGGCGGGCGGCCGTGTCGAGACCGACAATGTCCTCCATCGTCCGCACGCTGGAGATCGGCACCTGCGAATCGATGCCGCGAATGATGCGTCGAACCGCGGGAGCGAGCGACATCGGGTCCGACGAGGTCTTGATCAGCAGGTCCTTTGGCCTGAAGAACGGCAACCAGCCGTCCGGCACCTGCGCGGAGGGGATGTAGACCTGCGGTTCACTGATCCGCTCGAGCCCGCGTACCTGGACGTCACCGACCACGCCGACGATCACACGATCGAAGAATGCGTATTTGAACGTCCGGCCGATGGCATCCCCGCTGGGCCAATACCGATTCGCAAATGAGGCGCTGACCACCGCCACGTTCAAGGAATCGAACGTATCCGAGCGGGCGACATCGCGTCCCGAGCGCATCGGGATGCCGAGGGTGCGGAAATATCCTGGCGTCACGAACCGAAGACTCGCGGTGTGCACATCGGCATCGCTGCCGGACGTGGTCAGACCGGGCATTTCGATCGCCCAGATCCCGCCGCGCATCACCATCGGCGCGCCGCTGATATACGCGGCGCTCACGACCCCCGGCAGCGCACTGACACCGTACACGACGCGGTCGTAGAATTGGACGCGTGCCGCGGTGCTGGAGTATTTCCCATCCGGCATCGACGTCCTCATCGTCAGGACGTTCTCGGTTTTGAAGCCTGGATCGATCGACTGCACGCGGAGGAGTGCCCGCATCATCAGGCCTGCCGATACCAGCAGCAGGATCGAGGCGGTGACCTGCGCGACGACGAGCCCGCCGCGCAGACGTTCGCGCCGACCGCCGATCGCGGCGCGCTGCGCCTCTCGCAGCCCCGAGACATCGGCGCCGCGCCAGACCCGCAACGCGGGTACCACGCCGAACAGCAGACCCGTGAGTGTGGTGAGGCCCGCGGCGAAGATCAGAACGCGGAGGTCGAGAACAGTCGCGTCGGCAACCGGCAGGGTCGTCGGCACCAGCCGCGCGAGCAGCGGAGTGGCGAACGTCGCGATGGCGATCCCTGCGATCCCTCCGAGAGTAGACAGCAGCAGTGTTTCCGTGAGGAGCTGCCGGACGATCCGCTCGCGGCCGGCGCCGAGCGCGGCCCGGACGGTGATCTCACGCCGTCGTGCGATGAACCGCGTGAGGAGAAGGCTCGCCAGGTTCGTGCACGCGATCAGCAGGACGCAGACCGACGCGCCGAGCAGGACGCGCAGCAGCAGGCGTGACTGTCGCGACACCTGGTCGCCGAGCGCGCGGACAGTCGCACGGGTGTTTTCGTTCTCTTTCGGGTACGTCTTCTCGAGTGACGCGGTGATGGCGTCCATCTGACCCCGCGCCTGATCCAGGGTGACGCCCGGCTTGAGCCGCGCGACGACACTGAGATGGTTGTTGTCGCGATCCGCGAACGACGAGGGGGTGAATCGCATCGCCGTCCAGAGCTGGGTCTCGCGGTCGGGATAGTAGAAGCCGGCCGGCATGACGCCGATGATCACGTAGTCGTCGGGATCCAGCCGGACATGGGTGCCGATGACGTTGGGATCGCCCCCAAACTCCCGGCGCCATAAGCGGTCGCTGATCACGACTGTGCCGGCCGCGCCGGCCTGATCCTCAGCCGGCAGGAAATATCGGCCGAGCGCCGGCTGCACGCCGAGGAGCGGAAAGATATCGGCGGTGACGGCCGCACCAGCGAGTTGCTCGGGCTCCTCGCGGATCATGTTCAGCGTCACGGCGGTGTGCGCGCCGATGCCTTCGAAGACCGATTGAATGGCTCGCCAGTCGCGGTAGTTCAATGGCGACGGTTCCAGTTGGGGATAGCCGGGCGCGCGCTCCCACACCTGGACCAGTTCGCCCGAGTTGTTGAATGGCAGCGGTCGCAGCAGGACGCGGTCGGCGATCGAGAACACCGAGGTGATCGCGCCGATACCGAGTGCCGTGACGGCGATCGCGGTGACGGCGAAGCCGGGTGTGCGCGACAGCGTCCGGGCGGCGTATCGCACATCCTGCTTGAGCAGATCGAGATGAATGGCGGGCGCGGTGCGGACTGCGTCGCCGACGGCTTCGAGCGTCAGCGCCATGCGCCGGGCGAGCGTGGCGCCGGCGCGCCGCTCGGCAAACAGGCGCTGCATTTCGGTCCCGTATTCGTTGCGAAACGATGAAGGGTAAACGCGCAGAAGAAGCCGGTAGAGCTGCATCACGCCCTCTCCGGGACGAAACCGCTCGCCTTGGCCATCTTGACGAGCTGTGTCAATCGCCGCGCTTCCGCGTGCGCAACGGCGTTGCCGAACGCCGTCAGCGCGTAGTAGCGCCGGCGCTCATCGTCTTCATTGGGTGCGGGACGGTGCCTTGTTTCGGCGATGAGCCCCTGCTCCTGCATCCGCTGAATGGAGCGATAGAGGGTTCCGGCGCTCAGACGCACTTCGCCGCCGGTCCGCGCGGCAATATCCTGGATAACCGCGTAACCGTGCCGATCACCGTCGGCGAGTGCGATGAGAATGTGAAACGTGGCCGGGGGGAGAGGAAGAAGGGCGTCGACTTCGTCTTGGGAGAACGTCACACTGTGAGTATATCCACAGTGGCTATAATGTCAACGACACTCAGCCGTTCTTGGTCTCCGTCACTTCGACCGTTTCCTCTTCGATGATCTGCCAGTCGGCCAGCGGCTGCGGTCCCGGCTTGATGTGGGCGATATCGGGGTCGACGCCATCGTTCGGCCGGCTGTTCGGCTGCGCCGAGCGGTCGGCACGCCGCGCTTCTTTCATTTTCTGCTTCTCGACGCGGGCCTTTTCACGCTCGCGCTTCATCAATGTCGGACGGGATTTCTGAGCCATGGGGGAACCTCTCCATCTATTGTACCCGATGAATCGGCTCGTCCCGGCAATCGCTCCATCTCTCAACTATCTCATCGGATCATCGGGTAAATCGGAATCTGCTAACGGTCATCTGCTAATCGGTCATCTGCCATCGGCCAATCTGCCGCCGCCGAATCTGGCATCGGCTAATCTGGCATCGGCTGATCTGCCATCGGTCAATCTCCGATCAAGCCCATCCATTACCTCTTCAGGTTGTGAAGCAGGGCGGCGGTTTGTGAGAGACCGGCCCGGCGCTCGGATTCGCCAAGCCACGCGGAGAGGAGCGCCAGGCCGAGCACGATGAACACGACGCCAGACGGTACCCACATGATCAGGCCGGCCAGTTGCTGGTCGGCAAAGGGATCGAGACTCCACTCCCGGGCGGCGTCGAGGTAGCTCGGGTACCAGACATGCCCTGACAGGGTCATCAGCGCACCAAGCAACGTGCTGTGCATGCCCGTCAGAAAGACGTACAGGACGGCTACGCCGTAGCCGGACCGACCGTAGCGTCCGTGAACCATCCCCCACCAGAAGAGGGCGGCAGTCAGCAAGAAACAGAGGTGCTCCAGTGCATGGATGGCTTCGTTGTCGAGCGCGGCCTGGTATAGCGACGGGATGTGCCAGATCCACAGCGCGACGGCATGCAGCAGGAAGGCCGCCAGCGGGCCCGTGAGCGTCTGCCAGACCGGTGTGACGGCAGGTCCACGGAAGGTAGCTGCTATCCCTGCTCTGCGCGCGGCTGGAAACGCCCACAGGTACGCGAACACCGGCTGGGAAATAACGAGCAGCGGAGCGGACACGAGCATCAGGATTTCGTGCTGCGTCATGTGAGCCGAGAACAACACTCCGGATAGCCACGCGAGCGGTGAAACCAGCGCGATCGTCATCGTGGTTACCGCCGCCGCGTATGCCGCTGCCTGCCACTCGCTGATCCCGCCTCCACGGCCGGCACGAGACCAGAGCGCCCTGACGCCGGCGGCATACAGGACCGTCGTTGCCGCGAGGAGCACGATCGTGATCGGCTCGAACGTCCAGTGTCCGAGCGAGGCATGCAGCGCATCGTGCGCGAGGATCACTGGCAGGTCCTCAACACAATGACCGGTACTTCCATCGAGAGTATGACGAGGATGGAGAGCAGCGACAGGGCGACGCCGAAGCCGCTCATCCAGCGCGTGCGTTGCCGCCGCGTTTCGTCTTCTAGTGGGTGCGTCGGATGTTCGTCTTCAAGTGGATGGCCATCCGATGCGCGCCAGGCGAACACGGCCACCGCGCCAACGATCGCGACGGCAACGACGGTTGCAACATGGAGGAACCACGTTTGCCGTGTCTCGCAGGCGACGTACGACATCACATAGTTGAACTCCTGGAGCATCAAGGCGACGCTTGGCCCGGCGAGCAGCCCGGACCACAGCGCCGCCAGCCTCCAGCGCTCATGCGAGACGGGGCGCCCAGTAGATGAGTGCATAGATCGGCAGCCACGCGAGCACAACGAAGTACCAGTAAAGCGAGTTCTCCGACAGGTCCACCATCAGCGAGGCCTTCACCGGTCCGAAATACAGCACGCCGGCCAGCACACACGAGTCGATGAAGTCGGTGAGGATGTGGGTCGTGTGCAGGCCGAGCAGCGTCCAGGTGACCGAGCCGTAGGCGTTCGAGTCCCACCACACGTTCAGCGTGCGAAATTCAAAGATCCTGATGATGTTGAACGCCAGGGCGAATGCGAGCGCCACCACCAGCCAGAACCGCGCGCCGCGCAGATCGAACTTCTCGGCTGCCGACTTCGCGAATTGATTCGGAACCGTCGAGGCCAGCAGCACGATAGTGTTCAGCGTTCCCCACCGCAGGTCCGGTGGGAAGAACCCGGGCGGCCAGTGCGGGGAACGTCCTTTCAAGTACAGGTAGGTCACCATGACGAGCACGAACATGGCGCCCTCGATGGCGATCACGCCCATGGTCGCCCACCAGACGATTCCGCGGTGCCCGAACGCGAGCGGCGGCAGCTCCGAGACATCGATCGCGGGGCGGCTCACAGCACCTGCTCCAGGGGCGGATGGTCGCCGGCTTCGAGCCGGCGAATCAGCGCTTCCGGCGACTGTCCCCGCTTCGGCCAGAACCACCCGACCATTGCGAACGTCGCAGGGATCGCTCCGACGACCACGGCCCAGGGCGTAAAGATCGAGCCGATGAACAGTCCGGTAATCACCAGGGCCGTCCACAAAGGCCAGATCGACGGTTCCGGCCATTCCTTTTTGTGATCGGGCTCGGCGTCCATCACGTGAGTCACCAGGACTTCACGGCATTCAGACGCAACACCGACCACGATCGGCACCTCGTCGGTGTGCTCCCAGACTGGATCCGTGCCGGTAACGGTCGGGAGTGGTGAGAAGTTGTAGGCAGGCGGGGGAGAGGACGTCGTCCACTCCAGCGTCGGCGCGTCCCAGGGGTTCTCACCGGCGATTGCGCCGCTGCGGCGGCTGATGATGACGTTCGCCAGGTAGATACACAGGGCGATGAACATTGTCACTGCGCCGGTCGAGGCGAGCAGGTTCAACGTGCCCCACCCCATATTTTCCGGATACGTGTAGACGCGCCGTGGCATTCCATGCAGCCCGAGGACGTGCTGGGGAAAGAACGTCAGGTTGAAGCCGATGAACAGCAGCGCGAAGGCGATCTTCCCGAGCCGTTCGCTGAGCATGCGGCCGGTCATCTTCGGGAACCAGTAGTGGAACCCGCCGAGAAGGGGAAACACCGAACCGCCGATCAGCACGTAGTGCAGATGCGCGACGACGAAGAACGTGTCGTGGACCTGCAGGTCGAGCGGAACCGACGCGAGCATCACGCCGGTGAGCCCGCCGATGATGAAGATGACGAAGAACGCCAGGGCGTACAGCATCGGCGTGTCGTAGCGGATCCGGGCGCCCCAGAGCGTCGCGATCCAGCAGAAGATCTGCACTCCTGTCGGGATGACGATCATGATGCTGGCGGCGGTGAAGAAGCTGATCCCGAGCTGCGGCAGGCCGGTCGCGAACATGTGGTGTACCCACACGCCGAAGCCGATGAACGCCGTCGCGGTCAATGACAGCATCAGCGCCTGGTGGCCGAAGACCGGCCGGTGCGAGAACGTCGACAGCAGCATCGACATGATCCCCTGCGCCGGCAGGAAGATGATGTAGACCTCGGGATGCCCGAAGAACCAGAACAGGTGCTGCCAGAGGATCGGGTCGCCGCCGTCGGCGGGGTTGTAGAAGTGCGTCCCGACCAGGCGGTCGAGGATCAGGGTCGTGCTGGCGATCATCACCGACGGCATGGCGAAGATCACCATGAACGACGTCACCAGCTCGGACCACACGAACAGCGGGATCCGGTTGAGTGACATGCCCGGCGCACGCAGCTTGAAAATCGTCGTGACCAGGCAAATGGCAACGATCAGACCTGACACTTCGGTGAACGTGATCAACTGCGCCCAGACATCCGCGCGCTTACCGATCCCGTACTCCGGGCCAGCGAGCGGGACGTAGCTGAACCAGCCCTGATCCGGGCCGATGTTCAACGCGAACATCACGTAGAGAAAAATCCCGCCGAACAGGTAGATCCAGTAGCCGAACGCCAGCAGGCGCGGCAACGCCATCGCCCGCGCGCCAACCATCAGGGGAACGAAGTAGACGCCGAACGCCAGTACGAGTGGCACCGCGAACAGGAACATCATCGTCGTCCCGTGCATGGTGAAGATCTGGTTGTAGAGATCCGGACCGATCAGCCCGTTGTCAGGCCGCGCGAGCTGGAGGCGCATCGTTGCCGCCTCGAGGCCGCCGAGGATGAAGAAGCCGAACGCAGTGACGATGAAGCGGATGCCGATGGTCTTGTGATCGACTGCCGAGAACCATCCCAGCAAGCCGGGTGGGTCCTGCCAGGTGGCGGCGAGCTGGTCGGTCTCGGCGCTCATTTCAGCGTCTGCAGATACGCGACGAGCGCCTGCAGCTCCTGTTCTGAAAGGCCCGTCGACGGCATTTTCGTGCCGGGCTTGATGTGTTGCGGATCCTTGATCCAGCTGGTGAGTGCGTCGGGCGTGTTTGGCACGGTCCCGGACGCAAGCGTGCTCCTCGTCGCCACGTGTGTGAGGTCGGGGCCGAAACGTCCGCCGGCCGTCGTGCCGCGAATCGTGTGGCACATCTGGCACGGCCCCCGTTCGACCACCGCAAGTCCGCTGGTCAGCTCGGGTGAAGAGGGCGGCGGCGCCGGTGTGCGCTGAGCCGTCAGCCAGCGCTCGAACGCGTCAGACTCTTCGGCAATGATGTTGAACGCCATGTGCGCGTGCTGAAGTCCGCAGTACTCCGCGCACTGCCCGCGGTAAACGCCGGCCCTGTCGACTTGCAGCGTGATCAGGTTCTCACGCCCTGGAATGAGATCCACCTTGCCATGGAGGTTCGGGACCCAGAAGCTGTGGATCACGTCGAACGCTTTGAGCGAGATGGCGATCGGCCGCCCGACCGGTACGTGCAGCTCGTTCGCAGTCGTGACCTCCAGAGAAGGCGTCGGGTTCTTGTACTTGACGCTCCACCACCACTGGTAGCCAACGACTTCGATGCCCAAGGCGTTCTCTGTCGACAGCGAACCCATTGCGCGCCCAGTGGCGACGCTCGCGAACAGGAGGCCGATGAGCGTGACGATCGATATCGCGGTTGCGGCAGTGACCCATTTGGCCGCCGTAGCGCGAGACGGCTCGCCGGCGTCAGACCTGCGTCCGCGCCAGATCGCGACCGTCAGGGCAATCAGGACGGCGACGTAGACCACCGTCGAGGTCCAGAACATCAGCCAATACAAGTCGCTGATGCGAGCGGCCTGGATGCCGGTGGGATTGAGCGCGGACTGGATCGCCTGCCCCATCAGCGATGCCCCGTTTGCTTCGGCCGTCGCGGCCGCTCGCGGTTCTCAGGCTTCTTCGCGGCGAGATCGTCATCGCGTGATGGCGCCGCATCCTCCGGGGTGTTGCCGCTCATCGACTGCACGTACGACACGAGCTGCCAGACCTGGTTGTTCGGAACACGTCCGGCGAAACTCGGCATCCCGTTCGGACGACCCTGCAGAATGGTCGAATAGATCTGGTCGGGCTCGCCGCCGTAGATCCACTTGTCGTCCATCAGTGCCGGACCGATCCCGCCGCCGCCCATGGCGTGGCATCCGTTGCAGTTGTAGGCCGAGAACAGGCGTTTCCCCTCGGACAGCCCGTAGGCGTTTGCCTGGTACGGGCTGGTCTTGTTCACTGGTGGATCGGCTTTGCCCGGTTGCAGCGTCGACAGCTTCACCGTCTCGGGACGCGCGTCGGCCGGCGACAACTCCTTGTAGCGCCGGCTCTCACGATTGCACGCGCCCATCCAGATCAGTGCGGCCGCCACGATCAGCGTCTTTGTCTTCATCTGGACCTCGCCTGGTGCGACACGACGTCGAGCCTCGGCACGCCGAACTCGTCCAGCACCTTGTCGATATCCGCGCGCCGCCGGGTGATGAAGTCATTCACCGTCTGCAGCCGTTCGGTGTCGCCGCGCCGGACTCCCATTGAAATGTCGAAGACGAAGGGAAGAGAAGGCAGGTCGACCTGGGGCGAGACCGGTGACAGCTTCAGCGGCACTGGTTCGCGCCGCGCGAAATAGCCGGCCAGCGGTCCCCACACGATCGCCGTGTCAACTTCTCCACTGGCGACGGCCGCCATCACGTGAGCTGGCGGATTCGGTTTCGAGTAATCGTCGAGCACCGAGTAGCCGACGACATTGCTGACCATCCCCCGCGCACTGAGCGCATGCGCCGGGGGACTGTTGGCGAAGTCATCCCCGATCATCTGCACGCCGACTTTCAGCGTGCGCAGCCGTGGATCGTCGAACGACCGCACGTCCAGCGCGCGGTCTTCACGCGACACGAAGACATAGGTCGAGCGGTAGTACGGCTGGGAAGTTCTGGCCATCTCGAACCCGCTCGGAACCCCCATGATCAGGTCGCACGTACCTTCACGCAGCGTGTTCCGGACGAAACCGCGTCGCTGCGCCCACCACGTGTATTCGACGCGCGCGCCGATGTCCTCGGCGAGCATCGCTGCCAACCGGTTCTCAAATCCCTCACGCCGCTCGTTCGAGAATGGAAGGTTGTTGGGATCCGCGCAAACGCGCAAGGCAGGTTTGGCCGCAGCGCACGACGCGCACGCACTTAGCACTAGTGCACCCAGCACTGTGCGCTTAGCACTGAGCACTGAGGACTGAGCAGTCACTGTGCGCCTCCGCTGACGGTGAATACGTACAGCGTGCCGCCGCGGCTCGTGTCCTTCTTGAGGTCCTTCATTGCCTCGCCCCAGCCGAGCGCGGCCGTCTTGTCCCTGGTATCGAGGTCGTTGACGACAATCGCGCCCGGCCATCCGCCGATGCCGCTGAACACGGCGATGTACTGGTGACCGTCGGGGCCCCGATACGCGATCGGCTGGCCGATGATTCCGGACCCGGTCTTGAACTGCCACAGTTGCTGCCCGGTCCGCGCGTTGAAGGCCTTGAACCAACCCTCCATCGTTCCGTAGAAGACAACATCGCCGGCGGTTGCAAGCGCGCCGCTCCACACCGGATACTTCTCTTTGATCTGCCATGCGGGCTTGGCGGCGACCGGATCCCACGCGGTGAACAGCCCTTGATTGCCACCCGGGCCGGCGTGATAGACGACATTCGCGCCGACGTAGGGTGTGCCCGCGATGTACCCGGTCTCGACGGCTTCGAAGTCCATGCACAGGTTGTTGTGCGGCAGGTAGATCAGTCCTGTCTTCGGCGAGAACGATGATGGCGACCAGTCCTTTGCGCCGGGGGCGGCCGGACAAATGTCGCGCACCACAGCCCCCTGCCTCGGCTCCTTGTCTTTGACCGGGATCAGGCGCCCTGATTTCAAGTCGACGCCGCTCGACGAGGTGATGTGGACGAAGGGCGTGGCCGAGAGTACTTCGCCGCTGGTTCGGTCGAGCACGTAGAAGTAGCCGTTCCGCTCAGGACGGAGGAGGACCTTGCGCGTACTGCCGTTCATCTTCAGATCGAC
>Ga0126305_10001498_pt1 | contig 10408 bp, 5 predicted proteins | sample Plot26_FD_92536 | JGI IMG/M metagenome (GOLD analysis project Ga0126305, IMG submission 92536) | Serpentine soil microbial communities from UC McLaughlin Reserve, CA, USA - Plot26 | ecosystem: Environmental > Terrestrial > Soil > Grasslands | place: USA: UC McLaughlin Reserve, Lake County...
AGAAAGCTTTCAATATAGTTAGGTTTAAGGATGATCTGAATATCACCCGCGCGGGGCGGATAGTAACCATTTACTATCATCTCTTTTATTTTGGCAGGCAATGCGGTTTCATCCAAATGGTGCAGATCAAACACTCTTGCTACAGCCGATTGCTTTGAAAGAAAATCAATGGCAACATTTGCGATCTCTTCTCTTTGCAATTTCTTTTCATTGATCAGATTATTATTTAAAACTAACTGGTAATTAGAAAAAGAAAGTGCAAGATTTCCCTGTCCAAATTTCTCCTTTAAGGTTTGGTTGAGTTGTTCCAATACCGCTCCTTCGTTAAAATTGCCAGCCGGTATTTTATTTTCTTTCATAAATGCGGGCACATTTGCCACACCATGATCCGCTGAAAGAAACACAGTATATTGTCCCTTCCCTATCGTGCTATCAAGATAGTTTAAAAAATCGCCAAGGTCTTTATCAAGACGGTAGAAATCATCCTCCTGTTCTATCGAGTTAGGACCGTATCCATGACCGATGTAATCCGGTGATGAGAAACTCACTGCGAGTATGTCTGTGATCGCATCTGCGCCCAGGTTTTCACCTTCGATAGCCGCTTTTGCCATTTCGACCGTAAAATTATTGCCATAAGGTGTTGATGATATCACACCATAATTTTTTCCAATAAATTTTTTCAGATCATAGGGAAACCCGGTACCAACTCCTTTAGTTTCGTAAGGTTTATCATCGGACGTGCTTTGCGAATAGGTATTTACAGGATACATCGTACTCCAGCCCTGCTGATAATATTTATCTACTAATTTTTTTGCATTCAGATCTTTGACCCATTTCGGCAGATCGGTCATATAATAGGTGGAAGTGATCCAATTGCCTTCCTGGCTATCGTACCAATAGGCAGCATTGGCGCTATGACCGGCAGGCAAAATACCACCCCGATCTTTTATGGCGATACCAATTACTTTACTTTGAAAATTTGTAGCCAGCCGTAATTCGTCGCATATCGTTGTTACCAATAAATTTCTGGGACTTTGCAAACCCATATTTGTCGCACTGCCTACCGTTTTTACAGTTTTATCTTCTGTACAATAAACATTACGCTGTTCTGCATTATCCCACCAAAAATTCCCGGCTATACCATGAATAGCGGGAACAGAACCGGTGTAAATGCATGTATGACCCGGAGCCGTAACAGTGGGCGCATAAGGTATCAATGTATTTTCACAAGTGAAACCTTGGTTCAGCATTCTTTTAAAACCCCCATTCGCTGCATACCGATCATAATAACGATAGAGATAATCCCACCGCATTTGATCTATTGTAATTCCAACTACAAGCTTCGGTCTTTGAATAGTTTCTCCGGGAGTTCCAGGCTGAGCAATTGATATAATGAATATAAATTGGGAAAGGATAATCGAACAGATCCGCTGCATAAAACCTTGTTTTGATAAAGATAGGGGAAATGGAAATATGGATGCAGACGGTTGGCTTCAGCAAATAGTTGGCTTTGTAGACCCAATTTTCTTAAAACTCAAACACCCTTCGATTCATATTCCACCTGATGCCAAATGCGACAATCGTCGTTGAAGTGGATGGGAACGTATTTGACGGCACATCAAATTTTCGACTGGTGACTGAACCTTCAATAAATAAATTTTCTTTCAGCTCATACGAAAGCAGGAGGGATAAGAACGTAGTTGATGCTTCAATGCCCGAAACGATCACATATCCATAATCACCCTGCCGCGGCGGAGCTGTATTCGGTAAAAATATATTGCTTCCGAAACTTCGGCCGGCAGTATCTAGTCCCTGTTTCCAATACATTGCTTTTGCAAGCAGGGTCCATTTTGGCGCCGGTTGATAACGCAATATTCCGATCGTTTCGCTAAAGTTAGCACCAAGCGGATGTGCCATTGGCTGGTTATAATGTGTATAGTTAGCTACTGAATCGCGGTGCGAATAGGTAAATGGTCTTACACGGTTATATTCCAATTGCAGATCAAGATTTTTTATCCCAAGTGCATTGATGTATTTAGCGCCGACCTGCAATCCCCATTTATTGGCCCACCAGGTATCATCGTCTTTTATCTGCTGAAGGTTAAATTCATCAAGCAGGAACTGCCCATAAAACTGCACTTGTTTTAATATGTTTAATTTAAAGTCAATCCCCGCAACAGAATTATCATAGCTTCCATTTTGTTGTTCCATAGAACGATAAAAAATAATTGGATTCAGGTAACTGAATTCAAAATGATCGCTGCGACCAAACATTACTCCTTCAAATAAACCGATATTCAGTTTCTTTGTCACATTCACATCCAAATGATGGAAAGCAGCATATTTTTTTCTGAGCAAACGATCCGGTCCGCGGGGCTCGGTTTGCTGCAATTCCATAAATATATTTTGATAGTTGAATTTCCAGATCCTCGTATTCAGTTTTAGAAAAAGGTTGCTGTTGCCAAAATCACTTAAGAACAAGCTGCGATAGCCGTTGCCAATGAAATTCCGGTCATACCCAAAAACCACGTCAATATATTTGGTGACATTAAAAGTGAAATAGCCTCTTGCATCAAAATAATCATAGCCAGTTCCTTTAAAACTTTTATAATAGCCTGCGCCGGGCACCGATTGAAATTTATCTTCCCAAGCCTGTACATACAATGGATCTCTTTCCTGGTTATCCAGGATAGATGCAGCAAAACCAATTTTATTTGCAATACGGCCACGAATGTCGACGCCTCTTGAATTCAGGAAAAGACTTTCATCATTATCGCTTTCCTTCATGTATTTAAATTGAATGATAGGATTAATGATAAGATCAAAATCTTTTATATGCACTTCGTAAAGGTTGGCAGGGGTGCTGTAAAATGTTTTAAAAATTGGCTTTTTACTGTTAAATTCCGCATTTCGTTTGCCAGCAACTGTTGCAATCCATTCTTGATTATTTAAGACAGCGCTTCTCAGGTTATATACATCAACGCGGGATGACGATATCTTATCTGCCAGGTTCTTAAGTCTTGATAAAACTGGGCCAGTCCGGTCTACATCGGGATGAGTCACCATCTCATAAACATTCATCAAATTGAAAAACGTACTTTTTCGGCTATAAGGTTTTGTCTTGGAAAAATTCAGGATCGAATCATTCTGTGCAAGGATCTCCATCCTTTCGATTAAAATATTTTGTTTATCTCCTAGTGGTAAGTAAGTAGTTTGAGAAAACGCAAATACAGGGCAAAAAATAAGGATTAATACGGTTTGTTTAAATTGCATGGGTATTGGTTTTTCAACGATAAATCGACAACAAGATATGCAAAATTACCTGATTAAGAATGTACAGGTTGTAAACGAAGGACGAATAATCACATCAGATGTATTAATTAAAAATGGCCGGATCGAAAAGATCGGCGAGTTAATTTCCCGGAGAGATTCAAGTGTGAAAGAAATAAATGGAGAAGGTAAATATCTTTTGCCCGGTGCTATTGATGACCAGGTTCATTTTCGTGAACCGGGACTTACACATAAAGCAACAATTTATACAGAAGCAAAAGCAGCGGTAGCCGGTGGTGTTACCAGTTTTATGGAAATGCCGAATACAATTCCCAACGCACTTACCCAGGAATTATTGGAAGACAAATATTTGATCGCCTCAAAAACTTCATTGGCCAATTACTCTTTTTTTATGGGCACCAGCAATAATAATGCTGACGAAGTCTTAAAAACAAATGATAAACGAAAAGATGTTTGTGGTATAAAAATTTTCATGGGATCGTCCACCGGCAATATGCTGGTGGATAGCCCGAATACATTGGATAAGATTTTCCGGGAAAGCGAAGTTTTGATCGCAACGCATTGCGAAGATGAACGGATCATAAAAGAGAATTTAGAAAAAATAAAAAAAGAGAACCGGGAACTTATCGCGGCCGATCATCCTCTTATAAGAAATGAAGATGCCTGTTATGAATCATCTTTGCTGGCAATACAGGTCGCAAAAAAATATAATACACGGTTGCACATCCTGCATATTTCTACTGAAAAAGAATTATTGCTTTTCACAAATATGTTTCCTTTAAAAGAAAAACGAATTACTGCCGAGGTTTGTGTACATCATCTTCATTTTACAAGTGACGATTATGCGAGACTTGGCAATAAAATAAAATGCAACCCGGCAATCAAAGCGCCGCGCAATCGTGAAGCACTCTGGAAAGCCCTGTTAGATGATCGTCTCGATGTGATCGCAACCGATCATGCGCCGCATACATTGGAAGAAAAATACCTCACCCCTAACCCCTCTCCAAAGGAGAGGGGAGACAAGAGTCCTTACGAACTGGCGCATGCAGGTTTGCCATTGGTTCAACATTCTATGTTATTGATGCTGCATTACTACAAGCAAGGCAAAGACCTGCCTGCCGGCAGGCAGGTGAGTTTGGAAAAAATTGCTGAGAAAATGGGTCATGCCGTTGCAGATTGTTTTCAAATAAAAGACAGGGGCTATATTCGTGAAGGATATTTCGCCGATCTTGTTTTAATAGACATGAAGCAGCCAACAAAAGTTTCAAAAGAAAATATTTTATATAAATGTGGCTGGAGTCCGTTGGAAGGCTTTGAATTTCCCGCAACCATTACGCATACTTTTGTTAATGGGAATTTGGTTTATACCTGTCCTGCCCCAGGCGGGAGAAATGGAAACTGGGATGAATCTAACAAAGGCATGCGGCTATCTTTTAACAGGTAAAAAATATTCAATGCTCAATATTCAATTATCAATGTTCAACTTTAAAACTTCCATTCACCACTCACCACTCACCACTCACGTTCATGCATCTTGACGCTACAACATATAACGATATCTCCGTCTTTCACCAGGAAGAAGAATTTTCTATTTTTCATAAACTGAATTTTACAAGAACCGTTTATGGCAAAGAATGGCTTCGTCATTTTTTTTCAGAGCCGCATCACGAATTGAAAAAGATCCTGGGTACGCAAAAAATAATCCGGACATTAAATGAACACCTCGATGATTGGCCCGGAGAGATCACCAATGGTACTTTATTAGTGATTGAAAAATATCTAGATTATAATGTAGATCCTCTTCCACAGGATCCAAATACATTTAATACATGGACCTATAAAACTTTTCATGTAGAAGATTATAGAATGGTGAAATATTCTGTAGGTCATTGCGCAGACTTTTTCAGGGGACTAAAAAAATTGGTGGATCTTTTTAGCCAGCAGGAATTACCTGCTTTTTTTAAAATTTATATTGAACGTGCCGAACAATTATTAAAAGAAACACCGCTTGCAAAGATCTCGTCATCGAGACCGGGAGAAATTTTTTCTCCAACGCAAAATCTTTATTTCGGGTATTACATTCGCAACCGGTATAAAAATGATACGGTCGAGTTACTGGAAATTTTCGGAAGATTAGACGCATGGTATTCGATGGCATTGGCAATGAAAAAATTTGATCTTCGCTTCCCGGAATTTATTGAGCTGGATAAGCCAACGGTAAATGCGAAGGGTCTTTACCATTTATTGTTGAAGCACCCGGTTTCTTACGATCTCGAATTAAATCCTGATCACAATTTTCTTTTTCTTACCGGCGCAAATATGGCCGGCAAAAGCACCTTGATAAAATCTGTTGGCTCGGCCGTTTTTCTTGCACATCTTGGTATGGGGGTGCCTGCACAGCAAATGACATTGACCTTATTTGATGGTTTACTTACGAATATCAATGTCGTGGATAATATCGCAAAGGGAGAAAGCTATTTCTTCAATGAAGTACAAAGAGTAAAGAACACTGTTGAAAAAATCAACAATGGTAAAAAATGGCTTGTGCTTATCGATGAGTTGTTTAAAGGAACTAATGTACAGGATGCAATGAAGTGTTCATTGACAGTGATCAAAGGTTTGATCAAAATAAAAAATTCCCTGTTCATACTTTCCACTCATCTTTATGAAATAGGTGAGGAATTAAAACAGTATCCAAATATTAGTTTCCGCTACTTTGAGACGACGGCCAATGACGATCAATTAGAATTCAGCTATCAGCTAAAAGAGGGAATAAGCAACGACCGGTTGGGTTATCTCATCCTTAAGAGAGAGAAAGTCGTGGATATGCTGGAGAAACTCTGATCAGAACAGGAACCAGGATTATCAGGATTAAATTAGATTTGGAGGAAATCAGGAAAATTTCTTTATGCGAATAATATTTCTACCGTTGGCATTTTTATGCTCTTCATTTTTTGGCTTTAGTCAAAACAATATCGATGTATTACATTACAAATTCAATATTGGATTTAATGATGTCAATGATACCATTCATGGTGTTGCAGAAATAAAAGTAAGATTTTTGCAATCTTCCAGCGAAGTGAGTTTTGATTTTACCCGGATAAAAGATAACGGCAAAGGAATGAAAGTTGGAAGATTGGAAGGAAATAACATTCGGGGTAGTGTCTACAAAGACGAGACCCTTCGCATTCTACTATCCAAAAACATGAACGCTGGCGATACTGGCACTTTTATTATTCCGTATTCAGGAATTCCCGCGGACGGTCTCATCATTTCCAAAACAAAATACGGGCATCGAAGTTTTTTTGCGGACAACTGGCCTAATCGCGGTCATAACTGGATCCCCTGTCATGATGATCCCGCTGATAAAGCAACCGTAGAATTTATTGTAACGGCTCCCGAACATTACCAGGTTGTTGCAAATGGAGTACAGATCGAAGAAACTTCCCTGGGCAATAGTTTCAAATTGACACATTGGAAAGAAGATACTCCGATCTCGACGAAAGTAATGGTGATCGGTGCTGCTGATTTCGCCGTCAATCTTGCAGGAGTAGTAAATGGAAATATTCCGGTCTATAGTTGGGTATATCCTGAAAACAAAGACAAAGGCTTTTATGATTATGCGCAGGCAACCGGCATCCTTGAATATTATATCAGCCATGTGGGTCCTTATGGCTATAAAAAATTAGCGAACGTGCAATCAAAAACAAGATTTGGCGGACTTGAAAACGCAAATACAATTTTTTATTCTGAGAACTCGGTGAGCGGCACAAGAAAAAGCGAAGGGCTGCTGGCACATGAAATCGCCCATCAGTGGTTTGGCAATATGGCGACCGAAAAAAGTTTTGGCCACTTATGGTTGAGTGAAGGCTTTGCCACTTATTTTACCATTCTTTATTTTGAAAACAATTATGGAAAAGATACCGCTATAAACATGTTGAAGGAAGACAGGACACAGGTAATAACCTATTCAAAGGAAAGCGATAAAGCAATTGTTGACACGGGGGAAACAGATTATATGAAATTACTCAACGCAAATTCTTACCAGAAAGGGGGTTGGGTGTTACATATGCTCCGTTGCGAATTAGGTGACTCTGTATTCTGGCGTTCAATTAGAAAATATTATGCAACCTATGCAGGCAGCATTGCTGATACAAAAGACCTTCAAAAAGTATTTGAAGATGTCTCCGGCAAAAACCTGAAACAGTTTTTTGAACAGTGGCTTTATACTACTGGCCAACCCCAGCTTGACATAACATGGAGCTACGACGCAACAGGAAAGTTTATAAATGTGGATATAAAACAGCAGCAAAAAAACATTTTCAATTTCCCGTTGTCATTAAAAATAAATTCCTCCGGGGCAGGTAAAAAAGAAAAAGTATTTGTGGATAAGACAGCTTCTTCTTTTAAAATAAAAGCGGGTGAAAAACCAAAATCAATAATCGTTGACCCGGATACAGAGTTACTTATGCAAAGTTCAATCAAAGAAAAATAAACTCACTAGTCAACACCAAAACAAAGATTGATGGCGGAACAGGAGAAAAAAAGTAAAAGGACGATTAACTCAGTACCATATATTTTTAAACCGCTCCGGTAAGTTGAGCGGTTTTTTATAGGTAATAACTCATTTCTGTGTAGTAATACTGTTAATTATTTTATCATTCTATAATATAACTTGCCATTAGTGTATTAGGCAAAATAGAAGCTTTAATGGGCATCAAAATTGAAGTATATTCACCTATCTTCAAAAATCTCACCGTGTTTCAACCGTAGGTAGTACAATAAAGAAGGCTGCTTGCAAAGAGAAAAACAAAGGCAAATACTACCGCAAAATGACATTATCGGATTTATTTAATAAGAACTCAATACTTAAGAGATATTATTTCAAAACGCTGATCGTGATCGGTTTTTTCTGGACCTTATTTGATTATTCGCGGTTTCTCACTCTTAGTTTAATTGAAGAGGTTGATGAATATCCTTTTGCTGAAACAAGCCAGAGCATTTTTATTTTAACATTTTTCATTGGGCTGATAGCGTATTCAACGATGGCTTACTGGCTTATTTTTCCATTAAAAACCCGTTTACGCAAGTATCCGCTTTGGCTCAATTTTCTTTTAAAAACGCTGATACTTTGCCTTGGTACTGCTGTTTATGCCCTACTTAATTTTTATATTGTCTATATCTTTATTTACGGAAAAAGTCCCATCGCTGCTTCCAGTTCCCTTTTTCATTTTGCCTTTCAAACCAGTTGGTTGCTGAGTTATGTAACATCGCGATTACTCCTTTATATTATTACTCTCTTTGCCCTCGAAATAAATGAAAAATATTCTCCCGGTGTATTTACAGATATTTTTATTGGTAAATATCTGAGCCCAAAGGAAGAAAAAAGGATCATTTTTTTTATTGATCTGAAAGATTCCACTCCTATTGCAGAAAAGCTGGGACATAAAAAATATTTCTTTTTTATCCGCGATTTTATCCATCATATTTCTTTGGCCCTGCTGGAATATGACGGGTTAATATATCAATATGTAGGCGATGAAATTGTGGTTTCATGGCTTTCAACTAAAAGCAACAAACATAAAAGCCTGCAATGTATAATAAGAGCACGACGTATTATTCAAAAAGAAAGTGACTATTACAGAAGAGAGTATGGCATTCTGCCTGAATACAGGATTGGTGCGCACATGGGTCTTGTTACAGTTGGGGAAATTGGAATAGTAAAAAAAGATTTAACAATGAGCGGTGACGCGATGAACACTGCCGCACGAATAAGAACACAGTCAGGAGAATTAAATCAAAAAATTGTTGGTTCTGCCGATTTTGTAAAAACTATTGGTCTCAAAGATTTTCAAATGGAAAGCCTGGGATTTATTGACCTCAAAGGAAAAAAAGAAGCCTTAGAATTATTTGCTCTAAAGATCTAATCATTTGTTTCAGGCTCTTTTTGTTCGCCCTATTTTTCCATGAACACACCTGCGCTGTTACGGTAATTATTTCCCCCTTCTCTAACCACTTTGTGGTATCGGCTGCACTAAATATTTCTCTACCTTCATTTCATGCTGGTAAAAGTTTTTGGCAGCGCCGTTTATGGTGTTGAAGCTATTACAATTACTATTGAAGTGAATGGGATGAGTACGGGCATCGGCATTGTTATTGTCGGCCTGCCGGATAACGCGGTAAAAGAAAGTTTACAACGAATTGAAAGCACTATCAAAGCTCTTGGGTTTCACATGCCACGAACAAAAATAGTGGTGAACATGGCGCCGGCAGATATTAAAAAAAGCGGGACACCGTTTGATCTGCCTATTGCACTCGGCATACTGGCTGCTTCGGAATTAATATCAAATCATGAAGCAATAGAAAAATATTTGATAATGGGTGAGCTCAGTCTTGATGGTGAGCTACGATCAATAAAAGGATCTCTGCCAATTGCTATACAGGCAAGAAAAGACAATTTTAAAGGATTGATCGTGCCAAAGACAAATGCAAAAGAAGCCGCAATAGTTAATAACTTAAATGTATATGGTGTTGAAAATATCGAAGAAGTAATAAATTTTTTCGAAAACGATGAAAAAGGACTTGAACCTGTTGTTGTAAATACCCGCGAAGAATTTTATAATTCACAATATGATTATGAAATTGATTTTGCTGAAGTAAAAGGACAGGAAAATATAAAACGGGCTCTTGAAATAGCAGCAGCCGGCGGCCACAATGCAATATTGATCGGCCCACCGGGGGCGGGAAAAACAATGCTTGCAAAACGGTTACCTACTATCCTTCCTCCATTGTCATTGCATGAAGCCTTAGAAACAACAAAAATTCATTCGGTAGCAGGTAAACTACCTGAGAATGCAACATTGGTCTCAAAACGTCCATTCCGTTCGCCACATCATACCATTTCTGATGTTGCATTGGTTGGCGGCGGAGGTAATCCTCAACCAGGCGAAATTTCCCTGGCACATAACGGCGTCTTGTTCCTGGATGAATTACCAGAGTTCAAAAGAACAGTGTTGGAAGTAATGCGTCAACCGATGGAAGAAAGAAAAGTGACGATCTCAAGAGCAAAGATCGCATTGGATTTCCCTGCTTCATTTATGCTCATTGCATCGATGAA
>Ga0126305_10001500_pt1 | contig 10405 bp, 7 predicted proteins | sample Plot26_FD_92536 | JGI IMG/M metagenome (GOLD analysis project Ga0126305, IMG submission 92536) | Serpentine soil microbial communities from UC McLaughlin Reserve, CA, USA - Plot26 | ecosystem: Environmental > Terrestrial > Soil > Grasslands | place: USA: UC McLaughlin Reserve, Lake County...
AGCACCGGCTCGTCGAAGGCGAAGTCGGCGGCGTCCGGGTCGCGATGGTGGAAATAGTGGAACTCGCCCACGGTCGTGATGCCGGCCGACCTCATCTCGCGGAACGTCCGCAGGCAGAGCGCCTGGAATTCGTCGACTTCCAGCCGGCCGACGAGCCCGTACATCGCCTCGCGCCAGGTCCAGAAGCTGCCGCTGCCCGCGGGGAAGGTCTCGCCGCGCCCCCTCAGGCCCCGCTGGAAGGCGTGGGAGTGGGCGCTCACCATGCCCGGCAGGAGCGCGCGGCCGGTCAACCGCCGATCGGCGGCGCGTCCGAGACCGCCCACGGCCTCGATGCGGCCGTCTTCGCCTACGGCCACCTGCACGCCCGATTCGAAGCGGGCGCCGGTCCAGGTCAGATCCGCTTCGATGGTTTCGGCGATCCGGGTCATCTCACCCCTCCTCGCGTTCATTCTTCCTCGCAAAAGTGCCGGATCGTCCGCTCCAGCAGCCCGCGGGCCGCGGCCAGCTCGTCCTTCGGCAGGTGCTCGTTGGTCTTGTGCGCCACCTCGATCGACCCGGGCCCGAAGATGGCGCAGTCCATCCCCAGGCGCTGCAGCCAGCCGGCGTCGGTGGCGAAGGAGACGCTTGCGCCGGCGCTCTGGCCGACGAGGCCGCAGAGGTGGCGGTGGATGGGGGCGCCCTCGTCGAGGAGCAGGGGCGGGCTGTCGGAGAGCAGCTCGATCTCCGGCTCGAAGGGCGAGGCCGCCTCGCGGACGGCCCGGCTCACCCGCTCGGCCAGCTCCTCGGAAGGAATGCCCGGCAGGGGGCGCACGCCCAGCTCCACGACGCAGCGGTCCGGCACGACGTTGATGGCCGAGCCGCCGTGGACCGTGCCGACGTTGAGCGGCACGAAGGGGACTTCGGGGAACAGCTCGCGGTTGGCCACCCGCTCCCCCTCCAGCTCCCGGCGCAGATGGGCGAGCGCCGCGATCACCCGCCCGGCGGGCTCGATGGCGTTGACGCCCAGGTGGGGATAACCGCTGTGGGCCGAGACGCCGTGGAGGGTCGCCCGCATCTTGAAATGCCCCTTGTGGGCCCGCGCCACGCGCAACGACGTCGGCTCGCCGATGATCGCGTTGCGCGGCAGACTCGCGGCTTCGGGGAAGCTCTCCGTCAGGCGCTTCGCGCCCAGGGTGCCGACCTCCTCGTCGTAAGTGAAGACCAGGGCGAGCGGAGCGCGCCAACTCGCCGTTCGGGCTTCGGCGGCGAGGTTGGCCGCGACGGCGAGGAAGCCCTTCATGTCGCAGGAGCCCCGGGCCACCCAGCGGTCGCCCTCGTCCGTCAAGGTGAAGGGGTCGCTACGCCATCCTTCCTCGTCGGCGGGGACGACGTCCATGTGGCCCGAGAGCACGAGCCCCCGCCGGTCGCCCTCGGGCTCCGGACCGATCCAGACGACGACGTTGGTCTTGAGGCCGTCGGCGGAGAGGTTGCGGACGATCCGCACGCCGGGACGTTCCAGGTAGCCGCAGAGGAAGTCGGCCAGGGGATGGTTGCTGTTGCGGCTGGTCGTGTCGAAGGCGACCAGCCGGGCGAGCAACTCGGCGTCCGTGAGATGAATGGTCAACGGAGGAGATTATAGAGGAGCGAGCTCCAAGGCCTATTGGACCATGGCGCCCGCGAGCCGCCGCGCCAAGCTGGGCGGGTTCAACTCCAGCCGGGTGCGGTCGAGGTAGCTGCCGACCTCGCCGATCAGCTCCCGCGACTCCCGCTGTCCAGCATTCTGCTGGAACGAGAGGAGGGCGACCATGGTCTCCCGGTACATCGTCTCGGAGCGGAAGAAGGGGAGCATCTGGTCCGCCTGGCGGCGCATCGCTCCGTGCTTGCCCTCGTTGGCGTAGAGCACGGCGAGGTCCATGGCCGCGAGGGCGGCCTCGTACGAGAGCCCCTCCCGCGCCAGCCCTTCCCGCGCCTCGGTCAGCGCCCCCTCGGCGGAGTCGAGGCGGCCGGCGAGCTTGCCCTCGAGCCAGCGCAGACGGCCGAGGTACCGGCGGTCTCCGGCTTGCTGGTAGAGCCGCCGCGCTCCCTGCAGCCAGGAGGAAGCCTCTTGGATGCGGCCGCTCTCGTTCAGGAACCAGATCGAGTTGTGGAGGGCGCAGACCATCAGGCGGGGCTCGCGGGGCGGGTCGATCAGGCTCATGCTGCGGCGGATCAGGCGTGCCGCCGAGTCGGGCTGGCCGGCGTTGCCGAGCAGGGTGCCCTTCTTGAGCAGGGTCCTGCCGAGCAGGTGGCGGTCGCCGGCCCGGCGGTAGATCGAGGCGGCCCGGTTGAGCAGACCCAGCGCAGACTCGAAGCGGCCGCCGTAGGCGCGCAGGGAAGCCTGGAGCGTCAGCAGCTCCGCCCGGGCCCTGGGCGCGCGGGGCTCCTTCTCGAGCAGCCGCTCGGCGGCGGTCATGGAGCTCTCGGCCGTCCGCAGATCGGCCTGGACCCTCTGGGTCTCGGCCATGTAGGCCCAGGCGATGGCCCGCGTGTCCTGCACCACCGGCGCGCCGTAGAGATCCAGGTCGAGCTGCTCGGCCGTGGCGGCGGCGAGGTCCATCGCCCTCTGCGCCTGAGCGGGATCCTCCTGGCCGAGATCGCGGCTCTTCTTGAGCAGCAGCTCGCAGATCGAGAGGCTGGCGTAGCGGCGGGTGCTGTGGACCTGGAAGAGGCCTTCGACGGCTTGGTGGGAGAGGAGCTCCGCGTAGAGCTCCTGGTTACTGGGGCGGTCGAGGTTGCCGGCACCTTGGGCCAGCTTCCGCTCCAGGCGGACGAAGACGTCGTCGTAGCTGTTCGATTGCGGTGGCTTGGAATTCGTGCGGGCGTGTTCCGCCATTCGCCCGCACTGCGTACACCCCGTCAGCAGGTGGCGGACGACGTCTCGGGTCTCTTGGGCGGAAGCTTGGCCGCAAACAAGCCGGCGGAAGGCCTCCTGTGGAGGATGATCAGGGCTGAATCGCACCCTCGGCGCCTTCTCGGGGCGATTCTGCCCCGGGACAACTGGAATGTCTTGAGAGTGTTACAGAAAAGGAACCGGCTGGCAACCAATTTGTCACCTCAAGGCGGCAGGCCGTCCGTGGACCCCGAGTCCTGAAGCTTCCGCGTCGCGCGAGCCAGACATCGCGATTCTTCTGCATCGCGGCCGATGGACCGCCAGAGGGCCGCGGCGTCCTCCCAGCGTCCGCCGCGTTCCGCCTGCCAGGCGGCGACCATGACGTGAGCGGCCTCCGCGCTCGCTCCGCCCGCCGCCTCCAGCGTCTGGACGGCCTGCTCAGGCTCGTCCATGGCGATCCACGCGCGGGCTCGCCGGACCGGGTCCCGCACCTCCCCGATCCACCGCCGCCGGGCCTCGGTGGCGCGCTGCGAGTCCCCGATCTCAGCCCACAGCCGGGCGGCACGGCTCCAGGCGTTCCCGGCTTCGGCTTCGCAGGCCTGGCATCTCTTCTCCAGGATCTGGAGGAGGCAGAATTCCTGCCACGCCAGGCGCTCCTTCTCGACGAAGACGAACCACGAGACCTCGGGCAGCTTCGCCTGCAGGGCAGCCATGCGCGCTCGCGCGAGGGTGGCGGCGTCCTGCCAGTCGCCGGCTTCCATCCGCTGCCGCACGCGGGCGAGCAGCCGCAGGTGCTCTTCCTGCCGCACCTCTTCGAGACGGGCCACCTCCAGCCATTCGTCGGCCCGGGCGTAGAGGTCGACCGCGCGCTCCGTCTCCCCGAGCTTCTCCCAGAGCCGCGCCGCCCGGCCGTAACGGCCCGACTCCTCCAGGGCCCGCGCCCGGCAGCGGGCGGTGTCCTCCGGCCGGCGGGCCAGGCGGAACGCCGCCGCCGCCCGGCTCCAGTTGCCGGCGGCCTCGTGGTGGAGGCCGAGGGCCCATGCCGTCCGTGCTGCGTCGCCCGCGGCGCGGAAGCAGCGGGCAGCGTCGTCGGGCGAGCCGGCCTCGATCCAGAGAGCGCCGGCGGCTGCCGGGTCTCCCGCCTGCTCGGCGGCCCGGGCGCCGGCTTCCAGGGCCTTGCGCTTGTCGCCGGCGCGGTCCCAGCAGCGGGCCGCCTCGGCGGGGAGGCCGAGATCCTCCCAGCCGGTTGCCGCCTCGGTCCAGGCCTTGCGGCGCTCCAGGAGCCGCAGCTCGCAGGCGCGGGCCTCCCGCTCCAGCCCCTCCTGCCGATAGAGGACGAGCGCTTCCTCCAGACGTCCCAGCCGCTCGAGCAGCGGCGCCTGGCGGGCCGGCACCCCGAGGTGCACCCAGCGGGAGAGCGCGCCGGGCCAGTCCTCCATCTCCTCGTCGGCCCGCGCCAGAGCCTCCGCCTCGCGGTCGAGCAGGCCGGCGCGGCGGTAGCACTCGGCGGCCTGGCGGAAGTGGCCGCGTTCGCGGAAATAGTCGCCCTCGCGCTCCCAGTCCGCGGGCGCGGCGGTGGGATGGAACAGGTGGCTCAGGCTCTCGACCGACTCCCGCTCGATCCGGCCGCGGAAGCGCTCCTGCCCCCAGAAGGGATCGGCCGCGCTCCCCTCGTGGATCGCCAGGTGCCGGCGGGCGCGGGTCACCGCCACGTAGAGGTGCTGGAGGAGGCGCCCGAAGCGGGGCTCCCGCTCCAGCCGGGAGTCGCCGCGGGCGAAGCGGTCCACGAGATCGCGGTCCGGCCCCAGCAGCTTCCACAGCACGACCGTCTCGAACTCCAGCCCCTTGGCCTCGCGCACGTGGAAGACCCGCTCCGTGCCCAGCCGCAGGCGCAGCCGCTCCGCCTCGTCGTCGTCCAGCGTCAGCACGGCGCAGCGGGGACCGAAATCGGCGATGGCGGCGAGGAGGTCCTCCTCGGCGGCCGGCACCTCGATCGGCACCGGGCCCTCGATCGAGGCCTCTTCCGGATCGTCCTCCTCGGTACGGCCGACGACCTCCCGGCGCAGCAGCAGGAGGGCGTTCGCCAGCTCCACCAGGGGCCGCACGCTGCGCAGGTTGCGCCGCAGCCGCAGGACGGGGGGCGCCGTCTTCGCGTGGGCGGCCTTGCCCGCCAGCCGCCGCACCTCGGCCCAGCGGAAGCCGCTGGGATTGACGATCTGCTGCGTGTCGCCCGTCATCAGGACGCCCGAGAGGTCGGGGCGGGCGGAGAGGGAGAGGACGAAAGCCACCTCGAGCTCCGTCAGATCCTGCACCTCGTCGCACACCACCACGTCGTAGCGCCGGATCTTGCGGTGGCGCGATTCGGCCAGGGCGCGGCGGCAGAGGTCGATGCGGTCGCTACGCCCCTCCTCGCCGAGCCACTCCTGGTAGCGCTGGGCGATGCGGTAGATCTCCGGCCGCTCGTTGACGAACAGCGGCGCGCGCTTGCGCCCCAGCTCGAAGTAGGCCGCCTCGTCGAGCATCGGCTGGGTGGGCGACAGGCAGGCGCCCTTGAGGATGCTGCGCAGCTCCTCCCAGACCAGCGCCGGATCGAGCGACCGCCCGGACTTGCGGAACCACTCGCGGAACATCCGCTCCGTCATCGGCCGCGCCTGGTGCTCCCGGAAATCGCGGGGCACCAGCGAGCGGTAGAGGTCGCCGAAGGTGAAGAAGTCGGGCGGATTGCGGCCGGGGTCCTCGCCCCGCGCCAGCAGGAGGTCGCGGACGAGCCCCCGCGCGTGCTCCACGAGGGCGGCGCTGTAGGAGAGGTAGAGAGCCGGCGTCAGTTGTTCTGACGAGACAGCCGCGGAGGCCGCCGCCAGGGCCAGACGGTGGGCCGCGAGCGTCGTCTTGCCGCTGCCGGCGCTGCCGGCGAGCAGCACCGGGCCGGGGGCCTCCAGCACCTCGTACTGCTCGCGGGTGAGCTTGAGCTCCAGCTCGTCGCCGCCGGCGTCGAAGAGGTGCTGGAACTCCTCCTCGTCGGCCAGGATGGCCGGCTCCAGGCGGTACCAGCGGACGCCGCCCACTATCCCCTCGATCATCCCTTCGCCCGGGTCGGGGGCGAAGCTCTCGGGCGGCAGCAGGAAGCGGAGGAGGGGATCGTCCTCTCCGGAGCCGTCGGCGGGCACCTCGTCGAAGCGGGCCTCGGGGTGCGGCGGCGGCTCGTCGATCTCGAACTGCTCGATCGTCTCGAGCTCCAGGAACTCCGCTTCCGGCGACCGGTTGCGGCGGGCCGTGCGCTCGACGTCGTCGTGCTCGACCAGGTCCCAGATCTGGAGGTGGGAGGCGAAGCGGTCGGGCTGGTCGGCGAGCGCCGAGCGGGTGACGGTGAACAGGAGCCGGTCGGCGGAGTCCGTGCGCGCCTCATAGACCGGCCGGCCGATGCCGCGCAGCCGCTTGACCCGGGTGCCGCCGCCCCAATGCCCTTCCCGCAGCCGCTGCAGGACCTTCCATACCCTGGCCCGCGTGCCGCGCTCGCTGCGCCGCAGCCGCTGGTACAGGTCGGGGTGCAGGAGCACCGGAAAGATCGTCTTCATACTCAAGACGACTGGGCGCTCCCCGTGCGCACGACCATCCGGTCGTCGCCCGTCCGGCGCGTGGCCCCGGTCGAATCGAGGTGCTCCAGCAATGGAATGGCCCACTTGCGGGTGAGCCCGAAACGGTCCTTGAAGTCGCCCACGGAAAAACGTTCCCAGGCGGTGGCGAGCAGGCTCTGCCGCAGGCCGGCCAGCGCCGAGGTGGCGAGGATCAGGCCGTTCGGCAGCTTGGTGAGCTGGCCGCGGGCGATCAGGTGGCGCATGACGCCTTCCAGGATCTGCGGCTTGGCGCCCAGCGCCAGCGCCACCTCGCCCGGCGACGGCGGAGCGAGGCCGGCGCGGTCGTAGCGCTCCAGCGCGGCCGTCGAGAGCTTCGACTCCTCGCCCGTGAGCTGGGCGCTGCGGCCGGGGAGCGCCACCTGGTCGCCCTGCACGGCCAGCACCTTCTGCGCCTCCAGCCAGCCGAAGTAGACGCCGTCCAGCTCAGCCGCCCGGCCGCGCAGGATGCGCCGCACGGCCTCCGCCTTGGGCATCGACTCCGCGAGGCGGTCCTTCTGGAAGTACTCCTTGAGGACGCGGCGGGCCCGCTCGGTGACCCGCTGCACGGCCGAGGGCGCGATCCAGCGCCGGGCGCGCCCGTGCTCCTCCGGCACCTCGATCAGCCGATTGCCGGCCGCGAGCTCCGCCAGGGACGCCGCCACCCGCGCCGGCGGCAGGCCCAGACGGCGGGCGATCTCCGCCGCCTCCACGCCGCGCTCCCCGGCCTCCTGCACCCAGAAGGCCAGGGCCGCGGGCAGAGCGCCCTGGAGGGCCGTCAGGGCCTGGCCGAGCCCCGTCCCGCGGTGGCGGTGCCAGCGCGGATCGAGGATCTCGCCGCCGCCCAGCGTCGCCGGAGGCGACGGGCGGCGGATGATGTAGCGGTCCCCGCGGAGGGCGGAGACGGGCCCTTCGAGCCGGATCTCCACCGGCCCGGTCTCGCCCGGCTCCAGGCCCCCCTCGGCCAGGGGACGCAGCCGTCCCAGGACCTCGCTGGCGTAGAGATGGAGCCGCACCGGCACGAAGCCGCGCAGGGGCGCCGGGGCGTCCGGCAGCAGGGTGAAACGGGCGAGCAGGCTGGTGGTGGGCTCGAAGGCCCCGGGCGTGCCGAGCTGCATGCCGCGGGCGAGCTCCTCGAGCTCGATGCCCGTCAACTGCAGCGACGTGCGCTCGCCGGCCTCGGCCTGCTCCCGGGGCTGGCCGTGCACCTGGACGCTGCGCACCCGTATCCGGTCGCCGCGGGGGAGCAGCTCCAGCGTCTCGCCCGGACGCACGGCGCCGCTCGCCAGCGTGCCCGTCACCACGACGCCCAGCCCCTTGAGATGGAAGGCGCGGTCCAGGGGCAGCCGCGACGGCCTCTCCGGGTCCGCCGGGGCGGCCTGGCGCGCCGCGAGGTCGAGCAGCGCCGCCTTGAGCTCGGGAATCCCTGAGCCCGCCGTGCTGGAGACGGGGAGCACGGCCGAGCCCGCGAAGGGCGTCGGCGCGAGCAGCTCTTCGACCTCGAGCTGGGCCAGCTCCAGGAGGTCCGCCGAGACCAGGTCGACCTTGGTCAGGGCCACCAGCCCGGCGGGAATGCCGAGGAGCGAGCAGACGGCGAGGTGCTCCCGCGTCTGCGGCTTCACCCCTTCGTCCGCCGCCACCACGAGCAGCATCACGCGGATGCCGCCCAGCCCCGCCAGGGCGTTGTGCAGGAACCGCTCGTGCCCGGGCACGTCCACGAAGCCGAGCTGCAGGTCTCCCTCGGTGAGATGGGCGAAGCCGAGGTCGATGGTGATCCCGCGGGCCTTCTCCTCGGCCCAGCGGTCGCAGTCGATGCCCGTCAAGGCCAGCACCAGGCTGGTCTTGCCGTGATCGATGTGACCGGCGGTGCCGACGATGACCCGGCGCATGGCCTGCCGCTCCATGGCCTGCCCTTCCATGATTTGCCGCTCCGTCATCCGGCGTTCTTCGCCAGGACCTCGCGGGCGATCCGGTTGATCGTCGAGCCGTCGGCGCTCGAGCCGAAGCGGGCCAGCAGCTCCTTCATGATCGGTCCGATCGCCGCCGGCCCCGAGAGGCCGCGCTCCGCCACCAGCGCCTCGATGGCCGCGCGGATCTGCCCCTCGTCCACCTGCGCCGGCAGGTAGGCCTCGAGAGTCGTGATCTCGGACGCCTCCTTGGCGGCCAGCTCCTCGCGGCCGCCGGACCGGTACTGCGACACCGAGTCCTCGCGCTGCTTGATTGATTTGCGCACCAGCGAGACGAGGCCGGCCTCGTCGACCTCGTCGCCGCGGCGGATGCGCTCGTTCTTGACCTCGGCCAAAAGCATTCTCAGGGTCGAGAGCTTCTCCTTCTCGCCCGATTTCATGGCGGCCTTGACGTCGGCCTCGATCCGTTGCTGGGGTGTAGTCGTGGTCGTGGAGTCGCTCATGGGGATCGATTATAGAGCGGGGAGCTTGCGGCGCTTGTTGAGACTGTATTATCATTTTGCCGTCATGAAGAGGAAGACCGAGCAACGCTCCGCCATCTGGCGGGCCATCGAGGAGTCCGGGCGGCCCCTGGGCCCGGCCGAGGTGCTGGCCGCCGCCCGCCTGCACCGCCCGGGGCTGGGCATCGCCACCGTCTACCGCACCCTGAAGGCCCTGGTGGAGGAGGGCGCCCTGGCGCAGGTCGAGCTGCCGGGGGATCCGCCGCGCTACGAGACGACCGGCAAGCAGCACCACCACCACTTCCACTGCCGCGCGTGCGACCGCGTCTACGAGCTCGAGGGCTGCCCGGAAGGGCTGCGCGGCCTGACGCCCGCGGGCTTCTCGCTGGAATCCCACGAAGTCGTGCTCTACGGCCGTTGCGCGGCGTGTGCCGCGTGAGAACAATCCCCCTCCTCTTCTTCTTCCTTATCCTGGCCGCCTGCCGTCCGGCCGCTCCCACCCGGCCGTCCGGCCCCTTGCGGGTCGCCGTCAGCGTGCCGCCGCAGGCCTACTTCGTCGAGCGGATCGCGGGCCGGCACGCCGAGATCGAGGTGATGATCCCGCCCGGCTACTCCCACGTGGACTACTCGCCCACCCCGCGGCAGGTGGTGGCCCTGAGCCGCGCCCGCCTCTATGTGGCCGTGGGGCATCCCGCCTTCGAGCTCGAGCGGACGCGCATCCGGCCCCTCCTGGCGGATCTGCCCGCAGTCGAGGTGGTGGATATGTCCCAGGGGATGCGGCTGATCGAGGGTCAGGGGGAAGGGGCGGAAGGGGATGACGGCCACGGCCACGGCGGCGGCGATCCCCACGTCTGGGTGGCGCCGGACAGCGTGGCGGTGGCGGCCCGCAACATCGCGGCGGCCCTGGAGCGCATCGATCCCGCTCACGCCGCCGAGTACCGGGCCAACCTCCGTGCCTTCGAAGCCGACATCGCGGACCTGGACCGGTCCATCCGCTCCGAGCTCGGGGGAGATCGGGGGGAGAGCTTCATGGTCTACCACCCCACCTGGGGCTACTTCGCCCACGAGTATGGACTGCGGCAGGTCGCCATCGAAGCCGAGGGCAAGGAGCCGAGCGCCGCGCGGCTGATCCAGCTCATCGACGAAGCGAGGCGCGAGGGGGTGAAGGTCGTCTTCGTGCAGGGCGGGTTCCCCCGCAAGAGCGCGCAGGTGATTGCCGAGGCCATCGGCGGCCGCGTGGTCACCGCCGATCCCCAGGTGCGCGACTGGCTGGGCAACCTCCGCCAGGTCACCCGCGAGCTGAGCGAGGCCTTCTCCAATGTCTGAGATGACTGAGACGCCCCTGGTGGAGGTCCGCCAAGTCACCTTCGGCTACGGCCGCGAGATGGTGCTGGACCACGTGGACCTGGACATCCAGCCGCGGGACTTCCTGGCGATCATCGGTCCCAACGGCGGCGGCAAGACGACCCTGCTCAAGGTGATGCTCGGGCTGCTCCGTCCGTGGTCCGGCGAGGTGGTCTTCAACCTCCCTTCCGGCTC
>Ga0126305_10001501_pt1 | contig 10401 bp, 10 predicted proteins | sample Plot26_FD_92536 | JGI IMG/M metagenome (GOLD analysis project Ga0126305, IMG submission 92536) | Serpentine soil microbial communities from UC McLaughlin Reserve, CA, USA - Plot26 | ecosystem: Environmental > Terrestrial > Soil > Grasslands | place: USA: UC McLaughlin Reserve, Lake County...
CCTAGTACACCGTCAACGCAGAAATGATGGCTTGCGTAGGGTGCGCTGTGCGCACCATGCGGCGCTGACTGTGCGCACAGCGCACCCTACGAACTACGCAATCCTGCGTTGACAGACCACTAGAAGCCGCTTGGTTCATCCGCCTCGACCGCCCGTGCGGCTCAGGGCTGAGCCGGCGGGCATACCGGAGGCGGAGCGCTCGGGCAGGCGGCGGCCGCGAGGTTCATCTTCTCGAACGGCTCACCGGTCGGGAGGTCGAGAGCGAGCCCGTCGACGCGGTCGAACCTGATCGTCGCGCTCTCCACCGCCATCTCGAGGACGTGTCCGCCGCCGCGCCGGTTGGCGGTCAGGAAGTGCAGGTGATAGGGCGGCCCGCTGACATCCGCCGCGTAGGATGGCGGCCGGTATCCCACCATCGTCCCGTCGATCACCGTGAACTCGAAGACGGGCGGCGGCGGTTTCAACTCGCAGACGGGCGAAAACGGCTCGCTCTGGATCGGAAAGGTCCGGCTCTTGACGGCCGAAAACCTCCCCTCGATCCGCAAGGCGTAGTAGGCGTTGAGAGTCGGCAGCTTGGGATCCAGGAAGCAGGAGAGATCCTTCAATGTGGTGCCGCGAGGCAGATCGATCGGCTCCCCGGGTTTGAACCAGGTCATCATCGCGAACGCCAGCCGCGCGCCTCCCGGCGGTACCTGAACGCCGCCGGCAGCCGGGAACTGATAGAGGACGCCGTCGAGGACCAGGAACTCGCCGTTCAGGTAGTCGAGCGCCCCGATCCCCAGATTGCCCCGGCGCTTCGCCTCGTCGACCGTGACCGTGCCCCGGAAGTTCCCGTTGGCCAGAGCGATGAACGGCTGGCTCTGCCACACGGCGTTATCCGTAACCGGCAGCGGGGCCGGGGCCTGCGCCGCCAGGGGAGCCCCGCCGAACGCGAGGCCTCCAAGAAGAATCAACGACAATGCACACGTGTTCTCACTTCTCATGGCCAGCCTCCTCCGCCTGCTTGAGCACTTCCTGATTTAGATGGGAACCTCAGGTTAGCATACTCGTGGGAATTGCCCTCGTTCCCAACTTCAAAGGAGAGCTGCCTCATGAAGAAGGTCTTCCTGCTCTGTTTCGCCCTGCTGTTCCTCGGCTTCGCCGCGGTTCCCACCTCGGCCGCTCCGGAATGGCTCTCCGCTTCGAGATGCTGCCAATCCCAATGCTCTTCCGACAGCGGCTGCGACCGGATCTGCGGTGCGGGGCTCGGCCAGTGCCGCATGGTCAACTCCTGCTGCAGGGCATGTATCTGCTCGGCGAGCTAACCAGAAGAGCCAAGCGGACGGGGCGGCGCCAGGTCGACTCAACCGCCGCCCCGTTCCGCTACTCTCCCCGCTTAGGGCCGTTAGCTCCGTTGTAGAGGCGGCATACTGTTCGGATAGAATGAAGCGGCAGGAGACAGCCATGCCCTCAAGAGCCAGCCTACATCGTCTGATCGACGACCTTCCGGAGACCGAGATCCCTCGTGCCGAGCGCGTACTCGAAGCTCTGAGAGAGGCGGCGGAGCCTCTCTGCACTTTGGAAAATGCTCCCGAAGATGACGAGCCTGAGACGTCCAAGGAAGCTGCCGCCGTGGCTGAAGCCTGGCGAGAGCATGCAGAGGGCAAGGGTCTGACGACCGAAGAGTTGAAGCGGGAGCTAGGGCTTAAGTGACCCTACGCCTCGACTGGAAGCCGAGCGCCTGCCGTGACCTCGAACACCTCGATCCTTCGACCCGAGCACGGATCGTCGCCGCGATACTCAGGCTCGCCGAAACCCACCAAGGCGACGTGAAGAAGCTCTCGGGCAAGAATCCTCCCGAGTATCGACTGCGGGTCGGCGGCTGGCGTGTCCGCTTCTCGTGGGACCAGGCTTCGGGTGTCCTTATCATCCTGGGCGTCTTCAAACGAGGCCAAGGCTACGACTAAGTCTCGACAGGGAGGCACCGTTCTTCCTGTTCCGCTATACTCCCCCGCTTGGGGCCGTTAGCTCAGTTGGTAGAGCAGCGGACTTTTAATCCGCGGGTCTAGGGTTCGAGTCCCTAACGGCCCACCATCAGAATCAACGAGTTATGCGCCGCGGGCGTTTCTTCCGGCAGGTTGAGGTAAGCGGCAGGCAAGTACGAAGGGGCGACTCAGGGGGAGTCGCCCTTTTGGTTTCAGGAGGGGTCAGGGGGCCGGTTCGTCCGGGATCTCGGCCTCGACGAGCTGCGCGAGCAGCCTGAGCGATTCCTGCCAGCCGAGATAACAGGCCTCCGCCGGGATCGCTTCGGGGATGCCCTCCTGCACCACGCTCAGCTCCGTGCCCACGGAGACCTGCTTGAGGGAGACCGTCGTCCGCATTTCTCCGGGCAGATTCGAATCGTCGAACGTATCGGTGTGCAGGATGCGCTCGTTCGGCACCAGCTCGAGATACTCGCCGCCGAAAGAGTGGCTGTGGCCGGTGGAGAAATTCGTGAACGACATCTTGTAGGTGCCGCCGACCTTGGCGTCCAGGTGATGGACCTTGCCGGTGAAACCGTTCGGCGGCAGCCATTTGACCATGGCGTCGGGATCGAGGAACGCCCGGTAGATTCTTTCAGGGGTCGCACGGAACACGCGGTGGAGTTTCACAGTATTGGTCGCCATGGGAAGGCATCGTAAGAAAATCCTGTATCTGCGTCAACGTCCGCTCGCGTCTCTTGCCGGCCCCGTTTTCGAGAGCATAAACTGCCCTGGACCAAGGTTGTTGAGCAAACCTGCAAGGGAGGTCGCGATGAGAGCACTGCGTTTCGCTTGGCTGTGGATTCCGGTCTTTATCTTCTCCGGGCTGGGCGTGGCCCACGCGGGCCCGATCTCGGGCCAGTTCGTGATCGGCGGCAAGAAGGTGCCGGTCAGCGAGGTCGCGGCCTTCCGGGTGCGCGATCAGTTCAACCCCCGTACCTTCGAGACCTACGTGATGCTGACCGCCACGCCCGTGGACCGCGCGACGATCGGCGCCTCGACCGATCCCTACGCCCTGGCGATCAACGATCCCGCCGTTAAAGACGCGGACTATCTCGCCTTCAGCGTGCGCGCCAACGGCGAAACCAGCGTCAACGCCCACGTGGGCGGCGTCCAGTACGTCGACTCCTCGGGCAAGATCATGGGCCAGAAGGGCTCGCTGATCGCCGACTGCCGCGAGAACACGGCGACGCGCATCGCTTGCAGCGTCAAGACGGCGAAACCCGTGAAGTCGATGGATGGGCCGACCTGGTCGATGGACCTCAGCTTCGAGGCCGACGTGTTTGCCCGTCCTGCGGGCAAGCCGCTGGCGAAGGACGGCGGGGCGCCCGGCAAGGCGCTCCTCGCCCTGCGGGCCGCGGTGGGCGGCCAGGATCTGGCGAAGATCCTGGCGCTCCTCACTCCAGAGGAGGCCAAGAGCTACCAGCGGGACTGGCAAACGCCGGCGGAGAATCTCGCCTCGGCCAAGGACATCCTGGATGCCCAGTTGCCGAAGCAGCCCAAGATCACCGGCGGCGAGATGGTGGCGAACGACCACGCGGTGCTGGAGGTCGAGGGCGTGCCGTACGAGAACGGCCGCATGCTCTATCTCGTCGAGATGCGGCTGATCGACGGACGCTGGGTCTTCGAGCAGACGGGCGTCGCCGGCATGCTGCGCTGAGCGGCTAGGCCCGGCGATGCCCCTCTCGCCCCATTCCTACGGCATCAGCGCTGCTCGAGCACCCGACCCAGCCGCCCCGAGGTCAGGCGGACGAGGTCGGAGTGGTCTCGGATGATCGTCTCCTCGCGGCGGGGGCCGGTCGAGACGAGGGTGACGGGGGCTTCGATCTCCTGCTCGATGAAATCGATGTAGTCGCGGGCTTCCTGGGGCAGGTCCTGCCATTCGGTGATGCCGACGGTCGAGCGTTTCCAGCCCTTGAAAGTGCGCAGCACGGGCTCGGCGCTCTCCAGCGAGCGGCGGTCCGGGGGAAAGTTGCGGAGGGGCTCGCCATGGAGCTTGTAGGAGGTGCAGACGGGGATCTCGTCGAAGTCGTCGAGGACGTCGAGCTTGGTCAGGGCGACGGTGCTGACGCCGTTGAGGAGCTGGCTGTAGCGGGCCGCCACGGTGTCCAGCCAGCCGCAGCGGCGGGGACGGCCGGTGACGGTGCCGAACTCGTTGCCGCGGGTGCGCAGGAACTCGCCCGTGGCTTCCGTCAGCTCGCTCGGGAAGGGGCCGCCCCCGACCCGCGTGGTGTAGGCCTTGAGCACTCCCATGGCGCCGTCGATCCTGGTCGGCGGCACGCCGGTGCCGGTGCAGGCGCCGCCGGTCGTCGAGTTGGAGCTGGTGACGTAGGGGTAGGTGCCGTGGTCGATGTCCAGGAGCGCCCCCTGGGCGCCCTCGAAGAGGAGGCTCTTGCCTTCCCGGATCCAGCCGTTCAGGAGCTGCTCGGTGTCGCGCAGGCTGGGCTTCAACCGCTCGCCCCACTCCCGGCACATATCGGCGTAGACGGCGGGCGACTGCAGGGTCTCGCCGCTCAGGCTCGCGAGCTCGACCTGAATGCGGGAGAGCAGCACGCGCAGGCGGTCCTCGAGGTCGGGCGCGAAGAGGTCGACCATCCGCAGGCCGTAGCGGGAGGCCTTGCTCTCGTAGGCGGGGCCGATGCCGCGGGAGGTGGTGCCGATGCGGCCGGCGCCGCGCGACTCCTCGCGGGCCTTGTCGAGCGTGGCATGGCAGGGCAGGAGGACGTGGGCGCGGTTGGAGACGAACAGCCGGCCGTCGAAGCGCACCCCGGCCTCGAACAGGCGGCCGAGCTCGGAGAGCATGGCGTCGGGCGCCACCACCATGCCGTTGCCCAGCACGCAGACCATGTCCGGGTGCAGGATGCCGGAGGGGATGAGCTGCAGCGAGAAGTGGCGGTCGCGGAACTTGACCGTGTGCCCGGCGTTGTGGCCGCCCTGGTAGCGCACGACCCCGTCGAAAGCCGGACAGAGAAGATCGACGATCTTCCCCTTTCCCTCGTCCCCCCACTGCATTCCCACGATCACGACGTTCGCCATGGTCCGTCCGCTCTCCCCTTCAAGGGGTTGATTTCTTTGAGGCTACTACATTTGTAGCAACGGCGAGGGACCTTAGCAGAGGATGGGGGGACGGGCAAGAAGATGGGCGGGCAAGAAGATGCTAGCATTCGCCCCCGGAGCCTCTAGACCCGTGCAAAGCTTCCTCGACATCGCCGCCATCCTGCTGCCCCTTCTCTACCTCCTGGTGGCGATCGATTACGGCTTCCTGTTCTTCGCCTCCCATCCCGTGGCCGAGCGCACCGCCACCCCTGCGTTGCGGGGCACGGTGCTGTTCCACCTGGCTTATCTGGCGGCCCTGACGGTCCGGTGGGGGCAGTTCCCGGCGGCGACGGTGTCGCAGGCGCTGTCGATCGTGGCCTTCGCCGTGGCGGTGATCTACGTCTTCGTGGAATGGCACGGCCGGGCCCGCTCGACGGGCTTCTGGCTGGTGTCGCTGGTGTTCTTCTTCCAGCTCCTGTCCGGGGTGTTGAACCGGCCGAACCCGCCGGACCGGGCGATCTTCCACGATCCGTTCTTCGCCGTGCACGTGTCGCTCGCCCTGCTCGGCTACGCCGGGTTCGTGGTCGGCGCGGGCTATGCCTTCCTCTTCCTCCAGCTCTACCGCGACCTCAAGGCGGGGCGCTTCTCCACCTTCTACGGCAAGCTGCCGCCGCTCGAGGTGCTGGAGAAGATGATGCTGGGCGCCCTGTTCGCGGGCTTCGTGGCCCTGACGGGGGCGGTGGTGACCGGCGCCATCTGGGCCCAGAGCCTCTACCACGACGCCTGGCTGCACGACCCGAAGATCCTGATCACCTTCGCCACCTGGGTGCTCTACGCGGCGGCCCTGCTGCTCCGCCGGCTGCGCCGCTGGCAGGGTCGCCAGACGGCGCTCGCCAGCCTCGCCGGCTTCGGCGCCATCCTCTTCTCTCTCGTGGCGGTGAACTTCTTCTTCACCGACTTCCACGGGTTTCTGTAGCAGTCCCTACAGCCCGTCCACGTTGCCGATCAGCGGCCGTCCCACGCCCGTGACGGCGACGACGGTCTCGGCCACCGCTCCGTCATGACGGGTGTCGCAGCGGAACGCTCCCGTGCCGAAGAAGCAGGGGTCCGCCCGGCCGTCGTCGTCGATGTCGCCGAGCAGCGGCACGCCGTTGCCGGGAAGGAAGAAGGCGATCACGGTCTCGGCGGCGCCGCCGTTGCCCGCGGTGTCGCACTGGAACTGGCCGGCGCGGAACACGCAGGCGTCGTCGCGGCCGTCGCCGTTCAGGTCGCCCAGCAGGGCCCGGTCGCCGGCCTGGCCGAAGACGATCACGGTCTCGGCGGCGCCGCCGTCGTGGGCGGTGTCGCAGAGGAAGCGGTCGGTCCGGAAGACGCACGCCTCGTCGCGGCCGTCGCCGTTCACGTCGCCCAGCAGCGGCGTGTCGCCCGGCTGACCGAAGAAGAGGGTGAATTCGGCTTCGTGGTAGTCGTGCCCGCTGTCGCAGTCAAAGCGGGTGCCGCGGAACAGGCAATAGTCGTCGCGGCCGTCGTCGTCGACGTCGCCCAGCAGCGGCACGCCGCCACGCACGGCGAAGACGTGATCGACCTCGGGCGCGCCGCCGCCGTTGGTGTCGCAGCGGAAGCGGCCGTTACGGAAAACGCAGATCTCTGACCCTGGCGAAGCGGCGAAGCGCTGGTAGTTGATCTCCCACTCGTCGTCGTCCGGCTCGTGGATGCCGATGAAGTCGGTCCAGCCGAGGACGAAGGTGCCGTTGAAGCCGAAGGCGAGCTCGGGAGCCCCGGGGAAGGGAGCGGTGCCCTTCACGAGCTCGCGGGCAGGGCCGGCCGGCGTGCCGTCCTTGCGGAACAGGCGGACGAAGAGGGGCGGCGCGCCGTCGTCCCAGGCCGCCACGAACTGCCCCTGGGGAGCCACCGCCAGGCGCACGAAGCCGTCCGAGACCGGGGCGGCGTCGGCGATGACGATCTCCCCGCCGAGCTTCGCGCCGTCGTTGCCGAAGCGCTGAGCGTAGACGTCCAATACGAGCTCGCCTTCCCGGCGGCGGCTCCAGGCCACGACGAACGATCCGTCCGCCGCGCGTCCGATGTCGACGGCCGCGGTGTTCGCCGGGCCGAGCGCCGAGGTGTTCACCTGGAACTCGCCGCCCAAGCGGCCGACGAAGAAGCCGAAGCGCTGGCCGAAGATTCCCAGGAAGGCTCCGCTGGCGCTGTCCCGGGCCACCCAGACGACCACGAGCTCGCCGTTCGTGGGATTCATGGCGACTTTGGCACCGCCCAGGAGCCGCGAAGAGATCGGGGCCGCCCGGAGCTCCGGCCCCCGCTTGGTGCCGTCGGCGTTGAAACGCTGGCCGAAGATCGCGTTGTCGGCGTCCCAGACGGCCACGAAGTTGCCGCTGCGGCTGATGGCGACGTCCCCAGGTCCGCGCCTGACGGCTCCGGGACCGTTCGCCACGAAGTTGCCCGTGCCAAGAGTCGGGCTGATCCGGCGCACCACCACGTCGGTTCCGCCGCCGGGCCTTGGCCGGCTCCAGGAAAGAACGGTGGCGCCGCTCATGTTGGCGGCCGCCTCACCGGAGGAAGATGGGACGGGCGCCAGCACGAAGTCAGGTCCCAGTGGAACGTCGGCGGCCGAGAAGCGCCGGCCGAGGGCGGATTCTCCGGCGGACGCGAGCTGTGTCCCCACCAGGGTCAGGCTGCCCTGGCCGTCGAGGGCGATACCCGTGAGGAGCTGGGTGCTCGGGGTCGTCGCGACGTCGAGCTGTGGGAAGGCGGCCGGCGTCTGGGCCGGGGCCGCGGCGGGGACGGCGAGCAGCAGAGCGAGGGCGAACGTGCGAAGCGACGCTTTGAAGCAGGTCCTCTGGTTCATTCTTCCTCCCGATGTATGACTTTACGGCAGTCTCTAAAAGCATAGGCGAAGTTGGAATCGGGGTACAATCGCGGCAGCATGACGCCTCTCCTGGGTGACGAAGCCCCGTCCCGCCTCGACCCGCAATTGCTCCTGGTGGGCACGGATTACCGGTTCGCGCCCATCGAGCTGCGGGAGAAGGTCTCCTACAACAAGGAGGAGATGGAGGAGATGCTGGTGCACCTCCTCGCCCGCTCCGAGGTGGCCGAGGCCTTCCTGCTCTCCACCTGCAACCGGACGGAGATCTACATCCACCCGCGGGACGACGAGGCGGCCTACCGCGCGGCCCTGGAGCTGGTGTTCCTGCGGCGGGTGCCGGAGATGGAGCGGCCGGGCCGGCTGTACGTCAAGCGCAACGGCGAGGTCGCCCGCCATCTGCTGGGGGTCGCGAGCGGCCTCGAGTCGATGGTGCTCGGCGAGCCGGAAATCCTGGGGCAGGTCAAGCAGGCCGCCGCCGTGGCCGAGGCCGTGGGCGCCGAGGGGCCCGTGCTCAAGCGCCTGCTGCGCAGCGCCACCGCGGCGGGGCGGCGGGCCCGGCAGGAGACGGCGATCTCGGGCGGCGCGGTGTCCCTGGGCTACGCCACCGTGGAGCTGGCGCGGAACATCTTCAGCGGCCTCGAGGCCTGCCAGGTGCTGCTCATCGGGGCCGGCGAGATCGCCCGCTCGGTGGCCCGGCCGGTGGTCGAGCGCGGCGCCCGGGAGCTGCGGGTGGCGAACCGCAGCGCCGAGCGGGCACAGCGGTTCAAGGAGGAGTTCCCCTGCGCCGAGATCCTCACCTTCGACGAGCGCATCGCGGCGCTGCGCACGGCCGACGTGGTGATCGTGTCGACGGGCGCCGACGAGCCGGTGCTGACCCGCCGCCACATCAAGGAGGCGATGGCCGCCCGCCGCACCCAGCCGCTCCTGGTGGTGGACCTGGGCGTGCCGCGCAACGTCGAGCCGGCCGCCGGCCGGGTCGAGAACGTCTTCCTCCACACCATCGATTCGCTGGACAACCTGATCCAGAAGAACCTCAAGCGGCGCAAGGAGGAGGTCCCCCGGGTCGAGGAGATCATCGACCAGGAGCTCGCCCATTTCCGAACCTGGGTCCGCGGCCTCGACGCCGAGCCGCTGGTGGCGCGGATGCAGAAGCAGGCCGAGAAGATCCGCCACCAGGAGCTGGCGGACGCCCTCCCCCACTTCCCGCCCGAGACGCACGCGGAGCTGGAGCGGCTCACCCGCTCGCTGGTGCGCAAGATCCTTCATCACCCGAGCGCGCGCCTGCGCTCCAAGGAAGGCGCCGGGGACCTCACCCGGCTCGACCTGGTCCGCGAGCTGTTCCGCCTGGATGACGACGAAAACGACGGTTGATCCCGTGACGGCTGCCGCCTTGCTCCTTCGCCTCGGTACGCGCAAGAGCGCGCTGGCCCTGGCGCAGTCCGGCATGATCGCCCGCGCCCTGGAGCAGCGGCACCCCGGGCTGACGGTCGAGCTGGTGCCCATCGTCACCCAGGGCGACATCGTGACCGGCGACCTGTCCCAGTACGGCGGCAAGGGGCTGTTCACGCAGGAATTGGAGAGCGGCCTCCTCGACGGCTCGCTCGACCTCGCCGTGCACAGCCTGAAGGACCTGCCGGTCGCCCTTCCCGAGGGGCTCACGGTGGCGGCCTACCCGGAGCGCGCCGATCCGCGGGACGTGATGGTGAGCGAGCTGGCGGCGGACCTCGACGGCCTGCCCGCGGGCGCCGTGGTGCTCACGGGCGCCCTGCGCCGCCGGGCCCAGATCCTGATGCGCCGGCCGGACCTGCGGGTGGAGCCGCTCCGCGGCAACGTCGACACCCGCCTGCGCAAGTGGCGCGAGAGCGGCGCCGGCGCCGTCATCCTCGCCGGCGCCGGCCTTCAGCGACTCGCCCTCACGGACCTCCCCGCCCATCCGATCGCGCCGGACGTGCTGATCCCCGCGCCGGGTCAGGGCACGCTGGCCCTGGAGGTCCGGGAGGGCGGCCCCGCGGAGGGCCTCTGCCGTGCTCTCCACCACCTGCCGAGCGGCCTCGCCGCGCGGGCCGAGCGCCTCGTGGTGGCAGCCTTCGGAGGCGACTGCACGCTGCCCCTCGCCGCCTGGGCACGGCCGGAGGGCGAGGGCGGAACGTTTCGCATGACGGCCCTGCTGGCGACACCGGACGGCCGCCATGCCGCCCGGGGAGAAACCGTTGGAGAGCGTCCGGAGGAGATCGCCGAAGCCTGCGTGGCCGCCATGCGGGAGAACGGCGCCGACGAGGTGCTGGCGAGGATGCGGGGGTGAAACCCCTGGGCGGCGTCCGGGTCGTCGTTACCCGGGCCGAGCACCAGGCCGAAGGTCTGATCGCCGCGTTCGAGCGCGCGGGCGCCAACGTCGAGATCCTCCCCCTGCTCGAGGTGGTGCCGCCGTCCGATCCGCGGGCGCTGGAGCGCGCCGCCACTGAGCTGGCCCTCTACGACTGGATC
>Ga0126305_10001503_pt1 | contig 10401 bp, 9 predicted proteins | sample Plot26_FD_92536 | JGI IMG/M metagenome (GOLD analysis project Ga0126305, IMG submission 92536) | Serpentine soil microbial communities from UC McLaughlin Reserve, CA, USA - Plot26 | ecosystem: Environmental > Terrestrial > Soil > Grasslands | place: USA: UC McLaughlin Reserve, Lake County...
CGCGAGCGTGCCGACGAGCAGCGGCCAAACCACAGCCAGAGGCACGCGCACGGCCGCGGTCACGGTCACTCGCACGGACTCGTCGACCGCTCGATCGTGCGTTCGCGCGCGGGGGTTCGCGCCGTGCTGGTTAGCCTTGCGGTGTTGGCCGTCACGGCGGTCGCGCAGGCGCTGGTGTTCGTCGTTTCGGGGAGCGTCGCGCTGCTTGCCGACTTGATTCACAACACGGGCGATGCTCTGACAGCGGTTCCGGTCGGCGCCGCGTTCCTGCTTCGCAGTGACACAGCGGAGCGCTGGGCAGGCTACGCGGTCGTTCTTGCGATTTTCGTCTCTGCCTGTGTCGCGCTCTTCGAGACGGTGGAACGGCTGCTGCACCCGCAGCAGCTGGAACACCTCTGGGCGCTCGCTGCGGCAGGCGTGATCGGGTACGTGGGCAACGAGATCGCGGCTCTCGTGCGGCTTCGCGCAGGGCGCCGCCTGGACAGTGCAGCACTCGTGGCCGATGGCAACCACGCACGGGTCGACGCCTTCGTCAGCCTGGGGGTCGTCTTCAGCGCGCTCGTCGTCGGGCTCGGCGCCGAGATCGGTGATCCGCTGATCGGCCTTGCGATCACACTTGTGATCCTCAAAGTCACGTGGGACTCGTGGCGAACCGTCCGTGCCAGCTGAGTCTCCCGGCGTCGCTCCATTGTCACCGTCGGCCACGGACTCGCCGGGCGGGGCCCCTGGTCTCCCGGCAGCACGCAGTCTCGGAGTGCGCGTCGAGACCGTTAGATCCGAGTCGGAGTTCGTCAGGCTCGGTGGCTCCTGGGACGGGCTCGTTCGTGCGATGCCGCGCCCGAGCCCGTTCCTGCTTCATTCTTGGCTTCTGGAATGGTGGCGTCATTGCGGCGGTGACGCCGAGCGCGCCGTTCACGTTGCGTACCGCGGCGATCGCCTGGTCGGGGCGCTCCCGCTCTGCATCCGCGACCATCTCGGTCTTCGCGTCTGCGAGTTCGTCGGCGGGACGTGGTCGCTTCTCGCCGATGTGATCGTCGCCCAGGGCGAAGGTTCTTCCGTCGCCGACACTCTCACGAGGCGAGCCACCGCGGCCCGGTACGACTTCGCAAGCCTGTTCGGGCTGCCCGGATCCAGTCGGCTCGTCGCCGCCTTGCGGCCACGTTCGCTTCGCCTGATCGAACGCCTCGAGGCGCCGGTGCTGGATCTCAGCGCCGGGTGGGCTCGCGTCTCCGAAGCGAAGCTGTCGCCGCGCGCGCGTAAAACGCGAGCGCGGCGGAGGCGGCAGCTCGGAGAGCTGGGGAAGGTCGAGGCGTCGTGTGCGCGTAGCCGCGACGAGGTCGCCGCTGCACTCGACGATGCATTCCGTGTCTATGCGTTGCGCTGGCGGGGCCGTCACGACCCTTCCGGTTTCGTCGTCCGGGAGGGAGTCGCGTTTCACCGAGCGGCTCTACTTCGGCTCGCCGACGAGGACGTGGTGCGCCTGCTCACGCTCAGGCTCGACGGTCGGGCGATCGCGTTCGCGCTCTCGTTGCAGCTCGCCGGCCGCACGTACGGGCTGAACAGGGCCTTCGACCCTGCCTACGGGCGCTTCAGTCCCGGTTCAGACGCGAAGCTGCTCTCGCTCGAGGCGGCCGCGGGCGAGGGGATCGTCCTGGCCGAATTTCTCGGCGCAGCCGGGCCGCACAACGAGAGGTTCACCGACCGGTTCGAGCCGATCTACCAGGGAATTGGTCTGCCGAAAACGCTGCGTGGGCGCGCTGCGGTCGGGGCCCTGCTCGGGGGCATCCGCCTGCGCCGAACGATGAAGCGCTCGGCGACGGCGCGAAAGGTCTACCGCCACGTACGCCGCTTGAAGGGCAGCTGATGGGTTCCGTGCGAGGGAGTTCGCGGGCCGCACACGCCGACGGCGAGCGTTAGCATCGGCGGCTACGGCGAACGGGGAGCGGTGATGGAAGTCAGCTTTGCGGATGTCATCGACGAGCACCTCGAGTTGAAGCGTCGGCACCGTCGTCAGTCGCGCGGTGAGCCTACCGTCGCGGCACGAAGCAGCGACGGGGCTCAAGAGTCCTTGCCACGGGCGGCGGTGGACGAATTCGCCGACAATGTCCCCGATTACGAAAACGGCCTGTGGGGCCGCGCACGCGACTTCGATTGGGGTGACTAGACCCGCCGGGCGGGTTACGGGCGAGCGAAAGGAGCGCGACATGGCTGTTGACCGGGGCCGAGGCGGCATTGGGGGGATCACTCTTGGCGGAATCCTCGTGATCATCGGGATCATCGTGGCGATCGTATGGAGCCTCTGGCTCGGAATCATCATCGCTTTGGTCGGGCTGATCGCCTTCGGCGGCTTCGCCAGAGGCAAGTGGTACTGACCATGGGGCGAGGGAGTTCCCGCCCGGTCTAGAACCGCGTCGTCGAGGGACCCGGCGGGCGAAAAGAGCGATCATGGTCGATGACGATCGCGACCGCCAGCTAAAACGCAGCCGGATCGCTCCGTACTCAGAAAACCGCTCACTAATTCGAGCGAGGGCCAACCCCCTCCGAATGCTCATCTCGCCGGGCCCGCGACTTAATCATGTTCGGTAGGGCCAAAGGCGAGGGCCCGCCGAAGCGAGCCCTCGCCTTCCGATCGACTGCCCTTACGGGTTGACGCTGACGATCGTGGAGCCGATCTCACCGCTCCCATCGCGGTAGCCGATGCGGCCGAGGTACTTCGTCCCACCCGTCAGCCCGCTCCAGGAGACGGTGACGGTGGCAGTTCCGCCCACCGTGGCGGACGACGTGCTCGACGACACGCTCATGTTGCCCGCCGCAGTGCTCGGCACGAGCCAGTCGAAGAGCGTGTAGACGGCGTTCGTCCCGTCCGTCTGCCAGCCGTGCACGTACAGCTTGTACGTGCCCGCCGAGGGCGTCGGGACGTCGATCCGCTCGGCCGCCGTGCCGCCGGCGCTCTGACCCACGAGCGTGAGGCTGCCGCCGTCACCTACCCGGTAGAGGTAGATGTCGAGATCGTCATTGCCGTCCGTGAACTCGTCGAACAGCTGGAAGCGGGCCAGCGTCGTCCCACTCGCGACGGTGAAGTCGTGCACCTGGATTCCCTGGTTGGAGTCGGGCGCGTCCGTGTCGAAGTTATTGGTGGGATCGTCGCTGACGGTCCGCTGCTCGGTCGTCGCCGGCACGAGGCCCTGCCCGGCAACCGAGAAGGGACCCTGGTAGCCCAGCTGGACGCTCACCGTCTGAGAGCCCGACGGCGTCGTGCCCGCGATCCCGGCCGGTGCGGCCAGCTTCACCGGGCGGACGACAAGCGGGATGCGGACGTTGTGACCGCCCCGGTCGCTCCACGTGACAGAGCCGAACGAGTAGCTGTCGAACGCGGCGTCGCTATTCGCGACGAACGAGAGCTGGTACGTCCCGGTTGCGCCGGAGGCAAGCGTGAGCCTGCTCGGGCTGACCGACACGTCCACTCCCCTCGGGGCGACGACGTCCACGCGATACGTCGCATCCGAGCCGACGTTTTTCACCTTCCGCGTCACCGTGCGGACGCCCGCAAGAGCACGGACCGTCACGGATGGGACGTTCAGTGCGGTCGGCGCTGCGACCGGCGCCGGGTTCGTCCCGAAGCAGAGGGTGCAGAGACCCTGGCTGCGGAGGAACGACCGGTAGTCGTCGAACACGACCGGGTAAACGAGACCCGGATTCGCCGCGCCGTTGGGCACGACGTGCCCTGCGCCGAAGTCGAACGGATCCGCCGGCGTCACGCCGTCCTGCTTGAAGACGTTCTGCCGTGCACTCGTCATGATCGCCGACTGCATCTCGGCGGGCGTCCAGTTGGGATGGAGATCCTTCAGGAGCGCGCCAATGCCGGCGATGTGCGGGCTCGACATTGAGGTCCCGCCGATCGCCTGGAACAGCTGGCCAGGCAGGGCGTTCGTGTCGAGCGGGGTGTTCCCGGCGAGGATTTGCACCCCGGGAGCCGTGATGTCCGGCTTCAGCAGGTCACCCGTGCTGCGTTCGTTCTGCGGCAGCGGGCCGCGGGAGGAGAAGGCGGCCATGCTATTTCCGCCGCCGAACTCCTTCGACATCCCCGAGAGCGATGCGGTCTTGGAGGCGCCCGGAGCCTCGATGTAGTCCCGGATGGCCAGGCCGGCCGCATTCGCGACGTGCACGGTCGGCACGTGATGGGTGTCGCTCATCAGCGTGTCGTTTGGAGCGGCCGCGTAGAGGATCATCCCGACGCCGCCGGCCGCCTTGACTGCACGGCTCCTGGCTGCGCGGGAGAAACTCCCCTCGCAGAGGACGATCTTCCCCGTGACCTTCGCCGAGTCGAGGCCCGTGAGGCAGCCGATGCTGCCGGCGGCCTTCCCGTCGACCAGAGGAGTCGAGGTCAGTGCGTTCGTGACCTGCACGCCCTTGTACGTCTGGCCGTCTCCGAGCCTGACCGTGCCGACGAACGAGCGGTTCTGCGTGCTCGCGCCGACGGTCGTCAGCCACGGACCGCCGTGGTCGACAGTGCTCGGGCCAGGTCCCTCGTTGCCCGCGGAGGCCGCGACAAATACGTTCGCCTGACGGGCGAACAGGAACGACACGTCGTCGGAATCCAGGTAGTCCGGATCGCCGTCGCCGATCGAGTAGTTGATGACGTCGACGCCGTCCGCAACAGCCGCGTCGATCGCAGCCGTGAGATCGGTGGTCGCGCATCCTCCCGGCCAGCACGCCTTGTACGCAGCAATGCGCGCCCGAGGCGCCATCCCGCTGATCTCGCCGAAGCTGGTGCCCACGATGGTCGCCGCGACGTTGGCGTTGCCGCCGGCCGTCGAAGCCGTGTGCGTGCCGTGACCCTCGTGGTCACGAGCGGACTGGAAGTCGTCCGAGAGGTCCCCGCCGAAGTGGCCGAACCCCTTCGTGTAGTAACGGGCGCCGATCAGCTTGTTGTTGCAGTCCGCTTGCGTCCACTGCTCACCGGACTGACACGTGCCGTGCCAGCTTGCAGGCGGAGCGCCGTAGCCGGCTCCCGACAAGCTCGGGTGCTCGGGCCAGACACCCGTATCGACGACGCCGATGATGACGCCCTCGCCTGCCTGGCTCTGTCCGCCGAGCTGGCTCCAGATCCCGCCGCCCGCGTTGAGACCGAGAAACGTCGGCGTGTTGTCCGTGTCGGGCTGCTTCAGCGCGTCCCGCTCCACGGAGACGACGCCCTTCGTCGCACGCAGCGTAGCCACCTGGCCCTTGGTGAGCGCGGCGGCGAAGCCGTTGAGCGAGTACGCATAGTCGTACATCGGCGTCGCGCCCACGCTCTTCGCGACGGCGTCGTGACGCGAGTTCAAGTAGTTCGCGTACTTCTGAACGTCGGCGTTCGTCCTGTCCAGCTTTTTCCCGGCTGCCGGCTTCGTCGCCGAATAGCCGGAGATGCCGCCCGGATAAGCGGCGACCGGAGCTTCCTCAAGCAGCACGATGTAGACGTCGCTGACGCCCTTCGCCGTGCGTGCGCCCTCGGCATCGCTGCCATGGCGCGCGCCGGCGGTGCCGGTGAGGAAGACTGCAAAGAGGACCGCGGCGGCAAGCGCAGCAAGCCCTGTGACGGCGTTCTTCATCGTCTCCCCTTGTTCGTTTATCCCGGGCCGCCCCTCCGGCGGCCGACCCACTAGACCCCAGGTCGAGCCGCAGTGTAGCCCGGGATTACGCCCGCCGAGGGCAGCTCGAGGAAGCCGTCAAGCCTCGCCCGCGACGTTACGGCCGCGGCGGCTCTTGGTGCTTAAAAGTTCGTCGAATCGCGCCACCGGCACATCATCAGCGTTTTCCTTCGCGTTTCCAGGCTTGCCCGATACCGCTTGGTTGAGCGGGAAACAGGCTGGCCGCCGCGTGTCCGGGCCAGGGGCGCGCGAGTTCGCGCCGGCCGCGCGCGATGTGGTCTCGTGTGGTCTGGTCTGTCAGGGGGCGTCAGGTCCGCGAAAGCCGGTTTTCTGGTGGCGGGTTACTTTGGTAATGGTGACGCTTCGCAGCGGCAATGCCTCCACCCTGAGGAACGGCTCAAGCTCCGGCTCGTCCTTAAGCACATCGGTCAGCGCGTCCTCGACTTCATCGCGCGTAAGGAACAGGTCGCCGTGGCCGAATTCGCGGCGTTCGATTCGCGAGTCGATGAGCGCGAACCATGCCACCGTGCTGAGCACCCGCGCATCAGCGCGCCGAGCGACACAATGGTGAGCTCGATGTCAGCAAGCGTCATTGGCCCGGCCGCGTCAAGGAACAGCGAGACCCAGCGGGCCGCCGCTCGTTCGGAGCGATGCGGCGCCTGTTCGAGGATGAGGAGCACCAGGGCGAGCGCGTCGGCTGGTGATAAGCGCCGGAGCTCGCGTGCCGCCATCTCGGCACCGCGGAGCTGCCGCCGCTCGATCGCGCGGGTGAAGCGGCCGTGCGCAGTGCCCTGCGAGGTCACGAACGCATGTTGAGCACCGTTCCTAGCGTTGCGGTGCGGGCGCGTGGCCGGAGGCGCGAACGGCGTGCCCCAATTACCATCGCCACGCGTGGCCGAGGGGGTCGTCATCCGTCCCGAGCGCGACGCGGACCATCCCGTGATCGCAGAGGTGGTCCGCGCGGCATTCGTCGGACACCCCGACGAGGTCGTGTCGTTCGTCGAGCGCGTTCGGGCGTCGGAACAGTTCATTCCGGAGCTGGCGTTGGTCGCCGAGGACTCCTCCGGTGTGATTGCTCACGTGATGCTGAGCTGGGTCGGCGTTGAAGGCGGATCCCGTACGAGGATCCTCAATCTCACGCCGATGTCGGTTCGGCCTGACCGTCAGCGCATCGGTGTGGGGGCACGGCTGATCCGGGACGCGCTCGGCCGCGCCGAAGAAGCAGGCGAGCCTGCCGTCATGGTCGAGGGCGTTCCCGCGTACTATCCGCGCTTCGGCTTCGAGCAGGCGAGCGCGCTCGGCTTCATCTCCCCGCATCCGAAGATCCCCGACGACGCTTTCATGGTCAAGCGGCTCCCGGGATACAGCCCCGACCTCGCCGGTCGGATCGTCTATCCGGCCGCGTTCGACGCTCTCGGGTACTAGCGACCGGTCTGAGAAGGAGCGGCGCACTCCGCGGGTCGCAACGTCCCTAACGAAGTCCCCGAGCGTCGGGTACGAGGCCCCTCGGCTGCGCGAGCGTGCGGGAATACACCCCGGAGCGCGGCGAGCCTGGCACCCTTCCGGCGATGGAGGTGCCGCACGAACTGGACGCCGCAACGGTCCTGAAGTTCGCCCTCGTCACGCCCGATGTCGAGCCGACGGCAGCTACGCGTCACGTCCGTGGCGGCATCCTGCTTGGCCCCGCGGCGGCGCTTGCGATCGCACAGTACAGCGACTCCTCCGGCTACTACCTCTTCTACCTCGACGCCGACGGCGATGTGGCGACCGACACCTACCACGATTCCGTAGAGGGCGCGATCGCTCAGGGAGATTTCGAGTACCGCGGGCTTCGCTGGGTGGACCGGGCGTAAGCTCGGAAGAGGTAACGGCCGGCTGGGCCAGCGTTCGCGATTGTCCCCGGAGGGCTAACCCGGCAGATCGGCGGCAGCGTCGAGCGCGCTGTCGACCACCTCGGGACACTTGACAGAATTCGGAGCCCATGCCCCTGATGGATCCCTGGCACGACTACCTCGCACTCCCGCTCGCGCCACTCGTGCTACTCGTTCAGGTGGCCGCCCTCTTCGTCCGGCGCGGCTTGATCAGGTGGAGCATCAGTATCGCTTGCACGGCCGTAATAGCGGTGATGTTCGCCTACGTGGCGTCGCTTCCATTGAGGGTGGACGAGGGAGTGAACATTGGAGCGGGAGTCCTGTCCCTGTGGCTGATGGTCTCCATTATCCTCCTCGTCGTCGGGGTAGTCCGCGACGGCGTTGTTGCGGCTCTTCGACGGATGCGTTTCGCCAGACCCTCCTCGTAGCCGGCCCGTTGGGAGTGTCTAACTGCAAACCCGTCTGCTTGGTGACCGCACCGTCGAGCTCGCGTAGGCGCTTCCCTGCGCACCGCCGTTCCACCGAAACGCGGCCGTCCACTCCTCCCGAGGGCTGCGAAACTGAGTCGGTGCTGGGCTACAGCGAGAGCGGCCGCCGCGCGGCGCTGTACCTGGGTTCGCTGGTGGTTGTCGCGGGCCTCTACTACGGTGCCGGGAAGCTCGGGCTCGCGATCGCGTACCTGAACGGCGCCGTCGCGGCGATTTGGCCGCCCGTCGGGGTGGGTATCGGTGCGATCTACCTGCTCGGCCTACGCGTCGTCCCGGGCATCGTCGTTGCCGACCTGCTGCTCGGAGACTATTCGACGCCGCTCGGCACCGTAGTTGCCCAGACGGTCGGAAACACGGTTGCCGTCGTCGTCGCCGCGCTCCTCCTGCGCCGCCTCGTCGGCGGCCGAGCCGCACTGGCCGATGTTCGGGAGGTGCTGGCAATTGTGGTAGTTGCAGCTGTCGCGGCGGGCGTGAGCGCCTGCTTCGGCCCGACGTCGCTCTGGCTGGGGAACGTGATCTCCGGCGACGAGGTCGCAGACGTCTTCCGCACCTGGTTCCTCGGTGACATGGCGGGCGCGCTCGTCGTCTTGCCGCTCGTGCTCACGTGGGCGAGCGTCCGCTATCCGGACAGCTGGCGGACGCTCGTCGAGGCGCTCGTCGTGGCGGCGATTCTCGTCCTGATCGTCGAGGTGCCGGCGCAGCGCGACGTGCCGTATGTGGTGTTCCCACTTCTGATCTGGTCGGCGCTCCGGTTCGGCCCGCGCGGCGCGGCGACGGCTACGGCCCTCGTCTCCTTCCTCGCCGTCTGGAACACGGCTGAGAACGCGGGGCCGTTCGTCCGCGGCTCGATCACGCACAGCCTTCTCGCCAGCCAACTCTTCATCGCGACCGCCGCGCTCACCTCGCTCGTGCTGGCCGCGGTTACGGCCGAGCGCCGTCGCGCCGAGAATGCCGTACGCGAGCTTGCGGAGGAGCAGGCCGCCTTGCGGCGCGTGGCGACCTTGGTCGCGAGCGAGGCCGATCCGGCCGCCGTCTTCGAGCGCGTGACCGAGGAGGCCGGCCGCCTGCTCGGCACCCCGAGTGCGTCGATTGTGCGCTACGAGGACGCTGACTCCGCGGTGATCGTGGGTGGATGGGCGAAGCCGGGGGCGCCGCGCCTCCCGGTCGACTCCACCATCCCGCGCGATCCCGGCACGGCGATCGAGCGCGTCTACGAGACAGGCGAGCCGCAGCGCGTCGAGAGCTATGTCGAGACGCCCGGCGCGCTCGCACAAACGCTCCGCGAGCTCGGCTATCGAGCGTCCGTCGCCGCGCCCGTGAACGTCGGCGGCCGGGTCTGGGGAGCGCTGCTCGCAGCCACGCGCAGTTCAAAGCGGCTCCCGGAAGAGTCGGAACGGCGGCTGTGCGACTTCGCCGATCTCGTCGCGCAGGCGCTCGCCAATGCAGATGCGTACGACAAGCTCGCCGCGTCGCGCGCCCGCATCGTCGAAGCCGGAGACGCCGAGCGGCGCCGCCTCGAGCGAAACCTGCACGACGGCGCACAGCAGCGGCTCGTCGCGCTCGCGCTCCAGATGCGGATGGCGGACAGCAAGGTCGACGACGATCCCGAGCAGGCACATGAGCTCGTCGCCGACGCGCAGGCGCAGCTCAGCGCGGCCCTCGACGAGCTCCGCGAGCTCGCCCACGGGCTCCACCCGGCCGTTCTCACCGAGCGCGGCCTCGAGCCGGCACTCCGCTCGCTCGGCGACCGCGCGCCTGTCGCCGTCGACATCCAAGGCCTTCCGAGTGAGCGCCTACCCCGGGCTATCGAGGCGGCCGCCTATTACGTCGTCGCCGAGGCAATCACGAACGCAGTCAAGTACGCACGCGCCTCGCGCGTGACAATTCATGTGAGCCCGTCGAACGGGAGCGCCGTCATCTGTGTCGCCGACGACGGCGTTGGCGGCGCCGATCCCGCCCGCGGCTCCGGTCTCCACGGTCTCGCCGACCGCGTCGAGGCGCTCTCCGGCCGTCTCGAGGTGGACAGCCCGCCGAACGGCGGTACGCGCATCAAAGCCGAGATCCCGCTCGGAGCTGGACACTCGCCGGGCCACGTTCCGTTTGGTGATGTACGGGGCTGAGCGGTGGTAGGTTCGCGCCCTATCGGTCTGGTGGCGTGGGATCGTCCCGCGACCATCGCCGGCGAAAGGGGAGGTTGCTTTCAGACCAACAGAGGGCGCGCGTCTTCGGCGTCCTTTACCTCATCACCTTCGTCACGTCGATCCCGAACACCCGCTGTTCGTGTCTCTTCCATTCCTCGACGCTTGCAAGACGGCGCGGTCCGGGGCTCTCCGTCGGCGGCCGCGGAGCTCATATTCTCGCCCGCTAGCGAGCTGTCTTCGCGCCGCTCCGGCGATTCGCGGCGCTTTTGCA
>Ga0126305_10001504_pt1 | contig 10400 bp, 8 predicted proteins | sample Plot26_FD_92536 | JGI IMG/M metagenome (GOLD analysis project Ga0126305, IMG submission 92536) | Serpentine soil microbial communities from UC McLaughlin Reserve, CA, USA - Plot26 | ecosystem: Environmental > Terrestrial > Soil > Grasslands | place: USA: UC McLaughlin Reserve, Lake County...
CTGCCGCGGACGAAGCGGTCGAAGATCTGCTCGCGCATCTCCGCGGGGATCCCGGGGCCGTCGTCGGCTACTTCGACAATCGCGTGTCCGTCTTCCTCGCGCAGGGTCAGTTCGACGCATGCCTCGCGGGGCGTGTGGCGGATCGCGTTGTCAAGCAGGTTGAGGACCAGACGGTGCAGCTCGTCGCGGCTGCCTTCGACCCGCAGCGGGCGGTCGTTCTCGACGACGAGGCGGCGATCGCCCATCAGCGGCGCCACCTCAGCGGCAGCCTCTCCCGCGACCTCGGCGAGGTCGAGGCGGCTGTGCGCGGTCAGCCGCCCGGCGTCAGCCCTCGCGAGCAAGAGGAGGTCCCCGATCAGCCGGCCCATCCGCTTCGAGGAGCGCAGCGCCGAGTCGACGATTTCGCGGTCCTCCGCCTGTCCCGTCCCGTCCAGCGAGGCTTGCAGGAGTTCTAGGTTGGCGAGGACGCTGGTCAGCGGAGTCCGCAGCTCGTGCGATGCGTCGGCGACGAACTCCCTCTGCTTCTGCATCGCCCCCTCGCGTTCGGTGCGGGAGGCGTCGAGCGCGCGCAGCATCTCCTCGAGGGTCCGGGCCAGTTCCCCGACCTCGTCGTCGTCGGTCGGCTTCGGCATCTTCTTCGAGGGGTCGCGGGTCGTCGCGATCTCACGGGCGGTGGAGGTCAGCGAGGCGATCGGCCGCATCGCTCGGCGGGCGATCGTCACCCCGGCGACGACGGCGAGAAGGGTGCCGACGAGGATTCCGCCGAGGATGAGCAGCCAGACCCGACCGATCGTCCCTTCCACGCGCTCGAGGCTGCGTCCGTACTGGACATAGCCGGTCACGGCGCCGTTGCCGTCGAGGATCGGTTCGGTGACGACCCGCATGCCGTGGTAGTCGGTCAGCCCGGGCTTCAAGGGCCCCAGCGCCGCAGCGTCCCGATTCGAAGTTTTCAGGTGTTCCTGGACGTCGTAGACCCGGGCCGAAGCATCGTCGGGGAGGACGAAAGCGTTGAGCTGGGGTCCTTCTCTTGCTTCCGAGCGGCCCGTGAACGGGTCGTAGACGATCTGGAACTGCCCGGCGAGGATCTGGCCGGCGCTTTTCACCTCGCCGTTGAAGTCGTCGCTGATCCGATCGGTGGCGATCTTTCCGATCAGGCCGCCGAAGAGCAGGAGGATGATCAGGGTCAGCCCGGAGGAGACGAGCGCGAGGCGCCACCGCACCGGCCACGATTTCGGCTTCACCAGGCGCGGCGAGACCTTCAACTTAGGCCTTGAGAACGTAGCCGGCCCCTCGTTTGGTGTGGAGGAGGCGGCCCTCGCCGCCTTCCTCGAGCTTGCGGCGGAGGTTGGAGATAAAGACGTCGATCGTGTTGGTGGCGGCCAGTGGGTCGTAACCCCAGACCTCGTCGAGGAGGCGCTCGCGGGAGACGACGAGGCGCTCGTTGCGGATCAGGAACTCGAGCAGCTCGAACTCGCGGTTGGTCAGCTCGATCTCGCGCTCGCCGCGGCGGACCTCGCGCGTGTCCGGGTTCAGGGTCAGGTCGGCAACCTCGAGCGAAGCCGCACCCCGCGGCGGCCGCCGCCGCAACAGCGCTCGAATTCGCGCCAGCAGCTCCTTGCGCTCAAACGGCTTCACCAGGTAGTCGTCGGCGCCGCTGTCGAGGCCGGTCACCCGGTCCTCGGTCTCCGCCCGCGCGGTCAGCATCAGGATCGGGACGTCGCCGTCGCTGCGAAGGCGGCGGCAGACGTCGACCCCGTCCATCCCCGGCAGCCCGAGGTCGAGGACGACCAGGTCGGGGGTGAAGCCGGCGGCGACGTCCAGCGCCTCGGCTCCGTCGGCGGAGGTCCGCACCTCGTAGCCCTCGTTGCGGAGGGAGCGGCGGAGAACGTCGGCGATGTCGATGTCGTCCTCGACGACGAGGACGCGGCCGCCGATCTGGTCGAGCTCGGAGAGCATGAAAGCGATGGTAGCCGCGATTTTGCCCGCTCCCCGCGACTTTTAGCGCGAATTTAGCTCGCAGGGGAGCGGCCTTCGGCGTCGAACCGGAGAACCATGTTCGTGCGTAAGAAGCGGGGCGCATCGTCCCGACGCGGTAAAGCTGCCCCGAAACGGAAAGCCAAAGGCAAGGCGAAAGCCGGGCTGCGCCTGCCGGCCGGTCTCGAGCAGCGCCACCTCGACCTGATCGCCCTCTTCCTAATCGCCTTCGGCGTCTACCTCGTCTTCGTCCTCTTCTTCAGCTGGGAGGGAGGCAAGGTCGGCTACGGGGCTGAAACGGCGCTGACCTACCTGTTCGGCGAGGTCGGCGCCCGCATCTTCACCGTCCTGCTGCTGGTCGTCGGCGGGATGCTGCTCACCGGCACCTCGGTTTCCGACCTCGCCCGCGGAATCGGCCGCAGCTTGCGTGCGATCTTCCGCGGCATCTTCGTCAGCGGCGACGCGGCGGCGCGGACCGTCGCCAAGACCCACGCCGACTGGCGCGAGCACCGCGAAGCCCGGGCGGAGGCGGCGACCCTCGCGGGCCAGACCGACGTGATGAGCTCCTATCCGGAGGAGGACGAGGACTTTGAACCGACCGTCGCCCTGGCCGAGGAGGACGATTTCGACGCCCAGGTCTTCGACGCCGCGTCCGAGGAGGAGACGAAGACGCACGTCCTTCCCGCCGAGGACGGGGAGGAGGAGCGCTCCGAGCAGGTCGAACTGCAGAACTACGACTCCGAGGACGCCGTCGCGGTCGTCGACGCGGGGGACCGCGCCCACGCCGGGCTTACCCCGATGGGTTCCAAACGCGGCGTCACGATGTCGGAGGAGATCGACTACCGCCCGCCGCCGCCGAAGCTGCTGGAACGGAGCAAGGCCGACAAGGGCCCCGATCCGCGCGACCACGAAGCGGTCGGGCGCAAGCTGGTCGAGACCCTCGGCCACTTCGGCGTCGAGGCGAAGATCGTCGGCATCGTCAGCGGCCCGCATGTCTCCCGCTTCGAGCTGCGGCTCGCCCCTGGCACCAAAGTCAAGAAAGTCACCGAGCTGGCGAACGACATCGCCTACGCGCTGGCCTCGACCGACATCCGCATCCTCGCCCCGATCCCGGGCAAGCAGGCTGTGGGGGTCGAGGTGCCCAACCGCACCCGCAAGATGGTCCGCCTCGGCGACATCTACGCCGGCCGCCCGGAGAAGACCTCGCCGTTGGTCGCCTGGCTCGGCAAGGGGATCGACGGCAACGCGGTCTGGACCGACATCGCGAAGATGCCTCACGTCCTCGTCGCCGGCACCACCGGCTCGGGCAAGAGCGGCTGCGTCAACGCGATCCTCTCCTCGATCCTGATGCAGGCCTCGCCGAACGAGGTCCGCCTCGTCCTCGTCGACCCCAAGCAGGTCGAGCTCAACCACTACGAGAACGTGCCCCACCTGCTGACCCCTGTGGTCACCTCGCCGCGCCTCGCGGCCAACGTCCTCTCCAACCTGATCGGGGAGATGGAGAGCCGCTACGGGATCATGAGCCAGGCCCGTGCCCGCAACCTGGTCGAGCTGAACCGGGTCCGGATGAAGAAAGGCGAAGCGCCGCTTCCCCACATCCTCTGCGTGATCGACGAGCTCGCGGACCTGATGATGGTCGCCCCGGCCGAAGTCGAGGACTCGATCATCCGCCTGGCGCAGAAGTCGCGCGCCACCGGCATCCACCTCGTGCTGGCGACCCAGCGGCCCTCGACTGACATCATCACCGGCACGATCAAGGTCAACATCCCCTCCCGGATCGCCTTCGCGGTCTCCTCGCAGACCGACTCCCGAGTGATCCTCGACCAGGGCGGCGCCGAGGCGCTGCTGGGCCAGGGGGACATGCTCTTCCGCGGCGCCGGCACCTCGAAACTGTCCCGCGTCCAGGGCGCCTTCATCACCGAGGACGAGATCGCCCGCATCACCGGCCACTGGTCCAAGCAGGGCGAACCCGAATTCGAGGCGGAGCTGCTGGAGACCCCGCAGGAGGCCGAGGGCGAGGGTCGCGACGACGACTTCGACCCCGACAGCGACGATCTGCTCGACGAGGCGATTCGCCTCGTGGTCCAGACGGAGACCGCTTCGGTCTCGATGGTGCAGCGCCGCCTCCGGGTCGGCTACACCCGCGCCGGCCGCCTCATCGACATGCTCGAGCGGCGCGGCGTCATCTCCGGCTACGAGGGCTCGAAACCCCGCCAGGTCTTGATCACGCAGGCCGACCTGCCGCGGGTGCTGGGCGACGGCAACCCGACCCCCGAGCCCGTCGCGGTCGAGTCTGAGCCCGAGGGCTAGCTCCGGTACCTTCCGCTCGTGATTCGAGCGGGCATAGTCGTCACCGGGACCGAGGTGATTACCGGGCGCATCTCGGACAGCAACGGCCCCTGGGTCTCCGAGCGGCTGGCCGAGTACGGGGTCGAGGTGGCTCACATCCTCGTCGTCGCCGACCGCCCCGACGACCTCGAGGCGGCACTGCGGTTCATGGCCGGCCAGGGGATGGACCTGATCGTCACCAGCGGCGGACTGGGTCCGACCGCTGACGACCTCACGGCCGAGGTGGTCGGGCGCTTCGCCGGCTGCCAGATGGTCCTCGACGAGGAGATGGAGGCGAAGATCGCCGAGATCCTCAAAGGCTTCGCGCAGCGCTTCCGGCTCGATCAGGAGGCCCTGCGCACGGCCAACCGCAAGCAGGCGATGGTCCCGGAGGGAGCGACTGCGCTCGACCCGGTGGGCACGGCGCCCGGCCTTGTGGTCCCGGCGGGGGGGCAGGTCGTGATCGTCCTCCCGGGGCCGCCGCGGGAGCTGCAGCCGATGTGGGAGGCGGCGGTGGAGACGGCGCCGGTGCGGGAGGTTCTCGAGCGGGCGACGCCGTTGCGCGCCTACACGATGCGGATGTTCGGGGTCCCGGAGTCCGAAATCGCCAAGAGCCTGCGCGAGATGGAAGGGGAGGGGCTCGAGCTGAGCGCGGTCGAGGTGACCACCTGCCTGCGCCGCGGCGAGATCGAGATCGACGTCCGCTACCGCGACGAGGCGAGCGAGGTAGCCGAGACCGTGCGCGAGGGGCTGCTCCAGCGCCATCGCGAGGAGACCTTCAGCCTCGACGGCGAGACGATCGACGCCCAGGTTGCGACCCTGCTCCGGGGAGAGCGCCTAGCCCTGGCGGAGTCCTGCAGCGGCGGGCTCCTGGCGGCGCGGATCACCGACCTGCCGGGAGCTTCGGAGTATTTCGCAGGTGGTGTCGTCGCCTACTCAAACGAGGCCAAGGCGGAGATGCTCGGCGTCGACCCCGGGCTGATCGAGGCCAAGGGGGCGGTTTCTCCGCAGGTCGCCGAGGCGATGGCGCAGGGGGCGATCGAGCGCTTCGACGCGGGCGTCGCGGTCTCGATCACCGGCGTCGCCGGTCCCGGCGGCGGCAGCGAGGGGAAACCGGTCGGCTACGTCTGCTTCAACGCCCGCCTCGCCGACGGCACCAGCATCGCCCGGGACCCGGTCATCCCCGGCGGGCGGCTCGATATCCGCGAACGCTCCGCCCTGGTCGGGATGCACCTGCTGCGCATGCTTCTAGGTCAGAAAGAAGGCACGAAGTAGCGCGCGAAGTTTTTCCCTGAGGCGTTGTTTCGTCAATCACCGCCCCTTAGCGTGGCGGGCGTGGCCGAAGAGAGACCGACAAGCCCGCGGGCGCGCCTGTTCGTCGCGCTCGACCTGCCCGAGGAGCTCCGCAAGGGGATCGTCGCGTGGGGGCGGGAGGAGCTGGCCGATCCGGCCCTGCGGCCGGTTGCGCCGGAGTCGCTCCACGTCACCCTGGCCTTCCTCGACCACCGCCCCGAGGAGGAGATCGACGAGATCGCCGCCGCGGTGCGAGAGGCTGTCGGCCCGGCTCCCTGGGCGGAGGTGCTCGATCCCGAGCCGCGGCCACCGCGGGGGAGGGCACGGGTGTATGCGTTGCCGGTGCTCTCTCCTGGGACCGAGGCGCTACAGGCAGGGGTCGAGCAGGGGCTCGTGGAGGGCGGCTTCTTCGAGCCGGAGAAGCGGCCGTTCTGGCCGCACGTAACCATTGCAAGGGTGCGTCCCGAGGGGCGGGGGTCGAGGCGGCCGGCGGTCGTCGCGGAACCGCCCGGGAAGCTGCCCGAGGGGCTCTCGGAGGCACGAATTTGCCGCCGGATGACCCTTTACCGTTCTGAACTCAAGCCGACCGGTGCGCGCTACGTGCCGTTGGCACAAGTCCAGCTGCCCGGCTGAGGCAGCAGTTAGGTGATCGAGATGGCTGATAGGAAGACGACCTTGAATGATGTCTCCGCAAAGGAGGCGAAAGCGAAGGACGCCGCGCTGGAGAACGCCGTCAGCGGCATCAGGAAAGAGTTCGGCGAGGGCGCGCTGATGCGCCTGGGCGACAAGGGCACGGTCAAGGTCGAGTCGATCCCGACCGGTTCTCTCGCGCTGGATCTCGCCCTTGGCATCGGCGGCGTGCCGCGTGGCCGGATCGTCGAGATCTTCGGCCCCGAGTCCTCGGGTAAGACGACTTTGATCAACCACATCATCGCCCAGGCCCAGGCGATGGGGGGCGTCTGCGCCTTCATCGACACCGAGCACGCGATCGACCCGGTCTACTCGAGGGCAATCGGCGTCGACACCGACGAGCTGCTCGTCTCTCAGCCCGACTACGGAGAGCAGGCGCTGCAGATCGCCGACCGGCTGATCGCCTCGGCCGCGGTCGACGTGGTCGCGATCGATTCGGTCGCGGCGCTGACTCCGAAAGCCGAGCTCGATGGGCAGATCGGGGACACCACGGTCGGCCTCCAGGCTCGCTTGATGTCCCAGGCGATGCGCAAATTGGCCGGAAACCTCAACCGGACCAAAACTGTCTGCCTCTTCACCAACCAGATCCGCGAAAAGATCGGCGTCCAGTTCGGCTCGCCGGAGACCCAGCCGGGCGGACGGGCGCTCAAGTTCTACGCCTCGCAGCGGCTCGACATCCGCCGGATCGAGACCCTGAAGGAAGGCACCGAGGCGGTCGGCAACCGCGTTCGCGTCAAAGTCGTCAAGAACAAGGTCGCCTCTCCCTTCCGCCAGGCCGAATTCGACATCGAGTACGGCGTCGGCATCTCGCGCGAGGGCGGCCTGCTCGATTTCGGGATGGAGCAGGACCTGGTCCAGAAATCCGGCTCGTTCTTCTCCTACGGGGAGACGCGGCTCGGGCAGGGGCGCAACAACGCCAAACAGTTCCTGGTCGATAACCCGGAGCTGGCCCTGGAGCTCGAAACCAAGATCCGGACCACGCTTGGGATCGACGGCGAGGCAGCGCCGGCGGCCGAGGAAGAGGCCGCTCCGGCGGCAGCGGCAGCAGCGGAGGCGAAGGCGGCTTAGCCGCTTTCGCCTCACGGCAGGCTGAGCGCAGACCTCTATAGGATCGCGCCTCACATGAGCAACGAGACCCTCTTTTACGTCTGCGGCGCGGTCCTTGCCGTCTCGGCCCTGGTCGTCACCTTTGCCGGCCTGAAACTGAAGGGCTTTCCAGGCAAAGCTTTCCCGCTGGTCATCGTCTGGTTTGCCGTCTTTGTCGTCGGCGCCGCCGCCTTTGCCGTCCGTTATGGCAACGAGGAGCAGGAGGCGCGGGCGGCCGAGCTCGAGAAAGCCGGCGAGGAGATCGAAGAGGCCGAGAACACGGGCGGCTTCGAGAACGAAGGCGGCGCCCTCGGCGGCGAACGCGAGGAGGGCGAAGAAGAAGCCGAAGAAGCCGCGGAAGGCTCTGGCGAGGAAGAACCTGTCGGACCGACCACGGGCTCGAAAGAAAAAGAGGGAGAAGCCGCGGGCAAGGGGGGCGTTACCAAGGACGAAGAAGGCTCTAAGGGAACCTCGGCCGGCGGAGCTTCGACCACGTTGGATCTCGCCGCCGATCCCTCCGCTCTCGCCTTCGACAAGACTGAGCTGACCGCGAAAGCCGGCAAAGTCACGATCGACTTCAACAATCCTTCGGCGATTCCGCACAACGTCGTGATCCTCGAGAGCGGCAAAGAACTCGCCGGTTTCGAGCCGATCACCGAAGGCGAAGAAAAGCTCGAAGCCGACCTCGAAGCCGGCGCCTACGAATTCATCTGCAGCGTTCCCGGCCACGCCGAAGCAGGCATGAAAGGTTCGCTCACCGTCGAGTAGACCGGCAGGTCCGGCGCGGCGGTACCCTGCGCCCTATGGCGCAGAAGTTCCACGTCACCACCTTCGGGTGTCAGATGAACGTGCACGACTCCGAGCGGATGCGGGGGATGCTGGCTTCGCTCGGCTATGAGGAGGCGGCGGAGCGGGAAGAGGCCGACCTGATCCTCTTCAACACCTGCTCGATCCGCGAGTCGGCCGACAGCCGTTTCATCGCCCACCTGGGCGAGGCGAAGCGGCTCAAGTCCGAAGACCCTGAGCGGGTCGTCGGCGTCGGCGGCTGCTGGGCGCAGTCGGTCAAGGAGGAGGTCTTCGAGCGCTTTCCCTTCGTCGACGTCGCCTTCGGCCCTGGCCAGATCCACAAGCTCGCCGAGTTTCTCAACAGCGACTCGCTCAGCGCCCAGGGTTACTTCGAGTTCGAGGACTTCTCCGGCCACCTGCCGACCCGACGCGAGCGCGAGTTCCAGGGCTGGCTACAGATCTCGCAGGGCTGCAACTGCGTCTGCTCCTACTGCATCGTCCCCTCGACCCGCGGGCGCGAGGTGAGCCGCGATCCCGAGGAGCTGCTCCTCGAGGCGCAGGCTCTGGCCGCCGACGGGGTGCGCGAGGTGACGCTGCTGGGCCAGAACGTCAACAGCTACGGCCGCGACCTACCGCTGGGGAAACGGATTGGATTCTCTGACTTGCTTAGGCAAGTGGACGCGGTCGAGGGGATCGAGCGGATCCGCTACACGAGCCCGCACCCGAAGGACATGAAGGAGGACGTGGTCCTCGCCCACGCCGAACTGCCGGCACTCTGCGAGCAGATCCACCTGCCGCTGCAGTCGGGCTCCAGCGCCGTCCTCAAACGGATGCGCCGCACCTATGGCCGCAGCCGCTACATGGACCGGGTGGCACTGATCCGCGAGCACGTTCCCGACTGCGCGATCACCACCGACATCATCGTCGGCTTCCCAGGGGAGACCGAGGGCGACTTCGAGGAAACGCTGGAAGTGGCGGAGGAGGTCGGCTACGACGGCGCCTTCACCTTCATCTTCTCGCCGCGCCGCGAAACCGAGGCAGCGACGATGGAGGATCAGCTGCCGCATCCGGTCAAGGTCGAGCGGCTCGAACGGCTGCTCGAGATCGTTCAGCGGCGGGCGGCCGAGCGTGCGCAGCGCTTCGTCGGCCGGACGATGGACGTCCTGGTCGAAGGGAGCAGCCGCACCGATCAGACGAAGCTCCGGGGGCGCACCCGCCACGGCAAGGCGGTCAACTTCGACGGCGTCGCAACCGCCGGCGACCTGGTCGACGTCGAGATCGAAAGCGCGACCTCGCAAACGCTGAGCGGCGTTCTCGCCCGCCCCCTGACGCCGCTGCTTTGAGGGTAGTCGGCATCTTCGGCCCCACCGGGGTCGGGAAGACCGGCGTGGCGGCCGCCCTCGGCGAGCTGTTGCGAGAGCGTGGGGAGGACCCATTGGCAATCAACTGCGACGCCCTCCAGGTCTACAAGGGGCTGGAGCTGCTGACCGGAACCGCGACTGCGGAGGAGCAGGCGCGGCTGGAGCACCGGCTCCTGGGCATCGTTCCGGTCACCGCCGACTTCTCAATCGGCGACTACATGCCGCTCGCCCACCATGAGATCGACGCGGCGCTGGAAGCAGGCAGACGACCGATTGTGGTTGGGGGAACCGGCCTTTACCTCCGCGCTGCTGTTGCCGAGCTCTCCCTGGAGAAATTGCCTCCCGAAGCCGAGACCTCTGAGCTTTGGTCCCCTGAAACCCGGCACCCGACGACGATCTTCGGCCTCGACATGGACCGGGCGCGGCTCTACGAGCGGATCGACGCCCGCACCGAGGCGATCGTCGCCGCCGGCGCCGCCGAGGAGGCCCGCCGCGCCGAAGCTCTCGGCCCCGGCCGCACCGCCCGCAAAGCCCTCGGCTTCGACGAGCTCCTCTCAGGCGACATCGAGGCGATGAAGAAGCGCTCCCGCAACTACGCCCGCCGCCAGCTCACCTGGATGCGGAAAATCCCCAACCTCGAGTTCCTCGACCGGACCGGCCTCGGCGACGAGGAGGTCGCCGAGGCGATTCTGAATAGGCTGGCGCCGTGAAATTCGAGAAGTGGCAGGCCCTCGGCAACGACTACCTGATCTTCGAGCAGGAGCGGCTGCCCTGGGAGCTGACGGCGACGCGGGTCGAGTGGCTCTGCGATCAGCATTTCGGGGTCGGCTCAGACGGCGTCCTCCTGCTCTCGCGCAGCGATGACCCAGAGTTCGTCGCCGA
>Ga0126305_10001505_pt1 | contig 10396 bp, 9 predicted proteins | sample Plot26_FD_92536 | JGI IMG/M metagenome (GOLD analysis project Ga0126305, IMG submission 92536) | Serpentine soil microbial communities from UC McLaughlin Reserve, CA, USA - Plot26 | ecosystem: Environmental > Terrestrial > Soil > Grasslands | place: USA: UC McLaughlin Reserve, Lake County...
CGGCAACTTCCCCTACTTCGACTTCCCCGATACCGAGGAGGTCGCCCGCGAGGCCTGTGGCCGGCGCGAGGACATTGGTTTTGAGCCCGGCGCCGGAAAGGGGCCGGTGGCCCGGGCGACGCTTTACTTCCTGCTCCGCTACCCGGGACTGATCGGCGACTCCGAGCACGAGCTCACCCGCAGATCGGCTGCCGATGATCCTCAACTGGCACGAGGAAGATCCGGTCAGCACTATGAGCTCCACCGGAACTTCGTGATCGCCGACCTCCAGGGAAATCGCAATCCGCTGATCGACCATCCGGACTGGGCCCAAAGGATCGACTTCGCCGCGGCTTGGGCGTAGTCGCGCAGGCGCGGCCGCAATTGAGGCGTACTCCGAAAGCGCAACCCGATGCTGGAACCCGTCGCGTACGCGCTGCGACATGAGGTTCACCGAGTTGCTCCACTCCGCCGCTTCGATTAACCCGACGAGGTGCGAGAGTCCTCCTCGGTCGGTTCGAGGCCCCCCGCCGGCCGGAGATGACCCGCGAGAGCCGAGCCACGCATGGGGTGGTATTGCCACTTCCCTTGCCACTCAGCTCGCCGGACCATGAGAAAACCCCGCCTGAGCGGGGCTTTCTCGTCTAGCGGCAAAGGACTTCGAGTTCTGAGGACGCTGCAAACCTTCGCCTGCCGGTGTCCTTGGCCAGGCTCGGTTTTCGCGCCCTCCCGTTGCTAGACGTAACCGCGGGTTCGGGCGGCCTCGACGACGCGCTCGATCCCCACGAGATACGCGGCCTCGCGCAGGTCGATCCCCTCCTCGCGGGCCCTGGAGGAGACCTCGCGGTACGCGCGGCGCATGATCGTCCCGAGCTTGTCGTTTACCTCGCGCTCGTCCCAGCGGAAGTGCTGGAGATTCTGCACCCACTCGAAGTACGAGACCACCACGCCGCCGGCGTTGGCCATCACGTCAGGGATGATGTAGACGTCCTTCTCGCGGAGGATCTGGTCGGCCATCGGGGTCGTGGGGCTGTTCGCGCCCTCCAGGATGACCTTGCACTGCATGTCGGCGGCGTTGCCCTCGTGGATCATGCCGCCAAGTGCCGCTGGGATGAAGACGTCGCAGGGGATCGAGATCAGATCCGAGGCGGGGAGCTGTTCGCCACCCTCGAACTCGGTGAGCCTGCCGCCCTGCACGATGTGGTCGTGAAGGGCGTTGGCGTCGATCCCGGCGTCGCCGCGGATGGCGCCGCTGGCGTCGGAGACGCCCACCATCTTCGCGCCGAGCTGCTGCATGATGCGGGCGGCCCATGAGCCCACGTTGCCGTAGCCCTGCACGACGAACGTCGTGTCCGCGGGGCTGAGGCCCAGATGGGGCGCGGCCTCGCGGAACATGTAAACGCAGCCCCGGCCGGTCGCCGCCTCGCGCCCGTACGAGCCCTCCAGCGCGATCGGCTTGCCGGTGACGATCGCCGGAGTGTGACCGTGGAGCTTTCCGTACTCGTCCATCATCCAGGCCATCACTTGGGCGTTGGTATTCACGTCCGGGGCGGCGATGTCGCGCGTCGGGCCGAGGATCTTCTCCACCTTGTCCATGAACGAGCGGGCGATCTTCTGGACGTCCACGGGGTCGAGCCGGCCGGCGGGGCAGTTGACGCCGCCCTTGGCTCCGCCGTAGGGAACCCCGGCGACCGCGGTCTTCCACGTCATGAGCGAGGCGAGCGCGCGAACCTCGTCGATGTCCACCTCCGGGTGGAACCGGATGCCGCCCTTGTAGGGGCCGCGGGCGCCGTTGTGCTGGATGCGGTAGCCGGAGTAGACGTGGACCTTGCCGTCGGGAAGCCTGATGGGAATCTGGACCGTGACCTCGCGGTAGGGCGCCCAGAAGACGACGCGCAGGTCGTCCGAGAGCCCGAGGCGGTCGCAGGCGGCGTTGAAGTAGAAGCGGACGATGTCGAGGTTCGAGACCTCGGCGCGCTGCCCGGGCTTCGGGGTCCCCGTCGCCTCCGCCTCGGCCTGCGCCTCCTCGACTGCCAGTTGCGACTTGTCGGGATGCTCGCGCTCGCCTACTGCATCCGTCGAGGTCTCAGTGTTGGCCATCTCACTCCTCGGAAAATCGCTGCTCAGGCGCCATCGTCGCACACGGCGGCTGCCACGGCAAAGGGTTGGTCGCCTCGTACCCGGACGGGCTGGCGTCATGCCACACTTGGTGTCCTGGGGCCATAGCTCAGTTGGGAGAGCGCGTGGTTTGCATCCACGAGGGCGCGGGTTCGAGTCCCGCTGGCTCCATCTCTATCCGAGCGTCCGTTGAGCCTTGTCGTTTGGCTCGAGGTAGTCGTCGGCGAAATGGATACCCAAGTGCTGTCCGTTCCGGGTCGTAGACGGCAGCGAGAAGATGGGGCGACTCGCTACCTCGACCACATGAAACACGTCCCGTTCGAGGATGACATCGCTTTCGGCGATGGTTGCTCTCTAGTGGACCACGAAATGACATAGGGTTGGATCGGTAACGCGCCGCACGGTCCTCGCCACCAGAATCGGCGAGGAGCGCCCGGCGGGAAGGAGAGAGCATGGGCACGGACGTGGGTAGGGTCGATTCGTCGCGCCGTGGGCGCCGAGGTCTCGGCGCAATCGCCTGCGCACTGACCGCGATCGGGCTGGTCGCATTGCCTTCGAGCGCGCTCGCCGGGGCCGATGGTGGCGCCGGCGACTGCAAGCCCTTCAGCGACGAGCCCTGCCTGCTCCCCTTCCCGAACGACCTCTACACGAAGAAGGACAAGAGCAGCAAGACCGGCCTGAGCGTCGACCTGCCGCAGGCGGCGATGCCCACGAACGAGGCCGGCGCTCAGATCGACGTCGCTCCTTACAACCGCAATGACGGCTTCAGCCCCGGCAGCGCGATCGTCGCTCGTGTGCCGGGCCTCGACAACCCGGACGCGCTGGAGGAGACGGACGCCGTTCCCCTGACCGACATGTCCCAGACCTTCAGGGAGCGAGCCCCGATCGTCGTCATCGACGAGAAGACCAAGGAGCGACAGCTCATCTGGGTGGAGCTCGACTCGAACGCCGACGGCCCCGAGAACACGACGCTGCTCATCCACGCGGGCGAGAGCTTCGAGTACGGCCACACCTACGCGGTCGCCATGCGCCGGCTGAAGGATGCCGACGGCGACAAGCTGGACGCGCCCGGATGGTTCAAGAAGCTTCGTGACGGCAAGCGCCTGCCGAAGGACGAGCGCTCGCAGAAGAAGCGCTACGAGCACATCTTCAAGGCGCTGGAGAAGGCCGGCATCCGGCGCGGCAACCTGTACATGGCCTGGGACTTCACGGTCGCAAGCCGCAAGAGCCTCACGCAGAACCTGCTTCACATCCGCAACGCCTCGTTCCGCACGCTGGGCGACAAGGATCTCGCCGACGACCAGGTCGCGGGCCACGCCCCCCGGTTCCACGTCGACGACGTGGAGACGAACCCGGACCCGGGCATCGCCCGCTACGTGACCGGCACCTTCAAGGTCCCGTGCTGGCTGAACCAGGACGGCTGCCCGCCCGGGTCGTCGTTCAACTACGAGTCAGGGGACCGCTACGCGCACCCGGAGCGCCAGCCCGGCAACCGGGCCACCGCCCCCTTCTACTGCATCGTCCCGACCGTCGCGACCCCGTCGCATCCGGCCCGCGGCTCGCTCTACGGGCACGGGCTCCTGGGATCCGGGAGCCAGGTCGCGAGCGGCTCGCAGGCCGCGCTGGCGAGCGAGCACAACTTCGTGATCTGCGCGACCGACTGGTGGGGAATGTCCAGCGGCGACGTTCCATACGACATCTCGGCGCTTTCGGACGTCAACAGGTTCCCGGCCGTCGTCGACCGCCTGCAGCAGGGCGTCCTGAACACCCTGTTCCTGTCGCGGTTGATGAGGACGGACGACGGGTTCGCATCCGATCCCGCGTTCCAGACGAACGGCCAGCCGCTGCTCGAGACCAACCATGGCTACTACTACGGCAACAGCCAGGGCGGGATCATGGGCGGCATCACCACAGCCGTGGCGCCTGACTTCAAACGCTCGGTGCTCGGCGTGACCGGCATGGGGTACGGGAGCCTCCTGCTCCAGCGAAGCTCGGACTTCCCCGCCTACGCGCTGTTCCTGTATGGCAAGGCCGGCAGTGGCGGCTACCCGGACACGTCGATCCACCCGCTGCTCCTCGACCTGATGCAGCAGCTCTGGGATCGCGGCGAGCCGGACGGATACGCGGCCCGGATGACCTCCGATCCGTTCGCAAACACGCCCTCCCACAAGGTGCTGATGCAGACCGCCTACGGCGACTTCCAGGTCAGCCAGTACTCGGCGGCCGTCGAGGCGCGGACAATCGGCGCGAAGGCCTACCAGCCGGCGCTCGACATCCCGCCCCGCGGCCAGGACAGCGGTCTCTTCTTCGGAATACCGTCGATTCAGAGCTATCCGTACAACGGGTCGGCTTGGGTGATCTGGGACAGCGGACCGGGCCACACGCTGGATCCACCGACCACGAACACCGCGCCTGTGGAGAGCGAGACGCCCCCGGTGAACCTGGATCCGCACAGCGATCCGCGGGACACCCCGGAGGCGCGCACTCAGATCTCCGAGTTCCTGAAGGCCAACGGCAAGGTGGTCGACGTCTGCGGCGGCGAGCCCTGCCACACGTACAACTTCACACCGTAGGCGACCCGGACAATGCCGACCCCGGAAGCGGGCTGAGCTCAGCCCCGCTTGCCGCCCGGGCCCAGCTCGGCCTTGGCGCCGGCGCGCAGCAGTGCGGGGACCTGATCGAGCGGATTGGGAGTGTCCAGCAGGACGACGCCCAACTCGCGTCCGCCCACCCTCTGCGTGATCACGTAGCACCGTCCTGCGGCCTCGGTGTAGCCCGTCTTCAGTCCCGTGATGCCCTTCATGCGCTCGAGGATGAACGGGTTGTTGTTGTAGAGGTCGAGATAGTTGCCCTTGATCGGGAACGGGAACCGAGCCTCGCGCGTTGCCACGACCCGGCGGATCCAGGGGTCCGCCAGATCGGCTCGGGCCAACGCGGCGAGATCCTTCGCGCACGAGTAATTGCCGCGGTCGAGGATCCCGCTCGGGGTCGAGAATCGAGAGCACTCGAGGCCCAGGCGATCGCGCCAGCCGTTCATGCGTTCGACGAAGGCCCGGATGCTGCCGGAATCGTGCTGGGCGAGCGCGATCGCCGCGTCGTTTCCCGATACGAGCAGCAGGCCGTAGAACAGGTCCTTCAGCGGCACGCGCTTTCCCTTCGGCAGAACGCCCACGCCCGAGCCCTCGAAGGCGACCGCCTGCGGCGTGATCAGGACCCGCTCGTCCGGCCGGTCTCGCCTGGCGATGATGAGCGCGGTCATCATCTTCGTCAGGCTGGCGATCGGAAGCCGCTTCCCCGCATTGTGCCGCCACAGGACCCGCCCCGTGTCGACGTCGAAGAGGATTCCGGCGCGCGGCTCATTCGCGGGCGCGAAGTCGATGCGTACCGGGAGGTTCCGTCCCGCCCGCTCGAGCACGAAGGGCGACGCGGGCCGGGAGTGAGCGTGGCCGGGGGGATCCGGGCGCACCACGTGGATCGTGGAGGCCTCTCGCCGTGGGGCGTCTGAAAGCCACAGCTGCGGATCCACAAGGAGCAACGCCACCGCGGCACCTGCCACGAGGAGGATCGCTCCCGTCGCCATCCAGACCTTCATCAAGGACAGGTTCTACCGGCCCGGACGGACCGCCGGCGCTACCTGCCAGGAGGGTTTCGGATCGCACCGAGCAGCCCGAGCATGATCATGAGGACGATCAGGAACGAGATCAGGGTGAAGATGTCGAACCCCGACTGCCCGGCCACGGCCGCCGTCGCCGCCCCGAACATCAGGCAGAACACGAGGCCTACCCAGAGGAACACGCTACGCACGACGACATCTGCGGGTGTCGAGAAAGGTGGGCGGCATCGAGGCTAGGGGATGCCCTGCGGGCCCAGAGCCTTTGCCCGGTCGCGGGTCGCGAACAGCTTGATGGCGGCGAGCCCGAAGACGAACCCACCGACATGCGCCCAATACGCGACGCCCTCTCCCCCGGCGGCGCTGGTGGTCACCTGTCCCAGGGCGGGCAGGAACTGCAGCACGAACCAGATCGCCAGCAGGATCGCCGCTGGGATCTCGATGATCGTGACGAAGAAGATGACCAGCAGGACCGTCAGCACTCGAGCCCGGGGAAAGAGCAGCAGGTAGCCACCGAGCACGCCCGCGATCGCCCCGCTCGCGCCGATCGCGGGCACCGTGGAGCCCGCCGTGAGCAACGCCTGCGTGTAGGCGGCGACGATGCCGCCGAGCAGGTAGAACAGCAGGAAGCGGGGCCTGCCCATCGAGTCCTCGATGTTGTTGCCGAAGATCCACAGGAAGAGCATGTTGAACGCGATGTGCAGAATCCCTCCGTGCAGGAACATCGACGTGAATACGGTCGCCCACCAAGGTGGCGAATCGAGCGGTGTGAAGTTGGACGAGGTCTCCGCGGCCCTGTAGTCCGACGTTCCCTGGCAGACCACCTGCAGCGAGTTCGAGGCGTTCGGACCGGTTGTGACCTGGCCCACCGCGCAGTTCTTTCCGGGGTGGGTGAGCCGGTACGGGATCGCGCCATAGCTCAGCGTCGTCTCGTCCTGCTCCGAGAGCCCCGGGACGTGGGGCGAGGTGCTCGAGCCGGGATCGGAGGACTGCGTGACCTGCCAGACGAAGACCGCGATGTTGATCACGATCAAGGCGACGGTCACGACGGGAAAGCGCAGCGTCGGAATGTTGTCCTTGACTGGGATCAAGGCCGGGGAAGCCTACGCGTCCTCGTGCAGAGCTCGTCTGGGCTAGTCTCACTGCGACAGGGAAACTCGGAACGGTTTCCGAGCAATCACGAGCAAAGGGGAAGCAGTTGAGCTTCAAGAAGCTGTCGGTGGCACTGGTTGCTGCCGTGATAACTGGTGCGCTGATAATGGCCAGCATGGCCGGCGCACGTGCCGCGGCGGACACCGGGGTCACCATCAAGGGCGAGAACGGTGACTTCCACGGCAAGGTCCTGAGCGAAAAGGCAAAGTGCACCGGCGACCGGAAGGTGGTCGTGTACAAGCAGAAGGGCCGTCATCAGGAGCCGTCAACCGACAAGAAGATCGCCTCCGACATCTCAGAGCGTCATGGCGATCACGGTGACTGGAACGTCGGGAACACCGGATACAAGAAGGGCAAGTTCTACGCCAAGGCGAAGAAGTCGCCCGGTTGCGCGAAGGGATTCAGCAAGACGATCAAGCTCTAACGGTCATGGCGAGGCGGCGCTCCGGCAACCGGCGCGTCGCCTCGTCCTAGGCCGCGGTACGGCTTCGCTCGGCGACCTCGCGGGCGCTCTCGTCCGCGTGGTAGGAACTGCGCACGAGCGGGCCTGATGCCACCGACTCGAACCCGACCTCGTACGCGGCGACCCTGAGCGCCTCGAATTCGTCCGGGTGCCAGTACCGGACGACGGGAAGGTGCTGCTCGGTCGGCCGCAGGTACTGGCCGATGGTGAGGATCTGCACGCGGTGCTCGCGCAGAATCCCGAAAGCCTCGACCATCTCGTCGAACGTCTCGCCCAGTCCCACCATCAGGCCAGACTTGGTGACGACCTCGTCGCCACCCATCTCCTTGGCCAGCTTCAGGACGCGGGCGGATCGCATGAAGTCCGACCCGCGGCGCGCCTTCGGATACAGCCGTGGCACCGTCTCGACGTTGTGGTTGAAGACATCGGGACGCTCGTGGACCACCTTGGCCAACGGCATCTCCTGGCCGCGGAAGTCGGGAGTCAGGACCTCGACCTTGCAGCCCGGGGCGAGCATCCGGATCGACCTGATGACGCCCACGAAAGCGCCCGCGCCGTAGTCCGGCAGGTCGTCGCGATCGACCGAGGTGACCACAGCGTGACGCAGGCCCATCTGCCGCACCTGGTTGGCCACCCGCATTGGTTCCAGCGGGTCGTTCCACGTGGGCTTGCCCGTCTGCACGTTGCAGAACCCGCAGCGTCGCGTGCAGACGTCGCCGAGAATCATGAAGGTGGCGGTGCCGCGTTCCCAGCACTCGCCAACGTTCGGGCAGTTCGCCTCCTCGCAAACCGTGTGCAGGTTCTCCGCCTGGATCGTCGACTTCAGGCGCCGGTAGGTCGGCCCGCCCGGCGCGGGGACCTTCAGCCAGGGCGGCTTGCGCTCGCGGAACGGGCGCCCCTCGGCAACCCGCGTGCCGCCGGGCTTCGCGCGGGAGCGGGTGATGTGAAGGGCACCGGATTCCATGGGCTCTACGCTAGCGCGGCGGCTGGGCTCAGCCGTTCGGCGAGACCTTCGACCCCGACCTCCGAGGGCGTCCTGTCGTAGACATCCCCGAAACGGTCGCGGACGGTCGTCGCGAACCGGGCGAGATCCTGCTCGGCGCCCAGCTCCCGCGACAGCGAGGTCATCCGGCAGGCCTCGATCCCGCACGGAACGACCCATTCGAACGGCTGGAGGTCGTTGTTCACGTTGATCGCGAAGCCATGGGTGGTCACGCCCCGGCTGACGTGGACCCCGATCGAGCCGATCTTCCGACGCTCGGGCGTCCAGACCCCCGTCAACCCGTCGACGACCTCGGCCTCGATGCCCCAGTCCCCCAGGGCGCCGACGATCACCCGCTCCATGCGCCGGATGTACTCGTGGACGTCATCCCCGTAGGGGCGCAGGCTGACGATCGGATAGCCGACCAGCTGTCCGGGGCCGTGGTAGGTGACCCGGCCGCCGCGATCGGTGTCGACCACATCGATGCCCTGCCTGCGGTACCAGTCCTCGCCCATCGGGAGCTCATCCGCGGTCGAGCGGCGGCCCTTCGTGTAGACCGGCGGGTGCTCGAGCAGGAGCAGCACGTCGGGAATCTCGCCTTGCTGGCGGGCGCGCTCGATGTCCTTCTGGAGCTCGCGCGCGTCCCCGTAGGGCATCAGCCCCGGGCGAACGGTCCAAACCTCGTCCACGGCTCCTTCGTCCACGGCTCCTCAGTGTGTCACGCGGCCGCCGCCTGTCCGGCGCCTGCATTCGCCAGGCGCTCCGCGGCAACCGCTCTGGCCGCGGCCAATGGCGTGACGGCACGATCGCGCGCAGCGGCCAGAATTCCCTCGAGATTGCCCTCGATTCCCAGGGCGAGCTTGCGGGCGTGCGACTCGGAGTAGCCCTGGATCTCGCGGTAGACGTGAATCAGGCCGCCCGCGTTGACCACGAAGTCCGGCGCGTAGAGGATGCCCCGATCGGCCAGCGACTCGGAGAGCGCATCGTCGGCGAGCTGGTTGTTGGCGCACCCGCACACCACCTCGCAGCGCAGGAGCGGCAGATTCGCGGCGTCGATCGCCCCGCCGAGGGCGCATGGCGCGAGGATGTCGCACTCGGCAACAAGTTCCTCCGCCGGCTCGATCCACTCCGCGCCGAGCTCGCCGGCCACGGACCTCTTATCGGGATCGATGTCGGAGACGGCGACCCGGACACCCCGCTCGATGAGCCTCCTGGCGAGCTTCTCGCCAACGTGGCCCAGCCCGGCGATCACGATCCGCAGACCGGCAAGCTCGGGCGAGCCGAAGTGCTCGCGTGCGCACGCGCGCATCGCCGCCTCCACGCCGAGCGCCGTGAAGGGGCTGGGATCCCCGGAGCCGCCCCGCTCCGGGGGCAGGCCCGTGACGTGGGTGGTCCGCTCGTGGATCGCCACGAGGTCGGACGGCGATATTCCGACGTCCTCCGCGGTGATGTAGCGGCCCTCCAGGGACTCGACCAGGTCCCCGAAGTCCAGCAGCAGATCGCGGCGCTCACGACCGCTCGGGCTGTACGGGGGGCCGCAGATGACGCCCTTCCCGCCCCCCAGCGCCAGACCCGCCGCGGCGGCCTTGAAGGTCATGCCACGCGCGAGCCGCAGCGCGTCGCGAATGCCGTCGGTCGCCGCCGAGTAATGCCAGAGTCGCACCCCGCCAAGCGCCGGACCAAGCGCGGTGGAGTGAACGGCGACGATCACGTAGCGCCCGCTCCGCGATCCCCGATGGAGGACCAGGTCCTCGTGCTCGAAGGGCACCGGCGCGACCGCGGCCGTGGAGGAGTGGGAGGAAGGCACCGCAGCCCCCGGCGCGGTGCCCGTCGTCCGTTGTGTGACGACCGCGCTCATCGCGCGTCCCCCCAGCCCTCCAGGTGAGCTTTCACGTCGCCCAGGAACCGAGCTGCGTCCGCGCCATCCAGCGCCCGGTGGTCCCAGGACATGCAGAGGTAGGACATCGGGTGGATGGCGATTGAGTCGCCGTCCGCGCCCTCCACCACAACCGGCCGCTTGACGATGGCCTCGAGATCGAGGATCGCCACCTGCGGCTGGTTGATGATCGGCGTCGCGAGGACGGCGCCGAAC
>Ga0126305_10001507_pt1 | contig 10394 bp, 12 predicted proteins | sample Plot26_FD_92536 | JGI IMG/M metagenome (GOLD analysis project Ga0126305, IMG submission 92536) | Serpentine soil microbial communities from UC McLaughlin Reserve, CA, USA - Plot26 | ecosystem: Environmental > Terrestrial > Soil > Grasslands | place: USA: UC McLaughlin Reserve, Lake County...
GCTGCGCAGTGTCGTCACGCCCTCTGCCTCCTCGAGCGTGACAGTGACCTGGTACACCGCGCCAGGCATGTTGTCGTAGCCCTCGGTGCTCACCAGCCGCACCGGGGGGTCGATCTCGAGATACTCACCCGAAAAGGAGTGATCCTCGCCTCCCGGTTCGCCGGCGAGCACGTAGTGCCACTTTCCGCCGACCCGGAGGTCGATGTCACAGACTTTCATGCCGGGCTCCATGCCGTACCACTCGCGGACGTGCTCTGGCTTGGTGATGGCGTCGAACACCAGGCTGCGGGGAGCCGCGAACTGGCGACTGATCACCAGCTCGGTGTCGGACGGGTAGGTCACGGTGGCCTTGCGGGCCTGGGACTCGGTGCTGCTCATGATCGATTCTCCTTTTCTTGAATACGGGTGAGGTAGGCGTCGAGGCTCTCCAAGTTGGCTTCCCAATGGCGGCGATATTCGTTGAGCCAGGACGTGGCGTTCTTGAGCGGGGTCGCCGTGATGCGACAGTTCCGGCGCTGCCCATCGCGACTCTTGGTGATCAAGCCCGCCCTTTCCAGCACAGACAGGTGCTTGGAGATGGCCGGCATGGTCATCCGGAACGGTTCCGCCAGCTCCCCCACCGTCGCATCCCCTTGTGCCAGGCGCTCCAAGATGGCACGCCGGGTGGGGTCGGCCAGTGCGGCGAAGGTGATGCTGAGCGGATCGTTCATTACTCTTAACCAATCAGTTAATTAACCAATGAGGAAACTATGGCGCGCGCAGCGCCACATTGTCAAGAGGCGGAATTAGGCTGGATCGGTGAGCGCGTCCGGTGAGGCCGAAGGCTCCAAGGCGCGCCGATCCGTAGCGCTTGGCCGAGTTCGCCGCTACGGTCGGCCCGGATGGCAGGTGGTAGCGCAGACTGTGGGCGCCTGCCTGCGGCATCGCGTGACCGGACTGGCCGCCGAGGCCGCATTTTTCGCCATCCTGTCACTACCACCGCTCATCTTCGGCCTCGCTGGAGCGATCGGTTACGTGGCGGACCGCTTCGATGTCCAGACCATCGCCAACTTCCGAGTCGAGGTCTTGCGGCTGTCCGCACGCGCTCTGACTCCCGACGCGGTCAACAGTGTGATCGCCCCGACGCTGGACGACGTGTTGTCGGGCGGCCGATTCGAAGTGGTCTCGATCGGGTTCGTCCTGGCCCTCTGGTCAGGCTCGCGAGCGCTCAATGTCTTGGTCGACACCATCACGATCATGTATGGGCTCGGTGGGAGGCGCGGCATCGTTCGTACTCGCGCCCTTTCTTTCTCGCTCTATGTGGTGTTCCTGCTCGCCGGCGTGGTGTTGCTGCCGCTCGTCCTTGCCGGTCCAAGCCTTGTCGACAAGGTCCTGCCCAACCGGTTCGAATTGGTCGCCTCTCTTTACTGGCCGGGAGTGTTGATCGGATCGATCTGTGTCCTTGCGACGCTGTACCACCTCTCGGTCCCGGTGCGCAGCCACTGGCGTGGTGAACTTCCAGGCGCCGCGCTGACCTTGATGATGTGGATTGGAGGAAGCGCGCTGCTAAGGCAGGTCCTGAGCCTGTCCACCGGTGGCAGTTCGATCTATGGGCCGCTCGCTGCTCCGATCGCGGTCCTCATCTGGTTGTATGTAATCTCCATCGCCACCCTGATCGGTGCCGCGTTCAACGCCGCAGTAGACACGGTGTGGCCGCGCCTCTCCGGCATCGACCATCGTCGCCTGCATCAGCAGTGAGCGCCGTGTCTCAATATACGGGCATATTTCTCACTAACTGAGAAACGGATTTGATTGGCCCCTTCCTGTGGCAGAGGGTTGTCGCTATGCGCATCGCCCTTGATCTCGATCAGGCCGCCCCGGGGGAACCCCGCGGCACCTGGCGTCGGGGAGAGCGGCTGACTGCGCGCCGCTTCGTCGATCTTGGTCGGACCAAGTCGATGATGTGTCCTCACTATTCCTGCTGACCTGCCACCGGCGCCCCGCTCGTCTGCGAAGAGCCCATCTGATCATGGGCGGCGGCCGCTCCCTACTGAGGACACATGACCACGATCACTTCGAACGCCACGAATCAGGCGGTGAGCCGTCCAACTCGGCCGGCTCGTGCGACGCCCGCCCGCCGGAAGAAGGGCGAGGGTCAATGGGCCCTGGGTTACCGCGAGCCGCTCAACGCCAACGAGCAATCCAAGAAGGACAACAATCCGCTCTTGGTCCGTGAGCGGATCGAGAACATCTACGCGAAACACGGCTTCGCGTCGATCGATCCGTCCGACCTCAGGGGGCGCTTCCGCTGGTACGGGCTCTACACTCAACGGCGCCCGGGAATCGACGGCGGAAAGACCGCGACCCTGGAGCCTTCGGAGCTGGACGACGAGTACTTCATGCTCCGGATACGGATCGATGGCGGTGCGCTGACAACCGAGCAGCTGCGCGTGATCGGCCGGATCGCCGTCGACTTTGCCCGCGACACCGCTGACATCACGGATCGGCAGAATGTCCAGCTGCACTGGATCCGGATCGAGGACGTGCCCGAAATCTGGCGGCGGCTGGAGGCGGTTGGCCTGCACACCACTGAAGCCTGTGGTGACTGCCCTCGAGTCATCCTCGGTTCGCCCGTGGCGGGTATCGCGGCTGACGAGATCATCGATCCGAGCCAGCCGATCCGGGATATTGCGGAGCGTTACATCGGTGATCCGCAATTCGCCAATCTGCCGCGTAAGTTCAAGACGGCACTGACCGGGGTTCCGGACCACGACGTCGCTCCCGAAGTGAACGACGTCGCCTTTGTCGGTGTGGAGCACCCGGAGTACGGGCCAGGTTTTGACCTCTGGGTCGGCGGTGGGCTCTCGACGAACCCGATGCTGGCCCAGCGGGTGGGCGCCTGGGTGCCGAGCGATGAGGTAGCGGAGGTCTGGGCGGCGGTGGTCGGGGCCTTCCGCGACTACGGCTACCGGCGGCTAAGGGCCCGCGCCCGCTTGAAGTTCCTCGTTGCTGACTGGGGAATCGAGAAATTCCGTGAGGTCCTGGAGACCGAGTATTTGCAGCGAAAGCTGATCGACGGTCCGGCCCCGGCAATCCCCACCACGCCGGGTGACCACGTCGGAGTGAACCGGCAGAAGGATGGGCGGTTCTTCGTCGGCCTGTCCGCTGTGGCCGGACGTACCGGTGGCGCGGCGCTCCTCCAGCTGGCCGACATCGCCGAAGCTCACGGCTCCCATCGGTTACGCACGACGCCGCTGCAAAAGTTGCTCGTACTCGACCTCGCCAAGGATCGCGTTCAGTCCCTGATCGCCGAGGCCGAGCACATCGGTCTCTCGGCGAAGCCAGCCGCCTGGCGCCGCTCGGTGATGGCCTGCACCGGCATCGAGTTCTGCAAGCTTGCGATCGTTGAGACGAAGCGGCAGGCCGCTCGGGTGGTTGACGAGTTGGAGCAACGACTTGGCGAGCTGGACTCGCCTATCACGGTCCACCTCAACGGTTGCCCCAACTCCTGTGCTCGAATCCAGGTCGCCGACATCGGGCTCAAGGGTCAGCTGGTGAGCGGGCCGGACGGCACGCAGGTCGAGGGCTACCAGGTCCATCTCGGTGGCGGCCTCGGCCTCGACGCCGGCTTTGGCCGAAAGCTCCGAGGCCACAAGGTGACCGCCGCCGAACTGCCGGACTACGTGGAGCGAATAGCCCGGGCGTTCCTGGCCGGTCGCACCGAAGACGAGCGATTCGCCCAGTGGGTCGCCCGGGCCGACGAGGCAGTGCTGGCGTGAGTAACCAGTCGACAAGCTCTGAGGGCGTGCCAACAACCTCGGCGGCCGACTCAGCTAGGACAGACCGCCCGTCGCACGCTGACCGGCAGGCGGTCATGTACTGCCCGTACTGCGCCGAGGAGACCTTGTTTCCGTTGGAGGATGGCGGCTGGGAATGCCGTAGCTGCCTCCGGGCGTTTTCCGTGACGTTTCTCGGCCTTACCGTGGCCGGCCGCGATGCGGAACAGGAGCGACCATGACGACGGCAACCGATCAACGACAACTGGCTTTAGCGGCGAGCCGTGAGATGGAGAACGCGTCCGCCACCGAGATTCTGCAGTGGGCATACACCGAATTCGGCAATCGCCTTGTGGTCACCTCGTCTCTGGCCGACACCGTGATGATCCACCTGGCCGAGCAGGTGGCACCTGGCATCGACGTGATCTTCCTTGACACCGGCTATCACTTCGCGGAGACGCTGGGTACCCGGGACGCCGTCGCCGCGGTTCACAACGTGAACCTGATCAGCCTCACCCCTGAGCACACCCCGGCCGAGCAGGACGCCATCTGGGGCAAGGACCTCTTCGCTACCAACCCCGACCTGTGCTGCGCGATGCGCAAGACTCAGCCTCTGGACCACGCCCTGACGAACTATTCGGCATGGGCCAGCGGGGTCCGCCGCGCCGACTCCCCCGCCCGGGCCAAGACGCCGATTGTGTCCTGGGATTCACGTCGAGAGTTGATCAAGATTTCACCGATCGCGAAGTGGAGCGACGCCGACGTCGCCGACTACATCGAACAGAACTCCCTCATGGTCAATCCGCTCCTCGATGACGGATACCTCTCGATCGGCTGCTCGCCCTGCACGGCACGTCCGCTGCCGGGTGACCCGAGGTCGGGCCGGTGGGCTGGCTTGGCGAAGACTGAATGCGGGATTCACTTATGAACGCGCCCGAGGCAACCGTGCAGGACCGGCCTGCCGGCACTCGACAAGATGATCGCTCAGCGCTCCAAGAAGCGCAGGGGACATTCGAGACTGGGGCGACCCTGTGGTTCACAGGACTCCCGTCAGCGGGAAAGTCCACGATTGCCCGCGCACTGGCACGCCGGCTGGCCGATGAGGGACGGCGCGTGCAGGTGCTCGATGGCGACGAGGTCCGACCACATCTATCCGCTGGACTGGGCTACGGTCGCGACGACCGCGACGTCAACGTGCGCCGGATCGGCTGGGTGGCCCGACTTCTGGCTTCTCACGGGGTCGTCGTCCTGGTTCCGGTGATCGCTCCGTACGCGGATTCCCGATCGGCCGTCCGAAGCGATCACGTCGCAGCCGGTGTGCCGTTCGCCGAGATCTACGTGTCGACCGCGCTGGAGGTCGCCGAGGCCCGGGACGTCAAGGGTTTGTACGCCCGGGCGCGGCGAGGCGAGATCACAGCGATGACCGGCGTGGACGATCCCTACGAGGTGCCGCGCACAGCTGAACTGGTACTCGACACCGCTCAGGTCGATGTGGAGATGTCCGTCGAGATGTCCCAAGCCCTGCTGGTCGCGATCGCCGACAAGGAGCTGGCATGAGCACCTCTGCACTGCTGCGGCCGCTAACCGAGCTTCAGGCCCTGGAGTCTGAGTCGATTCACATCATCCGCGAGGTGGCGGCCACGTTCGCCTCACCGGTGATGCTGTTTTCGGGTGGCAAGGATTCCGTGGTCATGCTGCACCTGGCCGCCAAGGCGTTCTGGCCCGCACCCATCCCGTTCGGCGTGCTGCACGTCGACACAGGCCACAACTTCGCCGAGGTGCTGGAGTTTCGCGACGAGGCCGTGGCATTTTACGGTGCGCAGCTCAAGATCGCGTCTGTCCAGGAGTACCTCGATGACGGGCGACTGCAGGAACGACCAGACGGCACCCGGAACCCGCTGCAGACCGTCCCGCTGTTGGACGCCATCTCCGCGGGCAAGCACGACGCCGTCTTCGGCGGCGGCCGCCGCGACGAGGAGCGGGCGCGGGCCAAAGAGCGCGTATTCAGCATGCGCGACGAGTTCGGGCAGTGGGAGCCGCGTAACCAGCGCCCCGAGTTGTGGTCGCTCTACAACGGCCGGCATCTGCCTGGCGAGCACGTGCGGGTCTTCCCGCTGTCCAACTGGACGGAACTGGACGTCTGGGATTACATCGAGTCCGAGAAGATCAGCTTGCCGTCGATCTACTACGCGCATGAGCGGCAGGTTGTGCTACGCGACGGCATGTGGATTGCGATCACCGATGTGACTCCTGTCCGCGACGGTGAGCAGGTCGAGTTCCGGTCCGTGCGTTACCGCACGGTCGGCGACATGTCCTGCACCGCAGCTGTCCTGTCCAACGCCAGCACCGTTCATGACGTGATCACCGAGGTTGCGCTCAGTGGGCTCACTGAGCGCGGCGCCACCCGGGCCGACGACCGGCTCACCGAGGCTGCCATGGAAGATCGCAAGCGGGAAGGCTACTTCTGATGGCCACCGCGACGTACACGAATCGCGACACGGTTCAGCCTGGACGCACGCTCCTGCGGCTGGCCACGGCCGGCTCGGTCGACGACGGCAAGTCAACGCTGGTCGGTCGGCTGCTGTTCGACACGAATTCGGTGCTGACAGACACTCTCGACCACGTCGAGCAGGTGAGCAAGCGCAGGGGCTTGGACCGGACAGATCTAGCCTTGCTGACCGACGGATTGCGCGCTGAACGCGAACAGGGCATCACGATCGACGTTGCGTACCGCTACTTCGCGACGCCGGCCCGGAAGTTCATCCTGGCCGACTGCCCGGGGCACGTGCAATACACCCGCAACACGGTAACCGGATCCTCGACCGCGGACGTGATCGTGCTGCTCGTCGACGCCCGCAACGGCGTCGTTGAACAGACCCGTCGGCATCTGGCAGTCGCTTCCCTGCTCCGGGTGCCGCACGTGATCCTGGTGGTCAACAAGATCGACTTGGTGGCCTACTCCGAGGACGTGTTCAACCGGATCGCCACCGACTTCGCGTTGCTCTCCCGGAGTTTGGGTGTCCGAGACACCCACTGCATTCCCGTGTCGGCTACCGAGGGTGACAACGTCGTGGTCCGCTCGGGCCGCACACCGTGGTACGACGGGCCGACAGTGCTCGGTTACCTGGAGCAGGTGGACGACACGCCCCTGGCGGTCGGGTCGGAGCTGCGCTTCCCGGTCCAACACGTGGTGCGCCCGCAGACTGCGCGACTTCCGCCGTGGGCCGCATCTGCACCGGCTGTCGATGGCGACTACCGCGGATACGCGGGCAAGATCGAATCGGGACGAGTCAGCGTCGGTGAGGAAGTGGTCGTCCTGCCCCGGCTGTCCCGCGCGTGCGTTGAAGCTATTGAAACTCCCGACGGACCGCTCGACCTGGCGGTTGCCGGTCAGTCCGTCGTGCTTCGGCTCGACAGTGACATCGACGTCTCTCGCGGTGACATCGTGGCGGCGACGGATGCGCCGCCCGCACCCGTACGGGACCTGACGGCCACCGTTTGCTGGCTTGCCGAACGTGACCTTCATGTCGGCGCTCGGGTCCTGGTGCAGCACGGAACCTCGCTCACGAAGGCGATCGTGAAAGGGATCGATGGCGCACTTGACCTTGATTTCGAGGTTGGAGAGGTGCCTGGGTGGGCACCGGTCGATGCGTTGCGACTGAACGACATCGGTCGGGTACGGCTGGCGTTGGCGTCTCCGCTGCCTATCGATTCCTATCGCGAGCACCGCACGACAGGGGCTTTCATCCTCGTCGACGAGGCGGATGGATGGACGCTGGGTGCCGGCATGGCAGGCGCCACGCCGTTTGCCGCGAACCCCCCGCCAGCTCGCTCCGACAGCTTCCAGTCCACATCGGCACAACCTGGAATCGGGAAATCATGACTGCTCCCTCGCTCATCCTGCTCGGCCATGGCAGCAACGACCCCCGGGTCGCTCAGGTCAGCCACGAAATACGCGCCGGAATCTTGGAGATCCGCTCAGACCTGGACATCTCCATCGCATTCCTTGACCACTATCCGCCGACTGGGCTGCAAGTGGTCAACCAGCTCGCCAAGCGCGGCGTCAGCGAGGTTGTCTTCGTGCCGCTCCTGCTATCCGACGCCTTTCAGGCTCATGCCGAGGTGCCGGCACTCATTGCGCAGGTCCAAGGTGCCCACCCTGACCTCCGAGTGCTGGCGTCTCGACCGATCGGGCCGGAAGCGCAATTGCTGGGAGTGATCGATCGCCGACTCCGCGACGCGTTGCGAGCTCGCCGGGTCACGGAGCTGGATGCTCTGGTATTTGCCGCGGCCGGCAGCCCGGACGTGCGCAGCAACTCGATCGTGGCACGCCGTGCGCGCCAGTGGTCGACTCATCACCGGCTTCCGTGCGTGACGGCGTTTGCGACCGGCTCCGGTCCGACGACCGCGGAGGCGATCCGTACGCTCCGGGCCCAGGGACGCCGGCACATTGCGGTGGGAAGCTGGTTCCTTGCCCCGGGCCTGCTCTTCACCCGGCAAGCCGAGCTGGCCGACGATCACGGTGCAGTTGCGGTCTCCGCTCCCATGGGAGCCGAACCGGAGATCGCGGAGGTGGCCCTGCATCGCTACGTGGTGGCCGCCATGGATTTGGTCGATGTCGACACACCGGTCGCCGCGGAAGACATCGAGCTCACACCCGTAAGGCATCTCTCGAGCGTCGGCTAGATTCCCACCCCTGCGCTTGGGACGAAGGGGTGGATGCCGCCGAAAGCGCTAGGTGGCGGCGAGCCGCTTCTTCTCAGTCTCCACGTCGAAGTCGGCCGCTGGCCACTCGAGTTTGAGGGCCCGCAGGTGCTCGAGCAGAAGCTGGGCGATAGCCCAGTTTCGGTACCACTTGCGGTCGGCCGGAATGACGAACCACGGTGCTCGCTGCGTGCTGCACCTCTCGAGCATCGCCTGATAGGCCTCGACGTAGGCGAACCATCGGGCGCGCTCCTCGATGTCGCCCGGGTTGTACTTCCAATGCTTCGTCGGGTCATCGAGGCGAGCCAGCAGGCGGTCTTTCTGCTCCGCACTGGAGATGTGCAGGAAGCACTTGATCAAGATCGTGCCTGCATCGAGGAGCTCGTTCTCCCAGGCGTTGATCTCGTCATATCGCGCGTTCCAGACAGCTTCCTCCACCAGCTTGCGCACCCGGACGACCAGGACGTCCTCGTAGTGCGAACGATCGAAGATCCCGATGGCACCGGGGGGCGGCAGTTCCCGCTCAATCCGCCAGAGATAGGGATGTTTCCTTTCGTCCTCGGTCGGTGCCTTGAAGGCCTTGATCTTCACACCCTGAGGATCGACCATCCCGATCACGTGGCGGATCACCCCGCCCTTACCCGAGGTGTCCATTCCCTGCAGAATCACCAAGACCTTCTTTGCCTCTTCCTCGGACACCCGGCCGCTGGCGAACAGCCGCTCCTGGAGATCGCTCAGCTCAGGGGCGAGGGCCTGCGTCAAAGCCAGTGCGTCGGCCTTCGTGCCCGGGAAGCCCGGAGTTGCTCTGGTGTCCATGATGCCGATGTCGACCGAACCCACAGGCAGCCGAAGCAGCTCGGTCAAGGACTGCGTAGTGGCCACAGGGTCGGCCGGTTCAACGTCTCGCTGATCCCTTTTCCCGGGCACCATGGGCAGGATTCTGCACTATCGGCGTAATTGGGGTGGTGGGCGCGTGGCAGGGTAGGGCTGTGCGGCTTTTGTACGACAGATCTGATCCGACGATGACCGGCGATATCTCGGATGATCACCTCGTGGAGCTCTACCGGTACCAGCTGCCCCAGACGAGCGCCGCTGTGGTTCGGACGAACTTCATTTCCTCCCTTGACGGCTCGGTGCAGGGCCCCAACGGGCGGTCCGGGTCGATGAGCACGCCGAGCGACCGTCACCTGTTCGCCCTCCAGCGTGCTTTGACAGACGTGATCTTGGTCGGTGCTGGCACCGTGCGGAAAGAGGGTTACCGCGCCGCTGACCTTGCACCCTGGCAACGGGATATCCGTGTCGCGGAAGGGCTCTCGCCGTACCCGACCCTTGCCGTGGTGAGCGCCTCCCTTGATCTTGATCCGCGCATCGCGACTCCAAGCAGCGGCCCCGGCGGTCCGGTCCTGATCGTCACCGTTGCCCGGAACGACCGCGATCTTGACCGTTTTCGTGCGGCAGACATCTCCGTCATCGAGCAAGATCATGAGTTCATTGATCTTGAAGAGACATTGGCCTGGCTCTCCGATCACCAGCTGCGGCGAGTGCTGTGCGAGGGCGGTCCAAGGCTCCATCGTGACCTGCTGGCGGGCGGTTTGGTGGACGAGCTGTCGCTGACGCTCGCGCCCGTAGTAGTCGGAGGCAGCGGTCTTCGATCGACCAGCGGTCCTGGCATCGAGCCGGCAGCCGACTTCGAACTGGTCCTCAGCTTGTATGCCGATGATGGTGCGCTGTTCACGCGTTATCGCCGTCGAGCGGCCTAGCTTGGTTCAGGCCAGAGACCTCAACTGGTGGTGCTGCACTGGTTAGGGTCGGGTTGGCGCGGGACGTGCTTGAACGGGGCGCACGTCCCAGTCGTGGATCACCGAAGTACGCAGGACAAGATCCTGCAGCGACCGGTTGTAGCCACTGACCAGCACCCAAAGCAATCCCAGCGGA
>Ga0126305_10001508_pt1 | contig 10393 bp, 10 predicted proteins | sample Plot26_FD_92536 | JGI IMG/M metagenome (GOLD analysis project Ga0126305, IMG submission 92536) | Serpentine soil microbial communities from UC McLaughlin Reserve, CA, USA - Plot26 | ecosystem: Environmental > Terrestrial > Soil > Grasslands | place: USA: UC McLaughlin Reserve, Lake County...
CTCGCGTTCGGAGCCGAGCTCGCGGGCGTGGGGCTCGAGCTCCTTCAGCCGCCGGCGCACGAGCTGGGCGAGGGCGACCCGGTTCCGACGGCCGGTGGCGAGGTCCATCAGGGGCGCGTCGATCCCGTAGCGCGCGGCCAGCCACTTGTTCTCGCTCACGAGGGTGCGGTGGACGATCGGGATATCCTCGCCGCGCTGGAACCGCTCCGAGTAGAGCTTCACGAGCGACTGGCAGTAGGCAGAGAGCGCGACCGCGTCCTCGACGCGCGTCACCGCGTCGCAGATCCGCACCTCGACCGTGCCCCACTTGGGATGGGGCCGGACGTCCCACCAGATGTGCGTGTAGTCGGCGATGCAGCCCGTCTTCTCGAGCTGGCCGACGACCTCGGCGTACTCGGCGTAGTCCCGGAAGCCCGGCGGCATCCCCGAGCGCGGAAACGCGGCAAAGACCATCTGGCGGATCGAGTTGAACCCCGTCGGTTCGCCGCGCCAGAACGGCGAGCTTCCGGAGAGCCCGAGCAGGACGGGGATGTCGAGCGCGAGCCCGTTCATCACGTGGATCGCCTTCTCGGGCTCGTCGACGGCGATGTGGACGTGGAGCCCGAAGATCAGCTCGCGTCGGGCGACGTACTGCATCTGGTCGACGAGGTTCCGGTAGCGGTCGCGGGCGGTGATCCGCTGCCGCTCGAAGAGGCTGAAGGGGTGCGTCCCGGCCGAGCCGACCCGCAGGTGCTTCTCGTGGGCGAGCTCGCAGACGTACGAGCGCAGCTTTCGCAGCCACGTGTCGACGTCACCCGCGTTCCGGCAGATCGGCGTCGCGATCTCGAGCGTCGACTGCATCAGCTCCGGGTTGATGCGCGCCTCCAGCTCGTGGCCGACGGCGGCCGCCAGCACGGTGTCGATGTGCTGGACGAGGTCGAACGTCTCGCCGTCGAGGAGCATGTACTCCTCCTCGACTCCGAGCGTGTACGGGTCGCTCGACCCGAACTTGTGGTCGAGCACGCTGCCGCCGGCAGCGAAGCCCTTGCCGGTGATCGAGGCCGGGTAGATCTGCTTCATCGCGAGGCAGGCTCCCTTAGAACGGCGTCGGCTTCGATCTCGACACGCCAGCGCGGGTCGGCGAGATGGCTGACGCCGATCCAGGCGGTCGCGGGCCGGATCTCGCCGAACACCTCTCCGTGAGCGCGGCCGATCTCATCGAACGTGTCGGTGTCCGTCGCGTACATGCGCGTGCGCACCACGTCCTCGGCTCTCGCACCCGCGCGCTCTAGTGCCGCGAGGACGATCTCGAGACAGAGGCGTGCCTGCTCGTACGCGCCCTCGGGCGGGTCGCTCCCATCGGGCGGGATCGGGGCCGTCCCGGACACGTACACCTGCCGCCCGGCGACGACCGCGCGCGAGTAGCCGACGACGGGCTCCATCGGCGCGTGGCCGGCGATGCGGCGGCGCTCCACGCGGCTAGTATCGCGCCGCCCTGGACGCCCTGCGACAGATAGACGAGTGGGGCGCCGACCACGTGGCCGCCGGGGTGGTGGGGCCTGAGGGCGTCCGAGCGACCCGCGGCAACGCCCGGCACGAGTTCCGCTGGGCGTCGGTGACGAAGCCGGCGACGGCGCTGGCGACCCTCGTCGCGGCGGAGGAAGGCGTCGTCGACCTCGACGAGCCCGCCGGTCCGCCTGGCTCGACCGTGCGCCACCTGCTGGCCCATGCCTCCGGGCTTCCGTTCGAGGGAGACGCGCCGATCGCCAAGCCCGGGAGGCGCCGCATCTACTCGAACACCGGCTTCGAGCAGCTCGCCGCCCACGTCGAGACGGCAGCCGAGATGGCCTTTGCGGACTACCTGGGCGAGGCGGTCTTCCGTCCGCTCGGCGCCGGAGCCGAGCTTCGCGGCTCGGCCAGCGCCGACGTCCACGGGTCGCTCGCCGACGCCCTGAAGCTTGCCGCCGAGCTGCTGAGGCCGACGCTGATCGCGCCCGAGACGCTCGCCGAGGCCACGACTGTCCAGTTCGCCGGCCTCTCCGGCGTCATCCCGGGCATCGGCCGCTTCGAGCCGAACGACTGGGGTCTCGGCTTCGAGCTCCGCGACGCGAAAAGCCCGCACTGGACGGGCAGGCGGAACTCGCCGCGCACCTACGGGCACTACGGCGGCAGCGGCACCTTCCTCTGGGTCGATCCGGAGGCGGACCTCGCGTGCGTGGCTCTCAGCGACCGCGAGTTCGCGGAGTGGGCGCTCGAGGCGTGGCCGCGCCTCTCGGACGCCGTGCTCAGCGCGTCTTCTTCGTGACCCGGACGTTGGCGTACATCCCGCGCAGCGCGTGGTCGCCGACGCGGCACCAGAGGCGGTAGCGACCGGGACCGAGCCGGAGCTCGCGCGTTCGGCGCTCGCCTGGGAATGTCCTCGGCAGCGAGAAGACCCGCGTCCCACCGACGCGGCGCAAGGCGAGGTCGTGTTCGTCCTGGCCGAAGTTCGCCAGCTCGACGAGGACCTTGCCCTCGGGAACCCGCAGCCGGGAGAGCCGGTATTCGAACTCGAGCGCCGTCACCTGGACGCGGGCCGGACCGCGGGCGCCGTCGGCCGGGGAAGTCCAGACGATCACCCCGATCGCGGCGATCAGCCCGACCGTCGCGGCGACGAACAGGACGACGTGCCTCACCGGACGAGCCCCACGCGCGAGTAGGCGCGGGCGTTCGGGATGACGGCCGCCGCGTCGGTCGCGAGCCACTGCTCGAGCAGGGAGCAGTAGACGCTCCGGTAGTCGACCGTGGCGCGGAGGTTGCCGTCACCATCGAGGCCGTTTCTCAGGGCGGGCAGCTCTCCGACGAGCCCGCCGCGGACGCGTGAGCCGATGACCATCGCGGTGCCGGCGGCGCCGTGGTCGGTGCCGTCGGAGCCGTTTTCCTCAGCGCGCCGCCCGAACTCCGACCAGACGAGCGTCACCACCCGGTCGGCGAGGCCGCGGGCCTCGAGGTCGCGCTGGAAGGCGAGCAGGCTCTCGCTCGTGACCTTCAGCGCCTCACCGAGCTGCTCGGGCTGATCGGAATGCGTGTCGTACATCCCGAAGGCGTTCAGCGCGACGACGCGGAGAGGCAGTCCCGCGCCGAGCATCGACGCCAAACCGGCGAGCCGCTCGGGGAAGTCGCTCTCGTGCTTCGGGTAGGCGACGGGGCTGATCAGGCCGCCGTTCTTGAACGGCGCGAGCTGGCGGCGGAGGCGGTCGGACTGCAACGCCACCTCGCCCGCCGTAGCGAGGGCGGGGTCGCCGCTCTTCCGGGTCGCGCCGAGGGAGCCGAGCGCGTCGAGCATCTTGTCGTTCACCTCGCCCCAGACGCCGGGCGCCGAAAACGAGTACTCGTCCGCGCCCCGGAGCGCTGCGACCGGGACGCGGCCCGTGGCGAGCCACGGCGCGAGCTCGCCGTCGAGCGAGAGGCCCTGGAGTGGGTTGGCCGGCGAGCCGACCCGGTCGAGGTAGCGACCGAGCCAACCGGTGCGCAGACGCGGGTTGGTGGCGCCGACCTCCCAGTAATGGCGCGAGGTGAAATGCGACTGGTCGGCGTCCCGGTAGCCGACGGCCGGGACGAGGGCGAGCTTGCCGTCGTCGTGGAGGGTCTTGAAGGGCGCCGCGGACGGGTGCCAGCGCAGGCGGTCGTCGCCGCCAACGAGCAGGTTCGAGTCCGCCACGGCGAGCTTCGGGCGCAGCCTGCGGTAGTCGGGGTCGCCGACCGGCGCGAGCAGCGACAGCGTGTCGACGCCGCCGTCGAGGAAGACCGAGACGAGGACCGGCGACGTTGGCGGCGCCGCCAACGCCGCTTCGAGGATGCCGTCCTCGAAGGCCGAAACGCGGAGGGAGCCGGCGCCGTAGACGGCGAGCGCGAGCCCTACCGAGCGCGCGACGAACGAGCGCCGGTCGAGGCCTGTGCCTGCAGGGAGCGGCATCCCCGGCTCGATCGCCGGGAGCCCCGCCCCGGCCTCGGCGGCGCGTCGAAGGAGCGAAGACCGCGAGAACTCGTTGCAGCAGTCGGCCATCAGCTCGTCTGGAGGTCCGGAGAGGCGGCGATCAGGTGGCGCAGCGCGTTCTCGGTCAGGACGGGGTACTGCTCGCGCTTCCAGTTCGACTTCGCCGTGCCAAGGGCCGCCCTCGCGAACTTGTGCAGTGAGCGACTCGTCGCGCGCGTCAGCGTCGGGTTGCCCCAGAACGCCAGCGCCCGCTCGACGAGCTTGTCGGCGTCGACCGGCGCCTTGTCCTTCTTCGTGTCGAGCACGACCGGCCGCAGCACGCGCCCGGCGATCTGCCAGCGCGCGAGGAAGGTGGCGGTGTCGAGCCAGCGCTCGTCGTTCCAGCCCGAGACGTTCGGCGGGTAGAAGAGCTGCTGGCCGGCGAGGCCGTTCAGCCACGCCCAGCCGTCAGTGTCGATCCCGCGCCCGGCTGCGCGGAGGAGCCCTGCGGTGTAGACGACGGGCGGCTTCGTCATCCGCCCGCCGTTGTAGAGCTGCGGGTGGCGGAGGATTGCATCGACGATCGGCCGTATCGCGTGGTGGTTCTTCGCGTAGAGGCGCTCCAGGGCAGCGCGCGTCCTCGTAGATGGCGGGGTCGGGATGAAATAGCTCCAGAGCTTGCTCACGAAGAAGGATGGGTGGGAGCGGTTCTTCAGGCAGAGCCGGCACGCGTCCTGCCAGTCGAAGCGCCCGCGCGTCCCGAAAACCCGCTTGACGCCGTCGTCGTGCCGATCGCGCTCGAAGCGGAAATTGGTCGGGCCGACGCCGCGCCTCCAGTCGTTCTCGAATCCGGTGAGGGCCCGCGCCTGCTCGCGCACGTCGCGCTCGGTGTAGCCGCGGCCGGCGCCGAGCGTGAAGAGCTCCATCAGCTCGCGCGCGTAGTTCTCGTTCGGCGAGCCCTTGCGGTTGTCCGTGCCGTTCAGCCAGAGCAGCATCGCGGGATCCCGCGTGATCGCCACGAGGAGCTTCTCGAACGAGTCGAGCGAGTAGCGGCGGAAGAGCCGGTTCTGGCGCAGCATCAGCGTCTGCGAGCCGACGCCGCCGTTCGACGTCGCGAACCAGTCGTGCCAGATCAGCGTCATCCGCTCGGTCAGCGGGCGGTTCGTTCGGACCATGCGGTCGAGCCACCAGACGTGGTCGTGACCCCAGGCGTCTCCCGGAGCGAGCGGGCGGCCCTCGCCGTCGTGCGGCTTCGGCCCGGCGAGGCGCTCCTTCCGGGGATGGGTCAGCGAGTGGACGGCGGCGTCGAGGCCCTTCCTCGCCAGCCGCTCGGCCTCGCCCTTCCGCGGCCCGAAGCCGGCGCGCCAGAGCAGCCGCTCGGCCTGCTCGGGGCCGAACGAGCCCTTGTAAACCGGTATGCGGGCTGCGGCGCGCAACAAACCCCAGTAAAGGTTTCGGTGTCGGCGCCAAAAGCCTTTAACCCTTGCAAAGGACCCCGACGTAGTAGTCGTCCTCGTCATCCTCGATCAGCCGCTCTACCTGCCAGCCGCCCGACCTCGCGAGCGAGGTCATCTCGTCAGGTGAGACGAGCAGGTAGTCGAACCAGCGCCCAACGTAGAGCTGGTGCCGCGTCCGCAGCCGGAGCTGCCCGCTCATGCGGCCCTGCTCGCGGTTGCTCGCCTGGAAGGCGAGATGCTCCGGGTTGTCGGTGCCGTACGGGTTTCGGCTGCCTGCCACTATTCGCGCGTCGTCGCTTGTAATCCGGTCGAGCCGGCGAAGCATCCGCCGCGCTCCCGACGCGCTTCCGAAGAGGCCGAAGTTGTTGCACATCATCACGACGGTGTGGAAGACGCCCAGCTTCGGCCCGACGTCCTTGAAGGCGAGCACGCGGGCGTCCTCGACGCCGCGGCGGCGCGCGACCTCGACGGCGAGCGGCGAGACGTCGATGCCGACGACCTCGTGGCCGCGCTCCTGGAGGTGGAGGGCCACGCGGCCGGCACCGACTCCCACGTCGAGCACACGACCGCGGACGTGGCGCATCGCCTTCCGCTCGACCGGCGCCCAGCGGCGAAAGGGCTCGAAGTACGCCTTCGGCCCGGCCGAGACGTCGATGTAGCCGTCGCTGCGCTCGATGATCTCGTGGGCGCGGCGGCCTTCGAAGTGGTCGAGGACGGTGCGCCCGAACGCGTCTTCGCGCTCGCGCACGGAGGTCAGTGCTTGTCGACGAAGAGCGGCTTGACGAACTCGTCGAAGGTCTCGCGATCGCAGCTGGCGACCGTCACCGCGGTCAGTGCCGTCACCGAGGCCGTGCGGGGGACGTCCATGGCGAGCGCCACCTCACCGAAGTAGTCGCCGGGCCGGAGCACGCGGCGCGGCCCGAGCCCGCCGACGTTCGAAACGGCGAGCACGCCCGAGAGCACGCAGTAGAAGTGGTTCCCCTCCTCGCCCTCGAGCACGACCGGCTGGCCCGGCTCGATGTCCTGACGCTCCATCCGGCTCGCCAGCTTGGTCAGCGTCTCGCCCGGCAGCTCCGCGAGCAGGCCGACGCGGTTGAGCTCGGTGACGCTTGCCGGATCGAACCTCGGCACTACTCGTCCTCGTCCTCGAGCTGGTCCGGGTCGACGCCCTGTTTGGCCTCTTCCTCGGGTTGCCGCTCGGGCGCCTGCTCGTGCTCTTCCTCGGTCGGGGCGGCCTGGTCGGTCACGGCTCTATCGTTGCACGCCGTGCCAGAGCTGAGCCGATGGAGTTTCTGTCCCGTCTGCCGAGCGGAGCTCCGGGTCGAGGACCGCAATCGGGCGGAGTGCCCGGAATGCGGATTTCGCGCATGGGCGAGCTCCAAGCCGACAGCGTGCGCGGTCGTCGTCGAGCGCGGCCGCGTTCTCCTGGCACGGCGCGCCGGCGAGCCGTTCCGCGGCTACTGGGACCTGCCCGGCGGGTTCCTCGACGAGGGCGAGCACCCGCTCGACGCGCTCACGCGCGAGCTGGGCGAGGAAACCGGCCTCGAGGTCGAGCCCGAGGACTTCATCGGAGTCTGGATGGACCGGTACGGCGACGCGGAGGACGCGCACGCCACGCTGAACCTCTACTGGACAGCGCGCGTCGTGGCCGGAGACGCCAAGGCGGCCGACGATGTGTCCGAGCTGGCGTGGTTCCTTCCGGACGAGCTTCCGCCCGCACGGGAGTTCGCCTTCCACATCGCCGATGTCCTAGCTACCTGGCGGCAGCAACACGCGTAGCGCGCGCGGCTCGATCGTGAATTCGAGGGGTGTGTCGAGGTCGGCGGGCTCGCCGTCGCGCGCCGCGTGCAGGCGACCGCGGGTCGAATCGATCACGAACCGTTCGCCGGCACGCTCCTCCCACGAGCCGGGGAGCAATCCGTGGGCGATGTGCAGGTGCAGGCGGCCCTCGTCGAGGCGATCACGCTCGCCGAGCGAGAAGAGGTCGAGCTGGTAGTCGTTGTTCGCGATCAGGGTCACGTGCGTCTCGACCGGCTGTCCGTCCACGGTGATCCCGAGCGTGGACCGGTTCCGGGCGAGCAGCAGGAGCGCGCGGAGGCGGGCCAGGGCCTCGCCACGACGGCGGTGGCTCTCGCGCCGGTGGACGAGGTCGGCGTAGAGGCCGAGCGAGACGTTGTTGAGGAAGAGGTCGCCGTTCGCGTGCCCGACGTCGACGTGACGCTCGCGACCTTTCACGAAGGCGTCGAGGGCGCCGATCGGATCGCCTCGGTCGAGGCCGATGTCGCGCGCGAAGTGGTTGCGGGTGCCGAACGGCACCACCACGAACGGCAGCTCGCGCTCGATCGCGACCCCCGCCACGGGCGCGAGCGACCCGTCGCCGCCGGCCATGCCGAGCGCATCGGCGTCGGCTTCGCGGGCGAGCTCGACCGCGTCGTCGTCCTGCGCGAGTAGGCGCACCCGGATGCCGCGCCGCTCCGCCTCGGCGCGCAGCTCCTCGGCCGAGGGCCGGTCGTCGCCAGACCGCGGATTTACGAGCAGAAGTCCGGCCACGCACCTAGCATCGCAATCCCACCGAAAGGAGCCGGAATGAACCTCTCCGAGCGGCTGGCGGACGTTCGGAAGAACCCTGAAGGACGGGGTTCGTAGGGGAACCCATTGGTTCCCCGCGCTATTACGCCTCTACGGCGACCAAGCCGAGCTGGCGCTCCAGTGACCCCTTTGGCTGCGCGCCGATGGCGGCGGCTGCCGGCTCCCCGTCCTTGAACAGGACCATCGTCGGGATCGAGGCGATGCCGTAACGCTGGGCGATGCCCTGCTCCTCGTCGATGTTGACCTTCACGATCCTGAGGTCGCCCTCGCGTTCGGAGGCGATCTTCTCGAGCACAGGCGCAACGGCGTGGCACGGGCCACACCACTCGGCCCAGAAGTCGACGAGCACGGGTGTCTCGCTCTGCAGAACCTCCTGCTCGAAGGTCGCTTCGGTGACGTTCTCCATTCGGTTTCCTTTCGCGTTTCTCAGAGGTTGACGGGGGATCATTCCCCACCGGTCCATAGCAATAACGCCCGGGTCGGCCGGAGGATTCCCGTCTCTACAATCGCCCCATGACGGAGCCTGTTTTCGAGCCGCTTCCCGGGTTGCCCGACCATCCCGCGCTCGAGCAGGAGATCCTCGAGCTCTGGGAGCGCGAGGACACGTTCGACCGGCTGCGTGAGCAGAACCGCGGCGGCCCGAGGTGGAGCTTCATCGACGGGCCGGTCACGGCGAACAAGACGCTCGGCGTCCACACCGCGTGGGGCCGCACGTTGAAGGACGTCTTCCAGCGGTACAAGGCACTCCGGGGATTCGATCAGCGGTACCAGAATGGATTCGACTGCCAGGGCCTCTGGATCGAGGTCGGCGTCGAGAAGCAGCTCGGCCTGAACTCGAAGCGCGAAATCGAGGAGTACGGCCTCGACCGGTTCGCGCGCGAGTGCAGGAAGGTCGTCGCGTGGTCGGCGAACGAGCTCTGGCGCGGTTGCAAGCGGCTTGGCCAGTGGATGGACTGGGGCAACGACTACTTCACGTTCTCGGACACGAACATCGAGTACATCTGGCGCTTCCTCAAGCACGTCCACGAGCAGGGCTGGCTATATCTGGGGCACCGGTCGACGGAGTGGTGCCCCCGGTGCGGGACGTCGCTCTCGCAGCACGAGCTCTCGCAGTCGGGTGTGTATCAGGAGCGCTCCGACCCGTCGCTGTTCGTCCGGCTGCCCCTACTGGATCGCGAGGGCGAGTCGCTCGTCGTGTGGACGACGACGCCGTGGACGCTGCCGGCGAACGTCGCTGCCGCCGTCAAGCCCGATGCGGAATACGGGCTGCACGAGGACGGCGAATGGACTGCGGTCGAGCTCGCTCCCGAGGGTTCTCGGTTCGTCGAGCGGCTGCGCGGCCAGGAGCTCGTCGGCTGGCGCTATCGCGGGCCGTTCGACCATCTGCCGTCCGGCTCCGCCGTCGAGCACCGTGTCATCCCGTGGGACGACGTCACGCTCGATCAGGGCACCGGCATCGTCCACATCGCGCCGGGCGCCGGGGCCGAGGACTTCGAGCTCTCGCGTGTGCACGACCTGCCGGTGCTCACGCCCGTCGACGAGGCGGGCCGTTTCTACGACGACTACGGCTGGCTGCACGGCAAGTCGACGGTTGAGGCGGCCGACCAGATCGTGGGCGACCTCAAGGAGCGCGGCCTGCTCGTCGAGGCGACGACGTACCTCCACTCGTATCCGCACTGCTGGCGTTGCGACACGCCGCTGATCTTCCGCATCGCCGACGACTGGTTCATCGCCGTCGACGACCTGCGGCCGAGGCTGCTGGAGGCGAACGCCGGCGTGCAGTGGACGCCCGAGTACATGGGCAAGCGAATGGACGACTGGCTTCGGAACATGGGCGACTGGAACATCTCGCGGCGCCGCTACTTCGGGCTGCCGCTGCCGATCTGGCGCTGCGCGTCCGGGCACGTCAACGTGATCGGGTCGAAGGCGGAGCTGGCGGAGCGCGCGACGGCCGGCATCGACCAGCTCGAGGAGCTCCACCGCCCGTGGGTCGACGCCGTGACGGTCGCGTGCACGGAGTGCGGGGAGGAGGCGCGGCGCGTCCCCGAGGTCGGCGACGTCTGGCTCGACGCCGGGATCGTCCCGTTCTCCACGCTCGGCTGGCAGAACCCCGAGTGGGTTCCGGGCGGCTATGCGACAGGGGCCTCCGCGGGCCTGTCACGCGCGGATCTGCCCGACCAGGCGTACTGGGAGCAGTGGTTCCCCGCCGACTGGATCTCGGAGATGCGCGAGCAGATCCGGCTCTGGTTCTACTCGCAGCTCTTCATGTCCGTCGCGCTCGTCGGCCGGGCGCCGTTCAAGAGCGTCCTCGGCTACGAGAAGATGCTCGACGAGCACGGGCGCGAGATGCACGGCTCGTGGGGGAACATGATCGAGGCCGAGGACGCGTTCGAACGCATGGGCGCGGACGTCA
>Ga0126305_10001509_pt1 | contig 10389 bp, 8 predicted proteins | sample Plot26_FD_92536 | JGI IMG/M metagenome (GOLD analysis project Ga0126305, IMG submission 92536) | Serpentine soil microbial communities from UC McLaughlin Reserve, CA, USA - Plot26 | ecosystem: Environmental > Terrestrial > Soil > Grasslands | place: USA: UC McLaughlin Reserve, Lake County...
GCCTTCGCGGCCAGGTCGGCAAACCGGACCGGGCTGACCGAGATGGTCACCTCTGGCATCAGCCGGGCGAAGCGTGGCTCCAGCTCCACCTCGCGTGGAAACCGCCGACCTTGCACCTCCAGCGTCGCAGCGAAGTAGCTGGCCACCCGCTGGAACGCGCGATATTGCAGCAGCCGTGCGAACAGCAGATCCCGTGCTTCCAGCAAGGCCAGATCCTCTGGATCCTCGACCTCGCCGGAGGGGATCAGCCGGGCAGCCTTGAGATCCAGCAGCGTGGCGGCAACCACCATGAATTGACTCGTTTGGTCCAGATCCCAGCTCGGACCAGCCGCCTTGATGTGAGCGATGAATTCATCGGTCACTTGGGACAGCGCGACCTCGGTGATGTCCATCTTGTGTCGAGAGATCAGGTGCAGCAGAAGGTCGAAGGGGCCGTCAAAGTTGTCGAGGTGAACCTCGAACCCGGCGCCCTCGGGCGTCCTGGCGGCGTGGTCTGGCAGGCCTGCTTCCTGTTCGGTCTCCGCTGACAGGATGAGATTCACGAGGTGGACAGCCTGCGGACCAGCTCGGAGTCGTCGGCACTCGCCTCGAGATCAGCAAGCATTGCCGCGATCGCCTCACGAACGATGCGCCCGCGGTCAACCGCCATGCCGTACTGAGCGCGTAAGGTCAACCTCGCCTGCTCCAGCGCCAGCAGTTCCTCGGCACTGACGTAGACCGTGATCTTCTCCTCATGGCGGATCCGGCCGGAACCGCGCCGCCCGGGCGGCTCTGTTGCCAGTTCCGAGGCGGCAGCTAGGCCCAGAGCTACACGACGCTGCATCGGGCGAGCACCTCACGCGCCAGGCTGCGGTGAGCCTCCGCTCCCGGTGACGTGGGAGCGTACGTCGTAATCGGCTCCCCGGCCACGGTCGTCTCCGGGAATTTCACCGTGCGTCGAATGACAGTGTGGAAAACCTGCTCTCCAAACGCCTCGACGACGCGCTCCAGTACCTCACGGCTGTGCAGGGTACGCGGGTCGTACATGGTGCCGAGGATCCCGAGGATCTCCAGGCTCGGATTCAGCCGGTCCTGCACCTTGGCAATCGTGTCGGTCAGCAACGCGATGCCGCGCAATGCGAAGAACTCACACTCCAGCGGCATGATCACTCGGTCGGCCGCGGTCAACGCATTGATCGTCAGGAGGCCGAGTGAGGGGGCACAGTCGATGAGTATCACGTCGTAACGACTCCGGACCGCCTCCAGCAACCGGACCAAGGTCTGCTCCCGTGCCACCTCTGAGACCAGCTGAATCTCAGCCGCCGACAGGTCGATGTTGCTGGGCAGGATGTCCAAGCCGGGCACATTGGTTTGATTGATCACGTCATCGATCGACGTGTCGCGACTCAGCAGCAGGTTGTAAATGCTTACGGAGAGGGTGTGGGGATTGACGCCCAGGCCCACCGAGAGCGAACCCTGCGGGTCGAAGTCCACCAGGAGCACGTGGCGGCCGAGCTCGGCGAGGGCAGCGCCGAGATTGATCGTCGTCGTGGTCTTTCCCACGCCGCCCTTCTGATTGCACATGGCGATGATCAGGGCTGGTCCGTGCTCGGTCAACGGAGGCGGTGTCGGCAGGTCGGGCCATGGTCGACCGGTGGGACCGATCACCGGCTCGGCGTCGACGGACTGCGGAATGCCATCCGGTGGTGCCGCCACGACGGAGTCCACACCGACCTTGGTCTGCTGCTCGGACGGGAGCAGCGGCCACTCGAAGTTGGCGGGATCGAGATAGTGCTCGTCGGTCAGGTCAGCCACCACGGTGGGCGAGGATGCCATGAGATCTGTCGCAGGGACGTTGGGCGGAGCCTTGCTGCCCTCGTGGAGTTCCTGCACTCCTGCCTCCTCCAAGCAGTTTTGTCGACACGACACTAATACGCGCGAGGGTGGGAAGTGAGGAAGACTTCCCGTAAGTGGTCGATGGTTATCAGTGTGTAGATCTGAGTTGTGGTGACCGAAGCATGGCCCAGCAGCTCCTGCACGACGCGGACGTCTGCTCCACCATCCAGCAGGTGTGTCGCGTAAGAGTGCCGCAACGTGTGAGGCGACACATCGGTAGTGATGCCAGCCTTCTCGGCCACCGATCGCAGGATTGCCCAGGCGCTCTGCCTCGATAGCCGGCCGCCCCGGGTGTTGAGAAACAATGCCGGAATGCCGCGGCCATGTCCGGCGAGGACCGGCCGGCCTCGTACCAGGTAGGCATCCAGCGCCGCCCGGGCGTACGAGCCAACCGGCACCAGGCGCTCTTTGCTTCCTTTACCAAGAACCCGCAATCCTGGTGCTGATTCGCCGGCCTGCGCCCGGATGAGCCGACCAACATCGTCCACATCGAGCGCGACTGCCTCGGAGATCCGGATGCCGGTGCCGTAGAGCAATTCCAGCAGCGCCGCGTCACGAAGACCGATTTCGGTGTCGGTCGCTGGTACGGCGAGCATGGCCTGGACCTGCTCCAGGCTCAATGCTTTGGGCAGCCGCCGAGGCGGTTTGGGCGGCCGGATGGTCCGTGCGGGATCTTCGGCGGTGATCCCCTCGGCAGTGGCAAAGCGGTGCAGGCTGCGTACGGCGATCAAGGCCCGCGCTGCACTGGCATTCGCCAGCGGCTGCTCTATCCAACCGGCACCGTCGGGTGCGGCGACGCCCTCGCGCAGCCGTTCCGCATAGCCGCCGATCATCGCGCTGGTGACCTGCGACGGGTCGGTTACGCCCTGTTCTGACAGGTAGCCGGCATAGCGGCGCAGGTCGCGACCATAAGCGCCGACGGTGTGCCGGGACATGCCTCGCTCGACGGTCAGATGGTCGAGGTAGGTCTGGATGAGTCCCAGCATCGCCGGGGCGTCAGCTGAGAACGTCGGTCAGCTCCTGATGCTCGAGCCCATGAGCCTGTGCAACCGGGGCGTTGGTAATCGCGCCTTCGTGCGTGTTCAGGCCGAGTGCGAGGGCAGGATCGGCCTTCAGCGCCTCGCGCCAGCCATTCTTGGCAAGGCTGAGCGCGTATGGCAGCGTGACGTTGGTCAGTGCATAGGTTGAGGTGTTGGGCACCGCGCCCGGCATGTTGGCTACGCAGTAAAACACCGAGTTGTGTACCCGGAAGGTCGGCTCAGCGTGAGTGGTCGGCCGGCTGTCCTCGAAGCAGCCGCCTTGGTCGATCGCGATGTCGACCAGCACGCTGCCGGATCGCATTCGGGAGACCAGCTCGTTGCTGATCAACGTTGGTGCCTTGGCTCCTGGCACCAGCACGGCACCGATGACCAGATCGGCGTCCAGCACGGCGCGCTCGACCTCGTACGCATTGGAGGCAATGGTCTGCATGTGACCCTGGTAGATGCGATCCGCCTCCCGCAACTTGTCGATATTGCGGTCCAGCAGCAGCACCTCGGCTTGCATGCCGAGCGCAATCGCAGCGGCGTTCATGCCGGACACGCCGGCACCGATCACCACCACCTTCGCTGCATACACCCCGGAGACACCACCCATCAGCGTTCCCCGGCCGCCGCCCTGCCGCATGAGGTGATAAGCGCCTACCTGAGGGGCGAGGCGACCGGCTACCTCGCTCATCGGGGCCAGCAGCGGCAACGTGCCGTTGCTCAGCTGCACAGTCTCGTACGCGATGCCGGTGACCTTTCGGTCCAACAGCGCCCGGGTACAGTCGCGGCTGGCTGCCAGATGCAGGTAGGTGAACAGCACCTGGCCCGGCTGCATCCGGTCGTACTCGATCGGAATTGGCTCTTTGACCTTCAAGATCAGTTCTGCCTGCTCCCAGACCTCCTCGGCGCTGGCAGCGATCTTTGCCCCCGCTGCTGCGAACTCGTCATCGGTGATGGAGGAGCCGGTGCCCGCGCCGGACTCGACGATCACCTCGTGGCGACGCCTAGTAAACTCGTTCACCCCGGCTGGAGTGATGGCGACCCGATACTCATGGTTCTTGACCTCGCTGGGCACGCCGATTTTCATTGATCCTCCCGAACCTGGGCGTCAGCTTGATCATGCCACGCAGCAATGGCGTGCCATGGGTCAGCTGACAGGGAATCGCCCGCCCGCTCAGATCATCAGCTCACCTAGGCCTGTGAGGCTTGCGGTGTGCCAGATTGCTTGGGCGTATTGGGTTGTCGGCAATACGGCGGGCAGGGTAGGCCGCGGCCACCTGCCCGGCTTGTGCCGCCGCCCAAATCAACGGCGGCCGATGGCGCAAATTCAGTGCATCGGCAATCAGTGGTGCTGCGAAGCCGTCCGATATGCGAAGCACGCAGCGAGTTCGCGGCGGGGAAAACCCGACCGTCGGGGTGGCTTCCCCACCGAGCAACTCCATTAGATCATTTTCGAACACACAGCGTCTCAACCAGCAGCCTAGATTCCCTCGGTCGCGAGCACCTCATGAGCAGGCCAGGCGGCATCGGCGGGGCGGAGGCTAGCGAAACCATCCCGCTGCCGCGCGGTCCAGGCAGCCAATACCCCCGCGACGACAGTCGGGTTATGCAGGCGGCCATCGAGGACCGCCTCGGCAAGATCGTCAAGGGAGGCCCATACAACGTCCATATGTGCCTCCTCGCCCTCCCGGATGTAACCATCCGGGCCGTCGACCGCCTGCAGGTCTCGGGCGAGATAGATGCGCAGTGACTCGCCGAGAATTCCCGGCGTAGTGAACAGGTCGACCAGCACAGCCCAGTTCTCGGCCGCCAGTCCCACCTCCTCTGCCAGTTCGCGTTGCATAGCAGGTAAATAATCCTCACCGCCGACATCGAGAAGCCCAGCAGGCGGCTCGATCAGTCGATGACGTACCGGATGTCGATATTGCCGTACCAGAGCCACCCGCTCATGATCATCGAGCGCGATCACTCCTACTGCTCCTGGATGCTTGAGATACTCCCGCGTGATCAAGGCGCCGCTCGGCGTGATCACCTGATCTTGGACATACTTGGTGATCCTGCCCTCAGCCAGCACCGTGGACGACTCGACTGGCCAGCTCAGCTGCACATCGGCCAGCTCCTCGGGGCCGAGAATGATCATCGATGGTCGTCGTCCACCGGCAGCCGGGTCGCCAGCTTGCGGTCCAGCGCCGCCTCGACGAGACCGACAAAGAGCGGGTGCGGTCTGGTTGGGCGGGACTTGAGCTCTGGGTGCGCCTGGGTGGCGACGAAGTAGGGATGGATCTCACTCGGTAGCTCAATGAACTCGACAAGTTTGGTATCCGGTGAGGTACCGCTGATCACCAGACCGGCGTCCTCCAGCCGGGTGCGGTAGGCGTTGTTGACCTCATAGCGATGTCGATGCCGCTCCTCCACATGAGCCTGACCGTAGCGCTTCGCAACGATCGAGCCGGGCAGCAGTTCGGCCGGATAAGAACCCAGCCGCATGGACCCGCCAAAGTCACCGCCGCCCTCGACGATTGCCACTTGTTCGGCCATCGTCGCGATGACCGGATGCGGCGTATCCGGCGCGAACTCGCTGCTGTCCGCCCCGTCGAGTCCTGACAGGTGCCGAGCAACCTCGATCACCATGCACTGCAGACCGAGACAGAGTCCCAAGATCGGGATCTGGTTCTCACGGGCGTAACGAATTGCGCCGACCTTGCCTTCGACGCCGCGGATCCCGAACCCGCCTGGGATGACGACCCCGTCGACCTCGCTCAGTATCCGGGCCGCACCCTCCCGAGTCTGGCAGTCGTCGGAGGGCACCCAGCGAATCACGACCTTGGCATGGTTGGCGAAACCACCGGCGCGCAGCGCCTCGCACACCGAGAGGTACGCGTCGTGCAGATCGACATACTTGCCGACCAGCGCAATCGTGACCTCCTCCTTCGGATGGTGCACGCGGTCAAGCAGGTCGTTCCAGCGCGTCCAGTCCACGTCCCGGAACCGCAGGTCCAGCCGCCGCACCACGTACGCGTCCAGCCCTTCGGAGTGCAGCACCTTCGGAATGTCATAGATGCTCGGCGCGTCGATCGCGGCCACTACCGCGGATTCGTCGACGTCACACATCAAAGAGATCTTGCGTTTCACCGACTCTGGGATGTCTCGGTCGGAGCGGCACACGACGGCATCGGGCTGGATGCCGACCTGACGCAGTGCGGCGACCGAGTGCTGGGTCGGCTTTGTCTTCAGCTCACCGCTGGGACCGATGTAGGGCACCAACGAGACATGCAGGAAGAAGACGTTCTCGCGCCCCACATCGTGGCGCACCTGACGTGCCGCTTCCAGGAATGGCAAAGACTCGATGTCGCCGACGGTGCCGCCGATCTCGTGGATCACGACATCGATGTCGGGCCCTCCCATGGCCATCATCGAGTCCTTGATCTCGTTCGTGATGTGCGGAATGACTTGCACGGTGTCACCGAGATAGTCGCCGCGTCGCTCTTTGGCGATCACCGAGGAGTAAACCTTGCCGGTAGTGATATTGGCCTCGCCAGACAGGTTGACATTGAGGAAGCGCTCGTAGTGACCGACGTCAAGATCGGTCTCCGCGCCGTCCTCGGTGACGAACACCTCGCCGTGCTGGAAGGGGTTCATCGTGCCGGGATCGACATTGAGGTACGGGTCGAGTTTCTGCATGGAAACCCGGAGCCTTCGGGCCACCAGGAGGTTGCCGAGGCTGGAAGCCGTCAGCCCTTTGCCGAGTGAGGAGGCGACGCCCCCGGTCACGAAAAGATGCTTGGTGAGTGTGCCGCGGTATCCCACGGGCCTCCAGCTTACGTCGTGGAGCCTTATCTGACGGTGAACCCGCCGGAGTCGTCCCAAAAGCCTTTGTAGGGCCGATCTCGAGCGAGCTCGGTATACACCCGGACCAGGTGGTCGACGACGTCGTCCTCGTCAGGCCAGGTGGCTGCCTGATGCAGTCCCGCCTCGCTCAGCCGGCGACGTTTATCGGGACTGTCGGCAAGCGCGATGATGTGCTGCGCCGCCTCCTCGACATCGCCAGGCGTGATCAGCGCTGCCGCCGACCCAACGAGCTCCTCAATCCCACCCACTCGCGTGGTGACCAGCGGGACGCCAGCCAACAGAGCCTCCTGAGCCACCAGCGCGCGGGCTTCCCAGGTGGAGGTCAGCAGCGCAAGGTCAGCGGCCGCGAGCAATGAACCGATGTCGTCGCTCCTGCCCAATAAGCGCACTCGCAGGCGCTCGTCGGTAATGCGGCGCTGCAGCTCGTCTCGCTCCGGCCCTTCGCCGACGACGACGAAGAGAAGATCGGGCTTGTCGCGTACCGCCGCGGCTATGTTGAGCACCATGCCAAGGTTCTTTTGTGGGGCAAGCCGGCTGACCGTGAGTACCACTGTGTCCTGAGCGCCGGCACCAAGAGCCCGTCGCTGCTCGTCGCGGCTGACCCTGGCAGGCGGCAGCACGGGTGCGGCGATTGGGGACAGCCGCGCGTTCCGAGCTCCGAATCGCACCGCTTGAGCGACCAGATCCCGGCTGGCCGCCAGCGTCATATCCGCCCCGAGCGCCACGGCACGCAGCGTCTGGCGCACTGCTGCCGGTGCAAGTCCCTCGCCCAACACAGCGTTGTGCCAGGTCACAACAAGGGGCACCTTGAACATCCAGGCGATCGGTAGCGCCAACCATCCCGCCTTGAGGCCGTGCGCGTGCACCAGATCGGAACCAGTGAACCGGCGCAGGCTCCGCAGCGGCCACACATCAAGACCCAGCTGGTGGAAACCCTGGGCTTCGGCCGTGACCTTGGGGCAGAACACCCGGACTTGATGCCCGCGCTGCTCCAGCCGCGGGGCGATGCTCCCAACGTGACGCCCGATGCCACCGGTACTGGCGGTCAGCAGCTGCGCGACTTTCATGACGAACCCACCTCGGCCGAAGGTGTGCGGCGCCGCAGCCCCCAGAGCTGCGCGAGTAGCGCCGGCGCCAGAACTCGCAGCGTCCCAGCGAACACCACGAGACACAGCGCAGCTACGGCGACTGCACCCAACACAGCTAACAGAATGCCGACGTCGGCAAACAGCTGCGAACCGGCTGCCGAAACTCCACCGGCCAGCACGGCGGCAGCCAGACTGACCAACATCGGTCTCGCCAGCCCAACAGCGGGCATTCCGGAGCGCCGCAGCAGCGCCCACCCTGCCGCCGCACCCAGAACCATCCCCAGCGACACACTGCCCGCCAGCGCCACCACCAGCCAGTCGGCCGGAACGACCAGCCGTAGCAGGGCCACGCTGATGATCACTGCAGCCCAGCCCAGGGCGTTGGCGATTCCCGACGCCTTCCCCAGGTGCTGGGCGAGCAGGGTCCGCGAAGCCAGACCAAGCAGAGTGAACCCGACGATCGCGGGCGCAAACGCCACAATCGGCCACGCCAGTGCGTCTGTGCGCCCCGAGCCGGGTCCGAGCACAAACACCCGCGCCACCGGGACGGCTGTCGCCACCAGTAGCGATGCGCTCAACCATGCCATGACGACGGTGACCGGGCCCGTTTCGGCAAGCACCTCCCCGACTTCGGTACTGCCCCGCTCGGCGGCGGCCGCCAGTCTTGGGAAGCTCAGCTGCAGCAGTGGAGCGGCCAGCACGGCGTACGGGAGCAGGTAGATGGCGTTCGCCCAAGTGAACCGCGTCAATGCACCTTGATCACCGGTCTGCTGCGCCGACCAGTTGATCAACAACACGCTGAGCTGCTGCAACACCAGGCCGACGATCCCTGCCGCGGCGATCGTCATGATCACCGACCGATCACCAACGGCAAACCGCAGCCGAGGCCTGAGCCGCAACCCGAGCCGGCCAAGTGGCACCAGCGTGCAGACCGCCAGGGCAAGGACGCCTAAGGTCGTGCCCCATCCCAGAGCGGCAAGAGCCTGCCCTGTCAGCTGCGACGGGTCGTCGTTGGCTGCAGGAGCCGCGAGAGCCGCGTAGCTGAGGTAGGCCAGGATCACCACAACGCTGGAGAGCAGCGGCGCCGCGGCTGCGGCGAGGAAGCGGTGATGAGCCTGCAGTATGCCGGCGCTGACCACCGCCAGGCCGTACAGCCACACCTGCGGCGCGAACATGGCGACGAGCGCGGCCAATATGTCTGCGCTATCGGCACAGTCGGCCTTGGCAAAGGTCGCGGCGAAGAGTCGGGCTCCGGCGAGCACTGCCAGGCCGGCCGGTGTCAGCACCAACAAAGTCCAGGTCATCAGCGCTGATGCGGTGCGCGCAGCATGCTCCGTCCGCCCTGAGCCGAGATGCCGTGCCACTACTGGCACCACTACCCCTGCGAGGACACCGCCGGCGACGATCTCGAAGAGCACGTTGGGCAGGCCGTTGGCAGCGTTGTATGTATCGCCGAGACAGGTGTCACCGACGGTCTTGGAAAAGACCAATGACCGGCCGAAGCCGACGAGGCGTGCTGCGAGGGTGAGACCCGCGACGCCTGCGGCGATCGAGGCTAGACCGGCTCTCACGCGGAGGATTGTCTTTGCTCGCGCGTGGATAGTGCCGTGGCCGGGCGTCCGAGCTGATCCAGGCGGCGCAGCAGTGGCGTGCCTTCGATGACCTCGGTGAAGCTCACTTGCTCGCTCGCAAGGTTGAGCGCTACAACCGCCCCAAGCGCGAGAAGCCGGAACCGCCGCGGAAGCGACTGGGCGGCAGCAGTGCCGGCCGCAGCACCGAGCGCATTGGCGCCGCAGTCACCGAGCATGGATCGCGCTGCCAGATCGGTTGGCAGGCTGCCCGCAGCAGCGCCAACCGCCGGCGCAGCCCCGAAACCGAACAGGCCGGTGCCGAGCAGGATGACCACCTTGGCTGCCCGGCCGGGCCGCAGGTCGAACAGATTGATGAGGTTGGCAGTCGCTGCGATGAGCGCGGTGTCGACTAGCCCGTCCAGAACGCGGCACATCGGCTTCGGACAGCCGGGCCTGGCCCGCTGGATCAGCGCCGCGGCGATCGCCGCGCTGCAGCCGACCCCAAGAACCTTGATCGTCCCGCTGGTCAGCTCACCGGAACGCAGCGCACGAAGGTGACCCCGCAAGCCCTTCGCCTGGGTCGTCCCGTAGAGGTCGTCGTACGCCCCGACCATCCCAGATCCGACGCCGGCAACAGCCACCGCCAAGCTCCGTCGTCCTGACTCGTCCAGCAGCCGGTCGACTCCTCCGCCGACCAGCAGGGCGACGACCGCGATCGGGCCCTCAGCCAGAGTCACAGTCGCCCCGGCATGGTTGGTCCGGATCCAGCGCGACGCCGATTCGGTGCCTCTGGCAGGCTGAGCGGCATGGTTTGGCAGTGCCCGCACGGCTCGCCGGTTGGCCACCGCCGCCACCAAGGCCGCAGCACAACCCGAGGCCGCGCAGGCCAGCAGCGGGCGCGACACTAACGCACCGGTAGCTCGGGCAGCGGCGCGTCGGCCCTCGTCAGTGCACCGTAGTGCTGACTTGGACGGCCGAGCA
>Ga0126305_10001510_pt1 | contig 10387 bp, 11 predicted proteins | sample Plot26_FD_92536 | JGI IMG/M metagenome (GOLD analysis project Ga0126305, IMG submission 92536) | Serpentine soil microbial communities from UC McLaughlin Reserve, CA, USA - Plot26 | ecosystem: Environmental > Terrestrial > Soil > Grasslands | place: USA: UC McLaughlin Reserve, Lake County...
CACAAAATCGACGGTGTACCCTGACAAGACATCGGTTAGATAGTCCTCATCGTCGTGCTCATAGTCGACCAGAGCGCCATTGACGTTCAGCGTGTAATCGAACTGGGAAAATGGCGCGTCATCAACCCCCGTGATCCAGGTGTCCCAACCCGGCGGAACGTAGGTGCGTGGGATGGGAACGCGAGGGTCATCCGCAAGTACATAGCCATTGAGGTACTTCCCGATCAGCGCGGTCTCGTAACCGGCATCGTGTAGCAATGTGGCAAGAGTAACCGACTCTTCACCCGATGCGTAAAACGCAGGGAAGCCAGCGGCGCCCGCACCGTCATTGCGCAGTACTCCGTGGTTATGCGCGTACTGGCCGCGCAGCATGGAGACGCGTGATGGGCAGCAGAGCGGCGTTGTCGCAAAGAAACGACTGAACGTTGTCCCCTCTCTGGCCAGCAGCTCATTCACCGCAGGCATCTGCGCGACCGAGGCAACATCGAGATCGTCAACCACGATCGTGACGAAATTCGGACGGCTTTGCGCGGTGCTGGGGGAAACCCACAATTGGCCGGCAGTGGTCAAACCGAGGCCGAGTAGAAGGAGCAAGGACCTCAACAATCGAACCATCTCTAATGTGGACCTTTGACGTATGCGGCTGTCAAGTCGGGACTTGTCTAACGTACCAATTGAGGACGATCGCCGAAGACAGTGCTGACGTACGCTGCGACATCTTTTCGCTCTTCGGTGCCGTCGAGGAGCATTGCTTCCAGGACTTCTACACTCTCGGGGTGGATGTCATCCAACGCCTTCACTACAGGGCGCTCGTTTCGCGACGGGCGCGGGTCGGTAACGAACTCCCACATGGCGTCGGTGAGCGCCTCAAGATCGACGTCAAACCGGACAAATGGATTCACCTGGATACCTACCTTTGTCAAAACCGCCCGCGAGAAGAGCGGGCGCCATTGGGAACGCGCTGCCAGGCTTGGTGTCCCGCTCGGACCGCGTTCTGTCGCGCAACGGAGTCCCTGTCCCTGAACAGCCAGACCAGCAGCGCGCCGGCTACGAACCCACCGACGTGCGCCCAGAACGCGACTCCGCCCACGTCAGGTGCGCCCAGTGCGGCGACTCCGCTGAAGAGCTGCAGAGCGAACCAGATCCCGATCATCAACCAGGCGGGCACTAAGATCACCTGGCCGTAGTAGCCAAAGAAGACGAGCGCCCGCACCTTCCCTTGAGGAAAGAGGACGATATAGGCGCCGAGAACTCCCGAGATTGCCCCTGACGCCCCAATCAGGGGGATGGTCGAAGAGAGGCTGAGGAGGATCTGCGCCAGACCCGCGACAATGCCGGTGAGGAGATAGAAGAGGAGATACGAGACGTGGCCCATGGCGTCTTCGATATTGTCGCCGAAGACGAGGAGGAAGACCATGTTTCCGATGAGGTGGGCCCAACCGCCATGAAGAAACATCGACGTAATGAGGCCATGCACGTCGTGGAATCGGGTGATTTCCGCCGGGATCGCGCCGAATTGCAGAAAGAAGGCGTCGAGCCGGGCCGGTGGCAACGTGAGCTCGTAAACGAAGACCGCGATGCAGAGCCCGATGATCGCCCAGTTGACATACGGCTTGATAGCGGTCCCGGCATTTTCGTCGCCGATCGGGAACATCGCGGCTCCTAGGTCCGAGCCGGGCTATCGAGTCGGACGTCGATCCGACCGTGCGAGGACCACTCCGGGGCCACTCGATCGCGCACCTCGGTTTCCAGGTTTACGATCTCCTGGGCGGTGCGCTCACTGACGTCGTGCCAGCGCTCGGCCAGATCAGCGCGTGTTTGGGCGCCAGCGCGCGGCGCGTTCATAAGACCGTATATCGCTCCGATGGCACCACCCAGCGCCGCACCGACCACGAATGCGACGGTGTGTCGTTCCTTCGCCATTGCCAAACCTCCACTGAGCCGTCGCGGCGGCGGGTTTTCCTCTTGCGTTTGTACCAGTTCCTGAGATGACTCGCATCTTTGGGTGCGGTCAAGCAGGAAGTGGACCGGCGCCTGATGCAATCCAGGCAGCAATCTGTGAGGGGTAGACCTGCTCGCTGAGGAGCATTCGGAATCGGCTGTGCCGCTCGGCGGGCGCTTGGTCCAGCCAAGTGGAGATCAGCTCGTATCCGACGTGGTAGGTGAAGATGTAGGCGCGCCACAGCGGATCGGCGATGAAGCGGAGTCGCTGCCGCGCTTCCGCCTCGGTCAATAGCGAATAGTGCTGCAAATAGGCGACCACGTCTTCCGGGTCCCGGCCCTCCTCATGGAGCAATAGCGCCGCGTTGCCAGGAACCGAGCGCAAGATTCGCGTCGCGGCGCCTATCGCGACCTCACGCTCGGGATCGCCGGTGATCCCGGCAGCGGGATAGACGCGCTCGCGCCGGTAGTGGACCACCTCTTCCGGAGCGAACAACATCTTCTCTGCGATCGTCGCGATCCCCTCCGAAATCACGCACTCCGGCGTGTTGATCAGTTGCAGGGCGTGCTCGCCCAGACCCTGCTCGGTGTAGAGGCGTTCCTTCAGGGCGTGTTCGGTGTGATGGCCGGGGTATCCCTCGTGCGCGAGCACGTCGGTCAAGCGATTGGCGTAAATCGGGAGATCGGTATTGAGGTCGACTCGCGAGCGGCCATCGCCGAGGTACCAGTTGTACCCGCTCCAGGGCTCGTCGTGGACCATGCGAATCTCGATCGACTCGCCCTCAGGCAGATTCACGAATTCCCGAGTCCGCTCTCGCAGCTCGGGCAAAATGATATCGACGAGGCGCCGCGCGATTTCGGGCGGGATGGCGTAGCCCTTCCGCCACGCAATCATGCGCTCGGCAATTGGATCGTCGCCTGGTAGGAGATTGTCGAGATCGGCGATGGCCGTGTCGTAGATTCCTTCCGGAGTCGCTTTCGGCTCGACGTCGAAGAGGAGGCGTACCTCCTCGCGGTATGGCAACTCTTCGCCGGCGACGCGCCGGGCAGTGGTGAGCATGGCCTCGACCTGTTTGGTCAGATACCCCTTGCGTCCCTCGGTCGCGTCCAGTGCTGGGAACTTTGCCAGTAGCTCGCGGGCTGCCGCGACGAGCGCGTAACCCGGCAGGGCACCTGCAGGGTCATCGAAATCGAACTCTGCCCGCACGTTGACTGGGCCGAGATTGGCGTCGATGAAGCCGGGGACGTGGCGTTCGATAGCGAACGAGAGGCGCGCGTACTCGCGGCCGAACGCATCCAATTCGGGTTTCGGTGTCACGAATTCACCCCTTCTTGCTGGTGCGGTCTCCGGCGTCTTCCAATTGCGGTAGTGTGACCCGACAATGCGCGACCGGATAGGTGAGCCTGATTCCGTACGCCAGACAACGATGAGCGTGGACGATCCATATTCATGACGATGCGTCGAGAGGTCCGGGGGAGCCGCTCCTGTGGAATCCGTAGAGACCAAGGAGATCGTTTTCGTCATAAGCGAGGTCATCGATTTCGCTGGCGTTGCCATCATCGCGCTCGGCGCGTTGATAGGGGTGGTCCTCTGCGCCCGGGATCTGCTGCAACAGCAACCGGCTGTTGAGGCGTACAGCCGCCTCCGCACCTTCCTCGGCCGCTCGCTCCTGCTCGGGCTCGAGTTCTTGGTTGCCGGGGATATTATCAAGACGGTGGCGATCGAGCCGACGTTTGACAGTGTGATCGTGCTGGCGATCATCGTCTTGGTGCGGACGGTGCTGAGTCTGAGCATCGATGTCGAGATCGACGGCCGCTGGCCCTGGCAAGCGGCGCAGCAGGCGCGTCTGGTCGAGACGGCACCGACCGGAACCCCAGAAGTCCCGCGCCGCCCTGAAGGGCCTCGGTAAAGCTGAGGGCGGCCCTGGGCCGCCCTCAGCTTTCTTGTTCAGTTTCTCTGTTCGTGACCCTGGGTTAGTACGTCTCTAGGTAGCGGTCGCGCTCCCACTGCGAAACGTGCTTGCGGAAGTCGTCCCACTCTGCCTGTTGCGCGCTCGTGAGGCGCTCGAAGACGTGATCGCCGAGGGCTTCCCGGATGAGAGGATCGGCCTTCATCTCGGCCACCGCCTCGCCCAATGTCGAGGGCAGGGTCGGGATGTTGCGCCGCTCCAGGTCCTCGTCTGTGAAGTGGTAGAGGTTCTCCTCGACCGGCTCGGGCAGTGACAGCTCGCGCTCGATCCCGTCCATACCGGCCGCTAGCATCACCGCGAAGGCAAGGTAAGGATTGCAGGAGGGGTCCGGGCAGCGCAGCTCCACCCGAGTGGCCGCGGTGTGCCCACCGCGAATTGCCGGCACGCGGACGAGCGCCGAACGGTTGGTACGCGCCCAGGAGACATAGACCGGAGCCTCGAAGCCGGGAACCAGGCGGCGATACGAGTTGACCAGCGGCGAGAGCACGCCGGACATGGCGCGGGCGTGGGTCAGCAGGCCGGCGATGAAGTGTCTGGCGGTTTTCGAGAGACCGTAGGCATCGTCCTCGTCGACAAAGGCGTTGCCCTTTTTGTCGACGAAGCCCAGACTCATGTGGACGTGCATGCCGGAGCCGTTGATCCCCTCGATTGGCTTCGGCATGAAGGTCGCATGCAACCCGTGCTGCTGAGCGGTCGCCTTCAGCACCGACTTGAACGTCGTGGCCCGGTCGGCGGTAAGAATGGCATCGCCGAACTCGAAGTCGATTTCATGTTGGCCGATGGCGACCTCGTGGTGGCTGGCCTCGACGTCGATCCCCATGTCTTCCAACGCCTTCACCATGTCCTTGCGGACGGTGTAGGCCAGGTCGCTGGAGTAGTCGAAATATCCCGCGCGGTCGTGTGGCAGCGGTGAAATCTCGTCTCCGTCCTTCTCGAACAGGAAGAACTCCAGCTCGGGGCCGGTCTTGAACGAATAGCCAAGCTCGGCGAGTCGTTCCAGCTGGCGCAGCAAGACGCCGCGTGGGTCGCCGGGGAACGGGGTTCCATCCGGGTTGTGGACCCAGCAGATGACGCGCGCCGTCGTATGCTCACCCCGGGTCCACGGAATGACCGCGAAGGTGGACAGGTCCGCCGTAAGGAACATGTCCGATTCCGCGATACGAGTGAATCCGGCGATCGACGAGCCGTCGATCCACTGGCCGCCGTCGATGACATGCTCGAAAATTGATGCCGGAATGGTCACACTCTTGACGTGCCCCATGACATCGGTGAACTGCAAGTCGACGAACTCGACCCCTTCCTCCTGCACCCGGTTGAGGATTTCACGCTTGCTCGGGCTGTCCCCGAGGATCTGCTTATGCAGCTTCGAGCTGCCAATCGCTTCCGCAACCGCCGCTACCATCGATCGGACCTTCCTTCCACCACACCACTCACCACCGGCCGTCAGGACCGGAACTCATCGGGAAGATTGCACCCACCCGCCATCCGAAACAGTCTAGGGACGGCAATGCGGTGCGTCATCGTGCAAGCTGAACGGCTTTCCGTGCAAATTTAGTGCAGCTTGCACAACTTGCCGCAATTCGTTCTCGCACTCGCCCGGCCTCCACCGATTTGCCGTCGCGCGAAACCTGTACGGGGTCCCCTTCGTAAACAGGAGCAGAGTCTGCTGCGGGTCGTCCGCTATGGAAGTGCGCGACTCGTCTGCTGTGCACCAGGGAGACCGGTTCGCTCGTCGAGCCGGAGGGGAGCTGAGGAATGAAGGTCACACGTGGGATCGCGGTCGTCGCCGGAGCCGCACTAGCGGCGTCGCTCTGGACGGGGTCTGTTTCCGCGCAATCGGAGTCGGCGTCGGCGGAGGACGGGAAGCCCGCATCCGAGGCGCCGGCCGAGACAGCACCGGCGCCAAACGTGCCGCTCGGCGCGAACCTGACGCCGCCGCTGGGGGCGCTTCCTCCCGGTCCAGTCACCATAGGGTCGGGTCAGCCGGGATCGTCGAGCGTCTCGATGGCTCCCGGCACGCTTACCGCGGGAGTCGCCCGTGAGGGCGTCAACGCGGTTCGCGCCCCCGAGGCCGAACCCGCGCCAGCACCGGTAGAAGCGGCCCCTGAGCCTGTTGCCGACACAGCGCCGGCTGAGACAAGCGAGCCCGTGGCGGCAGACACCGCGGTTGCGACCGAGACTGACCTCGACGGTGATAACTACCCCGATGAGCTGGAGTGGGATCTGGGCCTTGACCCCAGCAACATTGATACCGATGCGGACGGGGTCGCCGACGGGGATGAATTGAACATCTACGGCACCGAGCCGACCCTGGCCGACACGGACAGCGATGGGGTCACCGATGGTGGCGAGCTCTTCGACACCCGCACCGATCCCCTCGTCTGGAACGACTTCACCGTAGCCAGCGGCAATGAGGTTGCTACCCAAGAGACAGCTGAAACCGCCCAGACCGTTGAGTAGACCTGGTAGCGCTCCCATCGCTTGAACCGGCTGCGGCCGGCAAAGACTTTGCTATCCTCTGGGTAGCGAGTGCTGATTCCCGCTGCCCATCGACCACGAGGAGAGAACCATGTCTGCCACGATGTCTCCCGGATTGCTGAAGCTGTTACGGGAGCCCGCATTCTGTCAGGTGGCGACGCTCATGCCTGACGGCTCGCCACAGATTACGCAGGTCTGGGTGGATACCGACGGCGAGCATATCCTGGTGAACACCGCCGATGGTCGGCAGAAGACGCGCAACGTGCGGCGTGATCCGCGGGTGGCCGTCAACGTCGTCGATCCAGGCAATGCCTGGCGGCTCGCCAGCATCCGCGGCCGTGTCGTCGATATCACGACCGAGGGAGCGGATAACCTCATCGACCAGTTGGCGCACAAATACCTTGGGGTGGAGAGCTACCCCTTCCGCAATCCTGCCGAGACCCGTCTCACATTGAAGATTGCTCCGGAGCGCATTAGCGAGATGGGACTGGAGCAGGAGATCGCATAACGGGTTGGTAATGGGTGGAACTCAAAGGGTGCTGATATCAGGACCCCGCTTCCGTGAGAACGGAAGTGGGGTCTTTTCTCTACATGCAGCAAGCCTTCCGGTGTTGCGGCACAATCCGACGGCGAAGCAAGGGCGCGAGGAGAGGCAATGAAGATCACCGGGGTGCGCGGCTATCCGGTCAAAGTCGGACACCGTAATCAGTTCGTCGTCACGATCGAGACGGACGAGGGGATCACCGGCGTTGGCGAGGGGGGTATCTCCGGCCGCGAGCTGGCCATGCAGGGAATGCTGGACCACTTCAGCGGCTTCCTCATCGGCGAGGATCCGCGCCGCATCGAGCACCTTTGGCAGACGATGTATCGCGGCGCGTACTTCGAGGGGGGCAAGATCACTGCCGCCACGCTCTCAGCGGTCGACATCGCGCTGTGGGACATTCTCGGCAAATGGCTCGGCGTGCCGGTCTACCAGCTTCTCGGCGGCGCCAGCCGGGAGCGGGTGCAGTGCTTTGCATCACCCGGTGTGCTCAACGATCCCTCCTGCGTCGAGCGAGCGCGTGAGCTGGTAGAGGCAGGGTGGCGCTACTTGCGATTCGTCCCCGGCATGGGTGAGGAGGGCTGGTCGGACGATCACGGCGATCTCTATGAGCCGTTTGAATCGATCGAACTGGCGGTGCACTGGCTGGGCGAGATTCGCCGCGCCCTGAGTTCCTCAGTCGAGCTGTCGATCGATTTTCACCATCGGCTTTCAGTGGCGGAGGCAGCATTGTTCTGCCAGCGCGTTGAGCCACTCCACCTCCATTTTGTGGAAGAGCCGATCCGTGCTGAGAGCCCAGAGGCGTATCGCCAGCTGCGGACCATGACTCGTGTGCCGTTCGCGATCGGTGAAGAGTTTTCGAGCAAGTGGGCGTTCGCGCCGTTCATCGAGCAGGGGCTGTTGAACTATGCGCGGCTCGACGTCTCGAACGTCGGTGGGCTAACCGAGGCAAAGAAGGTCGCCGGGTGGTGCGAGGCACACTATATCGACGTCATGCCGCACAACCCGCTGGGACCAGTGACGACGGCCGCGACGATCCACCTGGCCGCGGCGATCCCGAACTTCGCCCAGTTGGAGTACCAGCACAGGTTGGCGGCGGCCTACCCACCCGACCTCTTCCCGGTCATGCCGGCGCTTGGTGGCGACTGCTTTCCGCTGCCGACGGCGCCCGGGATCGGTGTCGAGTTCGAGCCTCGAGCTGCGGCGGACTACGCCTTCGAACGCTGGGAAGCGCCGCACTGGAAGCGGCGGGACGGAAGCTACACAAACTGGTGACGGGACTCATCGCCGATCGCGCTTCCCCGAATCTGACTACTACCTCAGCTGGTTGACAGCAAGACCGACGATTGCCCCGGCGAGCACGAGCCACGTCGAGTTGACCCGGAACCGGATCAGTAGCAGAGCGGCAGCGATGGCGATGGCCGCGGTCAATGGATCGACTATTGCGTCGCGGCCAAGGACCCAGGTCACGGCGGCCATCAACCCCAGGGCGGCAACGTTGACGCCATCGAGCATCGCCGCCGTCCAGGGGTTACCACGAAGTCGCGGCACCAGCGGGTGGAGCAGGGCGACGAAGACAAATGCGGGCAAGAAAATCCCGACCGTGGCCAGAATCGCCCCTGGCACACCGGCGACGAGAAACCCGACAAAGGTGGCAGTCGTGAAGACGGGTCCTGGGGTCATTTGACCGACCGCTATTGCGTCGAGCAATTGCTGGTCGCTTAGCCAGCCGAGACGCTCGACGAAGTCATTGCGCAGAAAGGCGAGCAGAACGTAGCCGCTGCCATAGAGGACGGCTCCGATTTTGAGAAATGTCAGGAACAGCGTTCCCAGACTCACCGGAACAAGTGCCGACTGAAGCAACGATGCTGGAATCATCGTCAGCGGTAGTGCGGCGAAGGGCGCGGCAATGGCGGCTCTCAGCTGTCCCGGCGACAGGCGCCGCACGGTCCGGACGATGAGGACCAGGAGCGCGCCACCAAAGAGGATGATCAGCTCATTGAATCCGAGAAGATAGAGTGCAGCCGCCGACGCTCCCACCCCGAACAGCAAGGGTCCCCGGAGCGCGGTGCGCCCGAGTCCCCAGAGGGCCTGGGCGACGACGGCGATCACGACCGGCTTGATCCCATAGAGCAGCGCTTCCCCGGCTGGTGTCGACCCGAACTGGGCGTACGCCCAGGCCAGCGCCAGCACGATCGTTGCCGCCGGCAGGATGAAGAGCGTGCCGGCCAGGAGCAGACCGCGCCAACCCGCCCGCAGGTAGCCGACGTGAATGACCATCTCGGTCGAATTCGGCCCGGGAATCAGATTCGTCGCGCCGACGAGATCGAGGAAATAGGCATCGGTCAGCCACTTTCGGCGGACCACTGTTTCTTCACGCAGCATGGCGATGTGTGCTGCTGGCCCACCGAAGGCGGTCAGCCCGAGCTTGAGGGCGACACGAGCAACCTCCGCCAGACTATCAGGCTGGGATGCGGGAACCGGCATCGGCGCAAGCGGTCGTCTGGCCATTGCACCGGTGGCGTCGTCCTCGGCCGTGGGCCCATTCAGTTCCATCGTGCGCTGCTCTCCGGGTGACACCGACGACGCCGGTTTCCTCTTGAACCGAGTGATAGTGGCATGACCTCTGCGATAGATGTTGGGCGGCCGGGAGCCGGTCGTGGACTATGAGAGGAGTCGCGGAGATGGCCCACAAGGAACTGGTTATTGCCTGGCTCAATGATGCCCATGCCATGGAGCTGGGGATCGCCCAGGTGCTGGAACGACACGCCGCTGAGGCAAGTGACCACCCGAACATGCAAGCCGGGTTGCAGCGGCATCTGGAGCAGACCCGTCGCCACGCCGAGCTGGTCAAGGGTTGCGTGGAGCGGATGGGTGGAGAGACGTCGGGCGTCAAGTCAGGCATGGCCTCGGTGATGGGCACCGTCCAGGGTATGACGACGAAGCTGGCCAAGGACGACCTGATCAAGAACACCCTCCATGACTACGGAACCGAGCAGTTCGAGATCGGCTGCTACACCTCGCTCATCGCCGCCGCTGAAGACCTTGGCGATCAGGAGACGGCTCGAGTCTGCCGCGAGATCCTGCGCGACGATCAGGCGATGGCCGATTTTCTCTTCCAGCAGATCCCGCCGACCACTATCGAGATGCTCCAGATGGAGCATGCGATGGCGAGCCGGTAGGTCTCGACAGGGACGGCGGCGCTAGTAATCCGCGCTGAACCCCGACCTGGGGAACAGCATTGACGCTGCCGTTGCACCATCCGCCGGGAAAGTGCCCGTCAGGGTATTGACAACGGGGCACGGAGGGTGTACGTTCACTGCAAGCCAAACGCGGACGGGAGCAATCCCGGATGCGGGCGGCAAGCAAACGCCGACGAGGCTCGCGCGCAAGCGCAGGACTTGTCGGCGTTTTGCTGTGCCGATTCATGGCCGCTGCACGGTGCCGTCGCGGAGCC
>Ga0126305_10001511_pt1 | contig 10375 bp, 7 predicted proteins | sample Plot26_FD_92536 | JGI IMG/M metagenome (GOLD analysis project Ga0126305, IMG submission 92536) | Serpentine soil microbial communities from UC McLaughlin Reserve, CA, USA - Plot26 | ecosystem: Environmental > Terrestrial > Soil > Grasslands | place: USA: UC McLaughlin Reserve, Lake County...
GCTCGACGAGCCGGTCGGTCACGCGGCCCAGGGTCGGATTGGAGGCAAGCCCGGACGTGTAATCGGAGCCTCCGCACTTGAGTGAAAGGATCAGTTCCGAGGCATGGCACCATTCACGTTCCTGCCCCGCCAGCGTTCCTGCGAGCGCCTGCGCGATGCTGGTGCCCTTCTCGGTGGTGCGGACAGTGCCACCCTCGGATTGAATCGCGAGAATCTCCGCGCGCTTGCCGTGACGACGGGCTGTTTCGGCAAGTCGCTGAGCGATCACCTGCTCGCAACCAAGCGCGATCACCAGCACCGCACCGACGTTCGGATGCGCGCAGTAAGCTGCGAGCGTCTCATGGGTGAGCGCCATATCGGGCCCGAGCTGTCCACACCCGGCGAGGTGCGGCAATGCGACCGCCACTGGCGCAGCCCCCGTCGCGACTCGTTCGGCGACGACCGATGAACAGATGACGGTCGGGACCACGAGAACGTGATTGCGCGTGCCGACGCGGCCATCCGGACGCCGATATCCGTAGAAACCAGGGGTCATATGGGTGCTATGTGCCGGAAGCCTTCACAGTTCTTCCATCCGGGCCAACCGGTAACTCGTCTGGCGGTTCGGCCAGGCGCGGCTGCGGTTCATCGCCCTTCGTTTCGTCGAGATCACCGCGTCCGCGGCTGCTCGACACATTGTGAACATGCACGTGTGCGCCTGCCGCGATGTCGATCGACGCCGTACCGATCGGGCTCCCATACTTGACGACCGGCTCGCCGGCCGCGATCGCACGCAAGGAGATCTTGTGCCCATGAGGCACTGGTTCGGAGACCGTAACGCTCACGCTGCCCAGCGCGAGCACCCGTCCAGGCTCGAGCGGCTCGAGCGCAGTCGCGACGTTGTCACGATCGCTGATGACGAGCGCAGCCTTCACTGGTTCACTCCGCTCGCCAGAAAGCCGCCGTCAACCGCGAGCACGTGACCGGTGACGAAGGATGACGCATCCGACGCAAGGAATACGGCGGCACCGACGAGCTCCTGGATCTGTCCAAACCTCTTCATGGGCGTGCGCGTGAGAAATTCCTGTCCTCGAGGCGATTCGAGCAAGGAGGAGTTCATATCGGTGCGAAACACGCCAGGCGCGATCGCGTTCACCGTGACGTTGAAAGGCGCCCACTCCACCGCCAGCGCCCTGGTCAATCCCGCCACCGCGGATTTGCTGGCGACGTACGCGGCGACTTCGAACAGGCCAACGAAAGACGAGAGCGATGCGACGGTGATGATGCGACCCGATTTCCGAGCGACCATCTCGCGTCCAAACACCTGGCAGCTGCGCAGAACGCCGGTCACATTCGTATCGATGATCCGCTGCCAATCCTCATCGGCCATATCCAGTGTGGCTACCCGCTTGGTGATGCCGGCCGCGCATACCAGGATGTCGACCGATCCGAGTCTCTCCACCATCCGTGCGCGGACGCGCTCGAGGGCTGCGGAATCGCCGACATCCGCAACCATCCGGAGCGTTTGCCGTCCGCGCTGCTCTATCTCGCCGGCCATCTCGTTCACCAGCGCCTCGCGGCGGCCGACGCTGACGACGTTGGCACCAGCGTCGGCGAGTCCGAGGGCCAGGCTGCGACCGATCCCGCTCGTACCGCCGACGACGATCGCGTTGCGACCGGAGAGATCGAACAGCGACATCACTAGGATGCCGCGCGGCGCTTTGGGCGAGGGCGAGGGGCCGGACGTGCCACCGTTTCGCGCGCGCCCGGTTCCTGGGCCTGGTGCTCGCTCGCCTGCACCAGGTGCGCGTGCATCGTCTGCCGCGCAGTCTCGGCGTCTTGCGCCCGGATCGCCTGGTAAATGCGGCGATGCATCTCAGCTGCATCCCGCAGATCGCGGTCGCTCGCGCGCGCGGCGGTCTCGCGCCGGCTTTCGTAATACAGCGCCGACACCATCTCGACGAGCGAGGCAACGATCGGATTACCCGATGCGGCCGCGACGGCACGGTGGAAGTTGATGTCGTGGACGAGGAACAGATCCGGATTCTCCATTGTCGCGAACATCCCGGCGACCTCCTCCGACAATGTCGCGATCTGCTCCGGGGTCGCGCGCTCCGCGGCCAGCGCGCAGGCGCCGACCTCGAGGATCCTTCGAGCCTCGTACATCTCCTCGCGGGTGAGTCCGTGCAGTGCCGCAAGGAAACTCAGTGCCTCTGTCCCGAGAGACGGTGGACCGGCAGGAATGAACGTGCCCGAACCATGCCGCGACTGGACGACGCCCATCGCGGAGAGTGCACGCAAGCCGGCCCGGACGGTGGGCCGGCTCACGCCGATGTGAATGGCGAGATCCCGTTCAGCCGGGAGCTGGTCGCCGGGACCGAGCTCGCCGCCTTCGATGAGGCTGCGCACGTGAGCAACCACCTGCCCGGTGCTGCCATCGGCGTGGCGCGCAGTCTTTGGGCGCTTTGTCTGGGAAGCGGCAGAAGTCATGACTGGTAAAGCCAATTATAGGCGCCTGCCGTTCTCAGAGGGTCTACTCACGGGTCAGAAGGTGAATCGCAGCCCGATCTGAAGGTCGCGCGGGTTGTTGCGGTCCTGGTTGATCAATCCAAACGTCGAGTTGCGCGGGTTCAGATCCGGGTTCCAGAGCACCGTGTAATTGATCGCGTTGATGGCCTCGAATCGCACCTGCAGCCGCATCTTGCGCGGCAGCTCGAAACTCTTCGAGAGGCCGAAGTCCAGCAGGTGCAGATCGTCGGTCCGCACATTCTTCAGCGTCGAGGGGAAGTAGCGGACGTTGTTCGTCCCGAGCACGATTCGCCCGTCGGCGCGCTGCAGGGCCGGGTTGTCGACTCCATTCACCTGGACGGGGCTGTCATGGAAATAGAAGCACGACGTATCCCAGCCGGGCACGTCGAGGCCGCCAACTCCACCATTGACCTTCTGCCCGATGAACGACTTCAGGTTCTGCGGGTCGCCGCAACTCCCGTCGTAGTAGAGACTCGTGCCCCACACGAGCGGCGCGCCCGACTGGTACTGGTAGGTGGCACTTGCCTGCCAGCCGCCGAGCAGCGCGTTCAGCGGTCCGCTCCAGCTGTTGCCGATGTTGTGATCATGTCCGACTGGAATGCGCAACACGGTACCGAGCGAGAAGCGGTGCGGACGGTCGTTGGGAGAGACTCGATCTTCCAGCTCGCCGTTCTGGGGATTGAGGTAGTTCAGCGAGTCACGCGACGATGAAAACGTGTACTGCGAGCTGATCGAGTTGCCGTTGCCGAAGCGTTTCTGCAGTTGCAGGGTGCCGGCGTTGTAGCTGTCAGTGCCTTCGTAGACTTCGACAGCGAACGTGCCGAAATGAGGATACGGCCGCAGCAGGTTCTGCCGCTGGATGGTGGCGCCATTGATCGTGCTGCCCGGCAGCAGCCCGGCGAACGGGTTGGCAACCTGCGTCGTCAGGATGGCTTCGTTGGCAACATCCCGGCTGCGCGAGCTCGAGAGGAACTCGAGCGGAACGTTGTTCAGTCCCTGCGCGACCGGAAGCTTCGAGCCGCGGGAGCCCATGTAGGTGAGCGACACGACCCAGCTCGTACCGAAGTCGTGTTGCACGCTGCCTTCCCAGCGCGTGTAGAACGGGGCCTCACGGTCTGGTTGATACAGCGTGGTGAAACTTTGCCCGAGTTGACTGGTCAGTCCGTTGGCAGCACCGGCCGGCTGAATCAATTGACCGCTCGGTATAGGGTTCGACAGCGTCGCGCCCGTGAACGTCAGGCCGTTGTCGTTGGTGACGAGCACCGGAGTCGCCTGTGAAAAGCCAGCCTGGTTGATATTCTCGAAAAAATAGTCATACGAGAACAGCCCGACGCCCCCGCGGAGCACGGTCCGCGAGGTGAGCAGGTACGAGATGGCGGCACGCGGCAGCAGTTTCGTGACGGTGTCGTTGACCGCCCCATCGGCGAACAACAGCCCACCGGTCACACGAAAGTCGCTGACCGGAAGCTGTGGAATCGGGTTGGCAGCGTAGGCCGCGGTCGCGGCAGCCTGGACAGGATTCGGAGTTTCGAAATCGAACCCCTTGAGGTTGCGGTTCTCCGATTCACGCATCCCGCTGTTCACCTCGAGCCGCAGTCCCAGGTTGATCGTGACGCGGTCGTTGAGGCGCCAGTCGTCCTGCGCGAACAGCCCGTGGTACATCTGGCTGAATTCTCCGGGCGATGCGATCTCGAACTGGCTGACATTCTGGCTGGGCGTGGCGACGGCGCCGGTCGCCGCGGTCGGCAAGCCGAGGAGGAACTGCGCCCACGACTGCGCCCGATCGTTCGAGGCGGCCGAGTTGTTCAGTCGGGTGTACGCGCCGGTAAATGCGAAACGGCCAGCTGGGTAGCCGGCGTTCGTGATCTTCCAGTTCTGCTGCCGGAAGTCATAGCCCGCGCGCGCTGTGTGAGCACCCCAGATCTTGGTCACGGTCGGCTGCACGGAGTAGGTGTCCATCGGACGATCGAAACCCTGGCTCCAGTCGGACCGCCGCGCACCGAGTGACGAGATCGTCGAATTCTCGTTGGTCGTGCTGAAGGTGCCGAAGGTGAAGAGCGGCAGGTAGTTGTAGCCGCTCATCAACTGGAGTGCGGAGCCTGAGAATCCAAGCGCCGATGGGTCGATATCGGCCGAGGGATCGCGCCACTCACCGAATCGGGCGCCGCTCGCACGCAAGTCGAAGAGGAACGAAGGAGAGAGGGTCGAGGTGTAGCCGACCGTCAGTCCGGCGTTGGTCCGGTAGTCGAAGCCTTTCGTGACCGGAATGCCGCCAATTATTCCGCCGTCGGTCGCATTAGCCGCGTCCTGCGCCCAGTTATAGCGATCCTCCTGGCGCTTGTTCCAGTAGCCGGTAGCGTAGAGCCGGTTCGAGGTATTGAAGTTGTGGTCGATCCGGCCCATGCCGGAGTTGTAGTCGTACGGCCGCAGCTGGTTGGTGAAGTAGTTGCTGACCGTGCCGGGACGGTTGGGCAGGGGGTAGAGTGCCGCGTATGCGGCCGCAACCGGGTTGATCCGGGTGGACTGGATGACGTTGTTGGGGAAAGGCGATCGGACGCCGCCAGACGTGACCGTCGCAGGATCGTAGACGAGCGTGGCAAACTCGGAGAAGTTTCCCGTCCGCATCTTCTCGGTCGGAACGGTATACGTGGCGGGCTCCGGCTGCACGTCGCGCAGGTGCTCGAATGAACCCATGAAGAACGTGCGGTTCTTGACGATCGGCCCGGCCAGCATCCCGGTGTAGCGGTTGTACTCGCGGGTGGGCTTGTCTCCGTTCTGGCGTTCAGTCAGGAGCGGGGTCGCGGTGCGGTCGTCGTCGCGGTTGAAATAGCCGGCGGCGGCCCGCAGCGAATTGGTCCCGCTGCGGAGCGCGAGGTTGACGACGGCGCCGGAAGTGTGGCCTGTCTGTGCGTCGAAGGCGCTGGTCTGGACCTTGAACTCCGAAATCGCGTCCGACGGTGGCGAAAAGCCGACCCCTTTCGCATTCGACATGTTCGGGGCGCCGTCGATCGTGAACTCGTTACCGCCGGTGACGCCGTTGGCGACAATGCCCCCGAGGTTGCCGTTGTCGGCCGGACGCGCGAAGTGCAGGTCGGAGGAGTCCATGATGCCTGGCGCCAGGCGGGTCAGCATGTAAGCGGTGCCGTCTCCGAGCGGCAACTCAGCGATTTGCTTCGCGTCCACGGTGGTGCCGCTGATGCCGCTCACCGTGTTCAGTAACGAAGTCTCGGCAACGACCTGGACCGTTTCTTCGATTCCGCCCGTCTGCATGACGATGTCGAGACGACCGGCGTCACCGATACCTACGCGCGTTTCTTTCAGAAAGAATTTTTTGAAACCGGAAAGGTCCGCCGCGACGGAGTACAAACCGGGGTTGAGGTAGAGGACCGTGAACCGCCCCTCGGTGTCGCTGACCGCGGTCTGCGTCACCTTGGTCTCGATGTTGGTGACGACGACCGTTACACCGGGCAGCACGGCACCGGTCGCATCGGCCACCGACCCGCGCAGCGAGCCCCGAAATTCCTGAACGGGCGCGGCGGCGCCGATCGACGGCAGCCACAGGGCCAGCAAACAGATCCCCGCGATCGCCTTACGCGCAAACATGCAGGCCTCCTCCAAACAAAAGCCGATAGCGGACACGCTGCCCCGGCGGCATGAGGTAATACCACTTTGCTTTTTGTCGTGTCAAGGGTGAAACCAGTCCGCCTGTTGCACTACTTGCCGATGGTCAGCGTCACCGGCGTACCCACGCGCGCGGCTTCACGCGCGATCAGCGTGTCCCAGTCGTCGACCGACTTCACCTGCCCGCCGCGATCCCAGGCGGAACCGGCGTAATAGGTCATGACTGCCCCTGCTGCCGGACCCAGTGCCAGATAGTTGCCGTCCGCCTCGCGCACCTCGGCCATGCCTGGCACGATCACCGCACATCCGAGCGAGCCGTTCTCTTTGAGCGGCTCCCACGTGCGCAACGTGCTCGCTTCTGTCGAGGCTCGAGACGCGGAACCCGCGTTGTTGCGAATTCCCGTCGCCAGGACCGTACCCGGCGGCGGCGCGGGCGTGAACGCAAGATCGAACCTGCTGAAGTGTCTGCCCGCATCCAGCGTCACGCGCTTGACCTCTGACACCCTCGCACCGCCGGCATCCCACGCCTCGTACATCAACTCGAACACCACGCGGATCGGTCCCTGCGCCAGCGCGCGCGTGTTCCTGAAATTCGGCGAGGTGTAGAGCCGGCCATCTCGCCACAGTCCGCTGCCGCCGCACCCGCGTGTCTTCCCCGCCGAATACAGGTCCGCCCCCTCTCCGGTATTGCGGTGATAGTCGTCGATCATGTACCAGTCGTTGATGATCAGCCGCGGCGTGCTCTTCACCCACACGTCGACGGCGCTACTCGTCAGCGGCTCCTGTTTCCACGTCTCGAGCGCGGCGCCGTACATCCTGTAGGCGACGCGGTCGTTCTCCCAGGCGAAGTCGTCGCGCCTCTCGCGATTGAAGCGTCCGTAGGCACGGAAGTCCTCCTTGCGTGGAATGCGACGCTCGCCGAGCCCGACGGTCAGGTGTTTCGTCTCCTTCGCTCCGAGATCGACCTGGAAAACCAGTTCGTCGAGACTTCCGTCGTCATCGTTGTCGATCGCCTGTGTCAACAGATCCGTCGTCCCCGAGTAGACGTGCACCGTCCGCAAGTCGGTGAACGGCAGTTGCTGCTTCAACGCCGCGGAGCTGAGCGTGATCGTTTCCGCCGGACGATCGACCGCCGTCGGATTCACCACCGTCACCGGCAGCGGCGCCGGCATCGACGTCTGCTGCAGCGTCATCGCCGCCACCAGCGAGAGGAAACACAGCGTTCTGATCATTCGCGCCTCACTTCTTTTTCGGGAAGTAATGGAAAGTGTTGAGGCGCTTCTGCACCTCGAAGTTGCGGAGCATGGTGGTGACTTCCGCGCCCGCCAGCAGCACTGCGCCGAAGCCCTGCATCGCCTTCGGGTCGGTTGGACGGTTGTAGTAATACACCGCGTCGTAGGCGGCGGTGGTCTGTACACAAGCCCCGTCGAGAGTTCCGTCGGGCCGGACGCGCGCCTCGACCGCGCGCCAGCCCGCCTGTGCGGCGGGCGCATAGACCGGCTGCAACCAGCCGCGGTTCACACCTCGCGCAATGGCAAAGGTGAACATCGCCGACGCCGACGTCTCCAGATAGCTGTCGCTCTTGTCGAGCAGCTGATGCCACATGCCGGAGCCGCTCTGGAGCGCCACCGCGCCCTGCGCGCCGCGGCGGTAGATCTCGAGCACTTTGGCACGCTGCGGATGGTTCTCCGGCATGACGCTCAAGAGCTCTGACATCGCCATGATCGCCCAGCCTGCGCCCCGCCCCCAGTAGAAATGCGGGTCCACCGGTTCGTGCGCGAACCACGAGTGATCGAACAAGCCGGTCTGCGGATTCATCAGCCGTTCCGAGTACTGGATCACCTGCCTCGCGGCATCGTCGAAATACTTCTGATCGCCGGTGAGGTCTCCCATCTGCGCCAGGAAGGGGATGCTCATATACATGTCGTCGGACCACACCGAGATCGGGTGCGGGCGCGGCCGCGACAACGTACCGTCAGGCATCCGCTGCATCTTGTTCGAGATGAAGTCTGCGATCATGTCGATCACCGGCTTGTAGCGGGGATCCTTGTCGCGCTTGTAGAGGCGGATCAGGGCGGCACCAATCGCGCCGCAGTCATCGAGCTCGTGGAACTCCATCAATCGCCGCAGTCCGCCCGGCTGCGGACCGAACTGCTTCGCCTGTGCCCGGAAATAGTCGACATGGTCGAAAATGAACTGAAAGTTCTTGCGGGTGTATTGCTCGAACGCCTTGTCCCCTGTCACGTCCGATACCTGGAGCATCGCTGCCAGCGTGACGCCCATCGAGTAGGTCCAGTCGTTGAACTCCCCGCCGCGAGCGTCGATTCCGGCCGTCCGAATCGGCCTGGTCAGATCGGTGAGGGGCTGCCCGGTCGCGGTATCGATGATCCGATACGGCGTCGAGCGCTCGAAGAAGGCGCGAATGCGATCGAGTGGAGCCCTGATCTCCGCCTCGGTCGGCAGGGTGTAATCAACCCCGGGTGCGATCGACGGCCACTGAAAATCCGGCTCGCTGCGGCCCGGCCTCTGCGGCTGCGGCGCCTGCGGCGGGCTCGGCGCGTTCTGCGCCGTCAGCGTCACGCCGGCCGCGAGTGCCGCTCCAATCAGCGAGGCAAGACCCGTTCGCATCACGCTCTCCTCCCTTGCGCCCACAGCCGCGGCGCGGTATTGGTATATCCACTCAGTGGCCGACGACGCAAGAGGATTTCACACGGCGGACCTGGCAGAGGTAGACCGGAAGGTTGAAGCTGTCGCTGCCATCGCTCGAAGTGAACACCTGCCTGGCATCCTTCTGTCAGCGCAGCACAATTTCGCCTGGCTCACCGGAGGGCGCCACAACCGGGTGGACGGCTCGCGGGAAACGGGCGTCGCACACCTTCTCGTCGCGGCCGACGCCCGGCGCTGGGCCATCGCGAGCAACATCGAATCCCGACGCATCTCGTCGGAAGTGCTCGCCGGCCTCGGGTTCGATGTCGTCGAGTTTCCATGGGCGGACGAACGCGCCGATCCCATGCTGCCGATGCGCCTGGCCACGGAGATGCTCGGTAGCGACGAAGCAGGGGCCGACACGGCCGGGCGCTCTGTGCGTTCGGTTGAATCACTCCTCTCCCGCGCCCGTTCTCAGCTCTCTGCGCCAGAACTGACGCGCTATCGTGCCCTTGGCGCCGATGCCTCGCGCGTTGTCGGACAAGTCGCGCGACGGGTTCAGCCGGGTCAGCGGGAAGATGACATCGCACGTGCCCTTGGCAGCGGGTTGATGCAGGCCGACATGCGTCCCGTCGTGGTGCTCGCCGGTGCGGATGAGCGGATTGCGATGTACCGCCACCCGGTTCCAACGAGCCGCGCGTGGGAACGGCGTCTGCTCCTGGTCGTCTGCGCCGAGCGGTACGGCCTGGTCGTGGCCCTCTCACGCATCGTGAGTTCGCGGCGGGACGCTGAGCTCGACAGGCGGACACGCGCCTGCGCGGAAGTGTTCGGCCAGATGACCGCTGCGACAGTCGACGGTTCCCGTGCTTCCGCCATATTCAGAGCCGCGCAGTCGGCATATGCGCATGCCGGATACGAGGGTGAAGAGCGACTGCATCACCAGGGCGGGGCCATCGGTTACCGCAGTCGCGAATGGGTCGCGCACCCAGCCTCGGGCGAAGTCGTACGCGCGCCCCAGGCGTTCGCCTGGAATCCTTCGATCGCCGGGACCAAGGTCGAAGAAACGTTCCTGCTTCACGACGATGCCCGGATTGAAGTCATTACCCACGATCCCGCATGGCCGGTCATGGACGTCGACGTCCGCGGAACACCACTACGTGTTCCCCTCGTCCTCACTCGAACTGCTGCAGATGTTGCATAGAGTTGATCGAGCATGAGCGCGCATCGTAGTCGCATCGTCGCAGTCGCAATGCTTGCGCTGACCGCGACCGAGTGTGCGGACGCACAAGGCCAGGTTCGCTGGCAGGACGTCCTCGAACAGCCGGCGTCGTGGTACGCGACGGCGCAGGCCCGCGCGGCAGCCGAGGCGGTACTCCTCTACCAGCGTCCGTCTGGTGGATGGCCGAAGGACATCGACATGATGCGGCCGCCGGCCGAGAGGACTCCGCCAACGCGGCCGGACGCGACGATCGACAACGGCGCCACCACCACGCAGATCCGCTTGCTTGCGTTCGTGGCCGGCGCAAATGGCAGCCCTCGAGGGCTGCACTACGTTGATAGCGCGATTCGCGGCATCGACTACCTGCTCCAGGCGCAGTAC
>Ga0126305_10001512_pt1 | contig 10372 bp, 8 predicted proteins | sample Plot26_FD_92536 | JGI IMG/M metagenome (GOLD analysis project Ga0126305, IMG submission 92536) | Serpentine soil microbial communities from UC McLaughlin Reserve, CA, USA - Plot26 | ecosystem: Environmental > Terrestrial > Soil > Grasslands | place: USA: UC McLaughlin Reserve, Lake County...
CGCGATCCTCGCCGCGAAGCTCGGCTTCTCGGCCGCCGTGAAGTGGGACGCGTACTTCGCGCGCTACGACAACCTCCCGCAGGCATACACGATGATCGGCGGCCCGCAGGAGGGGTGGCCGCTGCGCCCGAGCTACCACCTCACGCACCTGCTGACGTCGACGACCCGCCCCGGCTGGCGAGTGGTCGGTGTCGACGGCTCCTCCGGGTCGAAGCTCGTCGTCGGGTACGCGGGGCCGGCGGGAGAGCTCACGGTGATCGGCCTCGACACCGCCGGCGCGACGACGAACGGGATCGCGACGACGATGTCGAGCTTCGACGTCGGCGGCTTCGCGCCGCACGCGCGCCTCTCGCTCGTGCGCTGGAACACCGACGGCACGGGCACCGTCGGGAAGCCGATCCGGTTGCAGGCGAAGGCTGCGGGAACCGTCCACCTCGGAGTCCCGCTGCAGGCCGTGTTCGCGCTGACGACGCTGCCTCTCTCGTAGGCGCGGCGCGGGTCCGCTTGTGACACTGTGTCACAAGCAACGATTGTGACCTCGCGTTCGACCCTCGCTGGTCTTGCGCGACCGCGGCGGAGGTCGCGACCACGGCGCGGGCGCCGGCCGAGCCGCCGCCCGCGCGTGGTCGAGCTAGCTTCCCTTCGTCGGGTACACCGGCGGGAAGACGAGGTCCTTCCAGTTGCCCGGCATCTTCGAGAGCTGGTTCGTCTTGACCATGAAGTTCGCCGTCCGCATCATCCCGAGCGGCCGCGTCGTCCACGTCAGCGCCGGCCCCTTGAGGCCCGGGTCCTTCGCGACCAGCCACTGCTTGAACTGGCGCCAGGTCGGCGTTCCGCCCGCGTCGTCCTGAAGGATGTGCGCGACCCTGTCCGGGTTCTTCTTGATCAGGTTCTGCATCGCTGCGATCTGGTTGTAGAAGAACTTCCCGAACGCCGTGTGCTCGTCGTAGAACTTCTGTGTCATCACCGTCACGAGGAAGGTGTGGGCGCCGAAGTAGTTGTACGACTTGCCGACGATGTGCGCGCCGCGGACCTTCTCCTGGAACTGAAACGGCGGCGAGGTGAAGTGGGCGTCGATCTGCCCCGTCAGGAGCGCCTGCATCCCGTCGGGGTGGTCGAGCGCGACGAGCCCCGAGTCGAGCGCCTTCGAGTCGCCGAGCTTGACCTGCGCCATCTTCCGCAGCGCGACCGCCTGGATCGACGTGTTCGTCGGCGTCGCGATCCGCTTCCCCTTCAGGTCGGCGACCGTCTTGATGTTCGGGTCCTTCGCCATCAGCCAGAGGTCGCCGAGGTTGAGCGGCGCGATCACCTTCCAGTTGACGCCGCGGGCCCAGCCGACGAGAAACGGGCCGGTGCCGACCGCGCCGATCTCGATGTCGCCGGTGATGACGCCGTTCGTGATCGGCGTCCCGGAGGCGAGAACCTTCCAGTCGACGGTCGTGCCCGGATACTTCTTCTCGATCAGACGCTGCTGCTTCATCAGGATCAGCGGCGCGTACCCGAGGCCCGGCTGGTAGGCGATCGTGATCTTCGACGGGAGGTCGGCGTGGCTCGCCGAGAGACCGACCGCCGTGAACACCGCGAGCGTCGCCGCGGCCAGCACCGCTGCGAGCGCGATCAGACGTGTCTTCAAATCCGTAGCCCCTTTCGTTCGCTCAGGAAGTCTTCATGCCCCACCGGACGACGGTGTGCCGCTCCAGCAGGTTGAACAGCGTCTCGAAGAGGACGCCCAGCCCGGCGATCATCAGCAGCGCCGCGAACATCTTCGGCGGGAGCAGGTTGAGCCGCGCGTCGTTGATGTAGTTGCCGAGCCCGCCCTTCGCACCCGCGACGCCGAACACGAGCTCGGCCGCGATGATCGTCCGCCACCCGAAGGCCCACGCGGTCTTCAGACCGGTGACCGCGTACGGGAGCGCGGCCGGCGCGAGCACGTCGGTGATGATGCGGACGCGCCGCAGGCCGACGTTGCGGCCGACCGAGACGAGCGTCTGGTTCGTGGTCTTGAACCCGGTGCTGACTGCGATCGCGAGCGGCCAGATGGTCGCGTTTGCGAGCACGAACAGGATCGCCGTCTCGTTGAGCCCGAAGATCAGCATCGCGAGCGGCAGCACCGCGACGCCCGGCAGCGGGTTGAGGACTGCGGTCAGGAACGCGAGCACGTCCGCTCCGAACTTCGACAGCGTGGCGAACGCGACGAGCAGCGCGGCGATCGCGATCCCGATCCCGATCCCCTCGAAGAGCAGGCGCAGCGTCGTCCACGTCGAGTGCGCGAGGCTCCCGTCCTTCCAGCCGTCCCAGACCGCCTCGACCGCCTGCCGGGGCGTCGCCATCACGAGCGGCCCCTTGTGCACCGCGTACAGATGCCAGAACACGACGAGCACGGCCGCCACGACGGAGTAGCGAAGGACGGCGGGGAGGCGGCCCCAGCCGAGGACGCGCGGCTTCGACGGTGTCGCGAGCGCCTCAGTCGATGCCGCCAAGACTCTCCTCCTCGTCGAGAGCGTCCTCCTCGTCCACGGCGAGCAGCGCGCGCAGGTGTCCGCGCATGCGGCTGTACTCCACCGTCTCCGGTCCGCCGAGGTCGCGCAGGTCGACGATCTCCAGCACGCTCGACGGTGCGTTCCCGAGCACGACGACGCGGTCGCCGAGCACGAGCGCCTCCTCGATCGAGTGCGTGACGAACATCACGGTCACGTTCGTCTGGTCGACGATCCGGTTCAGCTCCGCCTGCAGCCGCTGGCGCGTGATCGCGTCGAGAGCGCCGAAGGGCTCGTCCATCAGCAGCACGGTCGGCTCGAGGGCAAGCGCGCGCGCGATCGCGACCCGCTGCTTCATGCCCCCCGAGAGCTGGTGCGGGTAGCGGTCGGCCGCGTGCCCGAGGTGCGTCAGCTCGAGGAACTCGCGCGCGGTCTCCTTCGCGCTGCGCCGCGACCGCCCGTTCACGCGCAGCGGATAGGCGACGTTGTCGATCACCGTCCGCCACGGGAACAACTGGTCGAACTCCTGGAAGACGACGGCGCGGTCCGGCCCGGGCGCCAGCGTCTTGCGGCCGGAGACGGTGATCGAGCCGCCGACGGGCGCGATGAACCCCGCGATCGCCTTCAGCAACGTCGACTTTCCGCAGCCGGAGGGGCCGATCACGATCATCTTCTCGCGCGGGCGGACGTCGAAGGTCGCATGGCCGACGGCCGTGTGGAACGCGTCCCCGACCCAGTAGCCGAGGCGGACACCGTCGACGCGGACGAGTGCCGTCCCCGTGTCGCCCGCCGTCCTGACGGCCGTTCCGATCGCGACTTCGTCCATTAGCGATCCTTGTAGCAAAGATAAGTCATAGGCGCTGTGGCATGCGTCGCGGCCGCCGCTCCGGCGGATAATCGCACGTTCGGGGCGCGTGCCGCGGTTGGCGGGCGCGGGTGAGCCGCCCTGGGGTGATCGACGTCCTCGATCACGGTTTGACACACGCCCGAGGACGTGAGAGATATACGAAATTCTACGGAGAGGGCGGGAAACCTTGAGAGAGAGAACACGCCGGCTCACAGCCGTACTCGGGCTGGCCGCAGTCGCGATCGCCGCCGCCGCGTTCGGCGCACGCGAGTCGAGGACGACGCCGCCGCCGACGGCGGCCGCACATGCGAAGAACATGCCCCTCTGGACGCGCGGACGCGAGCTGCAGCGCGGCCAGTCGGGCGAGGAGAACGAGAACACGGCGGCGGCAGAGGAGTATGCGAGCCGCGCGTATCCCGCCGACGACATCACCTGGGAGCAGACGCAGACCGCGATGGCCGCGGCGGCGAAGCTCGGATCCGTCGGTCCCTCGCTCTCACCGAAGTGGGATGCCGTCGGGCCGACGACGCTCGACGTCGACCGGCTCGGGACGCAGACCTATCAGCGCGGAACGCAGTGGTCCGGCCGCATCACCGCGATGGCGGTCGACCCGAAGTGCAAGCCGGATCGGTGCACCCTGTACATCGGTGCCGCCGGAGGCGGCCTCTGGCGGACGACGAACGCGCTCGAGACGACGCCGCACTGGAAGTCGATCTCCGACGACGTCCCGTCGAATGCCGTGGGCTCCGTGGCGGTCGACCCCAACGACCCGACCGGCAAGACGATCTACCTCGGTACGGGCGAGTCGAACGGGAGCGACAGCGAGGCCGGCATCGGCCTCTACCGCACCACCGACGGCGGCGCGCACTGGGCGCTCCTCCCGGGCTCTCAGGCCGTGGCCGCGAAGCGCGGCATCGCGGGCCTCGCAGTCGATCCGCAGAACCCGAGCCACATCCTGATCGGCACCGGCGCCGGCCTCAACGGCAGCTCCGGGAACGGCGGCGGCAGCTCGGCGATCCCGGGCGCGCCCGCGATCGCGCTGTACGGGTCGACCGACGGCGGCGCGACCTTCACCGTCTCGCGGGCGGGAACCGCGCACGAGATCCGGTTCGACCCTGTCAATCCGTCCGTGGTGTACGCCGTCTTCACCGGCGGCGGCCTCTGGCGCTCCGACGCGGGCGGCGCGGCCGGAACGTGGCAGCAGATCTTCCAGGGCACCCGCTCGCGGTACACGTTCTCGGCCGTGAAGCAGGCGAACGGGAAGACGCGCATCTACCTCGCCGACTCGAGCGGTGGCGGCGAGCGCGGCCAGGCGTATCGGGTCGACGACGCGCGAGCGCCGGCGGCCTCGCTGACCGCGTCGAACAACGCCGCGTGGACGCGGCTCTCCAGCCCGGTCGACGGAACGCCCGGGTACGCGAGCTGGGACTACTGCGGCGGGCAATGCACCTACGACATGTTCATCTCGTCGCCCGCCGACCGGCCCGACATGGTCGTGCTCGGCGGCCTCATGAACTACAACGAGCTGCCGCCGTACGGCGGCCCCGGCACCGACCGCTCGTCCGGCCGCGCGGTGCTCCTCTCGACGGACGCCGGCCAGAACTGGACCGACCAGACCGGCGACGCGCAACTCCCGGGCGAGTCGATGCACCCCGACCAGCACGCGATCGCGTTCGTCCCGGGCAACCCCGACGTGATGTTCGTCGGCTCCGACGGCGGCGTCATCCGCACGAACGGCCAGTACAGCGACATCTCGTCGCAGTGCGACTCGCGCGGCCTCAGCCCGCTCTTCCTCGCCGACTGCAAGGCGTGGCTGAAGCGGGTGCCGACGCGGCTCGAGCCGATGAACGCCGGCCTCGCGACGCTGCAGTTCCAGGCGATCGCCGTCAACCCGCACAACCCGGCGGGCGAGGCGCTCGGCGGCACGCAGGACAACGGGTCGCTCAGCTACCACGGGTCGACCTCGTGGTTCCTCGGCCTGACCGGCGACGGCGGCGACGCCGGGTTCGACCCCGTTGACCCGAACCGGCGCTTCCACTCGTACTTCACCGGGTGGCTGGACATCAACTACGAGGGCGACAACCCGCCCACGTGGCTGTGGGTCGCCGACCCGATGGCCGCAGCCGGCGGCTTCGCGTTCTACTCGCCGATGATCATGGACCCCGTTCGCGTGAAGACGATCTTCGTCGGCGGGACGCGGGTCTTCCGGACCCAGGAGCTCGGCGGCGACCGCGCCTTCCTCGAAGAGCACTGCAACACGACGTTCGAAAACGGCAAGGGCGACCTGATCGGGAGCGGCCAGTGCGGCGACTTCAAGCCGCTCGGCACGACGCCGCTGACGTCCGCGACGCTCGGCTCGAAGCCAGTCGGCAACGCGTCGTCGATCGGCCGCGGCCTCGACGAGGGAACGCTGTGGGTGGCGACCTCCCGCGGACGCGTGTTCGTCTCGCAGAACGCGAACGCGCCCGAGGCGTCGGTGACCTACAAGCGCATCGACACCGACGCCCAGCCCGGTCGCTTCGTCTCGTCGACCACCGTCGACACGACGAACCCGAACCACGCGATCGTGACGTTCTCGGGCTACAACTCGAACACGCCGACGGCGCTCGGCCACGTCTTCGACGTCGTGTTCGACCCGGTCGCCGGCACGGCGACGTGGACCGACCTGTCGCACGACCTCGGCGACCTGCCGATCACCGACAGCGCCTACGACGCCGTCACCGGCGACGTCTACGTCTCGACCGACTTCGGGGTCTACCGCCTCGCGAGCGGGTCGACGACGTGGACGACGGCCGCGGAGGGGCTGCCGCGCGTGGCGGTCTACAGCCTGACCCTGGCGGCGGGCAAGCAGGACGACGCCCGGATCCTGTGGGCGGCGACCCACGGCCGCGGCGCCTACCAGATCCGCATCAAGTAACGGACTGCACGGGGCGGCGCGCTCGAGCGAGCGCGCCGCCCCACTCCGCCCGCAGGCTCCCGGCCTCGTCGCGGCCGACCCGCGGCTCGTACACGGCGCCGACGGCGACGCGAGGCGCCGTGCCCGCCGCGAGCGCGGCCGCGCCGAGCGCGGTCGTCTCGCGCTCGGCGGCGACCTCGACCGGCACGCCGAGCAGGTCGGCCTGCAGCTGCATCAGGAACCCGTTGGCGCTCGCGCCGCCGTCGGCGCGCAGGACGGAGACGCGCTCGGGCAGCGCGTCGACGACGTCCGCGACCTGGTGCGCCATCGCCTCCAGCGCCGCGCGCACGAGGTGCGCGCGGGTCGTCCCGCGCGTGATCCCGGCCACAAGGCCGCGCGCGTCCGGGTCCCACCACGGCGACCCGAGGCCCGTCAGCGCCGGCACGAACACGACGCCTTCTGCCGAGTCGACCGACCGCGCGAGCGCCTCGCTCTCCGCCGCGTCGCCGAGGACGCCGAGCCCGTCGCGGAGCCACTGGAGCGCGGCGCCGCTCGTCAGGATCGCGCCTTCGAGTGCGTACCCGTCGGCGGCGGCGGTCTTCAGCAGCCCGGCCGGCGGCGCGGACGCGTCCGTGCCGCTGTGGACGAGGACGAAGCTGCCGGTGCCGTACGTCGCCTTCGCCTCGCCCGGCGCGTGGCAGCCCTGGCCGAAGAGCGCCGACTGCTGGTCGCCCGCGAGCCCCGCGACCGTGACGCGCGCGCCGAGCAGCGAGCCCTCGCCCACGATGCCGGCCGACGGGACGACGCGCGGGAGCAACGCGCGCTCGACGCCGAAGAGCGCGAGCAGCTCGTCGTCCCACTCGAGGGTGTCGAGCGACGCAAGCAGCGTCCGCGACGCGTTCGTCCGGTCGGTGACGTGCGCGTCGCCGCCGGTCAGCCGCCACACGAGCCACGAATCGACGGTGCCGAACGCGAGGCGCTCCGGCGGAAGCTCGGTCCGCGCGAGTAGCCATTCGAGCTTCGTCGCCGAGAAGTACGGGTCCGGGACGAGACCGGTCCGCTCGCGCAGCAGCTCCGCGGGAAGCTCGCGGCAGCGTTCGGCGGTTCGCCGGTCCTGCCACACGATCGCGGGCGCGACCGACCGCCCCGAGGCGCGCTCCCAGAGCAGCGTCGTCTCGCGCTGGTTCGCGATCCCGATCGCACGCAGGTCGCCCGCGGCGACGCGCGCGTCGCGCAGTGCCGCCTCCGCCGCCGCGAGCACCGTCGCCCAGATCTGCTCCGGGTCGTGCTCGACCCATCCCGGTCGCGGAAAGTGCTGCTCCAGCTCGGCGTACCCGCGTCCGGCCACGCGCAGGTCGCCCTCGACGACGAGGCACGTCGTGCCCGTCGTCCCCTGGTCGATCGCCAGGATGGGGGAGCTCAGATGCCGGACTTCCAGTCGCGGAACGCCTCGAGCAGGGCCGCCTCGGCGTCGGGCGGGACCGCCTCGGGCTCCAGCCGGCCGACGGCCGAGACCGTCGCGCGCAACTGCTCGACGTACCGCGTGCACCCGCTGCACGCCGCCAGGTGCTGCTCGAACCGCGCACGCTCCGCGGGCGCCAGTGCGCCCTCGAAGTAGTCCGTGACGAGCTCCACCAGTTCGCGGCAGCTCAGCTGCTCGACTTGATTCACGCGCCAACCTCTGGTTGGACACTCATTCCTCGTCGCCCTTCAGGTAGTGCTCCAGCGCCGCCCGCACCTTCGAGCGCGCGCGATGAAGCAGGACTCGTTGATTGGTCTCGCTGATTGACAAAGCGTTACACACCTCTTCCGACGTCCAGCCCTGGACGTCGCGGAGCGTGATCACCGCGCGCTGGCTCGCGGGCAGCTCGGCGATCGCCGCGTCGAGCCGGGCGCGCGTCTCGGCTTCGACGAGCCGCTCCTCGGGCAGCTCCGCGGGCGCCGACGCCCAGTGTCCCGGCCAGCGCGGGTCGTCGTCGGGCCGGAAGCGGTCGGGGTCGACCGCCGGCTCGGGGACCGTTCCCGGCGACTGGAGCGACGAGAACGGAATGGTTCGTCCCTCGCGCTGCCCGCGCGTCTTCGCCGTGTTGGTGAGGATGCGGAAGATCCACGTCTTCAGCGACGACCGGCCCTCGAAGCGGTCGAGGCCGCGCAGGACGCCGAGCCACGTCTCCTGCACGACCTCCTCGGCGACCGCGCGCGACGGGACGTAGATCAGGGCGACGCGGACGAGCGAGGAGTGGAGCTCCGCGACGAGCATCCGGAACGCGTCCTCGTCGCCGGCGCGAAGCGCGGCGACGATCCGGGCGTCGTCGCGGGCGGTGGTTGCGGCTGCTGCCTCCACGCGCGGACCGTACCGCGGGCGGTGGAGGGACGCACGTCCCTCCACCGCCCGCGGCTGACCTACCGCGCGGCGATCCCGGCGGCGCCGGCCGGAAGGCCGCCCGCGGACGCGACGGGCTCGAGCGAGCCGTCGTGCGCGATCCGGAAGCCCTGCACCTCGTGCAGGCCGTCGACGAGCACGTACAGGAAGTGCCCGTTCTCGCTCACGGTCTCGTCCAGCGGGTGGCTCGTCGCGCCGAGCTGCGTCGAGCCGAGCAGCGCGAGCGAGCCGTCGTGCGCGACCGTGAACCGCGAGATCGAGCCGCTGCCGGCATTCGCGGTGTACGCGTAGCGGCCGTCCTTCGAGACGACGAGCCAGCACGCGGCGGCCTGGTGCGTCAGCACCGGCCCGGTGACGACGCTCAGCGCGCCATCGTCCTCGAGCGTGTACGAGGTGGCGGCGCTCTCGCCGGGGCCGGCGTTCGCGTCGGACACGATCAGGCGGTCGTGGTTGTCGAAGTCGAACCCGAACGGCGCCGCGCCGGTCGACGGGGTCGACACGGGCGCCGACGCGTAGCCGTGGTCGACCGCGAAGGTGTCGATCGTGTTGGAGCCGCGCTCGGTCACCACGAGCGTCGAGCCGTGGCGGCTGAACTGGATCTGCGACGGAACGGCGGCGCCGACGGACAGCGACCGCGTCGAGCCGGCGAGCGGGGTCAGCCCCGTCTTGCGCAGCGCGAGCCCGCTGATCGTGCCCGACCCCGCGTTGAGGACGTAGACGAGGCCCTGGTGCTCGGTGACGCTGGTCGGGTTGTCGCCTCCGGACGGGACGGTGTTCAGCAGCTCGAGCCCGTCGCGGGCGGCGGCGAACGCCGAGACGGTATGGCTCGCGGCGTTGACCGCGAGGACGTGGCGGCCGTCGCCCGACACGACGATCGAGCCCTGCGAGCCGAGCCCGGCGCCCGTGCCGAGCCCTCCGGTCGCGTAGGTGCCGGCCGGCGTGAGGGAGCCGTCGGCCGCGCGGGCGAAGACGGCGACGGCGTTCCCCGCCGGCGAGTTGGTGAGGGTGTAGACGGCGCCGGCGGTGTCGGGTCCGGCGCCCGCGGCGGCGGCGGTGGCGAAGACGGCGAGCGCCGAGGCCACGACGAGCAGAAGCAGTCGCTTCACGGGAACTTCCTCCTGAGGTGAGGGGGAGCGGCTCTCCCCCGGCTGCTGCTACTGACTCGGCTCCGCCGCGGGCGTTACAGCCGCCTCGTTCCTCTGGTGGCGCCGGCGCAGGGCGAGCCCGCCGGCGACGAGCAGCAGCACCTCGACGATCGTGATCGCGAGGCGGTTCAGCACCGTCGCGCCGAGCGCCGCGGCGGGCGACGTGACGGCGAGGAGCAGGCCGTACATCGACGCTTCGCGCGGCCCGAGTCCGGAGGGCGCGAACACCGACAGGACGGCGACGATCGCGCCGACCGCGCCGACGCCGCCCAGGAACGCAACGGTCTCGATCGCGGGGTCGCCGCCGACCGACCGGACGAGGAAGAACAGCGCGACGCCCCCGACGACCCACGTGAAGCTGTAGTAGGCGAGCAGCCCGACGAGCGTCGACGAGCGCAGCGGCCGAACCTGCTGGCCTCCCAGCCGCCGGACGAAGAACGACGCCATCGGACCGAAGATGCGCGGGTGCAGCAGGCCGACGACGACGACGGCGAAGACGACGAGCGGCACGAGCGGCGCGTCGACGCCGTCGACGGTCGCCAGGCTGACCACGAAGACGATCACGCCCGCGACCGCCGAGACGCCCGCCTCGAGGAGGATCGACGCCGTCACGAGCCCCGTGTC
>Ga0126305_10001514_pt1 | contig 10370 bp, 11 predicted proteins | sample Plot26_FD_92536 | JGI IMG/M metagenome (GOLD analysis project Ga0126305, IMG submission 92536) | Serpentine soil microbial communities from UC McLaughlin Reserve, CA, USA - Plot26 | ecosystem: Environmental > Terrestrial > Soil > Grasslands | place: USA: UC McLaughlin Reserve, Lake County...
AAAAAGTTAAGAAGAGAAGTAATAGATTATTATCAATTGCACTCCGCAAGAATGCAGCATTTGCAACAGGGGGAATGCATCGTTGCGATGCAACAATTGCAGCAAGAGGGTAAAATAAAATACTGGGGAATTTCATTAAACACATTTGATCCATTGCCCGAGGCAGGTTTTTTTATACAAAATAAGATCGGGAATGGGTTTCAACTGGTATTAAACTTACTTAATCAGAAAACTTTACCACTATTGAAGGGATCAGCCCAGGATGGATATGGGATAATTGTAAGAATGGCATTACAATTCGGATTACTTACGGGTAAGTTTGACAACGAGGTTAATTTTTCTGCAAACGATCACCGTAAGAACAGACTTATAAAAGTGGTAATTGATGCTTCAAATAATGCATTGAACCCGGTTTGGGCGTTATGTAAAAAATATAATTGCAGCAAAACGCAACTAGCCTTAAGTTATATTCTCAGTTATCCGGAAGTATCAACCATCATCGCTGGTATAAGAACTGCTGAGCAGGTGCAACTAAATACAACTGGCTTATTTCAATTGGACAGTAATGACAGATTACTGATAGAACAACTCGGCGCAACAGATTTTGTTCACGTGATGGATTTAATACAAAAACAAGGTTAAGCAAAAGCTGCAAGAGCGTTTTTGATACGGCTGATGGTTTCTTCTTTTCCTAAAATTTCAGCGATATCAAATACGCCAGGTCCGAATTTTCCGCCTACGAGCATGATCCGTAATGGCAGCAGGATCTCTCCTGGTTTTATTTGATTTGCAGCAGCTAATTCTTTGAAATTACTTTCAAGTGTAATTGCGTTCCAATCATTTTTGAATTCATAATTATGGATCAGTTCAGCAAAGAATAATTGCTTGGCTTCAGTCCATTTTGGTTTCACCGCATCGACATCCCATTTTTCCGGCGACGTAAAAAAGAAATATGACTGATCATAAAAGTCAGTGAGTAAAGTGCATCGGTCTTTTACCAGCCCAATAACTTTTCTTAAGACAGCAGTATCAATGCTAGTAATACCTCTTTCTTTGAAAAGGGTTCTGACTCCTGACTCCAGACTGCTGACTTCCGACTTCTTCATCCATTCATGATTGAACCATTTTGCTTTTTCATAATCAAATTTGGCTCCGCCACTATGGACCCTTTCAATCGAAAATTTTTCGATCAGTTCTTCTTTGGTAAAAATTTCCTGTTCGGTTCCATCATTCCAACCCAGTAATGCAAGTAAATTGATAAAGGCTTCAGGTAAAAAGCCTTTCTCCTTAAATCCTTCTGTCAGCTCATTTGTTTTTGGGTCGGTCCAGTTCATTGCAAAAACAGGAAACCCATATTTCGCACCATCACGTTTACTTAGTTTGCCATTTGGACCAAGTATCAAAGGCAGATGGGCCCATTGGGGCATTTCGTCTAACCCGAATAAATATTTCCATAATAATATATGTACCGGCGCACTGGGAAGCCATTCTTCTCCACGAAATGCATGAGAAATTTTCATGAGATGATCATCAACTACTACGGCCAAATGATAAGTCGGCATTCCATCTGCTTTCAATAAAACCTTATCATCGATCGTGGAGGTATCAAAACTCACGTCGCCACGGATAATATCATTAAACGAGACTGTTTCATGTTGCGGCATTTTTATTCTTATAACATGCCGAACGCCTTCATCAAGTAATTTCTTTGTTTCGTCAGCAGCCAGCGAAACTGAATTTTTCATTTTCATTCTTATACGGCCATCATATTGGGGAGAAGGGTTTTGTTCTGTCTTGAGATCCTGCCGCATTTTTTCCAGGTCTTCAGGCGTATCAAAAGCATAATACGCATGACCATCTTTTACCAATTGTTCAGCATAATTTCTGTACAGCTCTTTTCTTTCACTCTGGCGGTAGGGTCCATAGCTACCAGCATTTACCGGGCTTTCCGTTGGTTCAAGCCCGGCCCATTTTAAACAATTGAAAATATATTCTTCAGCCCCCGCCACATAACGGCTTTGATCAGTGTCTTCGATCCTTAAAACAAAATCCCCATCATGTTTTTTTGCAAAAAGATAATTGTATAAAACCGTTCTCATACCGCCAAGATGCAAGCCACCGGTAGGCGAAGGTGCAAATCTTACCCGTACTCTTTTATCCATAGACGGCAAAGATAAGTTTCGAAAATCTTCAACAGGCAGCAATAAAAAAACCGTCCGAAGACGGTCTTTGATTCGTGGGTTCGGATAACTTATGGCAGCAGTATTGTTCTGGGTGGATTGCCGTCAATAGTTATCGTCGCAATATTGTCGCAAGTGCCATCACCAAAATCCAAAATGGCGAAATCGTTCTCTCCTTGTATTTTCATTTTACCTTTAGTAACGTTATGACAAGTAGTTTTCTTTTCAAGGGCTTCTGTTATCGTTACGGTCCTGGTTTTACCGGCAGGGTTGGTTACGGTATGATTACCGGTAACTGAATACACGTCATCTAAAAGATTCAACGGAGTACTTGCACCCGCTGTTTGTATGACATTTTTAATTCCTTCATGTAACCAATAGTAACCGCCAAGGGGCTCGATCACCCTGCCATTAGTAATTTGTCTTGACCAGCTTATACCGCTGGGTGTGCTGGTATTTGTCCAGGTAATAGTTCCTTCTACTTTAAATCCTGCTGCATAATAATTATCAAATGTCATGGTAGCAGTGCTCCCCGGATTATGCAAATAATCGGATAGGGTAATATTGATCTTTCCTTTTCGTGCAATTCCATCTGCGCTAACGCACCCGGTTCCGAAATCAATAACGATCGTTTTTGGAAATGTGCTTTGAGGTGTTACGGTAACGGTGGCACAACTGAGTGTGTTGGTAGTTTCAACTGTTCCAGTAGGTCTGTAAAGTCCTGAATTCATGGAAGCTTCAAAAAATACAACGGTTGCATCATCGTTTATACTCTCTGATATTGCCTGGTCTTCACTTAATTTAAACGTTGTTTCAAGCTCAGGATCAGGTTCAGCTTCCTGTTTCTGACATGATACCAGGAAAAAAAGCGACGGAAGGGACAAAAGAGCAAAGATTTTTTTTAGTTTCATAAATTGAATTTTAGTTGGCAATAAGACCTACAAAAGTCTAAAACGATTAACAAGGAAAGAAATTACATTGGCAATTGTTTTTCTTCGAAAATTCACCAGCTTGTTAAAGTAACTTCACGACCAGCTTGACGGATTAATACGATAAGCGAACCATTTTAACTGAGCAGATGAAAAATTTATCTCCGGAAAATGAGAAAAAGCAGCTATTGGCAAAAGAAAATCGGTGGGTTAAGTATTATTTGGTAAAAACTCCTTTGCTGCTTAAAAAGATATATCCTTCTTACTTATGGAGCATCAATACAAAAGAGAAAACACTTTACCTCACATTTGATGATGGACCCCATCCGGAAATAACACCTTTTGTTTTACGTCAATTGAAACGCTATAATGCCCTGGCTACATTTTTTTGTATCGGGAAAAACGTTGTTTCCTTTCCGGAAGTATATAAACAAATACAAGATGAAGGCCATGCAGTGGGCAATCATACTTATAACCATTTAAACGGATGGAAAACTGAAAATGAAACATACCTTAAAGACATTGCCAAAGCATCAGAAGCGATCGATAGTGCCTTGTTTCGTCCATGTTATGGAAGGATCACAAGTTTCCAGGCTAAGAACCTGAAACAGGTAATGAAAGGAAAAGAACCAACAATAGTGATGTGGGATGTTTTGAGCGGAGATTTTGATACCGACTGTACGCCTCAGCAATGCCTCGCAAACGTGATATTTGCATCGGTTCCCGGATCAATCATAGTTTTCCATGATAGTGAGAAAGCCTTTCCCAGGCTGGAATACACACTTCCAAAAATTCTTTATTACTTCTCTGAAAAAGGATACTTATTTAAACCATTATAGGAAAATAATTATTGGTACGGTTGTATAAATAAATAGGGCCTGGGTAGAAACCCTGGCCCGTTTTTAATCCGTACCCTATGAAAACTGGTTTAAAGGTATAATAATTTTTTAATTACGGCAAAGTAATATTATGGGCTATCCCGTTAATGGTTACCTCCGCCTTATTATCACAGACTCCAGTACCGTAGTTTATGGTTGCGATCCATGGGGAATTAGTTGCAAGATTTAACCTGGCTATCCTGATAGTGCCTTTTACCAGCCAATGGCAGCTGAATTTTTTAATCAATGGTTCTGTGATCTCTGAATTCCATGCGATCAACAGATCACCTCTTTTTACTTTACCATGCGCACCACCTTCGATTTTATAGACGTCATCCAGATGAACCGAGGGAGTACATGTGCCATCAAGCTGAGTGATAGTTTTCGTGCTATTCCATTCGGTATAATTTCCATTTGGTTTGCTAAGTTTTGCATCTGTTATTGTCACTTTCCACTTATGCCGAATGCACAGAGTAGGACTGGTTGAAATTACCTCACCCTGGTTAAGAATAACGTGTCTGCCCTGCACCTTAATGCTATCAATTGTAAAATTGTCGAATTCAGTGGTAGCAGTGGCGCCAAACACAAACAACCTGTTCGTGTATACGGTGATCATTTTACCAGAGCGGGTTCTTCCATCCCTGCCAGTACATCCTGTACCAAAATCCATTATAATTTTTACGGGAAATGAATCAAGATTTCCGCTTAAACGTGTAACCGTTACATCAGGACAGGCGGTCAATCTGGCCGTTCCCCCCGAACTTCCGGGGTTCATTTGACCGAAAACACCAGTGCCGCCAAAGCCAACATCAGCATTTACGCCTAATACATTATCAAAAACTTCATTGAAAATATCGTCAGATTCAGCATCAGCTTCGGAAGAAGCCTGTGAGGTAAATTCTTCCTGGATCGTGGCATCCGCACTGCTTTCCTTTTGACAAGAACCAAATACAATAAGAGCTACAAGAACCAGGGCAGATAAACGGGCAGGATTGAAAATCAGTTTCATAATATTGATTTTGTAGGTTTACAAATAACGAACCTGTGACAGGAAATATTGAACCGGGTTTAAGCCTTTGTTAAGATTTTTCAGGCTTGTTTATCTTTGATAATCAGTATAAAAATATGATAATTGATACCCATAGTCACATTTACCTCCCCGAATTTCGGGATGATCTGGATCAAATGTTAAGCAGAGCTCAAAATGAAGCAATTACTGTGATTTTGATGCCCGCCATAGACAATGAGGTGCATCAGGCCATGCTTGAAATTGAAGCACGATATACCGGGAAATGCCTTTCTATGATGGGGCTGCATCCTTGTTCTGTGAGGGAAGGGTATAAACAGGAGCTCAAAACAGTACAAGAATATTTTGAAAAAAGAAGATTTGTGGCAGTTGGCGAAACAGGGCTTGATTTTTACTGGGATAGGACATTTACTAAAGAACAATACGATTCATTTCAAATGCAAATTGAACTGGCAAAACAATACAAGCTACCAGTGGTTATTCATTCCCGTAATTCAATTGATGAATGTATAAAGGTGATCAGGGAAAACCAGCAAGGAAATTTGAAAGGCGTTTTTCATTGTTTTTCGGGAAACGAGAAGCAGGCGAAAGAGATCATTGCTCTTGGATTTTATTTAGGAATAGGAGGGGTTGTTACATTTAAAAATTCTGGTTTGGACAAAGTGATGACGGATATTGATATGAAGAATGTAGTGCTGGAAACGGACGCTCCTTACCTGGCACCCGTTCCGTTTAGGGGAAAAAGAAACGAATGCAGTTATTTAAAATATGTGGTTGAAAAATTAGCTCAAATAAAAAATGTTAGAAAAGAAGAGGTGGCAAATATTACTACTAAGAATGCGAAAGATTTGTTCAACATCTGAAATGCTACCTGTATTTTTGCCGCCCCGGAGACCTGTCCTGATTAATCGGGATGGTTGAAGAGGTCGCGGTTTGTCGGAAGAAAGTGTGTATGAGGAAAGTATTGTTTAGTACACTCAGATTCAAAAAACATAATAATAAAATATTGGAGACTTGTCCGAGTGGTTGAAGGAGCACGCCTGGAAAGTGTGTATACCTCCAAAGGGTATCGAGGGTTCGAATCCCTCAGTCTCCGCTAATGAAACCTGAAAGATTTTATGTGTATATCCTTCAAAGCTTGAAGGATTTTTCCTTTTATGTGGGCCAGTGTAATGACCTTGATTATCGGATGTCAAAACATGCCGATGGAATGAGTAAATACACTTCTACCAAAAGGCCGTTACGTTTAGTTTATTTTGAATCATTTAATTCCAGAAGTGAAGCAATTACCAGAGAAAAGGAAATTAAAAAAATGAAAAGTAGAAAATATATAGAAAGCCTGGTTTCTGAATGGAGAAAGAGTTTAAAATAGTGGTTGAAAGAGTCCCGACCTTCGGGAGAAAGTGTGTATATCTCCAAAGGGTATCGAGGGTTCGAATGCCTCAGTCTCCGCAAATTTTAATTCATTTGTTGTTCAGGAATAATTCGTTCGATATCCTCTTTAGCTAAAGAATGCACTCTCCAGTCAGGATCATATTTCACAAACCATGAGATCCATATACTTCTTGATATGCGCATCAACCAGGGTTGCGAAACAATTAAGATAACTGCATTTGTTATCATCCAGTAAAAAAAGCGATCGTCACGGACTGACATTCCTATCAAAACAAACCATGCCAGGAATGTAGCCACACTTATTGCAACTCCCATCGCATAACTGACATAGCCGGTACCATAATAAAATCCCGGTTCTTTTTCAGTAGGCTGACCGCATACTGCACAGGTTTTGGGCATTGCCATGTTCTTTTTAAGACTAATGCTGACTTTGTTTTTTAAAAGTTTTCCTTCTCTGCATCTTGGACAACGACATGCTAAACTTGAAATAAAATAACCTCGCTTCTTTTTATTGGGCATTATTTTGTGATATAAAATGAGAAATTATTTTTTGTAAGGAAACAGCGGGGACCACACCAGGTTGTCGCCACAATATATTTCCTTTTCGAAAAAGCATAAGAGTTGGCACACTGGTAACATTATATTGAGACGAAGGCACAGGGCTTTTGTCAATGTCAACTTTGATGATCCTTATTTCATCACCCATTTTTGCACGCAGTTCCTCCAATATTGGTTTCATCATTTTGCATGGACCACACCACTCTGCAAAAAAATCAACCAGCACAGGTTTATCACCATTGATAATATCGCTAAATGTTTCGTTCATATCTTTTCGTGCGAGGCTCGCCAAAGGCGAGACGATGTCAATCCGATCGAATGGTCCGGACGGGCAACCCTCTCGTTATGTTTTATTCTCTTTCTTAAACATGCTTAAAAACAAGCCACCCATCACCGCTCCATAAGCCGTACTATTATGCCATTTTGAAGTGATCATGCAGGTACCGCTATTACATCCGACTAATTTCCAATACAAAAACCCTCCAACCGCACCTAAAAGAATGCCTATTATCATTAATTTATTTTGGAAAAGGAAAGTTTTCATAACCACAAAGGTCCGCAAAAGCATTGGAATGAGAATTGATCAATGATACTAAATTCAGGCAATACCTTTTAATATTTTGTGCCAGTAAAGCCAGGGCAAAATATACTTCTTTAATAACCACATGCTTTTTCTTGGCTTCGCCTGGTCAAACGGAAATGTTTCCATCACTTTATTATCGTAACCAAACTCCGCAAGTACGAGTTTCCCGTACCCAACGGTTAGCGGGCAACTTCCATAACCTGAATACCTTTCTGTCATTGATCTATGTTCCATCAATGCAATAAGGTTATTTACAAGGACAGGCACCTGTTTTCTTACCGCCGCACCTGTTTTTGCATTCGGCGTATTTGTAACATCACCAAGCGAAAATATGTTTTGATATTTTACATGTTGTAAAGTGTATTTATTTACGTCTACCCATCCTTTTTCATCAACTAATGAACTTTGACGAATAAAATCCGGTGCGCTTTGCGGAGGCGTTACATGGATCATATCGTAATTTTTTGTAATAGAAACACTACCTAACCCATCCATTAATCTGAAAGTTGCCTCCTTTTTATCACTGTCAATTGAAGTAAGATCGTACCTAAAATGAAGATCAATGCCATATTTATCTACCATCTTCTGTAAAGCGGCTGCATATTTCTTTATGCCAAACAACATACTACCGCCTGATACAAACTCTAAAGTGACATCTTTCAGAATTCCTTTTCTCCTCAGATAATCTGCGGTCATGTACATTACTTTTTGCGGAGCTCCGCCGCATTTTGTTGGCGTTGATGGTGCTGTAAAAAGAATTGTATCTCCGGGCTTAATAGCTTTTAAACATTCATAAGTGTAGGGCGCATACATATAGGAATAGTTACTCATAACTCCATTTTTACCGATCGTTTCTTTCAGACCCTTTATATCATTCCAATTAAGTTGTATTCCCGGGGCAACAATTAAATAGTCGTAGGTATACTTATTCCCTTGAGCAGTGATCACTTTATTTTCCTGCGGCTGAAAGAATGCGGCGGCTTCTTGTATCCACTTAACATTTGGCGGCATCACTGAAGCTTCAGTGCGGATAGTTTTCTTTATATCAAAAATCCCTGCACCGACGAGTGTCCAGGCCGGCTGATAGTAATGTTTATCGGAGGGCTCAATGATTGCAATTTGCAGCCCTTTTTTTTTGCGAAGTAATTGCGCAGCAGCAGAAATACCAGCGTTTCCACCGCCAATTATCAATACCTGGAAATGTGCCATGGCTGTGTTTGTCCCACAAACCTACCCTTTACACATCCCTTGTGAAGTGATGCAGGTCACCGTTCCAGATGATTTTCGCGATCAATTGGTGATCTTTATATAGCCGTAGCCTTCCGCCTGTTTTATTACCAGTTCGTACAAAGCATCAGGCACCGTAGTAACACCATCAAGTAATTGGTTCTTATTAATATTAAAAACCTGCATGGCATGCTCGCAGGCAGCAAAAGTTACCTTCTTGCCGGTGCCTAGTTTAACTACATCGCCGGCCACTGTCGACTTGTCTTTTACGATCATGTCCAATGCCTTGCCATAAAATACCACTTCGATCTTAGCATCGGGGTAAGAAACAAGAATGCCGTTTATCCATCGAATTACACGTTGATGGGTGGCGGTGTCACTTGTGGTCAGGTCAAAGACGATATTATAGGGCTTCTGTTGAGCAAATGATTGCAGGATGATACCCAGGAAAAATGCAGCAGTAAAAAATACTTTTTTCATACTCAGAATTTATAAACAAAAAATACGAATAAAACAGCGAAAAAAAAGGTTTGCAAAACATAGTATTGTTTTTTTTCGTAGCTTATCGGGCTTTTTTAAAATTGTAAAATTAAACCCCTTTTATTATGGATACCAACGAAACTAAAGAAGGAACTAACCGGCGTAATTTTCTTGGAACAGTTGCTACTGGTGCCGCTGCTATTGGCCTGACAAGCATTGCGCCTTCACTTTCTGCATTTGCAGGTGAAACAAAATTTGATCACAAAGTTTATGGTGATCCGGAAGAGATGTTTAAAAAGATCAATGGAAAACATCGTGTAGTATTTGATGCCCCGAAACCCCACGAACTAATGCCATTTGTCTGGCCGAGGGTTTTTTTACTTACGAATGGCGCAACGGGAAGCCCTGAAAAGGATTGTAGCGTTGTTGTGGTGTTACGGCATTCTGCGATCGGTTATGCATTCGAAGATAAGATTTGGACAAAATACAATTTTGGAAAAGTATTTGAGGCGCCGGATCCTCAAACAAAAGAACCCAGCATGAGAAATCCATTTTGGAAGCCAAAACCCGGAACTTATAGCGTTCCCGGATTTGGAGAGGTCCAGATCGGTATCGACCAATTACAACAAAGTGGTGTAATGTTTTGTGTATGTGATGCCGCAATGACTGTTTATAGCGCAGTTGTGGCTCAGCAAATGAACATGAAGGCTGAAGATGTTAAGAAAGATTGGCTAACAGGATTACTTCCGGGTATACAACCTGTGCCATCCGGGGTATGGGCATTGGGTCGTGCGCAAGAAAAGCAATGTGCTTATATTTTTGCCGGGTAGAAAATGTTTTAAAATTAGTTATTGCCCCGATTCAATCGGGGCATTTTTTTTACCTGAACTCGTATCCAACGCCTACTACTTGTGTAAGCAGATCCTGTGGCGCATCTGTTGCGTTACAACGGCCCTCGATTATTGGTGCAATGGGGGAAAACACTTTTAAATATTCTTCAATAACGGCATGAAGTGTTGCGCCCATTTTTGTAGCTTCTTTTACGCCTTCCATTCGGCAAAGCGTGGTATCAGGATCACCTTCTCTTTCACAGGCCACAAAGGAATATTGCTT
>Ga0126305_10001515_pt1 | contig 10366 bp, 12 predicted proteins | sample Plot26_FD_92536 | JGI IMG/M metagenome (GOLD analysis project Ga0126305, IMG submission 92536) | Serpentine soil microbial communities from UC McLaughlin Reserve, CA, USA - Plot26 | ecosystem: Environmental > Terrestrial > Soil > Grasslands | place: USA: UC McLaughlin Reserve, Lake County...
CTGGCCGGATCTGATGGCGCAGTGTAGGGGGCGTCTCAGGAAATTTCAAAACATTTCGCGCGATCTCGGCTTCGCCGCTGTGCGCGCAAGCTCAACAACGTCTCGACGGTCTCGCGTCTCTTCTTCACCGGGTCGATGACGATGTTCTCGGTGCCGGAACCTCCCGTTCGGGGTCCCACAATTCCGATCAGACTGGAACACAGTCCGCATTGACTACTGTGCCGAGAGCGCCTTCAGAACGTCGGCCGCAGAGACGCGGTCGCCATGCACATGGCTCGTTTTCGCGAACGTCACGATGCCCCTCGAATTGAGCACGAAGGTGGACGGATACGCTGTTTCTTTCGGCGAGTCCCATCGAAGTCCATAGGCGTTGGTGAACGAGTAATCGGGGTCGGTGAGAAAGATGAAATGCGCCGGCATCACCTTGCCGTCGGTGAACTCGCGGGCGTGGTCGATCAGGCCCTGGTTCGGCCCAGGGTACACAAAGATCACCGCTGGTGCCCCCCGATTACACCCCGCAGTTGGTGCCACGCAGCTTCGAGAGGTCTCTCGTCGAGCAGACTAGGAAGGGAACCAAACGGGGCCGGAAATATTCCGTCGGACGAGGTTGGAACAATCGAACAGCCCGGCGAATCTTCTGCGGCGTGAGGCTGCGGACTTCTGCGTTCACGGGTGCTCCGGCCATTGATGTCCAGGGACTTTTCGAGGTTCACCTGGCCGTGTCCGATCTGGCGCGAGCGATCGCGTTCTACCGTGACACAGTCGGTCTTCGTCTGGCCCATATCGAATCGGCGCGGCCGGTTGCGTTCTTCTGGATCGGTGACATTGGCAACGCCATGCTCGGACTCTGGAGTGCCGGACCGGCGCCGCAGAGGATCACGTCACATACCGCATTCCGGGTAAGCCTGGCAGATCTGCTTGCGGCGCCTGGCGCCCTCAATGCAGCTGGGGTTACGCCGCTTGACTTCGATGGCCGGCCGACCGACCAGCCGATAGTCTTTGCCTGGATGCCCGCCGCGTCGGTGTTTTTCCGCGATCCCGACGACCATCTCCTGGAGTACATCGCGATGCTGCCGCAGGAGCCACGACCTGATGACGGGATCGTGCCGTGGCGAATCTGGACACAGAGGCACCAAGCCAGTTAGTGACGTCCCGCCAGCCACATTCGCTGTCCGGAATATTGGCGCCGCACTTTCGGTCTGCATAGGTGAGTTGCCGTCGCACTGAATCCGAGCGTTCACATTGAGTGAAGCGCTCGCCACAGTCGATTGACGACAACCAGTGAGGACTCAGAGTGAAGATACTGGCGAAATCCCTCTCACGCCACGAGGCGAAGGATTTCAAACGTCCAGCGGACTACAGACCCGGACGCCGTGGACCAAGCCGGTCAATGCCGGAGTGTCGTACAACCTCAAGGTCGGGCGGCGCAGCCTGGTTCTCGTCGCCGACGCCTTCAACGTCTTCAACTCACAGACGATCCTCGACTACAACAACTTCGTTGAGCTCCAATTCGGGGTTCCGAACCCGGACTTCGGCGTCGCCGGTGTCTCAGGCGTCGTCTCGGGCCAGCAGCTCGCCGCGCCACGGCAGATCAGGATCGGCGCGCGATACGAGTTTTGACGCACTCGCGATGATCAATTGATTGAACGGCACCAGTCGCCATGATTGCAGTCCTGTGCTTGACCCTGCTCATCACGAGCTTGAACGAGGGTGTCGGACACCACCATCCGGGGCGATCGTCAGTGTGGCCAGAGAGGACGTCATTGCCCGCGATTCCTGTCGCCGTGCTCGCACCCTCGGACATCAAAGATGCGCTTGTGAGTCGAATCTGTGCCGAGACCGACGCTATCTGGAGGCCTGCGGGGATCACATTCGAGTGGCACCGCGTCACGTCGACCGACGTCTTACCAATGTGGTCGCTCCACGTCACGATTGATGAACGCGCAAAAGAGCTGAACGGAGGCCGGGCGGTGCTGGGTTGGATTCCGTTCACGGCGGATGGGCCCCAGCCGGTCATCCATCTGTCGCGCTCCAACGCGGAGCAGCTGCTTCTCCGCACACCAGCGATCGGCGACACGACCATCTCGGGTCACGAGACCCTGGTTGCACGAGCCATGGGCCGCGCGCTCTCGCACGAGCTCGGCCACTACCTTTTGAGAACCAAGGTCCACACTCCACATGGTCTGATGCGCGCCGTCCGGTCTTCGGAAGACTTCTTCCGGTTCAGCCGAGACGGATTCGAGCCAAGTGCATCAGAGCGAGAAGCGGCGGCCTTGTTCGCCAGACGCGCGATGGGCACCGGCTACGCTCCGGCACGACGCGCGGCGAGAGTCGATCCGATGGTCGCCCTTCGCCACGATTGAGCGTGCGGCTTCTGGTGTCGTTGCCACGCGAGGCCTACGTGCCTCCATGAGAGATAAGATGGGGCGACGGTGCGACGACCATCATGCGCCCTCTGATCTGGCCTGCCGTGTTCGCCCTGCTTCTCTGCGCCGCGCGCATTGCGGAGGCGCAGACGCTCGATCGAGTAGAGGTCACCGCCTTCGGCGGCTACCGCTTTGGCGGCGAGTTCTACGAAATCGCGACCGGCCGGCCGGTCGATGCGGACGGCGCCCCTTCCTTCGGTGTCGCCCTGAACATCCCCTTCACCCGCGAGACGCAGATCGAAGCCCTGGTTACGCACCAGCAGGCGCGTTTCAGCCTGCGTGCTGCCGACGGTGCCGGCGACACCCGCTTCCGCGTAATCGTCGATCACTATCAGCTCGGCGGCCTGACTGAACTCGGCCCCGGCCGCGCGCGTCCGTTCCTGACGGGATCACTGGGGCTCACGCATTACGCCGCATCGGGGGATCACGAGGTGCGATTCTCGGGCTCCGCCGGTGGAGGTGTGAAATTGTTTCCGACGCCGCGGGTTGGAGTGCGCCTCGACGGCCGGCTGTTCGCCACGGTGGTCGACGCCGAAGCGGACGTGCTCGCGTGCACTCCGGGGATCTGCGTCGGCTCGATCGACGCGTGGATCGTCTGGCAGGTGGATTTCACCGCCGGCCTCGTTATCCGGTTCTGACGAACCGGCAATCTGTACCGTCCGGGCGTATGATCCTGGATGCGTCCGAAAGGCAATCATGTGTGACATTCCAGCCGTCCTGATCCTCTCTCTCGTCTCGCTGAGCGGCGCGGCCCACAAACAGGCGCCGCCGAACGTCGTCGCTCGTGAAACCACCACTGTCGCGACGGTCGATCGGGTCGAGCGTCCCAGCCGCGTGCTGACAGCCCACAGCGAAGGGAACGTCGTGCACACCCTCTATGTCGATCCGTCGGTGAAGGGCTTCGACGATCTCAAGAAGGGCGATATCGTGACGGTCCGCTACATCGAATCAGTGGTGGTGCAGGTGCGGCCCAATGCCAAACTGACCGCGGTCCAGGACACGACCGCCGAGGCGCAGAAGGCCGGTGACACAAACATCCTGCAGCAGCAGAAGCGGGTCGTCACGATCGAGGATATCGATTCACAGGGTCTCTTCGTCACCTATCGCACGCAGGACAACACGCGCGGGGTGCACGCGGTGCAGGACAAGGAACTTCTCAAGGGGATCCGCCGCGGAGATCGTGTCGAGGTCACGCTGACGCAGGCCCGTGCGGTGAGCATCGAACGGAAACGCTGAGTGATGCGACGGCCGGCGCGTTCAATCACCACGCAGCGCCACGATCGGGTTGACGCGAACGGCACGCGCGGCGGGAATCAAGGTCGCCAACCCCGTCACCAGCAGTAAGCCGAACGGCAGCGCGACGAACGTGATCGGATCGCGCGCGCCGACGCCGAAGAGGAGACCCGACAAAAAGCGCGACAGCGCCAGCGCCGCCGCTATGCCGAAGGTCAGTCCTGCACTTCCGATCATCAAACCTTCCTTCAGCACCATCCTCAGGACGTCTGCACGGCGGGCGCCGAGGGCCATTCGGATGCCGATTTCCTGTGTCCGTTGCGCAGTGGAGTAGGCAATCACGCCGTAGATGCCGATCGCGGCGAGGGCGAGCGCGACCATCGAGAAAAGACCGAGCAGCAGCGTCGTGAAACGGCGGCTTGCCTGCGACGCCGCCAGGATCCCCTCGACCGTTCGAGTGCTGTGGATCGGCTGGTTTGGATCGATCGCCCAGACCGCCGCCTGCGCCGCACGCACCAGCGCCATCGGATCACCGGCGGTTCGGATCAGTGCATACATCCGCCGATCCGATGCCTGCGCGAGCGGGAAGTAGACCTCCGCCCACGGCGCGCGATCGAGACCGCCGCGGCGCGTGTCAGCGACGACGCCGACGACTGTCAGCCAGCGGGCCTGGGAATCCGTCGGGTTGTCGTAAGTGATTTTCTTCCCGAGTGCATCGCCGCCGGGGAAGAATCGCCGGACCAGTGATTCGTTGACCATTACGACCGGCTGCGTCGTCGGAAGATCGGCGTCCGTGAACAGCCGTCCGCGGCGCAGCGGGACTCTCAGGGTTTTGAAGAAACCCGGAGTGACGGAATCGTAGGCGACCGGCGCATTCCGGCTGTTGGGATCCTGAGGAGCGCGGCCCTCGACCGAGAGGCTTGCCGACTGCGGAAGCGCCGAGAGCATCACCGAAGAGCCGAGGCCTACGGATTCGACGCCGGGCAGTGCCCTCAGCCGTGACGCGAGCTCGCCATAGAACGCGGTGACCTGCGCGTCTTCCGAATACCGTGCCTGGGGGAGGTCCACGCGCACCGCGAGGGTCCGATGCGGATCCAGGCCCAGCTCCACGTTGTTCAGCGCCACGAAGCTCCGGACGAGGAGACCTGCGCCGATTACCAGGACGAGTGCGATGGCCACCTCCGCGATCGCAACCGCCGAACGCAGCCGGCTGCCGTGTGAACCCGATGACTCCGCACGTCCACGTTCTTTGAGGAACTCACCTGCCGTAAGCGCAGCACTCTGCAGTGCCGGGCCCGCACCAAAGATCAGGCCGGTCGCCAGTGAAGCGAGCGAGGTGTAGAGGATGGTGGCGGTGTCGATCTGAACACCTGTGAGCCTCGGCAGGTTCGACGGGGCAAGCGCTTGCAGCGCCTCGATTCCCCATGCGGCCAGCAGCAGGCCGGCCGCACCCCCGGCCGTCGCCAGCACGAGACTCTCGGTGAGCATCTGCCTGATCAGCCGTCGCCGTCCGGCCCCCAGCGCGGCCCGGATCGCCAGCTCCCTCTGGCGCGAGGCGGCACGCGCGAGCAGCAGGTTGGCGACGTTGGCGCAGGCGATCAGCAGGACGAAAGCAACTGTTCCCAAGAGGATCAGCAGCGGCTGCCGGACGTCACCGACGATCTCCTCGTGCATCGGCACGAGCCGCACGCCGATCCCGGTGTTCACGTTGGGATATTCGCGCTCGAGTGCCGATGCAATCGAGTCCATCTCGGCCTGCGCGGCGCTACGGTCGATCCCCGGCTTCAGCCGGCCGACGACGCGCAGCCAATAGGAGCCGCGTGACTGCATGGTATCGGCGAACCTGGCGGACGGAGCGAGCGGCGTCCACACCTGCGCAGTTTCCGGATGCGCGAACCACGCCGGCATCACCCCGAGGATTTCGTGGGCGACACTGTTCAACACGATCGAACGTCCGACGGCATTGGCATCCGCCCCGAAACGCGTCTGCCACAGGCGGTAGCTCAAAATGGCGACGCGCTCGCCGCCGGCCACGCCTTCACGTGTCCCGAATGTGCGTCCAAGAGCCGGTGCAACTCCAAGCGTCTCGAAGAACCCCGGAGTGACAACGGCTCCCCTGAGTTGCGCCGGATCGCCGGCCTGAGTCAGCGTGAAGTCCGCGCCCGTGTACGCGGACATGGCCTGGAACGAGGCGCTACGCCGCCGCCAGTCATCGAAATTCGGATACGGGCTGACATCCTTGTCGAATCCCTGCCGTGGGTTGTAGGTCCACAGCACCATCAACCGCTCCGGCGAAGGGTAGGGAAGCGGCCGGAGCAGGACGGCATTGACTACGGTGAAGATCGCCGAGTTGGCGCCGATCCCGAGGGCGAGCGTCAGGACTGCGGCAACGGCGAACAGCGGCTTCTTCCGGAAGCCGCGAAGCGCGTAAACCACGTCATTTATCATGGCCGGCGGCTTTCTGCGGGTCGCGCGGGCATCACGAAGATCGAGTCGTCGACATCGACGTTGTGCCTGATGGCCGTGAACACGCGTACCGACGTGCTGAACGGCGAGCCGTCCGAGAAGCGGATGAGGAAAGGGAGCATCACGCCGTCGACTCGCCGGTAATCGTCGTAGTCGATCTGCTCTTGAAGCGGCACCATCGGCGTCTCGGTTGTGGTGCGCTCCCGCAGGAGCAGGCCTGTCGTCACGTCGAAGAACCACATCGTGGTCCGCGCGTCGCCGTCGACGGCGAGAACATATGCATCGCGGCTTCCGATTTGCTCGACGCCGACCAGTCGCGCATTCGCCGGACGATCGATCTTGACCGGTCGGTACCGCATCGCGGCCCGGCGTACGCGCGCGATTTCGTCGGCACGGAGCGCTCTCGATCCGCTGCCGTTCGCAATCCAACCGCTCTCGCCGGTTATCGCCTGGGCGGTGTCTCCGTCCGGCGGCATCCGGGACGTGAACCGAACACGATCGGCGCCTTTGAAGATGACTTCGACCGTCCCGTGGCGCCCTTCGGAGCGGTCGTCGGTCGCACTGAGGATGGTCGTTGAGAAGCCGCGTGCCGGCTCGGCGACGGCACGCACATAGGCGTTCCACACCTCGTCCACTGCAGGCAACAGAGGAGCGCGCGTATCAGGTATCGTCGAGTAATCGCGCGGCGGCAGCGGCGGGAATCGCCGGGGCGCAACCGTTCCGCGGTGACACGTGTAGCAGGTCACGATCATGCGGCCGCCGAACTGCCGCGTGTTGAGGTCCAGCACCATTCGCATCATCTCGCGTGCGGTGCGTTTCGGCTGTTTGTCGTCACGATCCCAGACCCATCCACCCGCGAGCGACCAGGTTTTGGCTGGATCGGGCGAGACGCGGACGTGGCAGTAGTCACAGCGCGCGCCGAGAGAATCCGAGATGGCGTTCATCATCGGGAAGAGCTGCGACTCGGTCACGGTCGTCAGCACTCTCAGGTTAGGGCGGCGGATAACCGCCGGGGGCTCGCTCGGCGCCTGGGCGGCGGCGACGATGAGCATCGCGCTCACAGCCTGGACGAACAGGGTAGTCATCATGCGAGCTGAGCGGGCCGGGTGCAAACGCCGATCCCGCGTCGATGTGCATTGAAATCGGGGGAATCGGGTCCGGTCGCGCGGGCTGGCCGTTCGGTTCTGGGAAACAGGCGACCGAAGCCGAACGACGAAGGACTCACTTTCGCGCGCCGAGGGTGGCTTGACAAGCGCGCGCCAAGCACGTCTGATCAGAGCAGCACTCGTGACCGAGCCCACAATCGTCGGACTGGACGAGCGCCGCCTGGCGCAAGAGCGACAGCTGAAGGAACGGGAGCTTGCGCTACGTGAGCGCGAGATCGAGTATCAGCAACGAAGCCGCACGCCGTGGAGCACTCCCGTCGTCGCCAGCGTCGGCGGCGTCCTTGGCTACATGGGGACGTTCATTTCCAGCTGCGAGAGCCGGCAGATCGAGCGCGAGAAGCAGCAAGGTACGCTCATCATTGATGCGATCAGGACAGCCGGTTCGGGCGCCGAGAAGGAAAAGCAGACGGCGTTCTTTGATGACAAGAGCATTGTCGTCGGGCGGAATCTGGCTGCTGATACCGAGTACGCTGCAGACCGCTTAGTGATGCGCTCCTGGCAGCACTTGAATGGGTCGGCGTCCGATTTCGGGCGTCCTTCGTTTTACGTCAACCAACTGGTGTCGACAGCGACGTCAATGGGCATCAACTCGACCGAGCAGATACGCGAGGCGTTCAGTAAGCGAAACCTGCAGTAAAAACATGGCCACACCAGCCAGTTTTCTCGACATCGGCGAAACACTCGGCATGGCGACGGCAGGCGCCGGAGGTCAGCTCTCGCTCGAACTGTTTCCTTTTGTCCTGGACATCCTGCGGGCGATGTCGAAACCTGCGGCGCAGGGAGGCCTCGGCCACCGGCTCGGCGTGATCTCGAACACCGGAACCGAAAGTGCGGCATCGATGCAGGCACTCCTTGCGAACGCCGGGCTCCTGCCTTTGCTCGACAGCCAGCTTCTTCTCTTCAGCTCGGTTGAAGGTATCGACAAGTCCAAGCCGGCGCTCTTCGTGCGTGCCGCTCAGCGCGCCGGAGTCCCCGCCGGCCGCTGTCTCTACGTCGGTGAGAATGCGACCGAGCGGGCGGTGGCATCACAAGCTGGTTTCAACGTCGCGTTCCACTTACTGCACGCGTTTCACGTCGCTCGCGCCATCACCCGGTGAGCTCACGATCCCTGCACGTGCGAATACTTGTTCAGCAGGGCGATCAGGTCAGCGGCCATGGGTGGTGGAGTCACCCCCGTGTTGAGAATCTCCTTATTCGCCAGCGACTTGCCGTACATCTCCTTGTTCTCATCGAGGTCCTGGCGCAGCGTCGCGCCGGTTAGCGCAACGCCCGCGAAGACACCACGCGACCGGGAATACGACAGGATCTTCGCTCTCATCGTCGCATCCGTCTGCGCGGTGCTGCTGCGGCCGACGGGGCCGGCAGCGGCTTCGGCGGTTCCACCGAGCGTGAACTTGCTGGAGAGAATTCCGTTGATGCTGCTTCGATCCATGACGAGCATGATGAGGTCAGTTTCCGACACGCCAATCTGGAAGCCGACGCTGCCTCCCTCGACCCGCACCGCCGCCGGCGGGCCCCAGCCGGCATGATTGTCGTTTCGGCAGAGGATGAAGCCGCGCCCGTACTTGCCGCCGATGCCGAAGCTGGCATTTTTCACGTGCGGGACAATCACCACGCAATACGCCGATTTCAGCAGGTCATCGGGAATGGCGTTGTCGGGCGTGTTCATCACTTCTTTCAGCACGCTACCCGACAGCGCCAATCGTTCGGCCGCCGAATCAGCGCCGACCGGCGTTGACCCGAGCACTACCGCCACGCTGAGCGTCACGACAGCTCTCAAAACAGAGTGGAGTCCGTTGCCATTCCGATTCATGCGTCTATCTCCTTCGTAAAATGATGGTAGCACCTGTCCCCCGGCACCAGAGCACCCTGGCACCCGGCACCGTGGCACCTTGGCACCCTTGCTCGGTCCAGATGGCACTAAGATCGCGCTTATGACTGATGCCGTTCGCGATCATCTGGCACGCGTGCTCGACTGGGAAGAGGCCCATGTCGGCTTCGACAAGGCCATCGCAGGGATTCCGGCCGACAAACGCGGTGCCGTGCCGTCCGGGTTCGAGCACTCGGCCTGGCAGCTGCTGGAACATCTGCGCATTGCGCAGGACGACATTCTGGAGTTCTGTGTGAACGAGAAGTACGAACACACGATGAAATGGCCCGACGACTACTGGCCGAAGGATCCCGTGCCGCCGAGCGATCGAGCGTGATCGGCGAGCATCGCGGGGTACGAGCAGTCGCGCGATCGGTTCAAGCGGCTCGCGCGCGAGACACAGGATCTCACCGCGCTGGTGCCGACCGGCAAAGGAACCCAGACATACATGCGCGGCATCCTGCTCGCGGCCGATCATGCTGCCTACCATGTCGGTCAGGTTGTCGCCGTGCGCCGCGCGCTCGGTATCTGGCCGTAACCGGTCAGTCGGGCCTGCCCTGTTGATCCCGCCGCGCGAGCGGCACTCGCCACGAGACGATGAACGTCGATCCATCGGGACCGGCGCTGAACTCGCGCCACCCGAACAGGCGAGCCATCCCGGCCAGCAGCGCGAGCCCGCCGTACTTTCCGCCGGCCGTGAAGTGATCCGCTCTGCGTTCGTTCTCGACGCGAAAATGCGCTTCGTTCCTGACCCGGTCGCAGCGGACGACAACGCGTGGTGCGGTCCCGGCAGCGCCATGACGCATGGCGTTGGCGAGCACTTCGGTGAGAAAGAAGCCCAGACCGCCGCGCACCGGCAGCGTCGCGTCGAACTCGGCGGGCCAATCGACCGACGCGACCAGGGGCGCCTCCCCTGTATCTGCGGACAAGGGTCCATTCGTCCAGCCGAGGCGCGAACGCAGCTCGCTATCGCGGCGCACGTCGTTGAAGATGCGCTCGAGCGAGTGCAGCGTCTTGTCGACCTGCGAGGCATCAACGACCGAGTCGTGGGCGGGCGGCGCCGCGTGCCAGTGGTCCAGCAACCAGCCGGTGACGTGGATCCTGCGCTGGAGATACTCGGCGAGCCACGGACTCAGAGAAGAAGGTGGGTCCGTGCGGACGACGCTGCGGCGGAGCACGTCGGCGAGCGCATCGAGCCCGTGCGA
>Ga0126305_10001516_pt1 | contig 10366 bp, 15 predicted proteins | sample Plot26_FD_92536 | JGI IMG/M metagenome (GOLD analysis project Ga0126305, IMG submission 92536) | Serpentine soil microbial communities from UC McLaughlin Reserve, CA, USA - Plot26 | ecosystem: Environmental > Terrestrial > Soil > Grasslands | place: USA: UC McLaughlin Reserve, Lake County...
AAACGACGAAGAAAGTGAAGGAGTCCTCTGACTTATTAATCATCAGCCTTTGCCGGCAGTCAGATACCTCAACTCTTAATGAGTTCCAAACCCTCATAGCCTAATTCAATACTGTCAAAAGCAACTCCGGCAGCCGTTGCATTAAGATCGGGTGCATTCATTTTTGTAACCCATCCGTTGATCAGCCGGTAAGACGAGATAACCTCACCGGGTTCATTGCAGAATTCTATTGTCATGCTTCTGCGAAAGTTGGCTGATCCCGGATCCGGGCCCGAATTGTTTAGTGAAGACTTTATCCATTCAAAAAACTTAGTGTCGTTTATAGTGCCACGTTTGAAGGTGATATTGCCAAACGTTTGAAGGCCCGGCATTTTTTTCCTCAATTTTTTCTTACCTGAGCCGGGTGGTGGAACAAGACCGGAAATATCATCGATACTGGCTGCAATTTTGCCGTCCATTGTTATCCGGAATCTGGAATTTTTATGCGGATCGACGCCTTGGGAATCAACACTCGATTTGGTCGCCGATCCGTTTTTAGTACCTGGGATAGAACGTAGCATAATTTTGCGTGAATAGTTATTGATTATCGAATGTGTTATTAATTCAACCGGCTGATGAAATTCCTTATCTGGTTAACAATATCACTGCTTAATCTCACCAGTTGCAGATCATCCAGCATATATCGTTGAGCAGGCCTGAGTGTTATGCTGGTAACACGGAACCAATCAGGTGTATGACCAAAAGCGTAACCAAACAAGTACTGCTTTTTTCCGTCGAGTACTATGGTAGCCGAACCATAGCAATCAATAAGACTATGATCACCGGATGATCGTTCAGTAAAATCAATATACATATAGAGGCCAGTTTTGCCAGTTAACTCATCCACTCTGTTTACCGTAAAATCTTTCATATAATATCATTTTTATCAATTGCGATGAAAATAGTATGCCAGTAACCAATTTTGACTTTCTCACTTTAAAGGTGGCGTGGCTTCCTGTTTATATTTTATTCCGATTCAATTAGTTTAATTCATTGGAACAGTTTTGGTAGGCCTGATATTAAATAATGACACCGATGAAAGCACAAACATTGAATAAACGCCAGGCAGAAAAAGTTGCCGAAAAACACATAAAAATTCAGAAAGAAATAGATAAGGTCAATAAGAGACACAAGAAAAAAGAACCCACTAAGGCCATGCAGGCGGGAGCAAGAGAGTATCCCGAACCTCCGCTTTCAAAACAACACCTGCAAAAACCTGGTCTTGAAAAAGATCTCTCGATAAAGCCAATGTATGATGCACCATTTTATAAGGGCTCTGACAAATTATTGGATATGGTCGCCATTATTACAGGTGGTGATTCAGGAATTGGAAGATCGGTGGCGGTATTATTTGCAAGAGAAGGTGCAGATGTAGTTATTGTTTATTTGAATGAGCATGAAGATGCCGAAGAAACAAAAAGCATGGTTGAGAAAGAAGGACGAAGCTGTCTGCTGATCCCCGGTGACGTAAGCGACAAAGCATTTTGCGAATCTGTAGTACAACAAACGATAGATGAGTTTGGCAAATTAGATATACTGGTAAACAATGCCGCGTTCCAGTTGCATGTCAGCAAATTTGAAGATCTGTCTGAAGAACATTTTGACCTTACGTTAAAGACAAATCTCTATGGATATTTTTATATGGCAAAGGCAGCAATACCCGTTATGGAATATGGAAGTGCTATCATAAACACGGGTTCTGTCACAGGATTGATGGGTAATAAAAACCTGCTTGATTATTCTCTCACCAAAGGCGGCATTCATGCTTTTACACGTTCATTAGGTACGCATTTAATTGAAAAAGGCATACGTGTAAATGCGGTAGCACCGGGACCAGTATGGACGCCATTGAATCCGGCGGATAAACAAAAAGAAGATGTTGCAAAGTTTGGAGAAGATACACCTATGAAGCGTCCGGCACAACCCGAAGAAATTGCGCCGGCCTATGTGTTCCTGGCTTCGCCGCAGTGTTCAAGTTATATTACGGGTGAGATATTGCCGATCATTGGAGGATATTCTGGTGGGTAATGTTTTGTTGACGTTCCGTCAAAAGGATCGAAGACAGGCGGTGCAAAAAGATCATTAGTTGTTTCGAAGCCTTTGTACGCAATTAGTCAATGCCCGCAACTGGTGATAAGTTGCTTTCCAGATATGACCCTTTAATGCAGTTCTTCTTTCCGGGCTTTTATCAAGACCTTCATCATACCAGTCGCCATATTCATGATCGATCAAATAAGTTTGAATGTATGTCCACATCTTTTTAAATTTTTCAAAATATTGCATAGGATCGTTGGGGAAATGATCCGCCATCAGCAATAACGTATTTAAACCCTCGGCCTGTGCCCACCAGTTCTTACTGTCTTTTATAATAGTAATGTCTTTTTTGTTTTTGAAATAATATCCTTCATCATAAAAACCGCCGTTGACTTTGTCCCAACCGTCTTGCAAAGCATGATCCACCATCAGTTTGGCGACTCGCATTGTCGTAGTATCATTTTTAAAACCCAGTACATGCGATGCTTCCAGCATCAGGTAAGCTGTTTCTACATCATGACCAAAAGATACATGATCAATATACCTGTGTTGTAAGATCACTGGTTCTGATGAGTCTCTGAATGATACCGGTGTCCAGTCAGGTTGTAAAAAAAGTGTGAGACTCCCTTTCTTAGTAGTAATAACATCGCGGATCAGCAGCAACATTTCTTCCAACCGCTGGCGAACTAATGCATCGGGCCATCCTGAATATAATTCCGTAAACGCTTCCAGCAAATGAATAGAACTGTTCTGATCCTTATAACCAACTGTTGATGTAGAAGGATCTGAAGCGGTACGTTTAGCGGGTGTGCCGTCCGGCAATAAATTCTGGTAGTAACCTTTAAGGATGGGATCATGTGCATGTTTTTCCAGCCATGCAAAACAATCTTTTGCTAATTGCAATGCATTCTTATCACCTGAAGCCTGGTACCACGCCGCTGACGCATATATTCCAAATGCATTTCCATAGGCTGTTTTTCCTTCACTGTCTTTTACATTTCCTTTGCGGTCGACCACTGTATAAAAACCACCATTGGTTTTATCCCACATTTTATTTCTTAAGAAATCAAAACCCTGTGCTGCACATTTTTTATAATGATCAGCGCCGGGATACAACCGTGATGCCAGCGCATTTGACCATACATGTCTCGCCTGGGTAACGATCATTTTATCCTGCTCGCCTGTCGGTAAAAAATTATAAGTAAACGTGGTGAGAAAACCACCATACAAACTATCTACGCTTTGCGGGTACCATTTGTTTAACAGCTCTGTGCGGATCGAATGGTCAATTTCATCAGCCAGTTGTAATCGTTCGGTTTTATTTTTAGGCGTTTTATTTTGTGCAGAAGCGGCTACCGCCGTAATTAGTACAACGGCAGTAAATATTTTTTTAATACTCCAGACCCTCATGTATTAAAGATAACTAACAACCGACTAAAAAAGTGGACATTAATGCAATCCTGAAAATTGAAGAACTGTAATTAAATCAGTGCTGGTCAAAAAACGCCCAAAGCGCCTCTTTATCTGATCTGAGCGGCTTTGCGGTAAACTCCGTTTTTGCCAATTAACCTGTGAATTATATAACTTATTCCTTGAAGGATATAATAGTTACCGGGATAAATAAACACACCTTTAAGCATGAAACAAAAGATCAAAAAACAATTTGGTGTATGGATGGATACTCATCATGCAACCGTAGTAGGAAGAGCAACTAACGATACTGAAGATTTTACTGTGCTTGCTGTTGCAGGTAATACGGGAGCTGACCATAATACCAGTGAAAAGAACCAACACAATGATGAAAGAACATTGCAGCATAAATTCTTTAAAGAAATATTATCACACATGCAAAACGCTGAGGAATTACATTTGACCGGCACCGGTACTTCGCAGGAGCAGCTAATTCGTTACATGGCAGATACGCCGCAGTTTAAAAACACTATTACCCAGGAAAGCACCTCCAATAAAATGAGTGATGAAAACCTGGTCGCATACATTGGGGCTAAATTTAATTAAGAATATTCAATTCGGTCGCTTTATGGCAATTGAGCTATATGTTGATTCTCTTAATGAAGCCCATACATGGGGTATAACAGCAAATAATTTATCTGTTGCCTATAATCTTGAGCTGTTAAAGAGCTTTAATACAGAAGACTCATCAGTGTTTACAGCAGGAAGATATTTTTGCATGGTATGGGAAACAAGTCCTCCTTCCATTACGTTTACAGATATTTTAAAAAATCCCGATGTTGTTGATACTATAATTTATTCACCTGAAGTAAGCGAAACCTTTCGCGAAAAATTCAACGCAAAGTTAGAAATATATAATGCCAGCTACGAATCAAAAAAATACGAGATTAAATTAATAAAAGGAGAAGCGCCGGCTCCTGCAACGCTGCAAACCCCACGTACTTTCTGAATACGTTGCTGCATGGACACAACGTAGCATTCTTAATTTTCCAACGAACAGGAATCAAGACAGGCATCATATTTGCCCTGCAGGACTAATTCTATATTGGATAGCAATCTCACCCCAAAGATAACTTCCCGTTCCCTATTGATCTTTTATCTTAAAATTTAAACTCCTTAAAATGAAACAAGCTAGATTTTTGGCAACATCGTTTGCTGCAAGCATCCTTATGCTTTTATCGTCCTGCAATTCGGGTGATGATAAAAAAACAGAAGAAACAACTACTAACACTGCTACTGAAACTACAACTGCTGCTGAAAAAGCTCCGGAAACCACGGCACCGGCGAAACTTTCCAATGTAATGGTGATGCAGTTCAAGGTGGCTGATTTTGCCAAATGGCAATCAAAGTATGAATCCAAGGAAAGGGATTCAATTCGCCGTGCATCCGGATTAACCAATTATGTAGTAGGCAGAGGATTGGATGATGCTAATAAGGTTATCGTCTTTTTAAAGATGGAAGATGCAAATAAGGCCAAAGCATTAACAGCCTCACAGGGAATGAAAGACAGGATGAAAGAAGCTGGTGTAACCGGGACACCTTCTTTTAATTATATGGAAGTAGTAATGGATGATAATTCACCCATTGACCAAACAAACAGGCTGTTGATGCTGGAGAAGGTGAAAGACTGGGATGCCTGGAAAAAAGAATTTGACCAAAACAAACAGCTAAGAATAGATGGCGGTCTTGTAGACAGGGCGATTGGTCACGCCATTGATGATAACCACAAGGTATCGGTCGTTTTTGCTGTTACGGACAGGACGAAAGCAAACGCATTTCTTCAATCGAAGGATTTAAAAGATAAAATGGAAAAAGCCGGGGTAGAAGGAAAGCCAGTTGCTTTTTATTATAACATCGTGAAAATGTATTAATGAGTTATTTTATAATGTGAGACTATTAATGACCAACAAAAATTTTAATTATAAAGGGGCTGGCATTGCCGGCTCCTTTTTTATTTTCAAAAAAAAATGGTTAGCCAGATTTCTCCCGATAGTTATCGGGTCTACTGAATACTTAAAAAAAAGCGAGGGTCGTCTTAGACATATAACCATTGTGATGGACGCCCCTCGCAGACAGTTTCATTTTAGGGTAGACTTTTTTGTGTGATCCAGGAGAAACCGGATTCCCTTTAGTCTACCTTATTTTTTCAGATTTATGAAAAGGTCGTCATACTCACCCGGAACATAGTCCTGGCGAAAATAGAGCGTAACCTGCGAAGCTGTCAAGTTTCTGATCTCAAAAATGTCACCATCGATCTCAACTTTGGAATTTGCCAAAATAGTATAGCGTGTGGTTGAACCATTGAGAAAGCTTGAGATCAACAGGTTGCCGTTTGTTTGAAAATCATACTTGAAACCATCTCCCGGTTCGGTAATTGTATTTATTAATACCCCATTCCGATATTCTATAGTAACAATGGTTTCAACATTCCATTTTCCGGTTAACGAAACTTCGACTGCAGGGTCTTTCTTACAGGCAGTAAATAAGATTAGTCCGAGTAAGCTGATTGCTAGTAATTTTTTCATGTTAATTTTTTTAATAGTTTGAAATGATTGTTTCAGGTGCCAAACTACCACAGCAAAAAGGGCATTAATAATCGAATTATCCGTTAGCATATTGGTGATTTGCAGTTTCCGCAACTGTCTCTGCAGTTTGAATCTTAGAATAATTGCTAAAGGCCTGCCACTAAGCCCTGCCAATCTATAACCAGCGATAGTTCTGAAAAGGCCGGCGTAGAAGGAAAGCCAGTTACCTTTTCTTATAATAAGATGAAAATGTACCACTGCGTTATTTTATTATGTGAGACTATTAATGAAGAGCAGGAACTTTAATTATTGGGCTGGCATCACCGGCTCCTTTTTTATTTTCAAAAAATAAAATTTATGTAGTTAGCTCCGGTATTCGTTGAGTGAGCGATCCGGATATATCTTAATCATAATTCCCTGCTTTCTCTTTCAATACCCAGTAAATTCCTTTCACATTTGCTTTCCAATGCTTCAGCAGACTGACGAGAATGATCTCTTCAATTAATTCAAGCATGGTAATAATAGCCGCCACATAAAATAAAATAAGGTTGGGTTCAGTAGTAAAGAATGTAAATAGTAAGAAAGCGCCCTGTAACAAGGCAGCGGTCTTTGCAAGATATGTGTGAAAGCTTGTCATCTTTCGATAACGGATAAAAGCATAAATGGTTTGAACAAGGAACAGGGAAAAAAGTATGATGAATATGACTATTTCTTGTTTAATAAATGCCGTCTTCATCACAAACAGCCCAATCATGCCAACAAGTATTGTCAGATCATCACCAATGGAATCAAGCCTTGTACCAATAACGCTGGTCACTTTATATTTCCTGGCAAGATAACCGTCAATCAGGTCTGTAAAAAAACTTATTCCCAGCAACCATTTGAATATATCATATTGACCGGTAAAAATTAGTATAAGTAAAATAGGAGCTGCCACTATTCTGTAGACGGTAATGCCATTGATAACATACCATGCCTGTTTATGTGTATCCTGTTTCATTGATTAAGCCAGGTGAGAAACCTGTCATTCCCGGTTTCATGAATCCGAAAATAAGCTTTAGATAGAGCAATACGGAATTTATACCGCTATTTAAATTTGACAAAACCCTTCCTCTATAACTTTGTTTCCTGGCAAAATGTTCATATGCCCGGTAATAAAGACAAACCTGCTGATCATAACGAAAAGCTGTTTACCCGTTCACGGTTATTCTTTATTATTTTTTCTGCCCTGCTGATCGTTTTTGTTGTCTATTATTTCCCTGAGATCAGGAAAGAGCTCAGGATGCTTAAGAAAGTAAATATTTACTGGCTGATCGCAGCGATCATTTCACAATTCCTCACCTATTTTTTTACTGCTGTCATTTATCGTTTTTTATTAGCGACTCATAAATTGAACCCGGTTCCCGGTTTATGGGATCTTCTTAAAGCTTCACTTATTTCACTGTTTTAATCAAACCGTACCAAGCGCCGGCGTCAGTGGCAATACCTTCATTTTTAATTTCCTGTCGAAGCTGAATATAAAAGTAACGCTGATCATTTCGGTGATCCTTGCTGAACTGCTGATCTTTTACGCCGCCATGGAAGCGATCATTATAATACTGTTGCTGGTCTGCCTGTTTTTTTTTAAGGTGCGTCACATTATTGGGGTCACGCTGACAATAGGGCTTGTTGTTTACCTTGTTTTTGCAACATTCACAGCATTCGCCGGAAGAAAGAAATTCATTGATCTTGTTCTTAAGAAGATCCAAAAAGTAAAATTTATTAAAAAGATATTTGAAAAGCTTACTGAAAAGATAGAGCAACAGGGAATTTCAAAAACTGAAGTGAATCTATTGACGCTGGTTGAAAAAAATAAGGGACAAGCACTAAAAGCATTCCTCTTCCAGCTACTGGTAGTTGCGTCGGATGCGTTTACGCTGTATGCATTGTTCAATGGGTTGGGGATTCCTGTTTCTCCTTTTGTTGTATTACTGGGTTTGATTACCACCAGGATCATATCGCTGATACCATTTTTACCCGGTTCACTCATTCTTTATGAAAGCAGCATGACTTTCTTTTTCAAAAGCCTCGCTGTTCCGTTTGGTGCAGCCGCGATTGTCACATTAATCTACAGGCTTTTGTCTTTTTGGTTTCCAATACCCATTGGTTTATTTTTTTGCCGAAGATGGCAGCAAAAGAACGGGGAAAAATAAAATAACCAGGGTGTTCATCCCCCTGCTCTTTATTGAAAAACCTTCCCGGAGTTACCTTTTTCTCGTATAGTTTGTATTGGTCTTCTGCTTTAATTTGATATCGCAATCTGCGACCTTAAATTGGAAGACACAATTTGCGACCTCCAATTTCTTTCATATTGCAATTTGAAAGATCAAAGCCCTAATGACGTTATGGCAAAAACAAATAAAGAACTAATGATCCCTGATGAACTGGTGATGAATAAAATTTACTTGATTCGTGGACAGAAAGTAATGCTGGACAGGGATTTGGTTGAACTTTATGGTGTAGAGACCAAAGTATTGAACCAGGCGGTGAAAAGAAATTCAGATTTCCTGGAAGGTGACGGAGGGTTCAATAGTTGTTTCAGGTCAAAGAATCGGTTTCAAAAAAAAAGTTGAGCAGTCATAAATTGCTTCCTCATTTCGACGGAATTGATGGTCTCACCTCTATCTTACTTGGCAATGTCCGCGGATGCATATGCAAAAGGCCTACAATCATCTGTCCGATATCTTCGGGTTGTATCTTCCATGCATCGGCATCGCTGGGAAGATGATCGTTAAAATAAGTGGCTACTGAACCCGGCATGATCGTCGTTACTTTGACACCGTATTTCCGCAGGTCAAGCATAATGGCTTGGGTAAAACCTACCAGTCCGAACTTGCTGGCATTATAAGCAGCGCCGTTTTCAAAAAAGTTAGTGCCGGCAAGACTGGCGATCGTGATAATATATCCCTTCAATTTTACCCACTTTGTGGTATAGTTTGTATTACTGCCCTGATTTATCTTGAAGTCATAAAATATGATCTTAAAATCGGAAGTCACAGTTTGTGATCTCCAATTTCTTTGATATTGCAATTTGAAAGATCAAAACCCTGATGAGGTTATGGCAAAAGCAAATTAAGAATTAATGATTCCGGATGAACTGGTGATGAATAAAATTTACCTGGTCCGTGGACTAAAGGTAATGCTGGACAATGATCTGGCCGACCTGTATGATATTGAAACAAAACGATTAAAAGAGGCTGTGAGAAGAAATATTGACCGCTTTCCTGAAGATTTTATGTTTGAACTTACTCAAGATGAATTTGAGTCTTTAAGGTCGCAAATTGCGACCTTAAAGACTGGTCGTGGGCAACATCCAAAATACATGCCTTTTGCTTTTACAGAACAGGGTGTTGCCATGCTTTCTTCCGTTTTAAAAAGTGAAACAGCTATACGGGTAAATATCCAGATTATAAGAATATTTACAAGAATGCGTGAAATGATCATGACCCATAAAGACATTCTACTCCAACTGGAAAAAATAGAAAAAAAACTTGCCGGTCATGATGAAGACATTACTCTCATATTTGGATATCTGAAACAACTATTGAACCCGCCACAACCACCGCGAAGAAAAATCGGCTTTAAAAGAAAAGATGAGCAGTCATAAACTGCTTCCTCATTTCGACGGAATTGACGGTCTCACCTCTATCTTACTTGGCAATGTCCGCGGATGCATATGCAAAAGGTCTACAATCATCTGTCCGATATCTTCGGGTTGTATCTTCCATGCATCGGCGTCGCTAGGAAGATGATCATTAAAATAAGTGGCTACTGAACCCGGCATGATCGTCGTCACCTTAATGCCATACTTCCGCAGGTCAAGCATAATCGCCTGGGTAAAACCCACCAATCCGAACTTGCTGGCATTATAAGCAGCACCGTTTTCAAAAAAGTTAGTGCCGGCAAGACTGGCGATAGTGATAATATATCCCTTCGATCTTTTTAATGCCTCCACACTTGCCTTTACGCTGTTGAAAACACCGGTAAGATTGGTATCAATTGTTTCTTTCCAGTCTTTTTCAGTCATACTGTCAATCGGGGCAAAATGACCGACACCTGCATTAGCCACCAGCACATCCAGTTGGCCGAAATGATCAATCACGGCTTTCACCGCTTTTGTTTCATCAGCAAGAGAACTTACATCCGATTCCAGGGCCAGCACTCGTAATGGATCTTTACTTAAAGAAGCAGCCGCTTGTTTTGCGGCATCCATTGTGCGGCTGGTGATGGCTACTCTCATTCCATTTTCCATTAAGGTT
>Ga0126305_10001518_pt1 | contig 10364 bp, 8 predicted proteins | sample Plot26_FD_92536 | JGI IMG/M metagenome (GOLD analysis project Ga0126305, IMG submission 92536) | Serpentine soil microbial communities from UC McLaughlin Reserve, CA, USA - Plot26 | ecosystem: Environmental > Terrestrial > Soil > Grasslands | place: USA: UC McLaughlin Reserve, Lake County...
AGCGGGCCGATATGAGCGAAGCGCAGCTCCCGATAGGCGAGCGCCAGGAGAAAGCTGTAGAGTGTCGCCACAGCGGCGGCTTCAGTCGCGGTCACAATTCCAGCGACCATGCTGCCGATCACCCATAACGGCGTGAGCATCGCAGGGAGCGCGTGCAGGAAGGCGTATCCGACCTGCCGCAGGCTCGCGCGCGTCGAGGCGGCCCGATAGCCGCGCCGCTTGGCTACGAGATAGCAGGCGACCATCAGATAGACGCCCATCAGCAGCCCGGGGATGACGCCGGCGAGGAACAGCTGGCCGATCGAGATCGAAGTCAGGCTGCCGAAGATCACGAAGGCGACGCTCGGCGGGATGATGGGGCCGATGGTGGCGGCGCAGCCGCTGATGGCGGCGGCGAAGCCGGGGGAGTAGCCCTGCCGGATCATGGCCGGGATCAGCACGGTGCCCGTGGCGACCGCGTCGGCTGCCGCGGTGCCGGACATGCCGGCCATGATGACGTTGGCGACGACCGTCACCTGCCCGAGACCCCCCGCGATATGGCCAACGAGCGCCGTGGCGAAATCGACGAGCCGCCGGGTGACGCCGCCATAGTTCATCAACGCGCCGGCAAGAACGAAGAACGGAATTGCCAGCAGCAGGAACGAGTCCATCCCGGTAAAGAGCTTTTGCGGGATCGTGACTAGCGAGAATTCGCCACTCGCGATGAGATAAAGAAGCGCGAGCGTGCCCATCGCGAACGAAACGGGCATGCCGAAACCGAGAACTACGACGGCGGCGATCGCAAGGAAGACGCTCACGAGGGCCGGCTCAGAAGCTCGTGTCGGGCGCAGCGGGGGACGGGCCCTCGTCCCTGCGGGCGAGCTCGGGCATGACGGCGAACAGGACCGACTGCAGCGTCATGATTGTCGCCCCGACCGGGATTCCGAGATAGCTGTAGCCCATTGGTAGTCCCAGTGCCGGAGAGACCTGACTTAGCGTGGCTTGCGAGAGCTTGAATCCCTGCCAGGCGAGCACCGCCAGGAAGGCGACGCTCATCAGGCTTCCAAGGGAGCGCACGGTGCGCTGCGTCCGCTGCGGCAGCCAATCAATGAAGTCGATCGCCACGTGGGCGCCCTTGTGGAGCGCCACCGCCGAGCCGAGCATGACGATCCAGATGATCGCGAAGCGACCGAACTCAGTGGCCCAGTGGAGCGAGCCCGCGAACACGCCGAGGTAGCGCACCGCGACCGCGGCAAGAACCACCATGATGAGTGCGACGAGGGTCGCATTAACCACGGCGATCACGCCCCTCAGGCAGACGAGATAGCAACGCGCGACGCGCGTCCTCGCGCGCGGCACTTCCCCGCTGCGGCTCGACCGCATCACATCTTCTGAATGGCTTCGACGATATCGGCGGAGTTCGTCTTGGCCGCCCATTCCGACCAGTACGGGCGCACCGCTTCCTGAAACGGCTTCACGTCGGGCGAGGTGAACTGGACCCCGAGCTTGGCCAGCTGCTCCTCGGCTTTCTCGTTCCCCGCCTTCGCCTCCTCGCGCGCCCAGCCCCACGCCTCACTGGCGGACTGTTGGACGGTCTTCTGCACGTCCGGGGGCAGGGCCTGGAAGACCTGGTCGCTGATCAGCAGGTTAAGCGTGGCAAGCACGTGGCGCGTCTTGGCGACGTGCTTGCCGGCCTCATACATCTTGAAATTCAATAGAACGAGCGGCACGCCCTCCAGGCCATCGACGACATTGTTCTTGGCCGCCATATAGGTCTCGGGCCACGGGATCGACACAGGGCTTGCACCGACGAGCTGGAACAGCCGGAGCATGACCTCGCCTTCCGGCACGCGGATCTTCAGGTTCTTCATATCGGCGATGGTGTTGACCGGCTTCTGCGTCAGCACATAGCGGAAACCCTGCGCACCGGCGGCGAGAACGCGTATGCCGCGCTGGCGTAACGCCTCATGCACCTTCTGGCCGAGGGGACCGTCGAGCACGGCATTCGAGTGCTCGTAGTCGCGGAACATGAAGGGCAGCGCAAACACCGCCATCTTGGGCTCGAACTGCGACAGCACGTCCGAGCCACCGAAGGTGAGGTCGAGATTGCCGAGCTGCAGCCCCTCCTCCATCTCCCGCTCGTTACCGAGCTGCCCGCTCGGATAGACGCGCACGTCATATTTTCCGCCAGTGCGCTGCTTGACAAGCTCCGCGAAGCGCTGCGCGCCCTGGCCCCACACGTCGTTCGGCGGCCACATATGGCCGAACCTGAGAGTCTTTTCCGTCTGGGCGAAAACTTGACCTTCCGCGCCGACGATGGCCGCGGCAGCGCCGATGAGCACTATCGCCATTCGCCGCGCGAAGCCGCTCCTTGCCACCTTGATGGTCATGGTGCTCCTCCCTCATGTCGCCTCTGCCGGACGCATCTTCGATAAGGCTAACGAAGCGGACATTGGCCGTCAAAGCGCAGCTCTCGGCGGTCGAAGGGAACGGCAACCGATTTGACACCGAAATGGGCGGTTCGTTAGCGTCCGCGGACCTCCCACTCGATCGAAGTCCCGATGGATCCTATTCGCTTCGAAATCATCCGGCAGGCAATCGACTCCGCCGCCCAGGAGATGTGCGTCGCGCTATACAAGTCGGCTTATTCCACGAACATCAAGACGCGGCTCGACCTCTCCTGCGCCATCCTCAATCGGCAGGGCCGGGTGATCGGCCAGTCGGCCGCGATGCCATGTCATATCAGCGCGATGAACGTGACGGTGCCGGAGTCGCTCAAGATCTACGGACCCGGGAACCTGGAGCAGGGCGATCAGATCGCGACGAACGACCCTTACCAGGGCGCGACGCACCTCAACGACATTGTGGTGATCGCGCCGATCTTTCACCGCGGCCGGATCGTCGCCTATGCCGCCAATCTCGCCCATCATGTCGACGTGGGCGGCGCGCACGCCGGAAGCCTCGCCGCCTCCAGCGAAATATACCAGGAGGGGCTGATTTTGCCGATCGTGAGGATCGCCCGCCGCGGCCGGCTCGACACGGACGTGTACCGCATGTTCGCTGCGAACATCCGCGCGAAGAAGGAGACGGCGGGCGATTTCCGCGCCCAGATTGCCGCCAACGTCATCGCCGAGCGCCGCATTGGCGAGCTGATCGAGCGCTTCGAGCTTCCTAACCTCGATGGGTATGTGGAGGAGCTGTTCGCTTATACGGCCGAGCGCACGCACCGGGCGCTCAGGCACTTGCCTGAAGGAGAATACGAAGCGGAGGAGTTTGAGGACGACGATGGGCTCACCGACGAACCCATCCGCTTCCAGGTCAAGATCACGGTTCGCGAAGGGCGCCTGCATTTCGATTTCAGCGGCAGCGACCCGCAGCGCGCGTCATCGATGAACGCGACCTTCACCCAGACCTTCGCCGCCTGCGCCTACGTGACCGGCTGCCTGGTCGATCGCGACATCCCCGATAACGACGGCTTCTTCCGTTTTATCGAGGTGACCGCCCCGCCCGGCCTCGTGGTCAACGCGCAGCGACCGGCGGGCGTCGCGGGCGGCTGGGAGATATCGCTTCGCTTATGCGATCTCCTGTTCCGCGCCTTCTCGCAGGCGCTACCGAAGGAGGTGCCCGCGGGGTGTAAGGCGATGGTGTGCCACGCGGTGTTCGGAGGGCGTGACCCGCGCAACGGGGAAGACTACGTCTTCATCGAAACGCTCGCTGGGGGTCACGGTGGGCGCAGCAGATCCGATGGACCTGATGCCGTGCAGACGCATCACCAGAATTCCCAGAATACCCCGATCGAGGAGATGGAGGTCTTTTATCCAGTGCGCACGTTGCGCTACGAGCTGCGCGTCGATTCCGAGGGCGCCGGAGAGTTTCGCGGCGGCCTCGGCGTGGTGAGGGAATACACGTTTCCCGATCACACCCCGAAGTTCACGATCCTCGCGGATCGCCGCAAGTTTCCTCCTCGAGGACTGTTCGGGGGCGGCGACGGGGCGCCGGCGCGCTATACCTTGCTGACTGCTGACGGTGCCGCGAAGGATCTGCCGTCAAAATGCACCTTCATCGTGCCGGAGGGCGCGGTAGTGCGTTATGAGACCTGCGGTGGCGGAGGATACGGTGTCGCTTCTCAGCGCGACCCGGCCCTCGTGGCGCGCGACGCGAGAGAGGGGAAGGTCTCCATCTCCCGGGCCGCGAGCGGCTATGGGGTTGCGATCGACCCCCGTACGTTGGCGGTCGAGCACCAAGGGACCGCGGCGCTGCGCGCGAATCGAGCGGCGGCTTGACCGCCCGGGTAAGATGATGCGGCCCTCTTGGCGCATCGGCGTCGACACCGGCGGCACCTTCACGGACGCCATCCTGTGGAACGAGGCGGATGGCCGCCTCCTGAGCGCCAAGATCCTGTCCACGCCCGACGACCCCAGCCGCGCCGTCTTCGGCGTCGTGGACCGGCTGCTACAGGCCAACGGCTGCGATCCTGGGGCCGTGGCGTACCTCGTGCACGGAACCACTGTCGCAACGAACGCGGTGTTGGAGCGTCGCCTCGCACCCGCCGCCTTCGTGACCACCCGCGGCTTTCGCGACGTGCTGGAGATCGCACGGCAGGTACGCGAGAACGCCTTCGACGTTTTCGCGGAAAAGCCGCCGGCGCTCGTCCCGCGGCATCTCTGCCTGGAGGTCGACGAGCGGCTCGACGCCTCGGGCGCGGTTGTCGCGCCGCTTGACATGGGATCGGTAGAGCGCGTCGCCGAGGAGATCGCGAATGCCCCCGTCGGGGCCGTTGCCGTGTGCCTGCTGCATTCCTATCGCAACCCCGCTCACGAGAGGGCCGTCGCGGAGGTCTTGCGCGCGCGCCTCCCCGGTATCGCGATCTCGCTTTCCTCCGACCTGTCATCCGAGTTCCGGGAGTTCCCGCGCGCTTGCACGGCGATCATCAACGCGGGCCTCGTCCCGCAAGTCGGCGCCTATCTGCAGCGCCTCGACGCGGGGCTCGAGCGCAAGGGCCTCGCCGGGGCTCGGCTCGTCATGCAGTCGAACGGCGGCGTCAGCGACTTCCGTGAGAGCGCCGAAAAGCCCGTGTTCCTGATCGAATCAGGGCCGACCGCGGGCGTGGTCGGGGCGGCGCACTTCGCGTCGTCGCTGGGCGAGGAGCACATCATCTCCTTTGACATGGGCGGCACGACCGCCAAGGTCGGCTTGGTCCAGAGCGGCGCGCCTCACCGTGTCCAGGAATTCGAGATCGGCCTGTCAGCCAACCGGGCGCGGCGATGGAATGCCGGCGCCGCCGGCTATCCCATCCTAACGCCCGCGGTCGACCTGATCGAAATCGGCACTGGCGGCGGTTCGGTGGCTTGGGTCGACGACGGCGGCAAGCTGCGCGTCGGGCCACACAGCGCCGGAGCGAACCCGGGACCCGCCTGCTACGGCGCGGGAGGGACCGCGGCGACCATCACCGACGCCGACCTCGTTCTCGGACGGCTCAACCCGGATTACTTCCTCGGCGGCGAGATGCGGCTCGACGCCGATGCGGCTCGGGGCGCGATCGAGAACCTAGCGACGCAGATCGGACTGGCCCCGCTGGCCAGCGCCGTCGGAATCTTGCAGATCGCCGACGCCTCCATGGCGCAGGCCTTGCGTGTCGTCTCAATGCAGCGCGGTTACGATCCGGCGGCTTTCAAGCTAGTGCCCTTCGGCGGGGCGGGACCACTTCACGCTCTGGCGATCGCGGCCGAAACGGGCATCCGCACCGTCCTCGTGCCGCCCAGTCCGGGAGTGGCATCGGCTCGCGGCCTACTTGTCGCCGAGCTCAAGCACGATTTCGCGGCGACCCTGGTCGAGCGCCTCGAACGAGCCGATCCTGGCGCACTCGAAGAGGCGCTCAAGCTGTTGGAGGAGCAAGGTCGGAAACCCTTGCAGCGCGAAGGCGTGCCACACGGCGAGATGCGGTTCGAACGGGCGCTCGACATGCGCTATGTCGGCCAGTCGTACCATCTCACCATTCCCCTCGGTCCAGGGCCGGCGAGCCGGCCGATGCTCGAGGAGGCGCGTGGTCGGTTCAACGAGGCCCATTTCGCGGCTTACGGTTACGCCGAGCCGTCCGAGCCGTGCGAGTTGGTCAACGTGCGGGTATCTGCCATGGGCGCGATCCGCCGGGCCGAACTTCGCGAAGGTGCGTCCAGGCGCGAAGAGGCGCAAAAAGGGGCGCGGTCGGTCTGGTTCGAAGCGACCGGTTTCATGGAGTGCCCGATCTACCGTCGCGCCGCGCTGGCCGAGGACGCGCAGCTCGACGGCCCAGCCGTGCTGGAAGACCGAGACGCGACGACGCTCGTCCATCCCGGCTGGCGCTGCTACGGCCAGCCCGGCGGCGCGTTGCGCCTCGAGCGGCAGGCTTGATTCGAACGCAGTCACGGCCACTCTGCGTCATTCCTGATTCAGTAGTGGTTCGATGATCATCTCACCCGCTGCGAAGCGACGAGGGCTAAGCTGCGACGCAACGGGATCGTTGGTGTCCCCCTCAAGAACCATGGCAGCCATGATGCGGCCTACCGCGGGGGAGGTCATGAAGCCGCGATAAGAGGATACCGCGATGTAGAGTCCCTCTAAATTGGTTTCGCCGAGTATCGGCTGCATATCGGGAGTGACGCTTGAGACGCCCCCCAGCTCCGCAGCACGGGCAGATGCGCCAGTCCCGGCACGAGGTCGACAATCTTCGGCGCGGCGAATGACAGGAAATCTGGCGTAGTTTCCGTGCTTCGCCCCTCTCGAGCCCGCGATACCGTGAATACGACGGAGCCCCGCCCGACCTGGTTCACCGCAATCCGATGCTCGAGTGATATGAGTATCGGTTTGACCGCCTGTCGGGTCGGCGCGGTGACCAGGATCTCCTTTGGCAGTGGCACCACAGGCATCTCGATGCCAAGCGGCGCAAGGAGGTCGGGCACGGCCCAATCAGTGCACAACAGGACCTTGCCAGCCTCGATGATACCGTCGCGCGTATGCGCCCGGAAACCGCTGCCATTCTTCTCGACTGCCTCAACTCGGGTCCCATACCGGACATCGACCCCTTCGCGGCGAGCCGCGCGCAAGAGAGCGTCAAGCCATAGAAAGGGCGAGGCGCTGCCGTCCTTTGCACAGAAGGAGCCGCCCAGAAGTCGGTTGCGGCCGAGAACCGGGACCATTCGACAGCATTCATCCGCGTCGAGCATCTCGCTCGGCACGCCGAAGCCACGCTGGGTCCTCACGGCCTCTTGCAATCGCTCGAAGGCTTTGTCCGAATGGGCGAGAACGAGGTAGCCATCCTGCTTGAGCTCGATTCCGCGCGGGTAGTCGAGAGTTTCGGCTGCGGTCTCGAAAAAGCGGATGCTTTCCTGGCATAGGCGAATGTTCAGCTCGAGTCCCCATTGCATTCGGAACCCAGCGCCGTTGCGACCGGTGGCGCCGCTCGCGAATTCGCCCTCGTCGAGGACCAGGAGGCGCGCGCCGGTTCCGCGCCGCGCCATATGCCACGCGCACGACAGGCCGAACGCGCCAGCGCCGACGATAAGCACGTCGGTGATTTGAGAGCTCATCGGCTTGAAGCGTCCAGGCTCGCAAGGGCTGCTAAGGTGACCGGGCGGGCGAGCGGACGAGGCGTCATCAATCCGGCGTCCGGTGCGCCGTGCAACTCGGCGAGAGCTGCCACTGCGTGTAGGCAGGTCCGCCCGCCGCACCAGCCCATGCCTGCTCGGGTGACGCGCTTGATCGTGTTGGGCGTGAGGTGGCCCGCCGCGAACGCATCGCGAAGTGCCGATGCGGTTACGTTCTCGCACCGACAGACGACCGTGTCGTCAGTGGCAAGACGCCAGAGCCCGGTTGGCACGCGAAGCATACTCTGGACCGCGCTCTGGAAGGCAACGAGCCTTTCGCGCTGAGCGAGGTCCTGCGACAGGCCAACACGGAATTGCGCAGATTTGATCTCCTCGCGCTCTGCTGCCGCCGCTCCGGCGATACGTCCCTCCGCCTCGGCAACGAGCGCGCCCCGCAACCCAGCCGCGTCGCCTGCGACAAAGATCCCCGGCACCGAGGTGCGGCCGAACTCGTCGACCACAGGAACCCACCCGCCGCTGGGCTGGTCATGGCGCATGGCGACGCCTGCCATCAGTGCGAGCTCGCTGTTCGATGCAAAGCCATAGTTCACGGCCACGACATCGCAGGCAATTTCGCGCTCAGTGTTCGGGATGATGCTTCCATCCCGATCGACACGAGCGAGCAACACGCTTTCGACCTGCTCGCGACCTTGGACGCGCACTGGAACAAAGCCGGACAGGCGGGGAACCCCGGCGCGGATGACTGTCGCGAGATAGCGCAGCCCTTCAAGCACGATGTCGCGCCCCTTCCAAAGCGCGTGCAGTTCGCGGGCCGTGGCAGCGAGCGAGTTGAGAGTCGCGAGAGACGCGACCTCCCCGCCAGCCCGCAGGAGCTGCGCTGCCACGACGATCGGAAGGGGACCTGCTCCGGCGACGACGATCCGCCGTCCCGCGAGAACGGATTGCGCTTTGAGAAGAGCCTGGACTCCGCCCGCATACATGACACCCGGCGTCGTCCACCCCGGAAAGGGGATGGCGATTTCGCGCACTCCGCTCGTCAACACTACCGAGTCCGCGTGCAGTACCTCTGTCCTTGCACCGTTCGCAACGTGCAGCTCCCCGGACCCAAACAACGCAAACGCCGCGGTCGAAGGTCGATAGTCGATCTTGTCGCAAAGGCGCTCGAACGCGCCGATTAGCCGTTCCTTGCGCGCTAGCTCCCCTGAATCGGCGATTGCGCCGCCGCCCGTCGAGGGACGGTACGTCTGCCGGTAGATTTGGCCGCCCGGCCGGGCGGCTTCGTCCACGACGATGACACGAGCGCTCCGCGCCTGCGCCTCGATCGCCGCCGACATTCCCGCGGGGCCGGCTCCCACGATCAGAACGGAGCGGGGCATTAGGATAGCCCTTCCTGGCGTCGTACGCTCATGCCGGGCCTTGCCTCGACCATGCAGGCCCGCCTGTCTGGCTCGCCGTCAATCACGCAGCGGCACTCGAAGCAGTAGCCGATGCCGCACAGGAGACCCTTCTTGTTCCCGGCCTCGTCAATACGGAGCGTGCGTATGCCGCTGGCGAGGAGGGCTGCGCCGACACTCTGACCTGTTTGCGCGCAGACAGGCCTCCCCTCGAAGAGGAACTCGAAGCCGCCTTCAGAGGCGGTCGCGAGCGTGGCCTTCGCCTTGTTTGCCGATCCTCGACGTAGCACGTCTCGCCACCACACCATCGATGCTCGAGCCTGTTGTGGGTCGACGCCGGCCTACAGCCAGCGTCGACCGGAGCCAATCTTCAGAATTGGACGTCCTTCGGCAGGGAGTCCCGCGGTATGCCATATTGCTCCAGTGCGCCGATCAGCCACTCGCTGATGTTGCCATTGGCGCGGTTGTACTCCGCCCATCGCTGCAGGAACTTCTGGAAGCGACCGTCAGAGTCGAGCCGCATGCCGGCATAGGATGGCAGCGCGTACGAGGGCTGCGGGAACATGAGCTCGCCCACATTTGGATTCTTCCGTCTCGTCACGAGGCCGTCCATGAAGGCGGTGAGGAAGGTGTCGACGCGCCCGCTCTGAAGAGCGAGGATACACTCGTCGGTCGTCCGCAACGCGACCTGCTGCGCTTTGGGGGCCCAGCGTTTGGCCTGCTGCTCCATGCTGGTCCCGATCGGGTAGCAGATCTTGGTGTTTGGCGAATTGAAGTCCGCCCAGCCCGGCCCTGGCGGCTTCCAGTCCTTACCGTTCACGAAGGCGAAGCCAAGCGTGTAGAGCGGTCCGGAGAAGTCGATGGCGAGCGCTCGCTCCGGAGTGGCGTTGAACCCGAAGAACACGTGACATTTCGCGCTCTGAAGGTCGAGCACCACGGTTTGGAAGGTGGTCTCCACGAATTCGGGCTCAACCCTGAGCGCGCCGGACACGTTGCGGGCCATCTCGGCCACGAAGCCTTGCCACTTCCCTTCAGCATCCTTCCAGGAATAGGGCTGGTAAGACGGCACGATGCAGACCGTGAGCTTCTTCTTCTGCATGACATCCGTCCAGATGGATGGAGTCTGCGCCTCAGCGCGCGTGGTGCCTAAAGCCATGGCTGCGGTGGCGAGGATCAGTAGTGTTCGACGCATTTTGCGCTCCCCTGCGTTGGTTGGTTGATTACAGACGCGTTTCACTCGACGGCGCTTCTTCGGTCACCTTGCTCCCCATGCACCAAGCCGAATTCCTCGGCGGCTTCGACGAGCCATTCGGCAAGTGAGACCGCGTAGCTTCGCCCGACCAGGAGGCGGTGACTGTTCGCGGCTCTGAAAAGCACGCAACGCACCTGCGCGAAGCGCGTGGTTGCA